>Ga0335078_10008977_pt1 | contig 14837 bp, 10 predicted proteins | sample Lox_Sample_32_FD_206711 | JGI IMG/M metagenome (GOLD analysis project Ga0335078, IMG submission 206711) | Soil microbial communities from Loxahatchee National Wildlife Refuge, Florida, United States - Lox_Sample_3.2 | ecosystem: Environmental > Terrestrial > Soil > Wetlands | place: USA...
AATAACCGGTCTCGTCGTAGACAAGACTTCTCGCGGCAAGGGGATAGGAAGAGATCTGGTGGCTCAAGCGGAAGATTGGGCAAAAAGGATGAAACAATCTACGATCAGAGTCAGAATGAACGTGATCCGAAAGGAAGCCCCCCTGTTTTATCGAGCCATCGGATTCAAGGAAATAAAAAAACAGTCTGTTTTCAACAAGCTTCTATGAACGCACAATAGATTCTTTCTGTAATTCATTTCGGCTAACTTCTCTTTAATCCTGCTCGGGAATCATTTCTGGATATTTTACTTATTTACACTTGATTTATTCTGTCTAATTATCTTATCATTAGTGAATAAACTGACTCATAGTCAGCAAATGTAGAATAGCCAAAAAGTGGAGAATCCATGGGAATAGCGGAACGCAAGGTGCGTGAGAAGCAAATGCGCAGGGATCTGATACTGAAAGCCTCGGAAGAGGTATTCTTCGAGAAAGGGCTTCGGGCTGCTACTCTTGACGAAATTGCCGAACGGGCAGAAGTGAGCAAAGGAACAATCTATCTGTACTTTGCAAGCAAGGAGGATCTCTATTTCTCCTTGATGACCAAAGGACTCTCGATGCTGCTAAAGGACTTCGAGGACACTAGTCCGGAAGAATATGGGCCTAAAGATGCGCTCATACGGTTTGGTAATGCCTACATTGATTTTAGTCGCAAGCAATCCTATCTGTTCAAGATGCTTGCAGTAGTCGAGGATCCTGTGGTAACTGAACAGGTATCTCCGCAGGCGTTTTTCGAGCTTGAGAAAATGAGTGACAAAGTATTGAGCTTCGTATCAAGGTATGTCGAGAAAGGAATCGAAGCGGGCGCGTTTCGAGATGATTTTTCCCCTTACGAAGCAGTAATTCTCTTTTGGGTTTCACTGAGCGGCGTTCTGAATTTAAAATCACGTGCAGCAGCTATGCGCAAAAACGAGTTTGTCAGCAAAGATTCCGTTCTGCATCGCGTAGATTACGATTCCCTCTATAATAAGTGCATGAATTTTCTCACAAGTTTTCTTGTCAGAGATAGCAATCGGAGTAATGCTAAGAATACAGCCGTAAAGAAATTCAGAAGGATAGGCCATCATTTGAAGGGGGGCAAACAGAGATGAAGAAAAAGAAACTGGCTTGGGCTATTACGCTGCCGATAGTTGTTATCGGAGCCATAGTAATTCTCAGGCTCCATTCTCATAGCTCGAACGCCGGAAATTCGGCGGAGCCGGCAGCCGTTTCAGTGACAGTTTCGAGGGTGAGGCGCGGATCCATTGTTAATCGAATTAGCGTCAATGGAACTCTTGAAGGCATTCATGAAGCCGATATCATATCGGAGACAAGCGGCAAAATCACCAAGATTAATGCTGAGGTCGCCGAGTATGTGCGAGTGAACTCAAGCATTGCCGAGGTTGAAAACGATCTGCAGGAAATTGCGGTGGAGGCGGCTCATGTGAATAATGACAAGGCTGCCGAGGACTTGAAGCGAGTAAGAAACTTGTTCTCTCAGAATGCCGTATCGCAAACCCAGCTTGAGAACGCAGAAGTCGGAGCCAAGGCCGCAATGTCGCAGCTGAAGCTGGCACAAAAAAACTATGACAACACGTTCTTGAGGACTCCGATCGCAGGCAGACTGGCGCAGAAATTCGTGGCGATCGGACAGATGGTGGTCCCTGGCACGAAGATAGCGACCGTAGTCGATGACAGCCGCATGAAGCTGAAAGTCGGCATCCCGGAAGATTATGTCTCCGCTGTAAAACCCGGGAGTGATGTCCAGGTCACCTCAGACGCCGTTCCGACGGGAATTTTTTCCGGAAAAGTGAAGACGATTGCGCTCAAAGCCGATGCGCAAACGAGGACATTTCAGGCCGAGATAGAACTTTTCAACGACCATGATAGGTCGTTGAAAAGCGGAATGTTTGCGAAAGCGAAGATAAACACGTTGCCTGATGCCGGATCGACGGTTATTCCTGTAACGGCACTTGTTGAGGACGGCGCAATTGCAACGGGGGTGTTTATCGTGGAAGACTCCGTTGTTTCGTTGAAGCATGTAACGCTCGGAGCACGCGACGATTCGCAGGCAGAGATTGTGTCGGGGCTTAATCCTGGCGACCTGGTGGTAAGCTTTGGCCAACAGAACCTTAAAGATGGTACGAGAATCAGATACACTATGGACAACTAAGAGAATACTGATTGAAGTGAAACATGTTGAGTCAGGGAGCTGAAATAATATGAGGCTGACTGAAATTGCGATAAAGCGGCCGGCGTTCATCACTATGGTGTTTGTTGCGCTGGCGGTGCTCGGTATCTATTCCTATAACCAGATGGGCGTTGACCTCCTGCCCAGGATGGATTGGCCGATCGTTACCGTGGTCACCGTCTATCCTGGTGCCGGTCCGAAGGAAGTGGAAACTGATATCTCCAAGCCGATTGAAGACGGATTGAGCTCATTGAATAACATTGATAACATTCGCTCTTATTCAAGGGAGAATGTGTCGGTAGTAGTTGTCCAATTCGGTTTCAGCACTGATTTGAACACTGCTGTGAACGATGTCCAGAGAAACGTGGATATGGTACGGTCGAATCTGCCAAAAGAGGCAGATGCTCCGAAGATTCAGAAAGCTGATCTCAATTCATTCCCGATACTTCGCATATCAGCCGAAGGCTCCATGGAACCTACCGCGCTGTACCAGTTTATAAAAGACAATGTGCAGCCGGCACTTGAGCAGGTACCGGGAGTGGCAACAATTAACTTGGTTGGCGGAAAACAGCGTGAAATCAGGGTCGAAGTTGACAACTCCCGGCTCAGAGCGTACGACATTTCACTTATGCAAGTGGCACAGGCGCTTGGAAACGACAACCTTGACTTCCCGGCAGGGACTATCACTGCCGACACACGCGAGTTCACGGTCAGATTATCCGGAAAATTCCAGAGTCTCGATCAGCTCCGCAATATGGTGATCACCTCCACTTCTCAGGGTGTCGTCCATTTGAGCGATGTCGCCGACATAAAGGACACATACAAAAAAGAAGACCGAACATTCAGTCGCATAGATGGCATATCAGCAATTGGGCTGATAATTCAAAAAACTTCCGATGCCAATTCTGTGCAGACGAGCAGCGGTGTCCAGAAAGAACTTGCAAATCTCGAAAGGGTCTATTCGAATCACGACTTGAAATTCACTGTCGCGCAAGACATAACCGAATTCACGCGGAATTCGATAACTGAGGTGAGACGAGATCTCGGACTTGCGATACTCATGGTGGCAATAACACTTTTCCTGTTTCTTCATTCTGTGCGCAATTCGTTCATCGTTCTGCTATCGATACCGACTTCGCTTATCAGCACCTTTGTATTCATGTATGCGATGGGATTCACCATCAACCTGGTATCCACAATGGGACTGGCGCTCGTGATCGGAATTCTTGTCGATGATTCGATCGTTGTCCTTGAGAATATTCATCGCCATCTGGAGAGAGGTGAAGACAAAAAGTCTGCTGCGATAAATGGGCGAAGTGAGATCGGGTTTGCAGCCATTGCAATTACTCTAGTCGATGTTGTCGTGTTTCTTCCCATTGCCATGGTAGGCGGACTGGTCGGAAAAATCTTCAGGGAATTTGGTTTGACAATAGTTGTTTCCACCTTGATCTCATTGTTTGTGTCATTTACGCTGACACCGATGCTCGCCTCAAAATGGTCGAGGCTCACGCGATATGATCAGGGGAAATTCATCGGCAGGTTCGTTGTCTGGTTTGAAAATCTTCAGAAACGGCTCGATGCTGGTTACAGAAGACTTCTCGATTGGGGTTTGAAAAGAAGAAAAACCGTTCTGTTGATTAGCGGAGCCGCTTTGGTGCTCAGCTTCCTTCCGATTCCGTTGCACTTGATTGGCACCGAATTTATGACTCAGGCCGACAGAGGAGAATTCGCATTAATAGTCGAGATGCCGGTTGGGACACCCCTCGAAAAGACCGACGAAACCATCTCTCTGATTGAAAATCAATTGAAGAAGGATCCGAACATTGAGAAATATTTCAGTACCGTTGGAATGTCGGAACAGATGTTTTCGAGGTCTACAACGCCGAACCTTGGTCAGATTCAAATCAAACTTGTACCAGCATGGAAACGAAAGGTCAGTACCGAGCAAGAAATGACCCGCGTGAAAAATGTCGCTAACGGCTTTCCGGGAGTAAACGGCAGGGCGAGCGTGATTGGAATGTGGGGGACCGCGAACTATTCTCCCCTGGAAGTCGAAATCCAGGGAGAAAACCTCTCTGAAGTTGTGACTGCTTCCCAGAAGATTTCAGACTTGATGTCAAAGACGGACGGCGTTACCGACGTCAAGAGCACGTGGGAAAATGCCCGACCAGAATTACAGGTGGTGGTGGATCGCGAAAAAGCGGCTTCTTTCGGATTGACGCTCGGCGACGTAGCGGCAGTCCTGCAGACCGCCATTCAGGGAGATGTAATAACAAAGTACAGCGATAACGGTACAGATTACGACGTGAGGTTGCAGCTCGCGGAAGAAGATAGGAATAGGGCATCCGATATCGGGAATCTTACATTGATGACCAGAACGGGTAGACAGGTTTATCTCAGTCAAATTGCAGATGTCATAAGCGGGAGTGGACCAATAGAGATTGACAGAAAAGATCGCGAGCGACTGGTCACGCTTCTTGGAAACCTGACGGGGTCGCGAAGTCTTGGTGATGCTACACGAGACATAAAAAGCGGGATAGCATCTTTGAATCTCCCTTCGGGAATAAAAGTCTTTTTTGGGGGCGACAACGAAAACATGTCGGATATGTTCACCGATATGGTGCTTGCTCTTGGAATGGCAATTCTCTTTGTCTATATGATCATGGTTTCTCTGTTTGAATCTTATGCGCATCCATTTACGATAATGTTCTCGTTACCCGTGGCGCTTGTCGGTGGCCTCCTCGCTCTGTTCCTGACAGGGCAGACATTGAATACGTTTTCCATGATCGGCGTGATAATGTCGATGGGGCTTGTAACGAAGAATGCGATTTTGCTTGTAGATTATACAAATACTCTTCGATCACGCGGTTACAAAATGGTCGATGCAATTCTCGAAGCTGGTCCAACGAGGCTGCGGCCGATAATCATGACGACTGCAACCATGGTGTTCGGGATGCTGCCGCTCGCTCTCGGGCTTGGCGCTGGGGCTGATCTCCGCCAGAGCATGGCAATAATCGTCATAGGTGCGCTGATTAGTTCAACTTTGTTGACATTGATACTTGTGCCGGTAATGTACACGTACGTCGATGGACTGAAAGCCAGGTTCCCGGCATTATTCAGAGAATTGAATTGGCTTTCGGCGTTTAAGCGGAAACCTCGGCCAGGATACGTGGAGCCTCTGCCGAATCTTGGTAAATGATGCGGTCACTCCTGGCGTGAAACTCCAAAACCGTGAGTCCCCCTTCAAGATTCTATTGTTCAGACTAGTTTAGGATCTTCCCGAAGAGATTCCTTCGGAAATGATTAGGAATTGCTTAACCTATCCGTAAATATTTTGTTCGTCGTATTCTTTGATAAAAAAGCCTTTTCCCTGTTTACCCGCGCCGCCATTTATAAGTGCAAATACGAACACGATTGCCGCAACTGGAAGAAAGAGTAAGCCAACGATTTTCAAAAACTTGTTCATTTCCTTTTAAACCTTTTGTCTGAATTTTCCCATTTCTGTCAATCTTGAGATTCACCATGCGTAACACTAAACAACCGGTTAGAATTCCCAACATTTTTTCTGACAGAATGTATTATCAATTTGCGAAGTAATCAAGGTTTCATTTGATCTTCGCAAAATCTCCGGCCGATTACATGTTGCAAATCACAAATTAACCCATTCAAGGGAATCTTAAACATCAATTCCCTGCGAATCTGCCTCGTTGCATTTTTGACGTTTCAGAAGTATTTTTATAGAAAATGGCCGCGAGATGAGCGATAATTACCAAAGAACGAGCGAAGAACAACAGAATAGAACTCACCAGCAGGGAAGCATGGCAGGACGCGACAGGCAGCCCAAAAAGATCGATATATCGGTCGTGGTTCCTCTTTACAATGAAGAGCAATCGCTGATGCCGCTTTCACTTTCGATAAGGGATGCGCTCGATAGGATGCACTCTAGTTATGAAGTCATTTTTGTCGATGACGGCTCGACAGATAATTCTCTCAGAGTATTGAAAGACATACACCGGAAGAATCGACGGTACAAATTCATAAGTTTTCGGAAGAACTATGGCAAGTCCGCAGCACTTTCGGTTGGATTTCAACATGCCCTCGGCCGGGTAATTGTTACGATGGATGCGGATCTTCAGGATGATCCCAATGAAATTCCACGCCTGGTAGAGAAGATTGCGAGCGGGTATGATCTCGTGAACGGCTGGAAGCGAAAACGCCACGATCCGATTTCGAAAACGATCCCGTCTAAACTCTTTAACCTGACAACATCTATCCTGACTGGAATAAGACTTCGTGATTTTAATTCCGGACTGAAAGCGTACAGGCGGGAAGTGGTGCAGGACATAAAGGTCTATGGTGAAATGCATCGGTTTTTGCCTGTGCTTGCAACATGGGCGGGTTACAGGGTTACCGAGATTCCGGTGATTCATCACCCGCGGAAATATGGCAGGACGAAGTTTGGCTTCAGCCGGTTTTGGCATGGATTTCTGGATCTCATCACGGTGTTGTTCACCACACGTTACGGCAAACGCCCGCTTCATTTTTTTGGGGTGTTGGGTCTTCTGGCATTCCTTGCAGGTTTCATTATCGACCTCGAGATAGTTATCGAGAAGCTCGTCTGGAAGACGGCTATCAGCAATCGTCCACTGTTTTTGGTCGGCGTGCTCCTGATTATTGTCGGTGTTCAAATCGTATCGATCGGACTTCTCGGTGAAATGATCACGCGGACTAACGCAAAAGAAGAATACGTGATCAAGGAAAAAGTCTTCTACTGAGATAATGTCCGATACAACGAAGGTGATTGTAAAAGCCGATTGTCGTCACTATCGGGGTTATGTCCCATGCAAGCCTCACAAGCTTTATGGAGCCCACTGTGCCGACTGCGGTTATTACGATCCGGTTCGCGAGCGGTATCTCATAATAAAATTGGGCGCGCTGGGTGACGTCATCCGGACGACTCCGCTGCTCAGGAAAATAAGATCGCTCCATCCTCAAGCAGAAATTTGGTGGTTAACTCACACTCCGGAATTCCTTCCCGATGAAGTCGACCGCAAATTGAAATTTGATCTCTCGTCTGTAATCCAAATCGTGGCAACGGAGTTTGACTTTCTCTTCAGCCTCGACAAGGACTATGAAGCTGCTGCACTTGCAAATCGAGTGAAGTCGAGGGTGAAGCGTGGCTTCATCCTTCGTGACGGGAAAACTTTTCCCGCCGATGACCTTGCGTATCTGAAGTATTTGACAGGCATTTTCGATGACGTCAACAAGGCAAACACAAAAACTTACCTCGAAGAAATATTTGAGCTCTGCGGTTTTACTTTTGAGGGTGAGAAGTATCTTCTCTCAAATTTCGACTCGGAGGGTTACGAATGGAATTTAGGATTGCGGCATCCGACGATCGGCTTGAACACGGGATGCGGCGGCAGGTGGACAAGCCGGTTGTGGAGTGAGGACAATTGGACGGGTGTTGCGAAGAGTTTGATTTCGAAAGGTTACGGCGTGTTGCTTCTCGGCGGCGAGCAAGAGGACGCACGAAATAAGAGCATAGCGGCAAAGAGTGGTGCAAAATACCTTGGACATTTTCCGTTAAGGCAATTCATAAATCTGGTTGATCAAGTTGACATTGTCGCCACGGGGGTCACAATGGGTTTACATATTGCGATCGGGCTCGGGAAAAAAGTTGCTTTGATAAATAACATATTCAACAGAAAAGAGTTCGAACTTTACGGCCTCGGGACAATTGTCGAACCGGATAAAGAATGCAAGTGTTTTTTTCAGCCGAAGTGCGTCAATAAAGACTACTTCTGTCTCGATCATTTGCCTCACGAGAAAGTCTCGAACGCCGTAACGGAGTTGCTAAGGCTGCCGGCAAACAGTCGTTAAGTTGAGCCGGCTGGCTGAGTCGAAATGAAAATCGTAATCATAAGCACGGCTTATCCTCTTCGCGGTGGCATTTCACACTATGTTTCCCTGTTGTACCAGCATCTGTCTGAGCGACACGATGTCTCCATCATTACATTCAGGAGGCAATATCCGAGATTCCTCTTCCCCGGGAAATCCCAGGAAGAAATCGGTGAACGCGGCTCAGCCGTCCCGACCGTTCAGATCATTGATACTCTGAATCCGCTCACGTGGTACAAAGCGGGAAGAATTGCGGCAAAGTCCAAACCGGATTTGATAATCTTCAAATACTGGATGCCATTTTTCGCACCGACGTTCGGCATAACGGCGAGAATTGCAAAGAAGAAATCCGGATGCAAAGTGCTATTCATTTGTGATAACGTGATTCCCCATGAGCACACTCCCATCGACAGAGCACTGACATCATGGCTGTTGAAAGCAGGAGATCTTTTTATGGTGCAGTCGAAGTCGGTTGAAAGGGATTTGCTATCGGTTATCAAGAATCCGAAATACAGACTTGTCCGCCACCCGGTCTATGAGATTTTTGGAAAGAGCATCGATAAGTCCGAGGCGAGGAAGAAGCTTGGAATCCGCGAAGATGAAAACGTTGCGCTATTCTTTGGTTATGTTCGCAAGTACAAAGGGCTGCATGGCTTGCTAGATGCGATGAGGAAAGTCCTCGGAATTGTCAATGTGAAGCTTATGGTCGTCGGCGAATTTTATGATGATGAAAAACCTTATCTTCAGCAGATTGAAAAATTGGGTTTGGCAGACAACGTCGTGGTAGTCGGTGATTATGTCCCTAACGATGAAGTGGCTAAATATTTTTCTGCATCGGATGTCATCGTCTTGCCTTATGTGAATGCCACACAGAGCGGGATAGCTCAAATAGCTTACAACTTCAATAAACCTGTGATAACGACGGATGTCGGCGGGCTTGCAGAAGTAGTAATCGACGGTAAAACGGGGCTTGTGGTTCCACCGGATTCGCCGGACCAGCTTGCTCAGGCGATTATAAAATTCTTTACAGAAAACTTGGGTGAGAAATTTTCGACGGGTGTAGAGGAAGAGAAGAAGCTTTATTCGTGGGATAATCTGATAAAGGCGATAGAAGAATTGACCGGCTAATCCTGTGAGGTTTCTGAGACCTCACAGGATTAACGAATTTCTATGAAGATTTTTCTGTTGGAACTCCGGGGGATGAGGCATGTTGCTTCCCCTGTTTGGCTCGCATCTTTGACCGGAAAGAATAACCTCCGACGATGAGTAACCCGACAAGGAGTGTCACGTTTGTCAAAAGACTGACTTCTCGTCCGATATAATAGGTGTCGGGATGGAAAATAAATTTTATGGTGTGGTCCCCTTTCGGAACCAAAATTCCCCGCAAGAGATAATCACTCTGGTAAATCTTGACCGGACTGCCGTCGATTGACGCCTCCCATCCTTTCGGATAGTACACTTCGCTCAGTACAAGGAAATTGTTGCCCGTTGCATTTGCTTGCATCGTCATGGATTGCAGCTCGTAGTCGGTAAAGCTTACGCTTGCGCCGCTGCCGGGCGGATCGATCTGAATATGGGGATCCGTTTCGAAATATACCGTCTTCGCCGGGTCGAACGTCCCCTGTCCTAACGACTGGAGGATAGTCAAAGCAGAAGCGACCCGGTAATTGCTGATGAAAAATGCGCGTGGCAGAACATCATCGTTGCGAAGAACAAGCTGCGAGCCATGAAATACTGTTTGTCCCAGCAGAGTGTCCGGCTTGTCCGAGATGATGTATTTCACCCCCAATAGCCGCAGCACATTGGGATTTGTAATTCCCGCGACATCCATCATGTTCTGGTAGCTTCGAAGCTTAGCACCGGTGTATCCGTAAGCATTCTGCAAACTGAAATAGGCAAGCGTGTTGGAATATCCCGGCTGAAAGTTTTGAAGTTGGAGGACCCGGTACAGCGTTGTGTCCTGTTGAATATAAGATACATAATCAGGTTTCGCGAATTCGTCCTGCAATTGGGTCTTATCGCTGTATGACATTGGCTTTGCATCGACCCGCCACATGTCGAAAAGCAAAACAATGAGAAACGCACCATTCATCACAGCCATTCGCATTTTACCATCCAAATAGAGGTAAATTATTCCGCACGTGGCCATGGATATGAATAGCGAGACGTAAAGGTCAGCCATCATGTTGTCAAACAGCAAGGGATAAATTTGTCTTGTTATTTGCCGGCCGCTTCCCCCAATAACGCCATAATAAAAATCCTGGATTGCGCCATTCATCAAGAGGCAGAGGACAAGCAAAGCCGCAAACACACAGGCCCATATCATGGCTTTCCTGGCAAGACTGTGGTCACCCGTCCTTCTTGATTCGATAATCGCATCGATGCCGAAAGCTGCGAGTATAGGAAGGAATATCTGAACGATTACAAGAATCATGCTCGGCGAACGAAATCTGTTGAAGTACGGGAAATAATAGAACATCGGGTCGTACAAAACGGAAAAATTTCTGCCGAATGAAATAAGGAGAGTGATAATAATAACAAGGAGAGAAAACTGGACGAATCTGTTTTTCCTGTTCCTTATGAATCCTAAAATTCCGAGGATGATGGTTATGACTCCCATGTACTCCGGAGCATCCGTGAAGGTCATTTGGCCGAAATACGTATTAACGCGCACCGGCTGGTTATTGGAGAGCGTGCCATTATATTCCCAGTCGCCAAACCCGTAAAACGAAGGGACAAAGAATGTAGTTAGCTCGGCCGGGCTGAAAGACCAGCTCGTCGCATAATCGTAGTCTAATCCGACTCCGCTCTCAGTCTTCGTACCGGGGGTTTGAACGATCGGCGAAGATCCGCGTATAGAATATTTGTTGTATTCTAATATCGACATGTATTTGTCGGACGACATAGCAAACGCGATCACACCCGCAACAACAAGAAGGATTGCCGTCCGCAATATCGGTAGGAGATTTTCCTTCTTGATCAGAGCCATAATAATAGCGTAGACAAAATAAATCCCCACTGCGAAAAGCGTGTAGAAGATCATCTGTATATGGGATCCCTCAAGCATCAGGTGAACGGCAATAGTAAGTCCAATGAGATATGACCATCTGAACTTCTTAAATAGTTCAATGATGAAGAGGAAGATATATGGAAAGAACGAGATGGTTATAATTTTAGTGCCGTGTCCAACCATAATCCAAATGATTATGTTCATAGTGAACACCGTCGCCACGGCAGCGAAGAAAGCAGCGAATTTCCCGGTACCTAATCGTCTTAGCAAAAGAAAGATGCCTACCCCGAAAAAGAAATAGAACAGCACCGCCCAGCCGACATCTGTGTTCACTAAGAGTTTTGAGAGGACGTAATTCACTTCATTAAAAAGATAATTTGTAAAGTCGTATATTCGTTGTCCGGCTGTCATCAGACTTGCGAATGAAGGCATCCCACTAAATACATATGGGATCCATAATGGAAAGACTCCTTCCTGGCTCGCTTCATGCAGATATGTTTGGAGGCTCATCGGCGCCACGATATCAGGAGAGGAAAACACCTTTCCTTCAAAAAATGCTTTGTTGAAGAAGACGATCAACAAAACGAAAATGAGAAATATCAGAACCGGTGTCTCGTACTTCTCCGGAATCAAAGACTTTTCTTGAGGTAGGGAGACTTTTCGACCAGAAGCGGATCTTCCTCCGGGATTGGGTTTTCGGTTCTTATCAAGTTTTGCCATTTCGTTCTACTCCGAGAGTTTAGTTGTCGGTGAGCTATTCGGCATACACAATTATTTGTTTCTATATATGTTACTTGCCGGTGTCGTTCCTATGCGCCGATACGTCTCTCGTCATGAAGTCCTCCGTTCGGGATGGCCCATGATGATTTGTCTGCGTCTTCAGTCGGAAACGTCCGTCCCGATCATTATTACCGGAACAGAACTGTCCGAATGCCGAAAAGCGGCAAATGACGAGATCGCATTTTGTAATGACTTCATGCAGATTCATAAGGCAATTGATCAGGAGGCGAATTATTTTTCATCAAGATCCGAAAACTTTTTCGATGATCCCCATTTTTTTTGGGCCACGACCAGTAAGCCACCCCCACTTCTTGGCGGGATGAAATAATCTAACGACATGAAGATAAGCGATATTGGAAATGCAACGGCATAATAAAATGGTAGAAGGATGAAAAACGCCATGGATTTGTTCAAAAGCGTAATCGGAATCTTCATTACGAGTTTCCAATACACGCTTCCCCCGAATCCGTACGTGAACGCCAGCTTCTCGATGCTGAGGTGCGCCTGTGCCAGTTTGTCGGAAATATCTTGAGGAGAATATCCAGACCTGAAATGTTCGTCGATGAACGAGTGTTCGTGTTCGTCTCCGCGATCGGCGCCGGCCGCAGGAGTGGAGATTATTACTCTTCCTCCTTCCCGCAGGACGGAAGCGAAATTCCGAAAGACTGCGATATCGTCCTGTATATGCTCCATGACATCCACGGAGATTACCAAATCGAACTTTTCCGGAAACGCTTTTCCGAAACTGTCCGATGACAGGTCGGAAACGATGAACTCCATATTTGTCAGGTTCTGCCTGCGAGCAAAAAGATTGCATCTGTCAACTTCCGATTTGATGACGTCTACGCCGAGTACTTTTGCTCCGTACTTCTTTGCGAGATAGTAGGAGTACTGTCCGGGTCCGCATCCGGCGTCAAGAACGTCCTTAGCCTTGTGTGTCTTGGAGATCTTTCTGACTTCCCTTTTAAAATGCCATGCACGAAGTAGGACAATTCCGAGAGCAAAGTAATACAGCCTTCGAAGCGAATTGCTTGCGCCGATTACCGAGCCGATTTTTTCTTTAATTGGCTCGTATTTCATGCGCGTTTATTGAAGTCGTGCGAAATTCCTGAATGAGCAATAGCGTCCGAAATTTTCAAGTGTTCTCAATCTAACTATAATTCATCAAATATTGAAAGCAATGGACAATGGAGGAATGCCTCTATCGGTTTGCCTTACGTCATCCTAAACAAAAATCTATGGAAATGCAATTGAACCCGGTCTAGTCATTCCCGACACATGAAGTTTGCAATACGCGAGAAGATTGTCAGAGAGATGCCAATCGTTCGCGCTTCATCCAATTTTGCTGGGATCTTCCATTCAGCAATCCTTAGCTCGTGTGCTAAGCTTTGACAATTAAGTTGATGTTATTTGAGAAGAACAAGTTTCCTGGTCTGTCTATAAGTACCCGCCTCGAGTCGGTAGAGATATGCTCCACTGGGCAGAGTGCTTGCATCAAAGCTAACTAAATGATCGCCAGGGCCCTGTTCCTCATTGACAAGTACACATAAGCGTACCTGCTAATGGTTATTGAAATTTGATTAGTTCATTGACTTCTTAGGGGTTACTGATACACTACCCACAGGGTTGATTTTCTATTATTTGTCGTTTATGTTGACCTCGTGGGGAAATATCAACGGCAATCTGGGTGATTGGGTTTGCCGATTCTATACAGGCTGCTCAGTCGGTGGGGAAAGCTAATTCTCTGAGCTTAAGTTAGGAGAAAAGGAGAGGCTGCAATGAAAAGAGTTGTCAAATCTGCCACCGCGTACTATATGGTTCTTGCGCTTTTTGCGATCATGTCGGACTGTGCGTTGTCTCAGACGCTGCAATGGGACGATTATTCCACATACAATTCCGGATTGCCAAACAACGGAGTCGGACAAACTTTCATGGACGATTCAGGTGCAACGTGGATAGCAACCTTTGGAGGAGGGCTGGCAAAGTTCGATGGAACTCACTGGACGATATACAATTCGAGCAACACCGGGATGCCAAACAACATAATCAATGCAATAGACAAAGATTCGCGTGGAAATATATGGATAGGCACCTTCGGAGGAGGAATTGGAAAGTTCGATGGAACACACTGGACATTTTATCACAGAAGTAATTCGGGCTTACCAAACGATTCTATTGCCGGCTTTGCGATAGATAAGGATGACAATAAGTGGATTGGCACATACGGGGGTGGACTGGCAAAGTTTAACGATACCACCTGGACAATATTCAACTCCAGCAACTCAGGTCTTCCGAGCAGTAACACGGTTTACCGCATTGCTATTGACAGCGCTGGCAACAAGTGGCTAGCAATGAGTGGTGGAGGGCTAGTAAAATTTGATGGAACGAACTGGACAGCATATAACATGGATAATTCTGGGATTCCTGATACTCTCCTTTTTGATGTGAAAATAGACGGCGCCGGTAATAAGTGGATTACTACAGAGAATGGCGGTATAGCAAAATTCAATGACACGAGCTGGACAGTATATAACACAAGTAATTCTGGACTCCCGACGAACCACATAAACGGCATTGCGATAGATAATCATGGTACCAAATGGATATGTGCCTGGTATGGAGGGCTTGTAAGGTACAACGACACAACATGGACTGTGTACAACACGGCTAACTCAGGTCTACCCAGTTCTCAGGTGGTGCAGGTTAGCATCGACAAGTATGACAATAAATGGATTGGTACTTATGGCGGCTTAGCTATCTTCAACGAAAAGGGAATCACCGGGATTGGACCAACGGCCGTCAGAAGACCTGATGAGATACCGACCTCTTTTTCTTTATTTCAAAATTATCCGAATCCGTTTAACCCATCATCCAAAATCGATTTCGCTTTACCAAGGAATAGTTATGTCGCACTAAGAGTCTACGATATTCTTGGC
>Ga0335078_10008979_pt1 | contig 14836 bp, 12 predicted proteins | sample Lox_Sample_32_FD_206711 | JGI IMG/M metagenome (GOLD analysis project Ga0335078, IMG submission 206711) | Soil microbial communities from Loxahatchee National Wildlife Refuge, Florida, United States - Lox_Sample_3.2 | ecosystem: Environmental > Terrestrial > Soil > Wetlands | place: USA...
CCGGACGGAATACACCTGTCCGATGCATTCGGAGATCGTGCGACCAGGGCCGGGATCATGCCCAATCTGCGGCATGGCACTCGAACCGAGAACGGTCACGTCCCATGAAGAAGACAATTCCGAATTGCGCGACATGACGCGACGGTTCTGGGTGAGCTTGGTATTGACGGTCCCGTTGTTGATCGTCGCAATGGCCGGTATGTCCTCAGGAATGCAGCGATTCTTCTCAGGTGCATGGCTGCCGTGGACTGAATTGATTCTAGCGACGCCGGTTGTCTTGTGGGGTGGATTGCCGTTTTTTCAAAGAGGGTGGGCGTCGATCGTCAACCGGTCGACCAACATGTTTACCTTGATCGCGATGGGAACCGGCGTGGCATACGCCTACAGCCTGATCGCAACCATTGCTCCCGGTCTTTTCCCTGAGTCGATGCGGGAGGTGGGTGGGCGTCCACCAGTTTATTTCGAAGCGGCAGCCGCCATTGTGACGCTCGTACTGTTGGGGCAAGTTCTGGAATTGCGAGCCCGCAGCCGGACCGGCGCTGCGATTCGAGCGCTGCTCGACCTCAGTCCGAAGACGGCACGCATTCTGCGAGACGGCAAAGAAGAAGATGTTCCGCTGGACCAGGTGAAACCGGGAGATCGATTGCGCGTACGTCCGGGCGAGAAAGTGCCGGTCGACGGCCTCGTTCTGGAGGGCACAAGTTCGATAGACGAGTCGATGATCACCGGCGAATCAATGCCGGTGCTGAAGTCGGCTGGAAGCCGAGTCATCGGCGCCACAGTAAACGGTACTGGCTCATTTGTAATGAGAGCAGAGCATGTGGGCAGTGAAACTTTGCTTGCACAGATCGTGCAGATGGTCAGTCAGGCGCAACGAAGCCGAGCGCCGATTCAGCGATTGGCAGATCGTGTGGCAGCGTGGTTTGTGCCCGCCGTAATTGCGATCGCGGTGATGACGTTTGTCGTTTGGGGATTGTTCGGACCGCAACCACGACTAGCGCACGCCTTAGTAAATGCCGTGGCCGTTCTGATCATTGCTTGCCCGTGTGCGCTCGGTCTTGCAACACCGATGGCGATCATGGTGGGTACGGGACGAGGCGCTCACGCCGGTGTTTTGATCAAGAATGCGGAAGCGCTGGAAACCTTAGAAAAAGTGGACACGCTGGTCATCGACAAAACCGGGACGTTAACCGAGGGAAAGCCGACGGTTGAGTCCGTCGTTGTGCTTTCTGGAATAAGTGATTTGGAGCTAATTCGGTTGGTCGCGAGTGTAGAGCAGGGAAGCGAGCATCCACTCGGAGCGGCGATTGTTGCTGCAGCTGAGGCAAATAACATTTCGTTGACGACTGCTACAGAGTTCCAATCGCGAACTGGACTGGGAGTTGTGGGGAAGGTCGATGACAGAACGGTTGCGGCTGGAAACGAGAAACTGTTCGAGGCACTGAAAATTTCAAGCGTCGAGCTAGCCAGAAGAGCTGACGATCTCCGACGAAACGGTGAAACGGTGGTCTTTGTAGCCGTATCTGGAAAGCCGGCGGGCGTGATTGGCATAAGCGATCCGGTAAAGCAGTCGACGCCGGGAGCTTTGCGGGAATTGAAAGCTGCCGGATTGCGGATTGTCATGCTGACCGGTGACAGCCGAGCAACGGCGGAAATAGTTGCAAGGAAATTGGGAATCGAAGAGTTCAAGGCCGAGGTGTTGCCGGATAAGAAAGCAGAAATTATCAAGCGGCTCCAAGGCGAAGGACGAAAAGTCGCAATGGCCGGGGATGGAATCAATGACGCTCCCGCGCTCGCTCAAGCGGACGTCGGCATTGCCATGGGAACGGGCACCGATGTCGCGATGGAGAGCGGTGGGGTGACGCTAGTAAAGGGCGATCTCTCTGGTATTGTCCGGGCGCGAAAGCTCAGCCAGGCGACGATGCGGAATATTCGGCAGAATCTGTTTTTCGCATTCCTCTACAACTCGATTGGTGTTCCGGTTGCTGCGGGCGTACTGTATCCGTTTTTCGCCTGGTTGCTCAGCCCGATTTTGGCCGCCGCTGCGATGAGCTTCAGTTCGGTCTCGGTGATTACGAACTCCCTCCGTTTGAGGAAAGTTGAGTTGTAGGCCTCCTCCAGTACATCGCCTGCAATTGACACCCTCAGCTGCGTGCTCAACAATGAAGCAAGTTAGGTCTAGAATTTCGGAGCTCCTATGAACGACGAGGTCGAGCACATCCCAGAAATTCCTTCCGGATCCGGAGGGGGCGTTGGCAAATGGATCTTGCTGCTGTTGGCCGTGATTTACGTTGCAGGGTCCTTATATTTTCTGTTCACTCTGCGCGCTCGTATCGATGAGCTGGGCAAAGGGCAAGGCGAAAGCAATCAGCAGATCGCGGAACTCGGCAAGCGGATGCAATCCGCAGAGGCCGATTCTGAGGCATTGGCGAAGCAACTTGGACTCACAAAGAAGGAATTGGCGCAGCGATCAGCTGATTTGTTGCGGCAGCAGCACGCGGCCGAGGAGCGACTTTCCGCGGAGCAGAAGCAGCAGATTGGTCAAGTGACAGGGGATATCGCGAATGTCAGAACCGACGTCGGCGGCGTGAAAACTGATGTTGCGTCGACGAAAACGGAGCTGGCGGCGGCCGAAGCGAAATTGCAAAGCACCATCGGCGACCTCGGTGTACAAAGTGGACTGATCGCCCACACACGCGATGACCTCGAAGTTCTGAAGCACAAGGGTGACCGGAGTTATTACGAGTTCACGCTGGTGAAAGGGGCAAAGCCGCAGGCGATCTCAACCGTCACCCTGCAGCTTAAGAAGACGGACACGAAGCGCGGAAAGTTCACGCTGGATGTGACTGCAGACGACCGCACAATCGAGAAGAAGGATCGCAATGTGAGCGAGCCGATCCAGTTTTACACCGGCCGCGACCACATGCTTTATGAGTTGGTCGTTTGGTCCGTGAGCAAGAAGCAGGCGACGGGATATTTGAGCACGCCGAAGAATGCTCCTGTGCCGGTGACACCGGGCCAATAACGCGAATGTTTCCTGGCATTCACGTCTTACTCCAAATCTGCGTAAGGACGGCGGTGATTTACGTCGTCGTGCTGGTTGGCGTCCGCTTGAGCGGGAAGCGCGAGGTCGGCCAGATGACTCCTTTCGACCTCACGCTGCTTCTGCTCATCAGCAATGCCGTTCAGAATGCGATGACCGGTCCTGACACGTCGCTATTGGGCGGCGTTGTCGCGGCGAGCACATTGCTGCTGTTGAACTACTTGATTGCAGAACTTTCCGGCGGCAATCGCCGGTTTCGAAAGTTTGTCCAGGGCCAGCCCAGCTTGTTAGTTCATGATGGACAGGTGATCTCTTCGCACATGGCGAAAGAACACGTCAGCATGGATGAGTTAAACCGCGCGTTGCGGGAGCACGGGATCGCGAGCTGTAAGGACGTGGCTCTGGCGGTTCTGGAAGTGGACGGCTCGATCAGCTGCCTGAAATATGACGAGATCAAGCCCGATGCGGACACCCACCTCGTTCGCCGGAAATTCCTACAGAAAAAACAGTAGCTACTTGGTGAGAACCAGCGGAGCCGGCTGATCGTAGGGCTGCACAATCACCTTCAGCGCCTTTCTGTTAGCGAAGGCGTCTGACGTCACGGGAAAACTCACGACAATGGTTCCTTGAATCTGCCCACCGGGATTGATCTTGGCTTCACGCTCCAAGGGCTGAATTGCGTATTGCTTCAGGGCAGGGAAGGCCTGATAGTAACGATCGAGATCGACCAGAGACGCCGCGTCATCTGTAAAAGTACCGGTCGCGGTATCGAGCTCAGCTTTAATCGTGTGGATGTAAAACGGCTTCTCACCATCATTGTGGAAGGAAAGATTGATGGCAGCCATGACCGAGCCTTGGTTGGGAATCTCAACTGAAACCAACTGATCGATCGAACCGGTGGCGGATGATTTAGGCCGCTGCCAGAAAGCGAAAATCGCCCACACGACAATGACGATTCCGACGCCAATCAATACGATTCGGACTGGCGGAAGATTCTTTTTGGCGGTGCCGTACTCCTCGCCAATGTCGAACTTGGTGGGCGCCTCAATGGGAGCGGTTGGCAATTCGTTGGGTGTGGGTGGAACTGGAGTTTCGTCAGGCATAGTTCGCTGTAGGGATTGTAATCACTTTACATTCAAAAATCCTTGAGAGGGTGGCTGCTCAGGTCCACGAGTGCTTCATTGCCTTGGCGAACTTCTGGACTGGCAGCGTATTCAGGATGTCCTCTTTCGTAAGCCAGGCTCTCCTCGCCTGGAGAACGCCAAAGCGAATCTTGTCCAGGTGCGAGGTGTGATGGGAATCGGTGTTGATCACGATCTTCACCCCATTTTGTTTCGCCAGCCGCAGATGGCGATCGCATAAATCGAGCCGGTCGGGATACGCGTTCAATTCCATCGCAACTTTGTGTTGTGCCGCTGCTTTAAGGATGGCGTGCACATCGAACGGGTAAGCATCTCGTCGCAAAAGAAGACGGCCAGTTGGGTGGCCGATGATCGAAGTATTCGGATTCGAGACAGCCTTCAGTAGTCTTTCGGTCATCTGGGCTGTACTTTGATCATTCATGTGAGAATGAACGCTCGCGATCACCAAATCCATTTCGGCCAAGACGTCGTCCGAGAGGTCCAGAGAACCATCGGCAAGGATGTCGACTTCAACTCCGGCGAAGATTTTGATTCCATCCATCTTCTTATCCGCATCCCGGATTCGAGCGATGTGCTCGACCGCACGCTTGTCGTCAAGACCATTGGCGAAGGCTAGATTCTTCGAATGGTCCGTAATCGCCATGTACTTGTAGCCACGTTGGCGTGCGGCCTCGGCCATTTCTTCGATCGTGTTCCGGCCATCGGTCTCGACCGTGTGCATGTGCACATCGCCTTGCAGGTCGGATTGGGAGATGACAGTGGGCAAAGTATGGTCGGCTGCGGCATCGATTTCGCCGCAGTTCTCGCGCAGTTCCGGTAATACATAGTCAAGCTTGAGTTTCGAGTAGATCTCTTCTTCGGTCATACTAGCGACGACCTCACCATTATCGACTCGCGCGAGGCTGTATTCGCTAAGCGTGTAGCCCATTTTCAGTGCGCGCTGACGCAAGGTAACGTTGTGGGCCTTGCTGCCGGTGAAGTACTGCATGGCTGCGCCGAAGGATTCGGGAGCAAGCAGCCGTACATCCACCTGCATACCACCTCGCATCCGGAAGCTAACCTTGTTCTCGCCACGCGCGATAATCTCCATCAAACCCGGCAGTTTGATGATGTGGTCAATCAACTTCTGGCGTTCTTCGTCATCGCAACATGCTTTTCCGGTTACGAGAATGTCGAGGTCTCCCACGGTCTCGCGGCCTCTACGGAGAGAGCCGGCAGGCGTCACTTTCTCTATGCCCGATTGCCCCTTAAGATGCTCAATAATTTTGTTGGCTTGTGCCTCGGCTGAGTCGAGCAGAAAACGTCCCGCGATCCGGCGATAATCTTCGATCGCTTTCAGGAGTTTGGTTTCCTGTTTCTCGCCCATTCTCGGCAGGACACGGATCTTGCCTTCGCGCGCGAGTTTCTCAACCCCTTCTACGTCGCAAATCTGATAAGCGCTCCAGATTAGCGCAATGGTTTTCGGACCGAGTCCCTGGATCTTTAGGAGGTCCAGCATGCTCGGACGATATTTGTTCAGCAACTCTGCATGAGCCGAAAGCCGACCTTCCTTGAGCATCTCCTGCAGGTTTTGGAGCATTCCTTTTCCAATTCCTGGAATCTCGAGAACCTTCTTCGGCTCGGCGATCAGCTCAGAAATCTGTTGTGGGATGGCCTCGATCGACTGGGCGGCATTACGGTACGAGCGGATCCGGAAGGAATCCTGGCCATCGATCTCGAGAAGATCGGCGGTCTCATAAAGGATTCCTGCCAAGGCTTTGTTGTCCATCTATGTGCAAGATTAACGAAGATTGCCGCCAAGCGAAAGGAGAGTACACACTTCGGGGCTAGAGCGAAATTCGCCCACTTCGCGCGAACAGGAGATTGCCTGGCACAAGGAGGAGAGTAGATTGACTATTCAACTAAAACATTAACTTGCGCGTATAACGTTAGCAGCTTGCGGTCCTTTTGGTCCCTGGGCGATTTCAAATTCCACCTGGTCGCCTTCTTGCAGACTCTTATAGCCCTCAGCGCTGATCGCGCTGTAGTGCACGAAAACATCCGCGCCGCCATCCCGGCCGATGAATCCGTACCCCTTGGCATTGTTGAACCACTTTACCGTACCTTTCAAACGTTCCAATTTGCGCCCCCTCGACACGTGCCTTACTGGTTCGAGGACGTGCCTTAGCAATTGATGCCATTCTGCGGCGGCGCGTAAACAGGTGTCAAGAGTTAGACAGCAATTTTCGAACTTTTTTTGACATAGTTGTCACTTTTGTTTACTCAACCAAAGCACTCCGCAAATCGTTTTGGCATCCTTTATCACGCCTCTCATTACCCACTCCACCGCCTGAGCTAATGGGACGAATCGAAGCTCAATCACCTCGTCCTCTTCCGGCTGCGCCGCTCCCGCTTTCAAGTCCTGAGCCAAGTAGATTGACATCGTTTCCACGACGAAACCAGGACTAGCGTAGAAGGTTAAGATGCGTTTCCAACGCTTCGCGGAATAGCCGGTCTCCTCCAAAAGTTCGCGTTTGGCAGCTTTGAGCTCGTTTTCTCCCGTGTCGATGCGTCCGGCGCAGAGTTCCCATAGATATTGCTGGGCTGCGTGACGGTACTGCCGAACCAGCAGAACGCGAGGTTCCTTCGAGGAGTTATCAACCGGCATGATCACAACCGAACCGCTGTGGTGAACGATGTCTCGGCGTGCTGTGATGCCTGAGGGTTCCACTACCTGGTCGGTTGTAACCCAAAATACCGGGCCGCGATATGCGACACGAGAGGATCGCAAGCGAGCTTTCTTTGCAGACGATTTCTTTGGCATGAAAACAATATACGGGATAGGTCATCGCAGGCGGCGCGTGTTGCGGAAACAGATTTCCTGATATGCTGCCCGCGATGACACGTAAGCCGCGCATCGCGATCGTCGGGACAGGACGGCTCGGAACAGCTTTGGCGATTCAACTGAAGCGCGCCGGCTATTCGATCTCAGAGCTGATCTCACGCGATGGAAGCGTGTCTAAGATTCAGAAACAGTTGGCATCGCGGGTTCGCGTGCGGTTGGTTGTTCCGGCAGAAGCACATCTCTCCGCAGAAGTTATTTGGTTTTGCGTTCCGGATCGGAAGATTTCTGCGGCAGCCCGGGATCTTCTGCGGGCAGTTGAATGGAAAGGGAAAGTTGCGTTTCACTCGAGCGGAGCATTGAGCAGCGAAGAACTACGCGATCTGCGGAAGCGCGGAGCGAAGGTGGCTTCAGTTCACCCGATGATGACTTTTGTGCACGGCACGGTGCCGTCTCTGCATGCGGTGCCTTTTGCGTTGGAGGGAGACGCCGCGGCTACCCGGCTTGCGGCAAGAATTGTTGCCGATCTGGGTGGATTCTCGCTCAAGATTTCTGTCCGGAACAAAGCTGCATACCACGCGTGGGGAGCGTTCGCGTCGCCACTTGTGATTGCGCTGCTTGCAACTGCCGAGCAAGTGGCGGGTGCTGCCGGGATTCAAGCAATCGAGGCCCGGAAACATATGTTGCCGATCCTGCGGCAGACCCTCGAAAATTACGCCCGCTCCGGCCCGAAAGGCGCGTTTAGCGGGCCATTGGTGAGGGGAGATGCGGAAGTCGTTCGCAAGCATCTCAGCGTTCTTCGAAAGGTGCCCGGGGCGGCAGAAGTCTATCTCGCGCTTGCACGTTCTGCTCTGCGGCATATCCCTGTCCAGGAACGAGCAAATCTGAAGCGCATTTTAACGCGATAACGTGGAACTCTGAGCGAGCAGCTCTCCGCATGAGCTGACACAAAAGTCAGGCTGCAAACCCGACAATTCCTCTGACTTGTAAATCCCGGTGCATACCGAGATTATCTTTGCATTGACCTGACGGGCAGCCCGAATATCCTCCGGCGTATCTCCAATGAAGCACACGGTGGCGTTCTCGCCGAGGCGACGTTTCACTTCTTCGACGCCTCGCTGAAAGATGTCCGCGCGTTCTTCGTGATGATCGGCAAAGGAGCCGAAGGCGAAGAAGTCCTGCAAGCCAGCGATTCCAATCTTGCGCCAGCCTACGGCCTCGAGGTTGCCTGATGCCACACCAAGCAACTTGCCCGCAGCTTTGAGATGCGCAAGGACGTCGGGAATGCCCAAACACACATCGGTGGTCATTCGCTGGCAGTTTGCTGAGACGTCTCCACAGACTACATCCAGGGCTTGCGGGAGTTTCTCCTCGAACTCAGTACCGGATACGCCGACACGCTGCAGCGCGGCTCTCAAGATTCCAAGGTCAGTTTTTCCATGATAGGCAATCCCATCGATTGTTGTGTCGACACCGTAGACATCCCGCATCGCTCGATTCAGCGCGTGATAATGGACAAGGCCGCGCGCGATCAGCAGCGTCCCATCGATATCAAATAGATAGGCATCGGCATCGGTCCAGCGAAATCCGTTGGATTTCATGGTCGAGTGTTTAGTCTGAGGCATAAGAAGTGTGATTTGGGTCGCGACAGCAAATCAATCTATCCGTGCAACATGATTCGCTGAATCGTTTTGGCACGGCCGGTACTTTCGTCGCAGTCGACCATAATCGCGCTTAAACGAATATCGCCTGTCGCAGCCTCGAAACGTGTAGGCATATTCGTCAAGAAGCGATCCAGGATCAATTCTTTCTTGACGCCGATCACGCTGTCGTAGGGACCGGTCATGCCGACGTCAGTGATGTAGGCAGTGCCGTTAGGCAGGACACGTTCGTCCGCAGTCGGGACGTGAGTATGCGTTCCTACTACGACGGTAACGCGCCCGTCGAGATACCATCCCATCGAAATCTTCTCAGATGTCGCCTCAGCATGGATGTCGACCAGAATGACCTTCGCATTGGTCTGCTTCAGAAGTTGGTCTGCGGTTCGAAAGGGATCGTCATTCGACGCCATGAAAACACGGCCCTGAAGGTTCATAACGGCATAGGGAATCTCGCCCTTGCGGCCTTCATAAAATCCTGTTCCGGGCATCCCTGGTGGATAATTCGCTGGCCGCAGAACGCGGCGAGCCGGACTGTAAGGATTGCCATTGGCGCTATCGAAGTACTCGATGATCTCGCGCTTGTCCCAAATGTGATTGCCGGTGGTAAGGACGTCAATCCCAAGCTCGAACAACTCTTCGGCCAGCGGCGGCGTAATTCCGAAACCGGCAGCGGCATTTTCGCCATTCGCGATGACGAGGTTGACGGCATGTTCTTTCACCAGCCCAGAAAGACGCTCCTTTACGATCGTTCGTCCCGGCCGCCCGAAAATGTCGCCGATAAAGAGAATTCGCATACTGTTCGACTGCTTCGACAAAGAATGCGGTCGAATCTTTGATGGTAGCACGCAGGAATTAGTCACCAAGCCGTGCTTAAGGCGTCAGCTCAGCCGTTCTGAGGAAATCGTAATTGCCTGCCGGATTGAGGGTCAGATTTTTCACTCGCTTGGAATGAACCAGAACGTTATCCCAATACCAGAGATTGATCGATGGGACGTCGGCGGCTAGGATCTGCTGAATTTCAGCGTACAGTTGCTTGCGCACGTTCTGATCGAGTTCGCTTCGAGCTTGATCGATCAGCACGTCGACACGAGGATTGGAATAAAAGGTTCGATTGGCGCCGTGGGGAGTGATCCGCGCCGAGTGGAAGACGTATTCGAAGATGTCTGGGTCTTCGTTGCCACCCACCCAACGCAGCGAATGGACCTGGTATTCGCCTCGGGTGATGTCGGCGAAAAAAGTCGCAAACTCGAAGGTGCGAATGTCGAGAACGATCCCAACTTGCCGCAGTTGCTGCTGTAAGACAGCCGCCAATAGGCGCGTGCTTTCTTCTATGGAGGTCTTCATCGTTAGATGGAAGCGCACCCCATTGACCTCGGGGTATCCGGCTTGCTCGAGCAACTGCCGCGCCAGGTCTGGATTGTGCTCGTAGTGCGGCACTTCTCCGTGATAGGCCCAGCTTTCGGGCGGCAATAAGCTGTAGGCTGGCCGAGCAAAGTCACGGAGTAGGTAATGGATCAACGGCTGCCTGTCGATGGCATAGGCAATGGCTTGTCGAACGCGGCGGTCCTTGAGAATGGGATCGTGAACGTTGAAGGAAAGATAAGAAAGTACAGTGCCCGGACCTCGGAGCATTTCGAGATTGCCCTGCTTTTCAAGAGCGAGCACGAGATCAGCGGTTAGCGCGTTAATCGCGATATCGGCGCTACCCTTGCGGAGTTCGAGAGCCCGGGTTGTAGTGTCCGGAATAACTGGAAAACGCACCCTCTGCACTCGTGCTTTCTCGCCCCAATAGCTGTCGTTGCGATCGATGACGACCTCTTTGTCCTGCTCGGCAGTCACAAAGCGGAACGGGCCGGAGCCAATCGGATGCGTGCTCATTTCGTTGCCGCTGCCGTACGGCACAATTCCGATGGCACCGTCAGAAAGATTCCACAACAGAGTGGAGTAAGGTTCCTTCATGCGAAAAATAACGGTGTATTCATCGGGTGCTTCGATGTGATCCACAAAACGATAGGCTGCGGATTTTGTACTGCGTACTTTGCCCTGCAGCAATGAGTCAAATGTCCATTTCACGTCACGCGAAGTCAGAGCCCGGCCGTCGTGGAACGTCACCCCCATGCGGAGATGAAAAATATAGGTCTGGGCATCGGGGACCTCCCAGCTAGTAGCGAGCTGCGGTTTGACGTTGAGGTGGTCGTCGCGAGTCAAAAGGTCGTCGAACAGCAGGTCGTCAATGCGCTCCGATTGCGCGTCCAGGCCTACGCGCGGGTCCAGGTTCGTTGGACTACTCTCGATGATCATCACGAGGGTGCTCGGGTCGGCTTTTGCGGAGCATGCAGAAAGAAGAGCAAGGATTAGAAGGGTGCCGCACAGGCTTGCAGCCATCGCAAGATGCCGGGGCCGCTCAGGCATACGAAATCTTTCCGAGGATTGCTGGTCCTTTTGCACCAGTAGCTGACGGCACATTTCCTGAGCCCCGATTCCAGGTTTGGTAGGCCAGCAGAGCAAATGCGACGGCTTCTTTTGCCTCAGAGGGAACCCCAAACTCATCCGATAAGCGAATTTGAAGTCCCAAAGGCGTAAGCTCGTTGGCCAGCATCGCCATGAGTGTCGCATTGCGCGAACCGCCGCCCGAGACGACAAACTCACGATATTTGCCACTTGAGCCAAGAACGAAGCGCCGCAGCGCGTCCACAATCGATCGAACCGTGAGTGCCGTGGCAGTGGCAATGATGTCTTGTGGCTTGGCGCGTTCGCATCGTCGTATGAAGTCACGAGAAAATTCTCGTCCAAATTCTTCGCGGCCAGCGGTCTTAGGTGGCTTCGAACGAAAATAAGGGAGCTTCAAGATGTCGCGAAGCACCGGTTCCAGAACAGTTCCATGTGCGCCGATCTCTCCGTTGCGATCAAAGGCTTCGCGGAAAAATCTCTGGGTGATAGCGTCAACGACCATATTGCCGGGTCCCGTGTCGAACGCGATTACTTGCCGGGAAGAGGCGCGAGCGGGAATGGCCGTGAGATTCGCGATTCCCCCAATATTCTGGGCGATGCGTCCTATTTGAGAATCGCGATACAGAAAAAAATCAAGCAGCGGAACGAGCGGGGCGCCCTTTCCTCCGGCTGCCATATCGGCAGGCCGGAAGTCTGATACCACGGGCACTCCTAGACGAGCCGCTAAAACTGCCCCTTCTCCGCTTTGCCAGGTGACCGCCAATTTGCGGCCGAGAAATGCCGCTGGCTGCCCTTGGTGATACAGGGTCTGTCCATGGCAACCGACAAGATCAGCCTTAACACGAAAACGTCGTTGCGTGGACAGGACGGCATCTGCGTAGAGTTCGCCGAGCATGAAATTGAGGCGAGCAAGATCGGCGACGCAAGCACGGGTGGAGTTCATTGCAGCCAGAATAAAGACGCGCACTTTGCGCGGGAACGGATATTCGGAGTGTCCCAGAAGGTGCAACCTAGGCTGACTCCTGCCGGCCGTCATCTTGACCAGGGCGACATTAATTCCGTCGGCGGAAGTGCCGCTCATGACTCCACCCACGATCACGCGGAACTCCGCTGAGTCGAAGTCTCGGTTGTGAGTTTTAGCAGTCGAATTTGCTCGCCGAATTCCCACAACGCGCGGGTGAGCTTGCCGACTTTAACGGAATTCGGCGCTGGAACCCGCCGGCGGAGTTCTTTCGATCGCGTCTTGAAGGCGAGCACCCGTCGAATGCTCTCCTGACAACGGCGGGAGAATTGTCGGTTGCTCTCGAACTCCTGGATCAGAGCTTCATGGCATCGAACGACATGCTCTTCCAGGCGGCAAACGAGGGCGATGTCGCCACCGGCGCGAATGTGCTCTACTGCCGCTTCGTCAACCTGTGCAGCTTCCAGGACTCCCCCCATCTCGAGGTCATCAGAGACCACGAGGCCGCGATAACCGATTTTCTTGCGCAAGATGTCGGTAATCCATTTTCGAGAAAGGGAAGCCGGGCGCTTGTCGACCGACGGGTATGCCGCATGGCTGACCAGTACCATCGGCGCGACTCGTCGTAAAGCTCGGAACGGTGCGAGATCCTCTTCACACAAGCTCTTCCAGGACTTTTTCACTCTCGGCAGTTCATGATGGGTATCCAAATTTGCTTCGCCCAGACCGGGGAAATGCTTGATCGCACCGAGAACATTAGAGGCCCGCAGCCCGGAGAGGAACTCTCTCGCATAAAGAGCAGCTTCGACGGGATCGGCTGAGACGGCGCGCGAACTCATGACTCTTCGTGATGATTCAAATGCGAGATCAACCACCGGGGCGAAGTCCGTATTGAACCCGAGGCTCGCACAGGCTTGGCCCAGAATCTGTCCATGCTTGCGAAATAGCTTGCGATCTCCACTGGCGAAAACATCGGCCGCCGAGGGGGCAGGGCCGAAAACACTTCGAAAACGGTCCACACGACCACCCTCCAGGTCAACGCACGTGAACAATCGCTTAGAGACGCAGGCCTGACAATCTTTCAACAGCCGGAAGGTTTGCTCGGCGCTAAGAATGTTTCTTGCGAAGAGAATGACACCCGCGGGCTGGATTTTAGTTAATAACGAACGAAGGGGACGCGACATTTCCGTGCCATCGAAGCCGATGATGAGCAGTTGTCCGATATCGCAAATGTCGGATGAGGATTTCGCCATATTACGCCAGTGGCTGGGAATATTTCGTCATTGAGCTACTGGATCTGTTTCTTTAACTCCGATAAAAGGTTGAGAGCTTCCAGAGGGGTCAGGCGATTCAAGTCCACTTCCCGCAACTTCTCGAGTACTGGTTGAGAGAGGGGCGTAAAGATCGTTAACTGCGCTGGAAGCCTGGGCTGAGATCCGTCATTTGCCAGTTGATCGGTTAATCGTTGCTCCGCAGTTTCGTGTTCCGCTAAAACTTCGCGCGCGCGCTCGACAACCTCAATTGGTAAGCCAGCCAGCTTCGCTACCTCGATTCCATAACTGCGATCGGCCGCCCCGGGCTCGACTTTCCTGAGAAAGACGATTCCCGTGCCCGTCTCCTTTACCGAAACATGATAATTCTTCACACCGGAGAGGCGGTCGGCCAACTCGGTGAGCTCAAAATAATGCGTCGCAAACAAAGTTTTCGCGCGGGTGCGAGCATGAATGTATTCGACAGCCGCCCAGGCGATCGCCAAGCCGTCATAGGTTGCCGTGCCGCGTCCCACTTCATCGAGGAGAATTAGAGAGCGGGGCGTAGCCGTGTGAAGGATCGCAGCGGTCTCGGTCATTTCCACCATAAACGTGGAACGTCCGCGCGCCAGATTATCGCTGGCGCCAATGCGGGTGAAAACACGATCCACAATGCCGAGGCGTGCCGAGGCGGCAGGTACAAAGGATCCCATTTGCGCAAGAATCGTGATCAATGCCGCCTGGCGCAAGTAAGTAGATTTGCCGCCCATGTTAGGGCCGGTGAGGACGAGCACCGTGTGAGTGCTGGAGTTGAGGTAAAGATCGTTGGGAACGAAGCGCTCCGCCATATCCTGATGCTCGATGACGGGGTGACGGGCGGCGACGATTTCAATATCGGACGAATCGTCAAACTTCGGACGGCAATAATTTCGGGTCGATCCGATGTGAGCCAACGAGCCCAGCACATCTACTTCAGCCAAGGCTAACGCGGTTTGACGAATGCGCTTCGCCTCGCCCGCGATAGCAGACCGCAGCTCAGCAAACAGCCGCCGCTCGATCTCGACGATCTTCTCTTGCGCATCGAGAATCTTGGCTTCATATTCCTTAAGTTCGGGAGTGGTGAAGCGTTCAGCGTTCACCAGGGTCTGCTTGCGCTCGTAATCCGCCGGGACCAAGTGTAGATTCGGTTTCGAAATCTCCAGATAATAGCCAAAGATCGAATTGAACTTCACCTTCAAAGACGAAATGCCAGTGCGCTGCCGTTCGCGTTGTTCGATTTGGGCTAAAAATTGTTTGCTGTTTCGGCTTAGATCCCGGAGCTCGTCCAGTTCTTTGTCGGCTCCGGGCTGAATTACGCCGCCGTCGCTTAGGGAAAGTGGCGGCTCAGGAACGATGGTGCGATCGATACGCTCGCGCACGTCTCCGAGTTCGTCGAGATTGCGATGAAGTTGCTGCAGGCGGTCGCTGACCATTCTGCCTAATACGGATCGTAAGGCCGGAATTTTTC
>Ga0335078_10008980_pt1 | contig 14831 bp, 8 predicted proteins | sample Lox_Sample_32_FD_206711 | JGI IMG/M metagenome (GOLD analysis project Ga0335078, IMG submission 206711) | Soil microbial communities from Loxahatchee National Wildlife Refuge, Florida, United States - Lox_Sample_3.2 | ecosystem: Environmental > Terrestrial > Soil > Wetlands | place: USA: Florida...
CGGACAAAGCCCTCGCGTTCGAGCTGCGCCATCGCCTCCCGCACCGGAGTACGGCTGATACCGAAATCGGCGGCGAGCTGGCGCTCGTCGAGCCTGATTTCGGCGCGGCTGCCATAGACGTCCATCGCCGCAATGGCGTTTTTCAGCGCCGTATAAGCTTGCTGCTTGAAACTTGCATGACTGGCGAGCGGATCGACCGCAACACGCCGCTCCCGCGGTAGCGCAGCGTCAAGGTCGCCAGTCGAGGTCCGGTGTAGCACGGAAAGGCTTGAACTCATTGTGGTATACATTATTCCAGTGCGCCGAACGACGCAAGCGCACCGTGTCACCACCCTTGCGCCCAGTCACAATTTTTGGGCCCGCCGGTCGACAAACTGGCAGGCCCAAATCTCGAAATTCGGCGGTCAAGTCCGGAGGGACCAGCCCGGACGGCGAAGTCGGCTCTTAGCCTCTGGCCAGGAGCCGGCCTCGCATCGGCTTAAGCACGAACAGCGCCAGCGCCACGACGACGAAGTTCATAATCGCGGTGATGACAAACACCATGTGCCAACTGCCCGTATGCGACTTGATCAGATTGGCGACCGGGACCAGGAACGCCGAGGCGCCCTTGGCCGTATAAAGCAGACTGAGATTGACCGTGGCGAACTTGGTGCCGAACGTGTCGGTACAAGTCGATGGGAACAGACTGAAGATTTCCCCCCAGGTCAGGAAGATCAATCCGGCAAACACGACGAAAGCCCACGGTGCATGGCCGAGCGCACCGAGCAGCCAATAGGCGACGCCGCCCAGGCCGAAGGCGAGCGCCATCGTGTATTCGCGGCCGATGTGATCGGACACCCAGCCGAACAGTGGCCGCGCGCCACCGTTGCAGACGTTGTCCACGATCAATGCAAGACTCAGGGTCGAGGCACCGAACAGCAGCACCACATTGCCGACGTTGAAGTCCTTGGCGATGGGCGCGATCTGCGCGGTCGCCATCAGGCCCGACGCCGATACGATGACGAACATGATGTACATCAGCCAGAACACCGGCGTGCCCAGAACCTCCAGCGGCGAGAAGCTGCGCGCGCTCTGCGCTACCTTCGGCGCGGCAACGCCCGCCATCTCGCCCGGATCAGGCGCGCGCACCAGCCATGCGAGGATAAAGACGATACCGCCCTGGATCAGGCCGAACCAGAAAAAGGCAGCCTCGTAACCGGCCGAGTCAATGACCGCACGAATCGGAATGACTGAGAGAGCAGCGCCGGCGCCGTATCCAGCGGCAGTCAGGCCGACGGCGAGACCACGCCGATCGGGAAACCACTTCACCGCCTGACCGACGCAGGTCGCGTAGACCGCCCCACCGCCGGTGCCGCCGACGACTGCACCGAGATAAAGCATGCCGAGCGATTGAGCATAGGAATTGATGACCCAGCCGAGCCCCACCATGATGCCGCCGAAGGCGATCATCAATTTGGGCCCGCGGCGTGCACCGAGGCTGTCGACAATCCAGCCCTCGATCGGCGTGAGCCACGTTTCCAGCGCGATGAAGATCGAGAAGGCAAACTGGATCGATGCCAGCGACCAGCCATGCGCTTTGTTGATCGGGTTGACGAAAAGGGTCCAGCCGTATTGCAGATTGGCAATCAGCACCATGCAGATGATGCAGACGATGAGCTGTGTCCATCGCGTGCTATCCGTCGCCACCGCACGGGCATCGGCCGTTGTAGATGCGCTAGTCATAGTTTTCCGCCCTCTGGAATTTGTGTCGGCTTTGCATCAGATTTAGATCATTTCCATGTCGTTTGGGAAACAAATTAGTCCGGGGGCCACCATGGCTAATGGTCGCAACCCGGGCAGGAGACCGGAGCGAGCGGTTAAATTGATGCAGATAAACGAAACCTTTGGCCAATACGGCAAATTAATGTGGCGGCAGATTTGAGTTCTTCACGCATAAGTGTGCACTGCAAAATAATATTCTCGCGGACCTAACCCGGCACTGGCGCGTTTGCTCGCCGAGGAGCAATCGCATGACCAATTCAACCATCCCGGCGTTAACGACACTCGCCCTTCTTTTTGGCGTTACGGCTGCATGCGCCCAGTCGGCCGGCCCCGTCGAAGCCGTCGGGCCGGACGGCGTTGTCATTCAGCCCGTCGTTCAGCCAATGGCCCTCACGCCAGTCCAGCGGAGCGCCCTCTATAACACCGCGAGCCATCAGCATATTCAGGCCAACGCCGGCGAAATTTCCGCCGCCGTGGGCGCGGCGGTTCCGCCGTCGCTTGCATTGGGCAATCTGCCCGACGTGCCGACACTCGGGGACGACCCGGACAGCGTCCTCAAATACGCCACGGTTGAGGGCGACGTTGTCGTCGTCGATCCGATCCGCATGCGCGTCGTCGAAGTCATTCATCCTGGTGCCGGTCCCCAATAGGTGACCCCGGCAACCGGTTGCTGCCCACGGGCGATCATTGCGATGTCGCAGCGCAGCTGACCAGACAATTGCGGCGTAGCGTCTCGCGTCGGCGTTTCGACACCATCCCAGCAAGACGATCGGGCCGCGAGCCATGAATCCGCAGAATAGCGCCGTTCAGATAGTCCCCCTCGACGCGCCGCATGAGGCGCCATTCTACATTTCGGCGACCAGGATCGCCGCTGGCGCGCCGCGGACACTGAAATACGGCGATACATTTGTTGTCATCGACAGCCGGGGGGACATCGCGGCGGCATCCGGCCGGTCCGCCGGATTGTTCCACTTCGACACACGCTACCTGTCGAGGCTTGAGCTGTTCGTCAACGATACCCCGCCGCTGCTGCTTGGCTCGAATCTGCGCGACGACAATTCGGCGCTGTTCGTCGATCTGACAAATCCCGATATCATGGCCGATCAGCACATCGTCCTGGAAAAGGACAGCGTGCACATTCTGCGGACAGTATTTCTCTGGCGCGGCACGGCCTACCAGCGCCTGCGGCTGCGGAATTACGGCGAGCGCGCGGTCGACTTGCGGTTGTCGTTCCGGTTCGAAAATGACTTTGCCGATTTGTTCGAGGTGCGTGGCGCACGCCGGGAGCGGCGCGGCATCGCGACTGCCAAACTGCACGGCAACGACGAAGTCGTGCTGAGTTATCGCGGGCTCGATGCCAAGTTGCGGCGTTCGGCACTGGCGTTCGATCCACCGCCGGCGCAGCTTACGATCGATCAGGCGGTCTATGACATCCGACTCGATCCCGGCGAAATGCAGCCGATCTTTGTCGCGGTCAGCTGCGATCCGGCACAGCCGAGACCGCTGCCGTTTCTGCGCGGGCTGATCGCGGCACGACGCGAACTGCGCGACACCGCGCGCGACCGCACAGCGGTCGAGACATCCAATACGCGCTTCAACGAAATGCTGTGCCGGTCGGCGGCCGACCTGTCGATCCTGATGACCGATACGCCCCAAGGCCGCTACCCTTACGCCGGAATCCCGTGGTTCTCGACAACGTTCGGCCGCGACGGGCTTATCACGGCGCTGCAGATGCTGTGGTGGAGCCCCCTGGTGGCCAAGGGCGTGCTGCGCCGGCTGGCGCACTATCAGGCGAAAACCACCGATCCGCGTGCCGACGCCGAACCGGGAAAAATCCTGCATGAGATGCGCGGCGGCGAAATGGCGGCGCTGAACGAGGTTCCGTTCGGGCTCTACTATGGCAGCGTCGACTCGACGCCGTTGTTTGTTCTCCTTGCCGGGCTCTATCTCGAGCGTAGTGGCGACATCAAGACGATCGCCGAACTGTGGCCCAACATCGAAGCGGCACTGGCCTGGATCGACGGTCCAGGCGATCCGGATGGCGACGGCTTCGTTGAATATCTACGAGCGAGCGAACAAGGTCTCGCCAATCAGGGTTGGAAAGACTCGCAGGACGCTGTCTTCCATGCCGACGGACGGCTGGCCGAGGGTCGAATCGCACTGGTGGAAGTGCAGGCCTACGTCTATGCCGCCAAGCGGCTGGCGGCGCGTTGCGCGCTGCGGTTGGGCTACGAGACCATTGCGCAAAAGCTCGACGATGAGGCGGAAAAACTTGCCGAACGTTTCGAGGCGGCATTCTGGTGTCCGCAGATCGAAACGTACGCGTTGGCGCTGGACGGCAACAAAAGGCCTTGCCGAGTGCGAACGTCGAACGCCGGACAAGTGCTCTTCACCGGTATTGCGGCACCGGAGCGGGCAACCCGCATCGCGTCTGGTCTGGTACAGCCGCATTTCTTTACCGGTTGGGGCATCCGCACCGTCGCCGCCGGCGAAGCGCGCTACAATCCGATGTCGTATCACAACGGCTCGATCTGGCCGCACGACAACGCGCTGATCGCGCTCGGCTTGGCGCGCTACGGTGAGAAACAGGCGATCGCCAATCTGTTCACCGGCCTGTTCATGGCTGGCACCTACATGGATCTCCGCCGGCTGCCCGAACTGTTCTGCGGGTTCCGCCGCCAGAAAGGTCACGGCCCGACACTCTACCCGGTCGCTTGCGCGCCGCAGGCCTGGGCCAGCGCTACACCATTTACCCTTTTGGAAGCGTCACTCGGCCTGAAATTCGATCCGTTCAACAACGAAATCCGACTGTGCAATCCAATCCTGCCACCGTTCCTTGATGAAGTGATCTTGCGCAATTTGCGGCTCGGCGACGCGAGCGTCGACCTGCGCGTGCGCCGCAATGGCGACACTGTTTCGCTGGATACGCCCCGGATCAGCGGCGATATCCAGGTCTCGGTGGTTTTCAGCTCCTAAAGCGGCGGTTCAAGCAGGCGCGCGCGGCGCGTGGGAACCGGCGGGACGGTTCCGATTTAGTCATTCGGGAACTCTGGTCGGGAACTTCAATGGCGTTGCTGGAGAAGCCATGCGCGGGTATCGGAAAATGACGATCGACGCCGCAGTTGCGGCGGCAAGCTTGATCTTGGCACACTGCGCAGCAGACCCGACGGCTTTCGCGGACAATTCGAACGTTCCCGCCAGCGCGCCGTCTGTTCCTTCGTCTCCCGCGACGGGCGCAGCTCCCAATTCCAAAGCAGCGCCACCGGCAAGCCCCCAAGCCGCTCCTCCAGCAACACCCGAGATCACCGTCCTCAACAAGCACGAAGTGGAAGGAATCCTCGGCCGCGAAGTGCGCAGCGCGACCAATGAGAATATGGGACGCATCGTCGACGTTCTGGTCGATCCCAGCGGCCAGGTCCGCGCCGCGATCATCGACTTCGGTGGCTTCCTCGGCGTCGGCAGCCGCAAGATCGCGGTTGACTGGAGCGCTCTGCACTTTCCGCCGCCCGGCAAGCCCGATGCCTTCATCTCCCTTGAACTCACCCGCGACCAGGTGAAAGCCGCGCCGGAATACCAGGACGGCAAGCCCGTCGTGGTGCTTGGCGCGCTTGGCAAGCTCGAGCCCCTTCCTGAATAGCAAGCAGAGCGGTGGAGACCCCGCCCCGGCTTTGCTGACGAATCGCGGCCGCGTTTCAAAAAAGGAGAGCAACACTGCCCGCGAACCTGCCACGCCGTGCAAGTGATCCGTCGGAGCCGGCCGTCGCCGTCGCGTGCGGGCAGACATCGACGCCGCAACAGCCTGAACACGGCAGGCCATCGCTCCACCCTTCGCGGCGCAGCCTGCGCGGTCTCGACTGGTTCATTTTCTTCGTTGCCGATGTGCAAACCGGCTTCGGCCCATTCGTGTCGGTCTACCTCACGACGCAGCACTGGACGCAGATCGACATCGGCCTTGTGCTTTCCGCCGCCGGGTTCGTCTCGCTGATCGGACAGATGCCGGGCGGCGCGCTGGTCGATGCCGCGCGCTCGGAACGCACAGTCGCCGCAATTGCCATCGTGGCGATCTGCATCAGCGCGCTCGGTTATGCGGTGCTGCCGATCTTTCCCATGGTGCTGTCGGCATCGATCCTGCATGCGCTGGCGAGCTGCGTGCTCGGCCCGGCCATGGTGGCGATCAGCCTCGGCCTGGTTGGTCATGCCGGAATCGGCGTACGGCTCGGCCGCAACGCTCGTTTTGCCTCGATAGGCAACGGTCTCGCTGCGGCCGCAATGGGCGCCTGCGGCTATTTGCTGTCGGCGAGAGCGGTGTTTGTTGTCACCGTGCTGCTGCTGATCCCGGCACTGATCGCGCTGCGTATGATTTTCCCCGCCGAAATCGATCCCGAACGAGCCCACAGCGCGCCTCCCCCGGCCGCCCCGCGCGCCCGCGAAGGTCGCACGCGCGCACCCATAAAGCCCGGCGCACTGATGCAGAATCGGACCCTGCTGATTTTCGCCGTCTGCCTGCTGCTGTTTCATCTCGGCAATGCAGCGATGCTGCCGCTGATGGGCAGCGCGCTCACCATGCGGTCGAGCCGCTGGGCGACGCTGCTGATCGCTGCCTGCATCGTCGTGCCGCAAATGCTCGTGGCGGCGGCATCTCCGTGGGTCGGCGAGCGCGCGCAGCAATGGGGCCGGCGGCCGCTGCTGCTGATCGGATTCGCTGCGCTGCCGCTGCGCGGCCTTCTGTTCGCACTGGTGTCGAGCCCGGTACCGCTAGTCGCTGTGCAGTTGCTCGATGGGGTAACGGCCGCGGTATTTGCCGTGATGGTGCCGCTCGTAGTCGCCGATTTGACGCGCGGCACCGGGCATTTCAACCTGGGCCAGGGGATCATTGGCACATTCGTCGGCATTGGCGCGTCAATCAGTTCGACGCTCGCCGGTTTTCTCAGCGATCGCTTCGGCAGCCCGTGGGCCTTTGCCGGATTGGCAAGCATCGCGCTCGCGGGCTTCGTGGCCGTTTTGCTGCTGATGCCGGAAACGCGCAAGGCGGACGAATTCGAATCCGATTAAACGCGCTTCGCATTTCGAGCAGCGAAGCGATCCAACGCTCCCCGCCAGTGCCGAAGGGCAGCGAAGCCGAGTCGCGTGACAGCGAACTCGCGTTACAGGGCCGGCGCGTCATCCGCGACCAGCCGCAGGCGCGGCGCAATGCGATCGGCAAGGTTGCGATAGACTGACAAGTAATCCTGCGCCATGCGCCGCGCCGTAAAGCGCTTCTCGAACTGCTTGCGGATCGCATCGCGTGACAGCTGTCCGAGCCGGTCCACCGCGCCGATCGCACCGTTTTCATCCTCAACGATGAAGCCGGTGAGGCCGTCATCGATGACTTCCGGCACCGAGCCGCGATTATAGGCGATCACCGGCGTGCCGCAGGCCATCGCCTCGATCATCACCAGGCCGAACGGCTCCGGCCAATCGATCGGGACCAGCAGCACCATCGCGCCGCTTAAAAACTCGGATTTTTCCGGATCGTTGATCTCGCCGATATATTCGCTGCGCGACGCCTTGATCAGCGGATTGATCTGTTCGTCGAAATATTCGCGATCGACGCGATCCACCTTGGCGGCGATCTTCAGCGGCATGCCGCAATGCTGGGCGATACGAATAGCCCGGTCGCAGCCCTTCTCCGGCGCAATTCGTCCGAGAAACGCGAAATACGACGGTTTGACCGGCCTCGGCGTCAGGAGCCGCTCGGGCAGGCCGTGATGCACCGTACGCACCCAGTGTGCCTGCGGCAGCGGGCGCCGCTGCGCATTGGAAATCGACACGACCGGTATTGAAGAGAAGGTATCGAATACTGGCTGATGCTCCGGCAGATCGAGTCGGCCGTGCAACGTAGTCACAAACGGCGTTGGCTGGCGAGAAAACAGCGAAAAAGGATAGTAGTCGAGATGGAAATGCAAGAAATCGAATTCGGAGGCGTGCCGGTAGACGCGCTCCAGCATCAGCATATGTAATGCATTGGGGTCGCGGACCGCGCCGTCAAGCCGCAGCGCACGCGGCCACACCGCCTCGAGCCGCGCCGAAGTCTCTGAATCCCCGCTCGCAAACAGCGTAACGTCATGGCCGAGCGCGATCAGCTCTTCGGTAAGCCATGACACCACGCGTTCGGTTCCACCATAAAGTTTCGGTGGGATCGCCTCGGTGAGCGGGGCGACTTGCGCGATATGCATCGGATTGACCCTTCTAATCTGGACTTGTTGGGATTTCCCGTGACAGCAACCGTTCCCAGCATTGCAACAACCGCGAACGGCGGGATTCGCTCAAAGGAGATGGAACATTATTTTTTTTGGAACTTGGAACTTTTGTCTGTTCCGGGCGTCACCAACGACACGCCAAACGATTTTTCTAAAAAGCCGCAAAATTCGCGCCGTGAAAACAACGGCAAATTGCCGTGCCAACGCCGCAGTTCAATCGTTGCAACGCATTGCAGGAATGAAACGAATTTTTATCGGCGGAAAGGCGTCGATTCCACCCTAGTCGCGTTGTGATGCTGAGGGAACCTTCCGGGAGGGGCCCCGCTTGTTCGCCGGCGGAGACCAAAAAGCATGGACGACCTTTGCAGCTACGCAAGCCGCCCTCTTGCCTTTGTCTTCCGTTACCTTCGTCAGCGGCCCTTCTCCCATCTCGCCATCCTTACCGCCGTGCTCGGCGCAGTGGCCTGTTCGGTGGGCACACAATACGGCGTCAAGTTTCTTGTCGATACACTATCGCAGGGCGCGGGCGCCGACGTCTGGACCGCATTTGTGGTGCTGGTATCCCTGATTGCGGCCGATAATCTGTTATGGCGCATAGCGAGCTGGATCGCGAATTATGCCTTCGTCGGCGTGACCGGCGATTTGCGGCGCGATTTGTTCCGGCACCTCACCGGACACTCACCCAACTACTTCGCCGATCGGCTGCCCGGCATGTTGACGAGCCGCGTAACCGCCACGTCGAACGCGATATTCACTGCGGAGAACATGTTCATTTGGAACGTGCTGCCACCCTGCGCCGCAACGGTCGCGGCGATCACGCTGGTCTGCACGATCAGCCTGCCAATGGCCGGCACGCTCGCGCTCGTCGGCGGCATTATGGTGTGCGTGATGTTCCACCTGGCCGCGGCGGGTCGGCCGCTGCATCACGACTTCGCCAGCAAGGCGGCGGCAGTGGACGGGGAAATGGTCGATGTCGTCAGCAACATGCCGCTGGTGCGCGCCTTCGGCGGACTGCTGCGCGAGCACCGCCGCTTCGACGCCACCGTCGACCGTGAACTCGACGCGCGGCGCAGGAGCCTGTTCTACCTCGAAAAGCTTCGCATCTTCCATGCTACCGTCACGATCATACTCACGCTGGGGCTGGTCGCCTGGGCGATCGTGCTGTGGAACGAGGGCGAGGCGACGACCGGCGACGTGGTGCTCGCCTGTACGTTGTCGATTTCGGTACTCAGCGCCACGCGCGACCTTGCCGTGGCACTAGTTGACATCACGCAGCATCTCGCGCGCCTCGCCGAGGCAGTGGCGACACTGCTTGTGCCACACGATCTGCGCGATCATCCCGAGGCCGAGCCGTTGGTCCGCCGCGGCGCCAGCGTCAAGTTCGAGCATGTCACCTTCCGCTACGGCGACGGCCAGCAAATCTTGGAGGACTTCTCGCTGAGCTTCAAACCGGGCGAACGCGTCGGCTTGGTCGGCCATTCCGGCGGCGGCAAGTCGACACTGTTCGCGCTGCTGCAGCGCTTTTACGATGTGCAACGCGGGCGCATTCTGATCGACGGGCAGGACATCGCCCGGGTCACGCAAGCGAGCCTGCGCGAAGCTATCGGGATCGTGCCGCAGGACATCTCCCTGTTCCACCGCTCGGTCATGGACAACATCCGCTATGGCCGGCCGGATGCGTCCGATGACGAGGTGCTGGATGCGGCGATCGCCGCGCGCTGCGATTTCATCGAAAAGCTACCCGAAGGCATGCTCACCATCGTCGGAGAGCGCGGCGTCAAGCTGTCCGGCGGCCAACGCCAGCGTATCGCCATTGCGCGCGCCTTCCTCAAAGACGCGCCGCTCCTGCTGCTCGACGAGGCCACTTCGGCGCTCGACAGCGATTCCGAGGAGATGATCCGCGAGGCTCTAAGCCGCCTGATGCGCCACCGCACCGTGATCGCCATCGCTCACCGGCTCTCCACTGTGCGCAATTTCGACCGCATCGTCGTACTGCAAACAGGGCGCGTCATCCAGGACGGGCCGCCCGACCAGCTCATGCGCCGCGAAGGCCTCTACCGCGAGCTGGTGCAGCGCGAGATGGACCGCCTCGCCCGCCAGGCGGCCTAGACGAGGACACTACGCCGCAATGGCCTGCGGCAGGATCGGCGCATCGGCATCGAAGCGTTTGCCCGCGCGCAGGCAGAACGCCGGCCGCAGCAATCGCTCGGCAATCACCTCGGTGCCTTCGTTATCGCGCAGTACGAAGCGGCCACGGTCGTCATGGAGTACCGAGACGTCGGCGGCAAAGCCCGGCGTCAGCGCGCCGAGCCGGTCGATAAGGCCGAGCATTTGCGCGGGATTTGTCGTCACCATCGGTACCACGTCCTCAAGCGAAATCCCGAGCGCCAGCATCGAACTCATCGCCTGCGTCAGCGAGAAGCGCGCCTGGCCGCGGAACGGATGGTTCTCGTCATCGTAGTGCTGCGCCGGCGTTCCAGGCGGCGGCGGTACTTCGGTATTGTAGCCGTGCATGTCGGCGCCGAGCGTGTGCGGCACGATACCGGCAGCAAGCGCCTTGCGGGCGATGCGGTAGGAGAAATGGCTGCCGTGGCCAACGTCGATCTTCAGCCCACGGTCGATGGCGGCGCGGATGACCTTGTGGACCTCGCCTTGCCGGTTGACGAAGCCGCCGGGATGGCGCGTGAACGGGTGTGCCAGGATATCGCCCGGCCGCAGCACCGGAATGACGCGATCCATGATGGTGTCGGCGTCCTCGCCGTTGGCGCCGCTTTCCGGCAGGCCCCAAAGCTCGCCGAAATGCACATAGAGCGGCAAGTCGGTGCGCCGGCCGATCTCCGCCGACATTTCCAGGACTTTTATGCCCCAACGCGCAAAGCCACCGATCTCGGCGTGGCCCTTGATGCCGCGAACGATGTCCTTGTTGGCCTTGGCGGACGCGACCGTGGCGTCGATATCGACGCCGGACGGGCTATAGAGATTAGGATAATAATGGCCCTCCAGGCCGCCGACCAAATACGCCGACAGAAACGCATAAACCTGCGTCGCGGCCGGCTCCGCGACAAAATGCCGGAAGCCCGGCAGCGTCATGCACGACGGACCGCCCTGATCGATCACAGTGGTGACACCGGAGCGCACGCCAACCATGTCAGCGTTCAGCCCGAAACGTCCGGTGACATATTGATAGACGTGGGCGTGAGTGTCGATCATGCCCGGCAGCACGAGCTTGCCTAGCACATCGATCGTCTCGCGCGCGCTGGACGGCAGGATCCGCTCTGCGATTGCGGCGATGCGGCCGTCGCGGATCGCCACGTCGCGGATGCCGTCAATGCCGGACGCCGGACAGATCACACGCCCGCCGCGCAGAAGAAGATCGTATTGCTGGGTCTCAGGCATAAACGATACTCCGCCGTTCGCTGCTACGCGGCAATGTAACCAGTCCGGCGGCAAAGCGAAATAAAAACGGCGACCGCTACTCCGCCGCGCGGCCCAGCGCGAGCTGGCGGCTAACAAGCTCGGCATAAAGGCCGCCACGCGCCAGCAGTTCGGCGTGGGTGCCGACCTCAACCAGACGCCCCGCATCGAGCACCGCGATCATCTCGGCGTCGCGTACCGTTGAGAGGCGATGGGCGATGACAATCGTAGTGCGGTCTTGCATCAAGTCGAGCAGCGCTTGGCGCACCTGCGTTTCGCTGATGGCGTCAAGATGGGAAGTCGCCTCGTCGAGGATCAGCACCGGCGCGTTCTTGAGAAATGCACGGGCGATGGCGACGCGCTGGCGCTGGCCGCCGGACAGCTGCACGCCGCGCTCGCCGACCTTGGTCTCGAGCCGCGCCGGCAGCGCGGCGACGAAGTCGCGCAAGGCCGCACGTTCGAGCGCCTGCATGATCTCGGTATCGTCCGCACCAGGCTTCGCCAGCGCCACATTGGCGCGAAGCGTATCGTTGAAAAGATAAGTGTCCTGCGCCACCAGCGCGATGCGGTTGCGCAGATCATCGAGCTTGTATTGGCGCAGGTCGGAACCATCGAGCGTGATGGCGCCATGCGTCGGGTCCCAGAAGCGCAACAACAGATTGGCGAGCGTCGTCTTGCCCGAACCTGACGGACCGACGATCGCCAGCGTCGCGCCGGGACGAATCGCGAGATCGACGCCGCGCAACGCCTCGCGCGCTGTACCCGGATAATTGAAATCGACATGCGCAATCTCGATTGCGGCTCCCGCGCCGCGCGCCACAGGCAGCGCCACTATTCCCGGACCGTCCGTCACCAGAACCGGTTCGTCATGCACCGCCCGCAGCCGATGCGCCGAGGCGAACGTGTCGGCGAGCTGGCGGCTGACATGGGCAATCTCAGAAACCGGCAGGAATGCGGAAGTAGCGAGCAAGGTCAGAAGCGGGAGCAACACGCCGTTAAAGTGACCGCTCGCCGCGAGCAATCCGCCGGTCAGTGCCACCGCCAGCCCGCCGAACGCGGTCGCGGTTTCAAGTTGCACGTCTTGCACCGAAATGTCGTGCAGAACTCTCAGGCGCAGCGCCGCACAGTTCCGCACCAGCTCCTGAAACTCGCCGCGCCTGCGGTTGAGCGCCTGGAAGGCGGTGAGCTCAGCGAGACCTTGGATCGTGTCGGCGACGTGCGCATTGAGCACGCCCAAGGCCTCGCGCGCCGCGGCGCCGAGCCGGTCGATCCGCTGCCGCAGCAGCACCGGCGCCAGCGCGGCGAACAACAGGAACGGCACCAGGACGAGCGCGACCGGCCAGGCGAACGCGGCGAGCGTCGCCAGCACCGCAGCCGGCACGATGATGGCGACAATCGCCGGCCCGACGGTGTGGGCGTAAAAATATTCGACGGTTTCGACGTCCTGCGTCGCCAGCGCCACCAGATCGCCGGAGCGGCGGCGCAGCAGATAGCCGGGCGCCAGCGCGTCGAGCTTACGGAACAGCGCGATGCGCATGTCGGCGAGCAGATGATAGGCCATGGCGTGGGCCTGCCAGGACTCGGCCCAATGCAAGATGCCGGCGAGCGGCGCGATGACTGCCAGCCAGATCAGAAGATCGCCGTAGGGCCGCCCGGTCTTGAGTGCGGCGACAATGAGTGCGCTGACGATCGCCACGCCGATATAGGCGGCAACGCGGGCCGTTCCGGAAACAATGACGAGTGTCAGCCGCCGCCACCATGGCGCAATGAAGCCGAGCAGCGCGCGCGTCGTGCGGCCCCAATCCATGCGCTCGACGCGCAGAATCGAATCGTCGGCGGCAGCGCCCTGATCCGCCGGCAGCACGTCCGCCATCGCCGCGGCGTGTGCAGTGCTCGGCGGTGCGAACGGCAGCGTGATGTCGCCGCGCTCCTCGGCCTGAGTGCCCATCAGCTGGCGGTAGGCGCCGCCACGCTGCATCAGTTCGCGATGCGTACCACTTTCGACGACACGGCCATGGCCGAGCACCAGAATACGGTCGGCATCGATAACGCTGGACAGCCGGTGCGCCAGAATCAATGTGGTGCGCCCGGCCATCAGGCGATCGAGCGCGCTCTGAATGATGGCCTCATTCTCGGCGTCGACCGAGGACAGCGCCTCGTCGAGGATGAGGATCGGCGCGTCGCGAAGGAGCGCCCGCGCGATCGCGAGACGCTGGCGCTGTCCGCCCGACAGGCGCAGCCCACGCTCGCCGATCACGGTAGCATAGCCTTGTGGCAGCGCGGCGATGAAATCGTATGCATTGGCGGCGCGGGCGGCGTCGGCGATTTCGTCGCGCGTCGCATCCGGCTTGCCGAGCCGCAGATTGTCCTCGACCGTACCGTGGAACAGATAGGTGTCTTGGCGCACCACGGCGATCTGCGCCCTCGCCGCGTCCGGATCGAGCGATGCGAGGTCCACGCCACCGATGCGCACGCTGCCGGATTGCGGATCGTAGAGGCGGAGCAGCAGCGCCGCGATGGTCGACTTGCCGCTGCCGCTCGGGCCGACAATGCCGATGCGTTCACCGGCCTTGACGTCGAGCGACAGCCCGGCGAGCGCCTCGCCGCGGCCGCCCGGATATGAAAAATGCACGTCGTCGAAGCCGATCGTCGGAGCAAGCGGCGCCCTAGGCCGCGCGCCATCCTTCGGCAATGGCGCCTCGGCTTCCAGCAACGCGTTGATGCCGATCGCGGCCGCCTGCCCCACCATGCCGTCGTGCAGTACAGTGCGGAAATCGCGCAACGGGCGGAAAATCTCGGTGCCCGCCATCAGCACGATGAGCAGCGCCTGCAGCGACATCATGCCATGGGTGACCCGATAGGCGCCGAGCGCAATTGCGGCGGCGGCGCCGATCCCGATGCCGACGTCGATGATGCCGCGGGTGATCAGGTTGGTGGCGAGCATCCGCATCGTGGCGGCGGACAGCGCGCGTGCCTTGTCGCCGAGCATGCGGCCGTAAGCCGTGCTCTGGCCGAACGCCTTGAGCGTCGCCAGGCCCTGGACAGCGTCGAGAAATTCGGCGCCAAAGCTTTTCAGCGACGCGCGATGCGCGATGCTGACTTTTTGCTGAAGTCTATTGAACAGCGCCGGCAGCACCAGGCAGATCAGCGCAAAGCACAGCATCAGCGCCGCCACCGGCACGTCCCACCAGCCGATGATGGCGAACATCGCGAGCGGGGTGAGCGCTGCGATGGCGAGCTGTGGCACGTATTGGCCGAAAAAGCTTTGCAGCTGCTCGACACCATCGACCACCGACAGCATGACGCCGCCAGTGCGTTCGCCGGCGAACCACGCCGGCCCGAGCTCAGCGACCTTGTCATAGAGCTTGAGCCGCAACACCTCCTGGACCCGCGCCGCTGTGCGGTGCGCCACCATCG
>Ga0335078_10008982_pt1 | contig 14829 bp, 13 predicted proteins | sample Lox_Sample_32_FD_206711 | JGI IMG/M metagenome (GOLD analysis project Ga0335078, IMG submission 206711) | Soil microbial communities from Loxahatchee National Wildlife Refuge, Florida, United States - Lox_Sample_3.2 | ecosystem: Environmental > Terrestrial > Soil > Wetlands | place: USA...
GGCCTCGCTGGCCTCGCTGAGCAGCCTGGCCCGGCCCCCCCGCGATGAGCGGCCGGTCACCATCACCTCCGAGCAGGCCGTCGCCCAGTTCGACCGGGCCCATCCCGACCAGCCGCTGTCCGGGCGGTACCCGGCCCAGGGCACATTCGAACTCGACTACCCGTACGTGCTGACCACCTCGAACGCGGTGAAGCTCAAGGCGGCCGAGGCGTTCGAGAACGCGCTGCGGTCCAGCTACGCCACCTCCTATGTCCGGTACCTGGGCTTCCGGAACGCCGGCGACGCCGCACCGGGCTGGATCGGCCAGTACGGGCTGAACACCGGGCAGCCACGCGTGAGCCAGGCGCCCCCGCCGGGGCAGGCCTCGACCAGCCTGCAGGCCTGGCAGCGGCTCAGCCTCGGCTCCCGCGACCTGGTCCTGCTGGATGTGTCCGAGCAGATGGCCACCCCGGTCGCGCCGGGCGGCCCGAGCCTGGAACAGGTGCTGGCCGGGGCGGCCGGCATCGGGCTGGCCCAGTTCCCGGACAGCACGCAGCTCGGCGACTGGGCGTTCGCCAGCCACCTGGACGGCGACCGCCCCTACAAGGAACTGGTGCCGGTCGGCCCGCTGCCCGCGCCGCTCGGGCTGATCACCCGGCGCCAGCAGATAGCGAGCGTGACCAGGCAGGGCAAGCCGGTGGCGGGGGCCCCGGCCGCGCTGTACGGCACGATCCTGGCCGCGTTCAAGCACATGTCCGCCACCTACCAGCCCAGGTACAGCAACGCGGTGCTGGTGCTGACCGCGGGGGTGGAGAACGCACCCGGCGACATCACCGCCCCGGCGCTGGTCAAGCAGCTGCGGACGCTGTACAACCCGCGCAAGCGGGTGGAGATCATCCCGGTCATGTTCGGCAAGTCGGGTAACTTCGGCGCGCTGCAGCAGATCGCCAACGCGACCGGCGGGCAGGCGTATCAGGTCACCAACCCGGCCCAGATCAACAAGGTGTTCTTCAGCGCGATCGCGCGGCGGCTGTGCTCACCGAACTGCGGCGCCTGATCCGCGGGCTGCGGCGGGTGGTCCGCGGCGCCTGATCCGGCGCGGCCCCGTACTGCCATATCGCGCCTGTGACCAGGCCAAAGTCCACTGCGTGAGTGGTCAGAAAAAATCTTACGGACTCATGACAACCGCGCCGCCGCGCCGGGCGTCTTGCTTGTGAGGCCCGACGAGAGCGGGGCGTCGGGCCTCACAGATTTCCCGGCCGGCCCGGTTTCAGGGCAGCGGCGGGGCAGAGACTTGAGGTCCGGCAAGAGCGGGGTGCCGGGCCTCAACTCTTTTTCTGCCCCCTGCTCTTCAGCTGGCCGAATCCAGCAGGCGGTGTGCGCGCTGGATCAGTGACGCCACTCCCTGGCCCTCCCGCTCGAAGCCCTCCCCCACGGTCTTGCGCTGCAGAAACCGGGCGTGGATACCCTCCAGCACGACCGCGAGCTTGAAACAGCCGAACGCCATGTAGTACCCGAGCGCGGACACGTCCCGCCCGGTCGCCGCGGCGTACCGCTCCGCGATCTGCGCCCGGCTCAGGAACCCGGGACTGGCGGTGATCATCGCGGCCACGCTCAGCTCGGCCGAGTCGCCGTCGCCGGGCTCGGCCCAGTACACGAGGGCCAGGCCCAGATCGGCCAGGGGATCACCCAGCGTCGACATCTCCCAGTCCACAACGGCTGCGATCCTCGGCTGCGCCCCCAGGGTGACCAGCATGTTGTCGAGCCGGTAGTCGCCGTGCACCAGCGTCCCGTCCGCATTCTGGCCGGGCAGGCCGGCCGCCAGCCGCTGCACCAGCTCCTGGTAGCCCGGCATGTCCCGGGTGGCCGACAGGTCCCACTGCCGCTGCCAGCGGGCGAGCTGCCGCTCCAGGTAACCCTGCGGCCGGCCGAACCCGGTCAGGCCGACCGCGGCCAGGTCCACGCCGTGGATCGCGGCCAGCATGTCCGCGAAGCGCTCGGACAGCTGGCGGGCCTGATCGTGGCTGACCCGCTCGCCGTCTTCCTCGCTGCGCAGCACCTCCCCGGGCACATGCCGCATCAGGTAGAACGGTGCGCCGATGACATCCGGGTCGGTGCACAGCGCCATCGGCTGGGGAACCGGGATGTCGGTCCCAGCCAGCGCGCTGAGCACCCGGTACTCCCGGCCCATGTCATGAGCGGTGGGCAGCACGTGGCCGAGCGGTGGCCGCCGCAGGACCAGCAGCGGTGCGTCCGGGCCAGCCACCGTCCGCGGATCCACCAGGTAGGTCAGGTTGGACCGGCCGCCCGAAATCAGCCGCACCTCCGGCCGGGCGCTGGACGGCAGGATGCCGTGGTCGGCGAGCCACTGACCCAGCCGCGAAATGTCCCCGATTCCGGGGACGCCGTCCTCCGCCATGGCTTACTCCTGTCCCGCACACCCGGTGCGGGCCTGCGCGCTGCCACGCTAGCGCGCTTCGGGCCCGTGCCCCGCGGCGCGCCTGGGCCAGCCGGCCCGGCCGGGCTGGCCTGCCCAGAACGCCACCCAGCAGGCCTGCGGGCGAAGGTTACCGCACCGCCTCGCCGTGCTTACTTCAGCGCCAGCGCCAGGCCGGCTGCCGGACCTGGACCGGGGGTGGCCGGAGGCTGGCGGCCGGGCGCCCATGAGCGGGCCAGCAGCGGCGAATGCCCATGTGACAGCGCTGTGGCCGGATCATGCCAGCGGAACCGCGGACCCCGCGAATGGCCGGCGGACGGGCCAGGCCGCCCAGCTAGCCGACTCCGGAGTGCCGGCTGCTGACTACGCCCCCTGGACTATCCGCAGGCGGGTGGTACACAGGAGGGACGGGAGGGCAGTTGGGCCCCGGCCTGACCCTGCGGAGGGAGCCCCGTTGACTTACGCCTGGCTGCCAGGGGCTGAGCGGGTCCAGACGCCGGCGGACGGCGGATGCATGAAAGGCGGCGCGCCCCGTGCGGTCTGGCTGGTGCTGTACGCCGACCCGATGCTGGTTTCCGCGCGCTCCGCAGCGGTGAGCCTGATCAAGATCGGGCGACCGGGCCACCTGGTCTGGAATCCGTCTACCGGGGATATGGCCCAGCTCATCCCCGTGGTCCGCGGGGCCCGCGCGCTCGGCTGGGGCCACCGATCGGGCCAGCCCCGGGCCGCGCGCACGGCGGGCAGGCAGTCGTGGGGAGCCGAGCCGTACGTCGCTCCCGGCGCGGACGTGGGCCCAGCCGTGCCGAGCGCCCCAGATGGTCTCGCGGCCGTGAATACCGAGGGCCGCATCTGCGCGCAGATCGTGGTGATCGGCAGGTCCTGGATCCCCTTCACCGACGGCCCACTGGCCCGGGCGGACGAGATCGTCAGCTGGCTCGATTCATGGCGGATCCCGCGTAGCTGGCCGGCCGGGCCGCCCGCGTCGTTCCCATTCGCGGTCGCCGTCCGCAACATCCGGCGTGACTGGGCCCGGGGTGGCCACTTCGGCGCATCCCAGGTCCCCGGGAACGCCCGCCCGGACCCGGGCGCCATCGATATCGAGCTGCTGACCGGCCCGGCCGGCCAGCAGGCTCAGCCCGGGGGCGTGGCCGCGTCGCCGGCCAGCCTGTCCCGGCCGGGCAGCCCGGCCAGGATCCCGGCGATGATCCCGCAGCCGCGCCTGACCATGGCCAGGTCGGCCGCGCCGTAGCCGAGAACCAGGCCATATGTGCTGGCCGCCCCGGTGAAATAGCCGGCCAGGGTGACCACGTCCACCCCGCGCGACCGGGCAGCCGCGGCCACTTCATCGGCCACGCCGGAGGGAAGCTCCAGGATCATGTGCATGCCCGCGGTGTCCCCGGTCAGCCGGGCGGTCGTGGCCGCGCGGCCGGTGGCCGGGCCGAGGATACCGGCCATCGCCGCGCGGCGGCGGGCGTATTCGTGCCGCATGCGCCGGACGTGCCGCTCCAGGTACCCGCTGGCCAGCAGGTCAGTGACGGCGTGCTGGGCTGGCTCGGGAACCCGCATACCAAGGGCGGCCCCGGTCTCGGCCAGCCGCCTGGTCAGCCCGGGCCGGGCCACCAGCCAGCCCAGGCCCAGCGCCGGGGTCAGCGCCTTACTGGTGGTGCCGAGATAGATGACCACCTCCGGGTCGAGGCCGAACAGGGTGGGCAGCGGCGCGACGTCGTAGCGGAATTCGCCGTCGTAGTCGTCTTCCAGGATGACCGCCCCGGTGGCGCGGGCCCAGGCGACGAGCGCCTGGCGGCGCGGCACCGGCAGCCGCCCGCCGAGCGGGTACTGGTGAGCGGGCGTGGTGTAGACCAGGCGGAGCCCGGAGGGCAGTTCGTCCACCACCAGCCCGGCGTGGTCCACCCGGCACGGCACCACATGCACCCCGTGCGCCGCGAACACCAGCCGGGCGGCCTGGTACCCCGGTTCCTCCACGCCCACCCGGTCGCCCGGGCGGAGCAGGCCCAGGGTGATCAGCCCGAGCGCGGCCGACACCCCGCGGGTGATCAGCACCTGGTCCGCGGCGCAGCGCAGGCCCCGGCCGCGGCGCAGGTACGCGGTGACCGCGTGGCGCAGCCCGGGCAGCCCATAGGGATTGGGCCACTCGGAAACCGGTTGGCTGCCCGCCCGCCGCCAGGCCCGGCGCCAGGCCACCGGGTCGATGCCCGTCCGCCACGGGATGCCCGGCCGGAGGTTGGCCCGCGGGGGCCCGCTGGCCGGCCCGTTCGCGGGCACTGGCCGGGCGGTCCCCAGCTGGGAGTTCAGTAGCTGGGGGGACACCGGTTGCGCGGTCACCGGCTGGCACGCCACCGGTTCAGGGGCCAGCGGCTCTGGAACCAGCGGCTCTGGAACCAGCGGCTCAGGGGCCAGCGGCTCAGCGACCAGCGGCTCAGCGACCAGCGGCGGGACGGCACGGCCAGGCGAGCCAGCGGTGGGGCGCCCCGGGGCGCCCTCGGCCACGTACGTCCCTGACCCGTGCCGTCCCTCCAGCCAGCCCTCGGCGAACAACTGCATGTACACGGTCGTCACCACGGTCCGGCTCACGCCCAGCGCAGCGGCCAGGGCCCGGCTGGACGGCAGCCGCTCCCCCGAAGCCAGCCGCCCGTCGGCCAGGGCCGCGCGCAGCTGCGCGGAGATCTGCCCGGCGAGCGGCAGGGCACGGCCCCGGTCCGCGGCCAGCGGCAGCTCGACTGGCATCCGGCTCGAAGTGGTCATCAGTTTTTCCGCCAAAGTGGCTACAGTCAACAGTCCACTTTGCCGCTACGGTAGACCATCATGAGCCTCGATGACACCCTGGCCGCGCCGGACGGCCTGTCCACCACCGCCCGCACCGCACTGCACCGGCACAAGGAACGCGGCCGGGCCGATCGCGACGACCTGTACGCGGTGCTGGACAGCGGGCTGATCTGCCATCTCGGCGTGCTCATCGACGGCACTCCGGTGGTGCTGCCCACCGCGTACGGCCGCCGCGGCGACGTGCTCTACCTGCACGGCTCGTCCGGCAATCAGAGCCTGCGGGCGGCGGACGGCCGTGAGGTCTGCGTGACCGTGACCCACCTGGACGGCATCGTCTGCGCCCGGGCCGTGTTCAGCCACTCGATGAACTACCGCAGCGCGGTCATCTTCGGGGAAGCGCGGCTGGTCACCGGCGATGATGACCGGCTGGAGGGGCTGCGGGTCATCACCGAACAGCTGATACCGGGCCGCTGGGCGGCCGCCCGGCACCCGACGCGCAAGGAGATGGCGGCCACCGCGGTGCTGGCCGTGCCGCTCACCGAAGCTTCGGTCAAGATCCGGACCGGGCCGCCCAGTGATGAGCCGGAAGACCTCGACCTGGACGTATGGGCCGGGGTGCTGCCCGCTCGTCTCACCTTCGGGGAGCAGCAGCCCGACCCGGGCCTGGCCCCGGGCACGGCCGTGCCGGACCACATCCGGGCCCTGGCAGGCCGGCCGCGCGGCTGACCGCCCAGGCGGGGGACCTGGGGCTGGGGAGCTTGGCCGAGGCTCTAGTCTTGGGGGATGACTGACCGGCTCGTCTGGATCGACTGTGAGATGACCGGGCTTGACCTGGCCCGTGACGCCCTTGTCGAGATCGCCTGCCTGGTGACCGACGGCAACCTGACCGTGCTGGACGACGGCGTCGACCTGGTGATCAAGCCCCCGGCCGAGGCGGTGGACCAGATGGTGCCCGTCGTCCGCGAGATGCACACCACCTCCGGCCTGATCCACGAGCTGGCTGCGGGAGTGACCCTGGCCGAAGCCCAGGAACAGGTGCTGCGCTATGTGCGCAGCCATGTTCCGGACGCGCGCAGGGTACCGCTGTGCGGCAATTCCATCGCAACCGACCGGGCCTTCCTGGCCCGCGACATGCCTGAGCTGGACGCCTTCCTGCACTACCGGATGGTCGACGTGTCGAGTATCAAAGAGCTGGCCCGCCGGTGGTACCCACGGGCGTACTTCGCCAGCCCGCCGAAGCACGGCGGGCACCGGGCACTGGCCGACATCCGGGAAAGCATCCAGGAACTGCAGTACTACCGGGAGGCGATCTTCGTGCCGCCGCCCGGGCCGGATTCGGCCACCGCGCGGGACATCGCCAGCCGTTTCGGCGTCACCCCGGCGAGCGCCGCACCCCCCGATGGGGAGACCGGGACGGTCCCGGAGTAGCCGGCCGCCCGGCGGCCAGATCGGTTAGTTGCCTGCCACGAACTAAACGCTGGTGCGCCCGGGTAACCGGTACCGACTGGTCCTGGGCCCCGCTATGCTTCATGCAGCCGGCCATGGTGGGCGTAGCTCAGTAGGTTAGAGCACCAGGTTGTGGTCCTGGGTGTCGTGGGTTCGAATCCCATCGCTCACCCCCTTCGCGGGGGACCCCTCGATCTGTGCATCGAGGGTCCCCCGCGTCATCTTCCCGAAATGCCGGGTCGGCCCAGGGGGTCCCCGTCGTGCCCGCACCGACCGAGCTGCTCAGCCAGTGGCGGCAGGACCTCGCCGCCTGGGCCATCCCTGAGCGCATCATCGCCACCGCGCCCGACTCGCCGTGGGTGCTGCCCAGGCAGGTGTTTGCCCGGCGGGCCGAACGGCTGCGGCGGGCTCCGTCCGGGCCGTCATACCAGCACGAGATGGAAGCGCTCGATCCGCCCGGCAGCGTGCTCGACGTGGGCGCCGGAGCCGGCGCGGCCTGCCTGCCGCTGGCCGCCCGGACGACCGCGCTCACCGCGGTCGACGCGGACCAGGAGATGCTCTCGCTGCTCACCGAGCGGGCCCGCGCGGCCGGCCTCGACCCCCGGACGGTCACCGGGCGGTGGCCGGACGTCGCCGGCCAGGTGCCCCCCGCGGACCTGGTTACCTGCCACAACGTGCTGTACAACGTGCCTGATCTTGGCCCGTTCATCGAGGCGCTCACCCGGCACGCCCGGCGCCAGGTAGTGGTGGAACTCACCGCAGAACACCCGCTGATCGCCCTCAACCCGCTATGGCTGCGCTTTCATGGGCTGACCCGCCCCGAGCGGCCCACGGCAGCTGACGTCCTGGCCATCCTGGACGCGACAGGTCTGCGGGCAAGGCACACTGAATGGAACCGGCCGGGTGAGGCGGACTACACCACACTCAGCGAGCTCGCGGACGTTACCAGGCGCCGGCTGTGCCTGCCCCCGGAGCGCACTGATGAGGTGGCAGCCGCCCTCCAGGACGCCGGGCACGGCCAGGGGCAACCAGCTGACCTGGGCACGTCCGGACGAGCAGTGATGACGATCTGGTGGGAGGGTTCCGCGTGAGCGACTTGCCAGGTGACTGGTTCCGCGCACCATCGTCGCGGCCAGCCCAGCAGTCATCCGGGCCGGCCTACCCGGGTGCCAGCGAGCCCGCGGACGGCCTGAGGTCCGGCGGCGGCTACCGTGATGCGGGCGAGGCCTGGCCGCAGCAGCCACCGCTGCAGGTGAGCGGGCGCGGGAAGCGCCCCCGGTCACAGCCGTCCGGCGGTGGCCACTCGGCGCCTGGCGGGTCTGGCGGGTCTGGCGGCCGGCGGTGGCTGCGGCCGCGCCGCATCCTGGGCATCATCGCCCTGGTGGTCGTCGTGGTACTGCTGATCACCACGGGGCTGTACTTCTACCTGAACTCCCGGCTGCACCGCGCCAACGTGCTGGTCGACTACGCGGGCCGCCCGGTGGCGTCAGCCGGCACGAACTGGCTGATCACCGGCTCCGACAGCCGGCAGGGACTGAGCCGGACGCAGGAACGCCAGCTGGCGACCGGACGCGGTATCGGCGGCCACCGCTCGGACACCGTCCTGCTGCTGCACGTCCCATCCAACGGCGGCCCGTCCGTGCTGGTCAGCCTGCCTCGCGACTCCTACGTGAACATCCCCGGGTACGGCATGAACAAGCTGAATGCCGCCTATTCGTTCGGCGGGCCCAAGCTGCTGGCCAAGACCGTGCAGAATGCCACCGGGCTGAAGATCGACCACTACATGGGGATCGGCTTCGGCGGCCTGGTCAACGTCGTGAATGCGGTCGGCGGGGTCCGCATGTGCATCCCGTCCAACCTGAACGACCCAGCGTCCGGGCTGCACCTGAAGAAGGGATGCCAGAACCTGGACGGCGCGCAGGCGCTCGGCTTCGTCCGGACCCGGCACTTTTTCGCCACCCAGGACCTGCAGCGCGAGCAGGACCAGCGGGTATTCATCAAGGCGCTGCTGACCAAGTTGACCAGCCCGGGCACGCTGGTCAATCCGTTCGCCACGCTGCCCGCCGCGTTCGGCGCCACGGACGCGCTGACCGTGGATAAGGGCACCCAGCTGTACCAGCTGGTCCAGGTCGCGTTCGCGCTCCGGCACCCGAAGACCACGACCGTGCCCATCGCCACCGGAGAGACCCTGGCCGTGGGGGACGTGCTGATCTGGGACCACGCCAAGGCCACCGAGCTGTTCGATGCGATGAAGAACGACAAGCCGGTGCCGAAGGACCTGCTCTCCGGGTCCAAGCTGCAGGCAGCCACGTAGCTGGAAAAATCGCGGCCAACTTGTGCCTTTTGGCTCTCTTGCGCTCAACCTGGCCGCCTCCATAGCATGCGTCGCATCGCATCCCGCTGGTCGCCCCGGCCGGAGGTTAGATGAGGACCAGCAGCATCCCCAGCATGGCCCGCCCGCACGGCCTGTCCCTGCGTGAGGCCGAGATCATGACCCTCATCGCGGCGGGTTACTCCAACGGCCAGATCGCGGCGCAACTCGTGCTCGCCGAGAAGACCGTTAAGAATCATGTGAACCGCATTTATGCCAAGCTCGGCGCGCAGTCCCGGGCCGCCGCGATCTCCTGCTGGAGCGCTACGGAAAACGTCTGATCTGCGGTGTTACCGGCTGCTGGCGGCGCGGGCCGGTGGCGCCGGTCAGCGCCGCAGATACCCCGAGCGCGGCGGACGGCCATCGCGCGGCGGGCCGGCCGTGCCGCCCGGAGGCTAATCGCGCGGTGGGCTGGCCGTGCGGCCCGGAGGGCGTGACCGCGCAGATGGCCCGCGGCCCGGGGAATTCGTATGATCAAGAGGTCAGCCCCAGCGGGTCTTCAGGAAATTTTCAGGTACAAGACGGAAGATGCACGTCATGACCATGCCGTCGGCCAATGGGCGGGCACAGCCGGGCGCCCGGCTGCTCGTCGTCGAGGACGAGCCCAACATCCTCGAACTGCTGTCCGCGAGCCTGCGTTACGCGGGCTTCGATGTGCTCACCGCGACCAGCGGCACGGAGGCCGTGCAGGCGGCCCAGCGGCACCGGCCGGACCTGATGGTCCTCGACGTGATGCTCCCGGACATGGACGGCTTCGACGTGGTGCGGCGGCTGCGCGGCGGCGGGGCGCGCGTCCCGGTGGTCTTCCTGACCGCGCGAGACGCGATGGAGGACAAGATCCGCGGGCTCACCCTGGGCGGGGACGACTACGTGACGAAACCGTTCAGCCTGGAAGAGGTCATCGCGCGGATCCGGGCGGTGCTGCGCCGTACGCACGGCGACGGCGCCGAGCCCACCCCCCGGCTGAAATTCGCCGACCTGGAGCTGGACGAGGAGAGCCACGAGGTCTGGCGGGCGGGGCAGAACATCCAGCTCTCCCCCACCGAGTTCAAGCTGCTGCGGTACTTCATGAGCAACGCCAACCGGGTGCTGTCCAAGATGCAGATCCTGGATCACGTCTGGGACTACGACTTCCGCGGGGACACCGGCATCGTGGAGTCGTACGTCTCGGTGCTCCGGCGCAAGGTGGACACCACCGAGCCGCGGCTGATCCACACCCTGCGCGGGGTAGGTTACGTGCTCCGCCTGCCCGCATCCGCCTAGCTGACCCCGCATGACCTCGTCGTCCTGGCATGACCGCTCGTGGGGGAGCCTGCGGCGGCAGGCCAGGCACATGCCGCTCCGGGTCAAGATGATCACGGCGCTGCTCGCGCTGGTCGGCATCGCCCTACTGTTCATCAGCACGGCCAGCGTGGCCGTGTTCCGCGATTACCAGATCGGCCGGGCCAACCAGCAGGTCACTGACCAATTCAACAACCAGGTGGCTGGCCTGCAGAGTGGGCACAGCCCGTTCCATGTCCTGCCTACCGTCTATGTGTCCAACCCGTACGTGGTGGCGCTCATCGCGAGCGGGACGTCGCTCGCGGCCGCCGCCGCGGCGCAGCAGCTGCCGCCGGGGGCATCGCTGCCGGACGTGCCCGCGTCCAGCAGCTGGTACAAGGCCAATGGCGAGCGGCTGGTCAATGTCGACGCGGTATCGGGCAGCGATAACTGGCGCGTGATCACCAGGCAGTTCCGCGTCCCGCTCACCACCTCCGTGGGCGGAACCCGGTTCGTGAACGCCACCCTGATCGTCGGCGTGGACCTCGGCGACATCAACGGGACGATCAGCCAGCTGGCCGGGATCGACCTCACCGTGAGCCTCATCATCATCCTCGTGCTGGCCATCGTCGGCATCGCGATCGTGCGGGCCAGCCTGCGCCCGCTCAACGAAATCGAGCAGACGGCGGCGGCCATCGCGGCTGGTGACCTGTCCCGCCGCGTCCCGGAGCACGACCCGGCCACCGAGGTGGGCCGGCTCGGCCGGGCGCTGAACGCGATGCTGGCGCAGATCGAGACCTCGTTCCACGCCCGGGAGCAGTCGGAGGCGGCGGCGCGGCGCTCCGAGGAGCGGATGCGCCAGTTCGTCGCGGACGCCAGCCATGAGCTGCGGACCCCGCTCACCGCGATGCGCGGCTACGCCGAGTACTACCGGCAGCGCGGCGGCGTGCCGGACGCGCCCAGCCCACCGGCCGACCAGGCCGGTCAGGCCGCCCCGGCCCCGGCGGCCGGCCAGGCCCCGGGAACCGAGCAGGCCCCCGCGGCGACCCCTGGCGCCACGCCAGAGGGCGCGGCCGCCGAAGGCAACGGCGTGGGCCAGCTGAGCCGCGTGGACCTGGACCGGATCATGCAGCGGGTCGAGCAGGAGTCGGCCCGGATGGGCGTGCTGGTCGAGGACATGCTGCTGCTGGCCCGGCTGGACCAGCAGCGGCCGATCGAGCAGCGCCCGGTCGACCTGCTCACGCTGGCCGCGGACGCGGTCCAGGACGCCCGGATCATCGCGCCCGACCGGCGGATCGAGCTCAAGGTGGGCTCGGCCGCCGCCTTCCTGGTGCTCGGCGACGAGGTCCGGCTGCGCCAGGTCATCGGCAACCTGATGAACAACGCGCTCACGCACACCCCGGACGGCACCGCGGTGACGGTGCGGATCCTGGCCGGGCCGCGCGAGCCGGTGCCTTCCGTCGTGCTGGAGGTGGCCGACGAGGGTCCGGGCCTGCCCCCCGAACAGGCCGAACGCGTCTTCGAGCGGTTCTACCGCGCCGACCAGGCGCGGACCAGGACGGCGGGTGGGACCGGACTGGGCCTGGCCATCGTGGCCGCGCTGGTGGCCGCGCACGGCGGGACGGTCACCCTGCAGACCGCGCCGGGCCATGGCGCGACGTTCCGGGTCACGCTGCCGCTGGCCCCGGAGGCCCAGGACGGCGATCCGGATGAGGCGCAGCCGCCGGACCAGGCCGGCGACGCTGAGGCGGGCAGCGCTCCCGCGGGCGATGCCCAGGCCCAGGCGGACGACGCTCAGGCGGCGAGGGCGGCCCGCGCCGCGCCGCGCACCGACTCGCGGTAGGCGCCGCCGAACAGGCAGGCGTGCACCAGCAGCGGGTGCAGCTGATGCAGCCGCACGCGGTGCTGCCAGCCCGCCGCCAGCGGCGCGACCTCCTGGTAGGCGGCCAGGATCCGGTCCAGGTGCGGCGCGCCGAACAGGGCCAGCATGGCCAGGTCGGTCTCCCGGTGGCCGCCCTGCGCGGCGGGGTCGATCAGCCAGCCCTTGCCACCCGACCACAGCACGTTGCCCGACCAGCAGTCGCCGTGAATCCGGCTGGGTGGCTCGGGCGGTCCGGACAGGCTGGTAACCCGGCTGATCACGTCCTCGACGAGCCTGGTGTCCGTCGCATCCAGCGCCCCGGTGCCCGCCGCCCGGCGCAGGTACGGCAGCAGCCGTTTGTCCGCGTACCAGCTGGCCCAGTCGCCCGCTCCGGTGTCGCCAGACCGGTCACCCAGCGGCAGGCTGGCGATGAATCCCGGCCACGGGGCGCCGAACCGCTCGGCCCCGGCCGCGTGGAGCACCGCCAGGTCGCGGCCGAACTGCTCGGCCGCGTGCTGGTCCGGGGCTTCCTCTGCCACCCACGCCACGGCCAGCGTGCGGCCGTCCCACCCGAGCACCTCCGGCACGCCGACCGTGTGCGCTTCGGCCAGCCAGCGCAGCCCGCGCGCCTCGGCGTCGAAGATCCCGCCCAGATCGGCGTCGGCGGCCTTGACGAACGCCAGCCGGCCGTCGGCCAGCCGCACCCGGTAGTTGGCCCACTGGTGCTCCGAGCCCAGCGGGGCGAGTTCCGCGGCGGCAGCGCCGGTCAGCCCGGCCACCCGCGCGGCCAGCCCGCCGCGCGCCAGGGCCGCCGGATCCTCGTCAGCGGCGCTGCGCCGGGCCGGGCCGGGCGCGGTCATCCGTTGCCCGCTTCGGCCGCGGGCGCCCCGAGCCGCTCCGCGAGCCGCCCGGCGAGGCCGCGCACCGCCGCCTGCACCAGATCCAGCGCCAGCGTGTAATCCTCCGGGTGGCCGCCGTAAGGGTCGGGCACTTCGCCGTGGTACCGATCGGCGTCAGCCGCCTGCGGCAAGCCGGCCAGGGCCGGGTCGAACGCCCGCAGCAGCAGCAGCCGCGGGCCCGCCGCGTCATCGTCCGGCGCCATCTCGCGCAGGTCAGCGAGGTTGTTCCGGTCCAGCGCCAGCACCAGGTCGCGCTGGCCGAACCAGGACGGCCGGAACTGCCGAGCCCGGTGCGCGGATCCGTCAAAGCCCCGCCGCTCCAGCTCGGCCCGGGCCCGCCGGTCCATCGGCTGGCCCAGGTGCCAGTCGCCGGTGCCCGCGCTGTCCACTTCGGCCCGGCCGGCGAGCCCGGCGCGGTCGAGTTCGTCCCGCAGCACCACCTCGGCCATGGGCGAGCGGCAGATGTTCCCGAGGCAGACCAGGCAAATTCGATAGGGGCCAGACGAACGGCGCGCGGCCGGTGGCTCCGGCAAAGCAGCGGTATCAGCGGGCATGGCACCAGAATGCCCGACCCGCGGAGTGCTCACACCGCCAGGTCGCCCGGCCCGGGCCGAACTGCCCGCCGACAGCGGATGGCATCATGCCCGGAGGCCCGGGGCCGTGGGTGACTCCGCCGGCTGACGAGCGGACCGCCGTCGGCCAGCTGATCGGCGCCATGCAGGCGTTTATTGCCGCTGGGCCGGGCGTCTGCCCGGTGATGGTGGTGCCCGGGACGGCTAGATCTCCCGCATGCGCGCCTCGTAGTCAGCGAATGGCTCCAGCCCGGCCTGGGCCCGGCGCTCATCGAGCCGCCCGGCATCTTCGATCGGGCAGGCCCCGATCGACCCGTCGGTGACGGTGAACTGGGTGCCATAGAGTTGCGCCCGCCCGGCGTTGACCCGGACTCTGTCCTCCAGGTAGGCCAGGTGCGCCGCGCGGGCCTCCCCCTGAGTGACAGCCACGCGCAGGCGGTCCAGGAATGCACGCTGCTGAACCGGGTCCTGGTCAGCGTGCTGGGCCAGCAGCCACGCCGCCCGGGCTGCCTCGTCACCGACCAGCGTCCGTCCTGGCCAGCCCTGCCTGGCGACCAGGTCAGCCAGCCATCGGGTGTTGCTGTCGTCGATCGTGTGCCATTGCTCGCCGAGGTCGTCGGGGAGCCGGCCCGTGTCCGGATCTGCCTGTGCGGCAGCCAGGTGACGAACCCGCTGATCCTCCTCACCCCGGGCCAGCAGCTCTCTTCGGAGGTTTTCATCCACCCAACCATTGCAGCCGAGCTCCTCGGCAAAGGAAAGTGCTTGGCAGCGCCCTTCCCCTTTTTCCAGCACTTTTCCGGCACTCTTCCGGCTACCTTCATGGCCCGGGGGCCTCGCTGGCGTGAAACTTGTCAGCAAGGCAATGGGTCCGCCTATGGCAGGCGCCCTGGACCGGGCCTGAGCTTTGCGGGCCACACGGAGCATTTACGAAGGCAGATCTACTGGGCTGAATGCGTGGAACGCCACATGATGGCGGCGGCAAACGATGGTGCCATCAATCCATTAATGATGTCCTGCATGGCCCTGGCCCGGTATGAGGTCCGGTCCTGGCATGACCCGTATGAGCGTTTGTCTTGGCGTGCCTGTCTCGGCGTGCGTGGGGACAGATCGTCCGCGCAGGCTTCCGTCCCGCGAAATGACCTTCGCGGCGGAAAATCAGAAGGAGGAGAATGTCGATGCGCAACCGCACGCGAGGCTTTGCGGCCGCAGCAGGCCTGGCC
>Ga0335078_10008983_pt1 | contig 14828 bp, 12 predicted proteins | sample Lox_Sample_32_FD_206711 | JGI IMG/M metagenome (GOLD analysis project Ga0335078, IMG submission 206711) | Soil microbial communities from Loxahatchee National Wildlife Refuge, Florida, United States - Lox_Sample_3.2 | ecosystem: Environmental > Terrestrial > Soil > Wetlands | place: USA...
AATACTCCGGGATTACTTTCGATTGTCAGTTTTCCCCCTCGGTCCTTCTGAGGACTGGGTCCGACGGTTAGATTTGATGAACACCGATCCAGAGTTCATGGGCAATAGATGAAGGAGTTGGGTATGCGCGGGATCTCTCGATGTTTGCTCGGGATTGTGCTTTGTGTGGTTCCGTTTCTGAAACCACTGGCACAAGATTGTCCAGATCGTCCCGCATCGGGGACCGTAGTCGCTGATCCGTTCAGTATCTCTTCGCGGAATGGATCCCTGGATGCGCAGTTTACCCTTGGGCACTCGGTGGACACGGCGGGTTATACGCACTACTGCTATAAGTACCAGGCGCCCGGGCAAGTCGTGGAAGCTCCGACACTGCGAGTAGGTCCGGGAGATGTTCTGAATCTGAACATCGTCAATGGAATCACGGACGGCGATTCCACCAAGATGAACATGGCACCGCCGCAAGGCCCGAAATGCGGCGACGGAGGAGCCGCTACCGTAAGTTCGACGAATGTCCACTTTCACGGCATGAATGTTCCTCCCGTGTGTCATCAGGATGACGTTATTAACACGCTGATTCAGCCGGGATCAGCTGGATTCCAGTACGGCGTTCACATACCTTCGACGCAACCGCCGGGAATGTACTGGTACCATCCGCACGTGCACGGGTTCACCGAGTTCCAGGTGAACGGGGGCGCGGCCGGAGCACTCATCGTCAACGGAATGGAGAAATCTCGTCCCGAGGTGGCCGGACTGACAGAGCGAGTGTTCGTGATCCGGCAGCAATATCTGGTTCCATGGATTCCTGGTCCGTACATCCTGACCCTCAACTATCAATCGCCTTTTCTCGCGCAATTTCCCGTGATCGATATGAAGCCGGGCGAAAAACAGTTCTGGCGAGTTGCTAATGCCACGCTGCAAGACTTTCTCGAATTACAAGTGCAGGTGAGCGGCACGGCCGTGCCTCTGACACTGATTGCGCTTGACGGCTATCCTCTTTCGCAGACGAGATCGACCAACACAATCCTTGTTCCGCCGGCGGGCCGCGCGGAGTTCATTGTGCAGGCGCCTGCCGCGGGGCTGAGTGCCGCCTTCGTGACTAACTCGTACGATACGGGACCGACCGGCAACCTGGATGTGGCCAACACGCTGGCGACGATACAGACCACAACAACTGCAAACTCAACGCGCATGCCGGAGGCAAGCCAACCGTCGGCCGATGAGATCAAGTACCGCTCGTTCGCGCTGCAACCAGCGACCACCCAGCGAAAACTCTATTTCTCGGAGGAGTTCGGGGGCACGAACGGTCCAATTCAGTTCTACATCACCGTTGATGGCCAAAAGCAAAAAGTATTTGAGCCAAATGAACAGCCCGTCATTTCGACGAAGGTCGGAGCCATCGAAGACTGGACGATCGAGAATCGAGCGTTAGAAACGCACGCCTTCCACATTCATCAAATACACTTCCGAGTCCTCGAAGTGGACGGAAAGCCGGCACCCAACCAGGATCTTCGTGACACGATCGAGATTCCGTTTTGGGACGGCAAAGGACCGTATCACAGTGTGAAACTCCGGATGGATTTCAGCGACCCGACAACTGCGGGGACGTTCCTGTTTCATTGTCATATCCTGCTTCACGAGGATCTTGGCATGATGCACAAGATCCTTGTCTCACCGTAGAGAACCCGTTGGCAATTGCTTCCAGTGAAAGGGGTACAAGTATGCGAACACGAGTCCTGTTCGTCACCGGTGGTGTGCTCTTAGCGTTGGCAGGATATCTCGCCGGCACGCACAACACGATATTCGCCCAGACTTATTCGATGAGTCATGGGGCTGTGCCGAAGACTTACGGAAAACTGTCGGCGGTGATCGCCGACTCAATTGGTACCGGACTCGTCTTTGAAGGTCCGGACGGAACAATACGGTTCGTCAGCGTCACAGGAATGAAGGAAGGCGAGCTCGCGCGCTACGACGATAAGCCGGTTCACGGGGGAATTCCAAGATCGTATGGCCACCTCAGCGGAGCCGTCGTCAACCACGGGCAAACAGCGCTGGTCTTCGAGGATGCGCAAGGAGTCCTTCGTTTCGTAACGATCACGGGAGTAGAGGAAGCCGAACTGACGAGAGAGTGACCGGGCCGTCAGATTTAATGAACCGGTTCCAGCTTCGCCATGGATTCGTCGCACCTGGCGAGTTCAACACTGACTTCCTGGATTGCGCGGGCGCGCCCGGGAGGAAGCTTGCTCGCGTTCCGCAGTTCCATCCACAAGTCCTGACTACGCTGATAAAGGGCTTTCGCTTTCGCCCAATGCTGAAGGCGCGCAGAAGAATCTTCATCATCGCCGACCATGCGCACGTAGAGGCGCGCGGTGTTCGACAGAGCGTCGGCGAGAGCAACGCGGCGTAGCGTATTGCTCCGATCGGCGGCGGCCAGGCGGTCGAGGAGTTCCACGGCGTTTCCGTATTGCTTCAGGGCATCGTTGAGGTCACTCGGAACTAGCGCTTTCGCGAGATGGATGTAGCATTCGGCAAGCGCACTTCGATTAGTGATGCTGTTTGGACTCTTCTCGGAGAGCGTGAGCCGCGAAGCCACAGCCTTTCTGTAGGAATCGATGGCGGCCTTTCTCTCCGAGTGGTCGAGCAGGTCGTTAGCAAGAAGCGTGTAACTATTTGCCAGATGGTTATAGAGCAGGATGTGATGGGGATCCTTCGCGACCAAGGACTCTTGAGTCGCAACTGCACTTCGCAATAACACAAGGGCTTGCTGTTGTTGTCCGCGTTTTCCCAAAGCTGATCCAACCTTGCTCTCGCTGAATGACAGATCCAGAACGGCCTGAGAGTTGCCGGGATCCGCGGAAACCAGTCCGCGGTCGATCTCCATGGCCGAACGATATTGTGTGAGTGCTTCACTGACAGAAGCGGAACGCATCAGAACATCGCCAATCTGTTTGTGCGCCAGCGAGCAGTTCCTCCGAGCCTGAGCATCTTTGGGATCCGCGGCGGAGAGCGATTCAAACAGAGTCAACTCCTTGCGGAAGTGCGCGAGGGCAGAGGAAGGATCACCCGCTTCGACGAGCGACAAGCCGACGTTGTGATGAGAAAAAGCCAACTGCCGCTGGTAATGCGCGTTGTTGGGATCAAGCCTGGTTAGTTCTTCGCGAATCGCGAGGCCTTTGCGCCGATTGTCGAGAGCTGCGACAGTGTCTCCCTTCTCCTGGAGTACGTTGCCGAGACCATCGAAGCTTGTCGCAAGGTGGAACTTAGCTTCCTGATCTGATGGGTTTGCCGCAATCATTCTCTGACTGAGTTCAACGGCCTGCCGGTACTCGGCGGCGGATTCGTCCAAAACACCAACCGATTTCAGCAGGTTCGCGTAGTGATATGTCTGGATGACGCGCTCCTTCTGAAACTGTGGATCGCTTGTGAGGTTTTCGGCGAGAGCTTCATACATTTTCAGTGCGGCGCCGGAATGCTGGACTGCGCCCTGCATGTCTCCTGAGAAGTTGAGCACGTCGCTAACCTCCTGGTGCGCTGATGCTAGAGCCAGACGAACCTGCGGGTTCGCAGGTTCCGCGTGCGAGACGGCTTCCAGAATCGACAGAGCTTTTGTAAAGCTCTCTAAGGCGCCCTTTGAATCTCCCAAGTTGGGAAACATGGGATCGCCCTGGACTTCGCCAACCTTGCTATAGGCGGACGCGATCTCCATCTGCAGGGACTGGTCACCGCGAGCCTCGGCGGCCAGCCCGTCGAGATATTCCAGAGCACGTTTGACGACGAGAGAGCGGGCCGGTGTCGATCCTGGGAGGTTCTTGATCGCTTCGTCGAACTCAAACAGGAAAGAGTTTGCCAGTTTGCGGACATCGTTAAACCTGCGCTCGGCGCGGGCGCGCTCTTGGACGGCGACGTGCGCCTCCCACAAAGTAGCAGCAACTCCTCCGGCCAATGCGAGCAGAGTCAGCAAGGTGGCAGCGACTCCTGCCTTGTTGCGGCGAACAAACTTGCTGACGCGATACAAAGCAGAATCCGGGGTCGCCATTACAGGAAGACCATTGAGGTGGCGGCGGATATCGTCGGCCAACTGATCCACCGAGGCGTAACGGCGGGATGGCTCTTTGCGCAGAGCCTTCAAAACAATGTTGTCGAGATCTCCTCTGAGCCGGCGCTTGAGCCTGGGTTCGTGAACGGCGAGGCTTGCGAGTTTGTGATCAGAGGATTCTGCGACTCGATCTCCGCTGGGAATCAGTGGCAATCGCTCCCCCGTGCGCGCACTGAGGAGTCTAGCAGTTCGTCGAAGCAAGTTCCTGCTGGACTATTTCGGCTGTGTATATTTTTTCATTCTTGACAATATTCCATGCGGGAATCGATCTTGGCAGGGACCGATTAAGAACAGCTCGTAACGGCGTTTTCCCCCCGAAGCAACGCGACCAGCGCTACCAACGAATAACAGCAGTTCCTTTCTTCTGGGCCCAAGAAACCTTTCGAATTTTAGATGGAGGAATTTCCATGTCTCCGATTCAGCCTTCTGGTGCGATCAGGAATCGCACCGCCGACAACCTGAACCGAAACCTGAGTGCATACGCAACCGCGGCCGCAGCAGCAGGAGTAAACATGCTGGCAATGGCGCTTCCGGCGAAGGCCGAAGTGATCGTCAAGAAGGTACATCTGCCGATTACCAATGCTGCTCCGGTGCTGCTCGATCTGAACAAGGATGGCGTTGCGGATTTCGAATTCACTTTGAAATATGGCCGCACTTCTTATTTCTACGACAGCTTGAACGTGTGCGCTGCGCAATGTGGCTTGCCGAATAACCAGGTCGTGGCGAAGAAAGGCAATCCCTTTGTGTACGCTTCTGCGCTGATGCGAGGGGCAAAGATCGGCCCATCGGCGGACTTCAGCTCGGATCTCATCGGAGTGATGATCGAGGCCTCGTTGGGAGATTTTCTCTCGAGCCATACCGACCGGAAAGTCCTAGGCAAGTGGGGCAATGATCCGCAAAATCGATATCTTGGCGTGAAGTTCCTCATCAATGGTCAGACTCATTTCGGTTGGGTGAGGCTTGCCGTCACCTCAGACAAACTCCTGTCGATCGCGGGAACGATTACCGGATACGCGTACGAGACCATTCCCAACAAACCGATTCTGGCGGGAACTGCACAAAGTGCGCCTGTGAAGACTGAGAGAGCAAGCGCCGGGGGTCCATCGGTGGGGATGCTAGCGATGGGCGCCGAGGGTTTGACACTCTGGAGGCGGGAAGACGAAGACGGGCGATCTCCTCTTAGTTCACAACATCAAGTGTCATAGTTTACGCATATCGAAATCCCACCCTCCCGCACACAACGCGGGAAGGGTGGGGCAACCTGCTTCTCAACATCAAGTCTCATAGCTCACGCATTTGGAAAGCCCACCCTCCCGCACACACCCGCGGGAACGGTGGGGCAACCCTGCGTCTCACTGTTCGGGATAGACGAGAAACTGTTCCAGCTTCCCATTGGGATAGGCGTACGTCGTCAGCCTGAGAGTGCGAGTGGGGTACTCTGCGCGAAACGAGCGGAAAGTCATTCCACCTCGCGAGTTCATGTCGATCATGTGGAAGGTCAGTGGTTCGCCAAGCGGGCCAAGGCTGTCTTTGTAATCGGCAACGACCTGCTTGTCGAAGTAGGCGTCGAGGTTGGGCGCGAGATGGCTGCGATCGAGTTCTCCATGTTGCAGACCGCGGAACATGGCAAGTGCTTCCTGTTCTGCCGGGATCGGCTTCTGCCCTGCTACCGCCGTCGCGCACATCTGCGCGATCTTGCTTGCGCCTCCGGCCATGTGATTCGTCAGCACTGCGACGGCGACACCGTCATCAATCAATACTTCGTTATCTGAAACGAATCCAGTCACTTCACCGCTGTGCGCGATATCGCGGTGACCGTCCAGCACCTTCACATCCACCCCCAGTCCGTATTGGGTTCCGGTGCCGTTCTTCAGCTTGATCTCGGTAAACATTTGCTGATAGCTCTCGGGCTTGAGCAGCTTCTGAGCCAGCAGGCTTTCATCCCATAGAGCAAGGTCGTGTGCGGTCATGGCGAGCTCGCCAGCGGCAAACATCCAGCCGCGACCTTCTCGGGGAGCCGGGCGGAGGGGCCCGAGTGCGTTCCGGATGTACGGGCTCGCGTCGGTTTGCGTCAGCTTCTCTTCACTGGAGTCCCACACGCTTTTTATATTGAGCGGATGGAAGATGTGTTCCTCCAGAAAGTCCATCAGCTTCTGACCCGATACTTTTTCGACGATCAGCCCGGCAATCACATAGTTGGTATTCGAATATTGCCACTGCGTTCCGGGCTCGAAGTCCAACGGCTTTTTTGCCCATTGGTCGATAATTTGTTGCGCTGTCGTGGGCTGCTCCATCGGCTTCATCAAATAGTCTTCGGGCCAATAATCCTGATAGCCACTGGTATGGCTCAGGATCTGCCGGATGGTTACGTCATCGGCACGAGTCAGCCCGGGAACATACTTGCCGACTGGATCATCGAGAGTGAGCTTGCCCTGCTCCTGCAAAATGAGAATCGCCGCCGCTGTGAATTGCTTCGAGATTGATCCGATGGAGTAGCGCATATCGGGCGTGGCAGGCTTGTCGGGACTGATATGGGCGCGTCCATAGGCGTGCGTGTACACGAGCTTTCCACCTTGCACGACGGCTACATTTGCCGAAGGTACGCCACGTTGCTGCATGATGCCGGCTGCAATCGCATCGACGCGCGACTTGATCGCGGGATCGATCGTGTCCACAGCCTGAGCTCGTACGACGGCGCTCGCCGCGCAAAAACTGAGCACTACTCCAGCAAGCACTCGAATCATGGACGTGTTCTTCAAGAATCCTCCAAATTTCGAACTGCAAGAGCAACCTACTGCTTAGCGTGTGCCGCAAAGAAATTCCACAGAATTTCTGTCGTCGTCGTTCCTGTAGTTGAATCGAAGACCGGATTGTAGGGTGAGTGCGCGGGATCGTTCATTGGGCTGGTGCTCCAGGCGTGCACCCCTCCAATCAGCTTGTAGAACTGCACTTCGGTGTTCCCGCTGCAACTCGTGGCATTTTTCTCCACGAGAGAGCTGATGTTCCCCTGCAAGTCGCAGAGAGCGGACTGGTTGTCGACCGTGGAACAACTGTTTCCCGATGTTCCCGACCAGTAGTTGAACGTCTCGTCCTGCGAGGCATCGATACGGCTGCCGCAGTAGAGAACAGTTTGGTCCTGATCGCCGTGAAGGATCAGCACGGACACCGGTCCAGCGGCCGCGGGCACCGGAGGCGGATTGGCGTTCGATGAGATCGCCCCTTCGACTACGCCGATGGCCGCGATGAGACTCGAGACTTCAACGGCGAGGCGGTGGGCCATGAAGCCTCCGGCCGAATGCCCGGCGACGTAGATCCTCTTGGGATCAGGTGCGACACGACTTTGGAGCGTGGGGATGAGCTGGTTGAAAAAGGCGACATCATCGTTGAAGTCGTTGAAGAAGTACGCCCAGTCCGTTTGGCTGATAGTCGGGTTAACAATGCCGTCAGGATAGGCGACGGCAAATCCAGCCTGATCGGCCAGCGTGCTGAACCCGGTCAGGCTTTCCATCGCTAGTCCGTCAGAGCCGGATCCGTGCAGAACAATGACGAGCGATCCGGTATTCCTTTGGAAGTTCGATGGGATATGAAGCAGGTATGTGCGAGTCACTCCGCCGATGGTGATGGACTCGCAGGTCGTGCCAGATTGTGCGTTGCACGGAGTTCCACCTCCGCCGCCAGTTCCACCACCTCCACCCAGTGTTGGAGTTCCCCCACAGGACAGCAGCCACAACGAGAGCGTTACCAGCAGGCAGGAGGAGAGAAAGGATTTCCTCATCGGATATGTTTTGGCTCCTTAGGTTCGGCGATGGCTTGCAGGGGAGTACTGCGCGCCGAACCTGGGTGAGACGCGAGAATGATTTTACACGCCGGAATTAGAGGAGTCGTAAGAGACGAAGGTTTAAGAACTTTCGGCCATTGAGAGACTGTCGGGATGGCGACAAATCACGGCACAACCGTTACGATCACGCGTTTGTATCGGGATAACGGTGGAGTACCTTTGTCAGTGACCCTGAGAATGAAGTGAACAGTTTCGGGCTTCTCGACTTTCGGGGCGACCAGGTCAACACGGGACATATTCTCGGCGCCGTTGATCGTGACCATTTCCTTGTAGGTTCCCGCCTCTGGATATTGAAACCAGTAGAAACTCAAGCTGTCACCATCGGGATCGGTCGCGTGCGCGGTGAGCGCAAAGTTTTCTTCTGAATGGACTCGAATGGAATCCGGCTGATCGAGAACGGGAATCGGTGGATGATTAGCCTCATGCAAGGATTTGGTTGTCCACTCCATGCGAGCGGCGAAATCGTTCTGGAAGTCGTCTCTCCAGCGCCAGAGGGTGGCTTTGAAGTCCTTGAATGATTTGTCGCCACGGCGTGTAGCGCGTCCGTAGTCGCCCGCGGCGGGCGGGTTGTACTCGTCGACCGCGTTTGTCCAAATGGGGCGGGTCTCGGGTTCGATCGGGATGCCGCCAAGGAATGTCTTCGGATCGGCGACGGGAACATCGGGCCTATACAGTTCGTAGCGTCCACCCCACCCACCCCACTCGGGATGATTCGGATCGCCGAGGCCGTTGGGGATCAGGGCAAGCCAGGACGGAGTGTCGCCCTCCATCCCGTACGCGACGTCGGGATATGCGGCGCCCAGTGGCCCGTGACCTTGCTGAATGTGTTCCGCCAACCACCTGTTGCTAATGGTCGCGTTATCGATGCCGGGGATAAAGGCATTGATGCCGGTCCACGTGGCGGAGGCGTAATTGCCGCCAGGAGAGACTATGTAGAAGAGCTTGGGAAAGTTCTTGCGAATCCATGGGCCGCTGTCGTCCTGATCCGAGATTGTGTAGACCCTAAGTTTGGCGATCAGACGATCTATTTCTTCCGCGGATTTTGAGGCACGTAACTTGTGTAGGGCCTGCGCGAGAGTATTGGCGCCTCCCCAGACTGTGATCCAGAGTGGGCGGTCATCGTGTTTCTCGAGACACTGAATAATCCACTCGGAGCCGTCTGAATCTTTGCCGGCACCAACTCCTTTCATGCCGTATTCACGTATGCCGCTTTTCACAAGCGCGGCGAGGGTGGTGGGACTGGGAAAGTTCGGATCATGCTTGAGCAGATTGGCGTAAACCTCGGAGTAGGCGCGGATGACGTTATGGATTAACTCCGGCGAAACGGAAGTTCTCTTCCATGTAGAAGTAGTTGCGATTAAGCCCTGGATATCGATGGCATCCGAGTACAGAAGCAGGCGAACCATGCTTTCGGTGTCGTCCACTTCGGCACCAATGTCGGTGAGTACAATCATGCGGTGTGGTTTGCTCGCCTGTGTGGAATTTTGGACTGAAGCGTTGGTGGATGAGGCAAATGTGGGCAGGTAGCCGGCGAATCCGAAGCCCAGGAGAACAATGCCCAAAATCGCGGTGCGAGCTGACATGGCGTGATTATCGTGCATTTCAAGCGCCATGGCATTGGCTAAGTATCGTCTCTGATCGCAATGACCCTTGACAGAAAGGCATTGTGGACCTGCCCTCATGCCTCCTATATGCTTGCGCGATCCGTGTGCGAGCGCAGCAGTCCGTGGAGATTGAAAGGAGTGAATGCAATGGCTTCCTTGTCTGATGAAACCGTCAGGCAGTTATTGAACGGCCGATATATCGCGTCTTTCGCGACGCGCAACCCAAATGGTTCCATCCACGTGGTCGCAGTGTGGTTCTGGTTCGATGGGACGAATGTCTTTGTGGCAACCTCCTCGCGCAGTCGTAAAGCTCGAAATCTGCAGGTGAACCCCGCGGTGTCGATGATGATTGATTCGCGCGACCCGGCGGCCTCGTTTGGAGTAACTCTGTCAGGCGACGCCCAATTGCTTACCGGCGAGGCATCACGGAAACACAATGCGGAGATTCATCGCAAGTACCTGAGTGAAGCGGCTCTGGCCGACTCGCGGGTGGGGCCCGTGTTTGCTGGATGGGATGACGTTACGGTCAAGCTCGCGCCGGCATCTGTCATCGCGTGGGATATGCGACAAGCCGACCAGCAAGTGTTTGGCGGTGCATTCAAGCAGAATCCAACGTATCTCTTGCCAGTCGAACGCTAGTTTGTGGTCCAGCCGATACGTAATCAAACGCAAAGGTCGAAGCCTCGTTCAATATTAGTACGGCTTTTCGACGTGGTCGATGATGAGCACATCCGCGGAGGCGGCGCTGGAATCGATCCGTAGCGTAATCTTGCGGACGCGATGACAGCGAAGGTGAAAACTCTCCGACAGAAGTTTCTGGACCATATATCTCCACTGCTCTTCGGTGGGATCCTTCTTGCCGTCTGATTGCGCCGTCACGTCGAATTTTTCGTTCTCGACCCAAGCCGGGGCTTCCACTCGATTGGAATGCGGCCCATACGCAAAAGAAATCAGTTCGCTTAAGGAGATATTCGTTGCTTCGAAGCGATCTCCTTTGGCGTGGAAAGTACGTCCTACAGATCCAGGCCTTGCAGGCTTGATAGTGCCCATCGCATACAAAGGATGACGCTCGATGGCCGACGCGACGGAGAGAAGTCCAACCGACAGCAAGAATACGGATGCGACGAAGAATCTGATCGAGGAGTTTGAACCTCTATGGGAGCTTGCAACTCTGCGATATCTGGTCGACGCACTGAGAATAACGACTGCTGCTGATAACACAATAAGAGACACGTGTGCAGTTGGAACGTGAAGAAAGAATGAGTGCACGACTCCCTCCGGGGGATCTCACTGCGTTTACATAATGACGTGCGAAGAGTGCGAAACGTTAACCAATGGGCAGAATATTTCGACTTGGGTTTATTCAGATTGATCGTTGCCGCCGACCATGGCGACGAATGTCTTGTTTCTTTGTGGGGAAGGAACGCGGATGAATCAGACTCGCATGTTGCAGGAGGCGCGCGATGGCACGAGTACGAGCGCTGAAAGTTGTGCGGGCGATCGTCGGTCTGTCGTTCTTCGCTGCGATCTATCCGGCGTCGTAGATTGACTTGCGGAGTAAAATCGACTCTCCACCTGCGAGGCCGCGCACATGCAGGCTCGACTTCCGTTCGTCGCTCTCTTATTGGTTGCGTCATTCGCGTTGGTTGCTTTCGCACAACAATCATCCCAATCTGGCACTTCTATGTCCGATCGCGAAAAAGCCGGGCTCCACGGCCCGGTGAAAACCATGCGCACCGAGCAGACTTTTTCCGCTCCCGACGGCCACGAACTTCATACTTCCACGATGACGCTTTACGCCCCTGATGGCAGAACGCTGGAAGTACGAATACAGCAATCCGACGGCTCGGAATGGGTGACGAGTCATACCTACGATTCGAACGGACGTCTGCTGAGAATAGCCAATGGCAAGGCGAATTCTGCTCCCGCTACCGAAACGAATTATTCATACGACGAATCAGGGCGAATGGTCGGAATGAACTTGAGCGGCGACACCAAGTTTCCTTTTCCCAGTCAGGTTCGCGTGCAATATGACGACAAGGGACGCAAGTCGGTGATCGAGACGTACGATTCGAAGCCGCTGCCCAAGGACGTTGCTTATGGTGGAGGTTGGGAAGGGGGTGAACTGGGATTCGCTCCATATCCCGGCGGCAGCCTTACTACGCAGTACAACGAGGAAGGCGTGGCGACTGGCGCGGAGCTTCGCGACCCTGAGGGAAAGATTGCAGGCAAGATCTCTCGCAAATTCGATTCAGAAGGCCGCGTTCTTGCAGAAGCACAATCTGCCACGTCATCTCCTATCGATCTTCCGGAGGACGTTCGGTCTCAGCTGAGCCCGGAACAGATTAGGGCAATGAGTACGCTTACCGCAGGCATGTCGAATCGATCGATCTCGTATTCTTATGATTCGCGTGGTCGAGTTATCGAACAGCGGACGTCAGGCGGAGTGACAGGCGAAATAACAACCGCCACTACGTACAACGATAACGGGGACAAGGCTACAGAACGAACGACGACGGTTCAGAATCCCGAAATCGGCAGACAATACATTTTGACCGAGTCTGGCGCCGTACTCCCCGAGGGAGCGCCTCCTCAGGCTCAAACTCCGAGCATTTACGAAACGCGGCACACCTACGAATACGACGCGCATGGGAATTGGACCGAGCAGACGAGGGTGGGTCGCTCAGATCCAGAAGGCGCATTCGGACCTGCCACGGTTGTTCGGCGCAAGATCACGTATTACTAAGTCTGCGCTTGGCTGGACGATGTTGGCAGACCGTGAGCAACGTGAATATCTCTATCGAAGTAACCAGGTGCGCCGCGGTTGCAAGATCCGGCCTGTCTGCCATGGTGCGGTGTACCACAGGGGCTAAAGCCCCGCCCAACGAGTACGCTAGCGGCACGGCTCAAGCCGTGCCCTTCCACTGTGGTCAAGCCCTGGTGGGGCTCTCAACTCGGTCCGAAGTAACCGTCTTAGGGGGACTTTGGGAGTGTTGACAACTTGCGGTTTCGGCTTTTTGAACAGGCTTGACGTTACTTCAGTAGCATCCCTATGAAAAATAAAGAACTTACGATGGGAACTCCTTGAGGGCCACCGGAGTCTATGTCAGATGTAGGCATTGGCCGCGCCAGTAGGAAGAACGAACTCGGCCAGGTTGTGAAAATAGAGGCGCGGTGGGGTGGAAAATCCTATAATCAGGGGACGCCGAAATGGCGGGAGCAACCACCTTGGGAGATCTGGCGAGCGCATTAGGGGTTCGGTCGCAGGAAGAATCGGCGATCGTAGCCGAGTTAAAGGCCGGCTCAGAAGCAGCCTACGCCTGGCTGATCGGAGAGTTCCAGCAGCCGGTCTATGGGCTGGTGTACCGGATCGTCAATGATCCAGCGGATGCCGCGGATACCACCCAGGAAGTGTTCCTGAAAGTGTTCCGCGGGATGAAGCAATTCCACGGCGAGTCGAGTTTGAAGACGTGGATTTACCGCATCGCGCTGCACGAAGCCGCGAACCGGAGACGGTGGTGGTTCCGCCACAAGGCGAAAGAGACTTCGATCGAGCCTGTCGATCCAGACATTCCGGGCGGCCCCGAACACGCAGTACAAATGGCGTTGACCGATCACGCAGATTCTCCCTTTGAAAGCGTGGCGCATCGCGAGGTACAGCGGCGGGTTGAAGAAGAATTGAAGAAGGTTCCAGAGCCGTATCGCACGGCACTGGTCCTGCGGGACCTGGAAGACATGTCCTACGAAGAGATCGCCGAGGTGCTGGAGATTTCGCTGGGAACAGTGAAGTCGCGGCTGACTCGCGGCAGAGAAGCATTGCGACAACGGCTGGCGCCCTATGTGCGCGAAGTCGGAGATGAACTGGGGTTGACTGCTCCACCAGAGGAGCGGTCGCACGGGTCTGCAGGGGGTAGAAGGGTTGAGGTGATGCCATGACCGGCACGGGCACAGGAATGAAAATGAGACTGCAGTGCCCCGACGCGAAGCGTCTGTTCTCGCCGTATCTGGATGGGGCTGTGACGGGCGCGGAGATGCTCGCGCTGCAGGATCATCTGGCGGATTGCCAGAATTGCCAGGGAGAGTATCAGGGGCTACGGCGCACGCAGCAATTGCTGATGAGCGTGGCACGTCCGAAAGCTCCGGCGGATCTGGGCCTGAAGCTTCGGCTGGCGATTTCGAAGGAGACAGAATCGGCGCGGCGCGGACGCATCGAGGGCCTCAAGGTGCGTTTGGAGAATGCGCTGGAAGCTTTCATGGTTCCTGTAACGGCGGGCTTCCTGAGCGCGCTGATTATTTTCGGAATCGCGATGGTGTATTTCGTGGCTCCATCCTCGCTGAAAGCGGATAACGATGTGCCGCTCGTGATGGTGAACACTGCGGCCGAAATGCAGCCCAGTTCGATCGGCATCAATATGGAGACGATCGGCGACGATTCGCTGGTGATCGAAGCATACGTCGACGCAAATGGCCGCGTGCAGGATTACCGAATCCTGTCGGACCCCGACGGATCGAAGCAATTGCCGCCGCAGGTCAAAAGCATGCTGCTGGACTTCATGACGTTCACGACATATCGTCCAGCACTGTCGATGGGACGTCCGACAGCGAGCCGGGCGGTATTGTCGTTTTCGAGGATTAGCGTGAAAGGATAGTACTCAGTACCGAGTACCGAGTTTTATCCCACCCTTCGGGTGGGATTTTTCTTTTTGCTTCGGCCCTTCAGGTTTTGCCCCCTACTTCCATCAACCACTGAGGACACTAGGAAATTTAGGCAGCGTCTTTCACCGTGCTTGGATCAAGGAATGCTTGGAGAGAATACTTGGCCATCAAGTGGAGTTTGTCGCCGACGTCGAGCATATCGGGAAGAACCATGCTGATGTCCACCGCCAACAGATTCTCTTGCGTGCAGCTGGCAATCACACGGTGCATGATGCGCGCTTCCTCGAGGAGCATGGTGGGAGAGTATCCCTGCTCGCGCCTTTTCTTGCCGTGTTTCGCGGCGGCGGACTGGGACGCAGGCTCGATGCCGAAACCTCTCATTTGAGGGCGCACAAGTTCGTCGAGCATTGCCGGCAGGTGATCGATGCGCTCCTTGCGGCTGATGATCACCTGAGCCAGCTCAGGGTTGCATTCGACCGCGTGACACCACCGTTCGATGATGGCTTCCCTGTTCTGAGTGATGATCTGGGAAAGCCGCTGGGTCAGCACAGCGGGAAACGTCCGGGTGCGGTTGAGGTTTTCGCGAATCCGGGAGAGGACCTTTTCGGGGTCAGCCGGCTTAGTGAGGAAATCGTCG
>Ga0335078_10008984_pt1 | contig 14827 bp, 13 predicted proteins | sample Lox_Sample_32_FD_206711 | JGI IMG/M metagenome (GOLD analysis project Ga0335078, IMG submission 206711) | Soil microbial communities from Loxahatchee National Wildlife Refuge, Florida, United States - Lox_Sample_3.2 | ecosystem: Environmental > Terrestrial > Soil > Wetlands | place: USA...
TGTCAGCCTGGGCAGCCAACGATAAGTTCTCCGTTGGTTACGCGGGGTCTTTTCTAAACGCTGACGACTATACGGATGGTGGCGGGCACAAGGTGACATCAACCTACGCGCAATCTACAGACAACACGGTGACGGTTGCGGCCCGCCTCTCTGGCAATTTGTTTACGTTCCAGGCGGGGCTGCACCATATTCCTTATCAAGGTTTCACCAACGCGCAGATGGACATGGTAAGGAACTATGCAGAATCGATGAACCTGCGCTACCAACGAGCATTCAAATGGGGTTTTCTGGATGCGCGCGTCTATTGGCAGGGAACCTGGCACTCGATGAACATCGGCAAAGATAAATCGACATTCCCGATGCCGATGTGGATGCCCATGAACACCCATGGGCGAGACGCCGGATACTCCGTTGCGGCTGGTTTGCCCATCAGCGAACGACACAATCTCCGAATAGGAAGTGAGCTCCATCGATTTGTTTTGGACGACGATTGGCCTCCGGTCCCTGGGACAGAACCGTATATGGGACCTGACACATTTGTGAACGTCAACGACGGCCGTCGCTCCCGGTTGGCCTGGTTTGGCGAATTAAACAGCAAATGGTCGGCGAAGTGGAGCACGTTGCTGGGCATAAGGAACGATACGGTCTGGATGAATACAGGGCAGGTCAGCGGTTACTCCGATATGTACGCTGTAGATGCGGACGCATTCAACGCCGCGAGCCATGCACGAACGGACGTGAATCTGGACGTTACGGCACTGGCGCGCTATCAGCCGAACGAGTCGATGACAGTGGAATTCGGTTATGCCGTAAAACGCGAAGCCCAAATCTCTACGAGCGATATGCCTGGTCCACCAACTGGATGGCCAGCGGGATGATCGGATGGTTCGGTGATGGGAACTACTGCGTGGGAAACCTCGACCTCAAGCCCGAAGTCGCCAACACGGTCGGTGGAACGGTGAGCTGGCAGGCACGCTCCGGCAGACCGTGGACGATTAAAGTCACGCCCTATCTGACCTACATCTCGAATTACATCGATGTCGATACGCTCGCGACCACGGTCTACGGTGAGAGCACCTTCGCGCAACTGCGCTTTGCTAATCACGACGCCAGAATTTATGGCGTCGATGGCGCGGGTAGCGTCCGGCTGTGGGACAGCGTGAAATTTGGGCAGGGCAAATTCAGTGGAGTCCTTGGTTATCTTCGTGGTGAGAGGCTGGATCAAGGCACCGGGCTCCATCAGATGATGCCGCTCAACGCGAGCCTCCGTCTGCAAGAGACGTACAAACAGTTCACGGCAGCGATGCAATTTCAAGCTGTGGATCGTAAGTCGGACGTCGATCCGCAGCGCTTTGAACAGCAGACACCGGGCTACGTGCTTCTCGGTGCTCAGGTGGGCTATCGCTGGGGACGCCTCACTTTCGACGCAGGGTGTGACAACCTCCTGAATCGCGCTTACGAACTACCTCTGGGTGGCGTGAACTTCGACGACTTCATGGCAAGCGGCTGGATGAGCCAGATTAAGCCCCTGACAGGTCGTGGAAGGTCCGTCTATCTTGGAGTTTCTCTCCGCTATTGAACTGCGAGACGTTGCGCAAAAGCAAAGAACGAGCGATATCATCCAGGACAGCCCTGCGACGATTTGCCACATTCCCAAGGCGGGTGGTTTTCTCTAGTCTCTCCGGGTGGCCAAAGAGATGATCACCACCGTCAAGGTGATTCTTTCTCGCAGTTCGGACTCTCGCGAGGATTGCCTCCAGTTTCGCGAAAGGATCGATGGCCTCATGCGATACAGGGCAGCCGCTTGGAGCTCGTCTGGATCCACTCCCACCCTCGGGCCTGAACCACCGAGCCGGGTTCCAGGCCGCTGCCCATCCCCGCTCTCTGAAGCATTGGCACGGGGAACAGAAATAAAGGAGTCGATAACATGAAGTTCCATGGACGTGACTTCGACCATAGCATTTCCGATTGCCAACGCTGCGACTTGACTGACAGCTCATCCCCGACTGCCCCGATGACCACGACCGAAATTCGTCCTACTTCCCCGCAGACGGATGTCCTCCAGGTTTTGAACGAGGTCTACCAACTCCTCGACGATTACGCTCCAGCGTGGTATTCGGAGGAATTACACGAGAAGCTCACCCGCACATTGCAGATCGAACGCGCAGCTCAGGCTATGAGTGTCACTCGGAACGTTTGCTTTTAGGGTTAACTTGTCGCTTATTGCCAGCAGTTTCTTGGGGGACTCCATGCGAAGCAGAGCTACTGCTCTTTGGATGGCCGCTGCAATGGTTGGATTTCTGAACTTGACGATACCCGTGTGTCACGGGCAGGTACCCAGTAAACCGGCATCTGCCACCGTTCAAAGCGGTTCGCTGAAGCCGCCAGCTACCGGCAAGATCAATGTGGCCATCCTGATTTCGGAGGGTGCGGACGTCTTGGACATCGCGGGTACGTGGGAGGTCTTCGGCGGCGCGATGCTTACAAGCAAAGGCAATCCATGGCATGAAGCGGACGGCGATGACATGGTGATGCCGTTCAACGTGTACACCGTATCCGACTCCTTGAAGCCGGTGGATGCCAATGGACTGATGATCGTTCCGAACTACAGTTTCGACAATGCGCCCAAGCCGCAGGTCATAGTGATTCCCGCGCAGCGTGGACGCAGCGCGGCCCAGAAGGCCTGGTTGCTGGCCAATTCAGCCACCGCCGATCAGACCATGTCGGTCTGCACGGGCGCCGGGGTGCTGGCGGAGTATGGATTGCTCGATGGCAAAACTGCCACTACGCATCATTATTTTCTGCAGAGCATGCAGAAGCAATATCCCGCTGTGCACTTCGTCAGCGGAACCCGCTACGTGGAGAATGGCAAAATCGCAACGGCAGCTGGCCTGACCTCGGGCATTGACCTGGCGCTACACGTCGTTGCGAAATACTATGGCGACGAGGTGGCGCAGGTCACCGCCGATATCCTGGAGCATCGCAGCGGGCTATGGAAAAACCCGGAATACGAGCAGGTGAAGCCGGTTACCGCGTCGAAGTGACCTTGCCGTCTTTCGGCTGCAAAGGAACTAAGCCGTTGCGAACCATGTTGCATCGCGAGACGAAACCGCAATGACCGCTCGCGATCCTTTAGGTGCTGAAGAAGTAGATTCAAACATGGTATTTGGAGCGATTGCACGAAAAGCGCATGCGTAGCTCGCAGATCGAGCGCGCAGCGCTCACTACCTTGGGAGGCGCCGGTCGGCGCCGAGCCCTGCTCTCTTATAATCAAGCCAAAGCAGAACCCTTGCGCGCGCAACCTGGGCTTGGCCGAATTCCGACGGCATCACTGGAAATAACAAGGAGAATGCGGTGCGAAAGAAGGTGATTAGCAGTCTGTTGCTTCTAGCCGTCCAGTTCCTGGTTGGTCCGTCAGCGCTATCTGTAGTTTCACAGGAACCTGACGGCAAGATTCTGACCTCGAAGCCTTGGCCATCTTTACCTAAATATGAATCGTTGGACGAATTCGGCCAGAGCTATTTTCCCCGGGCGGTCTACGAAGAGGCTCGCACGCAAAAAGATTTCGACGTTCTGGAAATGAGCTACGCCAGCGACGGTCTCTCTGTGCACGGACTGTTAATCAAGCCGAAAGCGCCGGGCACTCGAAAATGGCCGGCGATCATCTTCAATCGCGGAGGCAACGGCGATCTCGGGCGTATCACGGATAACGGCCAGCCCTGCGGCGGTATGACGAACACTTCTTGCCTTGATGTTGCTGATCTCTACTTTTTAGCTAAGGAGGGTTTTGTGGTCATCGCCTCCGATTATCGCTACCGCGGAGCCTCCGTGAAACGCGACGAATGGGGCGGAGGGGAAGTCGACGATGTTCTCAATCTCGTGCCGGCACTGAAGTCGCTCGAGTACGTAGACGCCGACCGGCTATACATGCTCGGTCTATCGCGAGGCGGAACCATGGCCTATCTTGCGATCAAACGTGGAATTGCCGTCAAGGCCGCGGCGGTCATCGGCGGAGTTACGGACGTGAAGGCATGGGTGGACGCCAGGCCCGAGATGGGCATTGTAAAGGGGAATGAATTCATCGACGGGTTTGCAAACATCTGGCCAGACTATGAGCACCGCGCTGAGGAATACTATCGAGCGCGGTCGGCCGTGTATTGGGCCGACCAGATCAATGTGCCTGTTCTAATCCTGCATAGCCGGACCGACCGCATGGTTCCGGTCACTCAGGCTCTCCGAATGGCGGAAGCACTTCAGGAAAAGGGTAAGGTGTACGCCCTCCGCATTTACGATCGCGACGGCCATTCCTTGCCGCAAAATCGCGACGACCGCGATCGCTTGATCATCGATTGGTTCAACCGTGCTGGCCAAGGTGATCAGTGATCAAGGTTTCGACCAAGGGCAACGAACCATTTTTGATTACGCATGGGAGAAGAACCGCGCTAGTTCGCAACGTTTCGGATCCGAGCGGTGCTTGCCTTCATAAAATTGACAACAGGCTCAATACGCACAAAACAAAGTTCACTTTCTCCCGAAAGTCCTAATCACCGAGAAACGGACCTGAAATGGTTCGACGGGGTGGAACACGTCCGTGAACACTGCCGCGGCTGTGGGCGTAACTCGGGAAGCATAGGCGTAATCAATGTCGTGATCTTGGCGGTCTAGCAGGTTAAACAATTGCGCCTCCACACGCCATTTGTCGTTAAAGCGGTAGCCGACCTCCGCATTCAGCAATATCGTTGAGCTGGATTGGTAAATCGCATCGGATGTCAGATTCCGCGGGCCAAAGGCACGCAGGCGCAGACTACCCCAAAAGCCTTGGTAGTTCTGCACGGTGACACCCGACGAAATCACCAACCCAACCGCCTCCGGAACGTATCGCCCTCCGGGACTGTTGGGTGCTGCATCATCCGGGTCAATCGTTGTAAACAGAGCTTTAGAATAGGCGAGGTCAAAATCGAAAGCTAGATGCTCGAGGGGTGTGTAGAAATTGGCCCATTCGACGCCGTAGCGATTGCTCGGGGATTTGGACGCAACTGTACTTCCGGTATCGCCACTCTGCTGCAATTCGGAAGTGCTGTACAGGTACCAAAGTGAAAGAGTACTTTGCAGGTGGGGAATCGCCAAAGTCCGCACCCCGACTTCCGCCCCTTTGGTCGGAACCAGGGGGCGGATCGGAGTGGTGGGTGTTGGAAAAGGATAGTCCGGCGAAATCGGTTGTACCCTCTGCGCCGCGCCGCGCACGTCGTTACTGTGAAAACTGAATCCACCCTGAACATAGAATTCGGTGTTGAACCAAGGACCAAAAATCAAACTGGCTTTCGGACTGGGCAGGAACTGGGTAGCCGAGCCGGAATTGAGTTCCGAGAAGTTGATCACCGGAGCGCCGGGTAGTTCCGTAGCGACATACGTGGGAGTTACGTTGGTGACGTTATAGATTGCCTCGTCGCCGCGAAAGGCCAGGACCGAACGAAATTTTTCCGCCCACTGAATCTTATTTTCGACATAAAAACCCACCATCGTGTCCGAAAATCTGTTCACATCCGTCGCCGCAGGCAGGACGGCGACCAGATCCGGATTTGTGGAGCACTCGGGGATGGGTTCAGCATCGCACGCATTGACATCATTCTTGTCGGTACGCACACGATTTTCTGTCCGATAGAGGCCATTGTGAACCCAGTCGTTGCGAACCTGCAGGCCGAACGTGTTCTCCACCCGGCGGCCAAACCACTCGCTGAACATGGTGTGAGCTGCGTCCAGACCAGCTACCCAGCGCTTGTCCTGCTGTTCGAACTGATCCCCTTTGACAGGATCATCCAGGAAGTAGGTGAAATCGGAAAAAAGATCCAGGTCGTAATAAAATCCGTAGCCCATGATCGTGGTCGCGGAGTTTGCGCCCTGGCGATGCCATTCCCCTTGCAAGCTATAGCGTCCTGAATTGCCACCGTCCGCAGGGTTTAGTGTGCCGTAGAGACCGACGAGAGGCACGGCCGTATCGGGAATTTGATCGCTGGAGTTCCACTTTCCGTGGTAACCACGCGCCGTGATGCTGAAGCCCTGGGTGGCGTCACCTTGGCTGTAGGTAAGCAGGCCGTTGAATTTGGCATAGGCATCCGGGTGGGTCCAGGGACCGTTATCGTAATACGCTTCTCCGCCATAGAGCAGAGTGCCCGAGCCGAGCTTTTGGGACGCACCACAAACGGCGCGCCCAAACTCATACATGCCGAGTTCCACAGAGCAGAAATTCTGCGGAAACTCTTTGTAAAACTGGATATTGGCTGATCCCGCGGAGCTATAGTTGCCGACCTCCGCGTAGTAGGGTCCTTTCTCGAAATTCAGCCGCTGCACAAACTCCGGCGTGACCGCGTTCATGTCCGCATAACCTTCGCCATGTGCATGAGACGGCAGGTTCAGAGGCATTCCGTCAAGGAATACGGCGAAATCTGTCCCGTGGTCGAGATTGAAGCCACGCAGAAAATATTGGTTCGCCTTACCGCCGCCGGCGTGTTGCGTGATGATCATCCCCGGAATCGTCTCCAACACCTCTCCCGAGCGAAGTACCGGACGATCGTCGAGTTGCTTCGCGCCCACGGTTCCCTGAGTTGCGGAATCAGCAATTCCGATAAGACTATCCTCCCGGCCTTGTACGGTTACGGTGGTGCTCATGGTGCTTACCGTCAGAGAAATGCGCAGCGGGGCGGCCGCCTCGGTAGTTCCTAGCGTGACCGGCAATTCTTTCGTTTCGAACCCGGGGCTCGATACCGCAAGCCGATATTCACCTGACGGGAGCCCAGAAACACTGAAAGAGCCGTTCGCGTCCGACTGCGTTGTTCTTTGCACCACTCCGTCCGCATTCCGAATCAGCACGGTCGCCCCGGCAATCACGGCGCCAGACGCGTCAACGACCGTTCCTGTCAACTGGGGCGGGTGAGCCTGGTCGCTTGGAGGGATTGGCGGCTTCTCCTGCGCGCCAACCAGAAGTGGAGTAACCACGATTACCACAAGAAATACGAGGACTCGAGGAAACGAACTGTGCAACAAAGCCGCAATCGAAAGGGATGTCCAGCACACTTTCATGAGACACCTTGGTTCGCCTTGAAATTATTAGAAGAGCTGCCCAGGCGAAACACGCTTATAAAAACGTGCCGCCCGGAGGGAGGAATGCACTCGTGGCTTTGGTCGAACGAAATACGTAGTGCAAGGCTCAGAGGACACGGTGGAGCGATGCTTGTCTATAACACGAATATAAAAGACGTGCTACTCAATATAACACGGATATAGACAACGTGCTACCACATCAGGTCCCATCGAAGAACTGGTGAAGATTTCTAAATCGAATAAAGCTAATAGAATAGGAAGGTACCAGACAGCTGAGGAGCCACCATGTCAGACCTAGCGCGGACAGGCCTTTCCATCGACCGGGAACTGCTTGCCAAATTCGATGTGGCCATTGCCAAACGAAACTACAAGAACCGCTCGGAAGCCGTCCGCGACCTCATCCGTGACCATTTGGTCGGTGAGGAAGCGGACTCGAACAAGGTCGTCGTGGGGACTTTGACGATCGTGTACGACCATCACCGGCCGAACCTGACGGAAAAATTGGTCGAGGCCCAGCATCACGCTGGTGGCAGCGTCCTCGCAGCGACGCACGTGCACCTTGATCATCATAACTGCCTGGAGGTGGTCATTATGAAGGGGCGAAGCAAGGAACTTCGTCATCTGGCAGATCAAATTCTTAGCCTTCGCGGCGTCAAGCACGGCCGGCTTGTCATCACGAGCACAGGCAAAGAACTGAAATAAATGGAAGGCCACCCCGTAACAAAACAACGGTGGTACGGTGAGTCCAGCTTTGTGACAGCTGATCACCTGGGTCGGATGATCGCGGTCTTTACGTCGTGACCAGTTTTGCCGCTCCAAGACACCATGATGGTGCCGCCAGCTTTCTGCAGCCGAGGATATCCCAGACCACTTTCTGTTCCTCGGGCAATCGTAAAGTCTTCGCCCTGCTCACCCGTAACCGACACTCTCCTGCCTACGATCGCGGTACCAGAGGATTGGTGCTGCAGCCAAACAGCGACGGCGTACCCGTCATCCATCAACGCTACCGCGACATGACCAACCGGACGAGTCCCCTCTTTTGCGGAATCAAGAGTGATCGGCGGCCGAAATGTCGAACCCAAATCGTCAGACATGGCAATCTTGACTTCCGGCTGGTCGTTGCTTCCAGTGAACCAAAGGACGGCGAGCCGGTTGCCACTAGCACTGAGAGCGGGACCGTTCACAGGGCAGGCGTTGATTTTCCAGAGATCATCATGCACGGTCAGCGGCTTCTGCCAATTGCCCCCAGCCAGGCGAGCCACCTTAATATCGCGAATCTGCTCAGGATTGTGGCCACGGTATGCCGCGAGAGCGAGCTTTGGAGTACTGATGAATGCGGTAGGACAGCACGTACAGGTATCGTGGTCCACTGTCTTCTCATTGCTGATAACGCCTTTGGAATTGACCGTAGCGGACATGAGGCGATAGGTGTGTTTAGCGTTCCAGTCCTGCGAATCGAGCCAGATGATGGTTGCCTGATCGGGTCCCGTGGCGGCAATCGAATCATAACTGTGCTCAGAGATACCCGTGTCGGAATGAATTCGCACCGGTGTTGTCCAGGTTTTCCCGGCATCCGTGGAGGTGGAAGCAAAAAGGAAATTCCCATCTTCCTTTCCCGTACTCTTGACGAGCTGGGACCAGACAGCGACCAGCGCTCCATTTTCGAGTTTCGTCACCGAAGGGGGCGCAGCCGAATCGGGCTGTAAATCTGTCGAGCGAATGACGGTGGCTGGCGCTGTCCATTTCCCGCTCTTCCAGAAAGCGAACCGGAGCGCCTTGCCTGTGCCGGACGGTTCGATCCAAGTCAGAATGAGCGAGTCGTTTGGCGCCGCGTATAGTCCGGGTGCCAGACTTCCCGGTGCCGAAGGATTCGTGATCTCGAGAGGATTCAACTCAGCGCGTGGTTCGTTGAGAGCCGATCCCGCCGCAATCGCGGCAATTGAAATTGCGATAGAAACTAACACGATGCGTCGCATGAATGCTCTCCTTGGCTGTCCGGCTTTTCAGAAGCGAACCTCGAAACGACTTAAGACGTTGATCGGAGAACCGGGGAAAATGACTCCAGGCGTATTGCCCGACGCGTAATACTTCCGGTCCGTCAAGTTTTCGATGTTTACGCTGATCTTGTAGAGCTTTCGATCCTTGTGTTCCGGTCCGAAGACATAAGCCGCCATCCCATCGATTCGGCCGTACCCGGGGAGCACGACATCGTCTGACGGATCCACGAAGCGGTAACTCATCGCCCGAAATCCGCCGCCAAAACTTAGACCCACCAGAGGCCCATGCTGAATCTCGTAGACCGTCCACAGATTGCCACTGTGACGCGGCGCATTCTGGAAAATATTGCCAACCGGATAAACGGGGTCGGCCACAATTCTGGCTTCGTTATAGGCATATGCGAAGGTGATGTCCCAGCCCGGAAGAATTCTCCCGGTAGTATCAAACTCGATTCCTTTCGACTCCGTTGTGCCAATCTGAATCGAAGCCAGCGGGTTACCGGGATTTGTGATCAGGAGGTTAGAAGCGCGAATTTTGTAGAACGATAACGAAGACGACAGCCGTCCGTGGAAACCATTTGATCGCACACCAAATTCATATTGATTGCCGCGCTCTGGTGGAAATGGTTCGCCACCTGGCGTGAATTGCGCGGCGAGTGTCGGGCAGAAACTGCGGCTCCAGCTCCCATAAAACGTCAGCAGTTGAATCGGCTGGTAGGTTGCGCCGATCCTTGGAAGAGTCGACACATTGTCCTGCACGTTATGTGTGCCGTACACAATCTCGTTGTAAGTCTGGGTGAATCCCTCGAACCGCACACCTGCCAGTACCTTGAGTTTGGGTAAGAGCGTGATCTGATCCTGAATGTACCCTCCATGGGTCTTCAACTTTGTCGTTCCGTTGATTGGAAAATAGTCAGGCGACGACGGGTTAAAGAACTCGTTGGTCAGCGTTGTTGGGTCGGGCATCGTTTGGCTGAAGGGCACTGGATTGTACAGGTTGATCGGAGGCGCATCACTGAAGATGGCATCCTGCACTACGGACTGACTGCCTAGCTCAAAGCCGACGAGAAAGTTGTGCTCGATGGGCCCAGTCTTGAAAATGCCGGTCAGATCTGTCTGCCAATCATAGAAGTTCAGCGGGTAATGTGCGTTCTCGGAATAACGCGTGAGGGTTTCATTGTCATCCAGCAGGTAACCGGTACTGACATCCAGGTAATCCCAGTTCGTCGCCGTGGCGCGGAATCGAGACCGCACGGTCCAACGGCTGGTTAGATTGCGAGAAAAGTCCACACTGCCGAGAGTGTTTTGCAGCGTCGAGTACTGCCAAGGCTCTCCATAAAAGTTGCTGATCGGGACCGGAGCCGGTCGATCGCCAAGAGCTGGAATTCCATAGTCTGTTGTCGTCCTCCCGTTCAAGTACTCAAACAAAAACCGTATGGTCGTGGCTTGATCTGGCGTCCATGTGACGGCGGGTGCCACGAAATAACGGCGATCGTGGTAGTCATCACGAAAGGTGGAATAATCTGCGAATTCCGCATTGAGCCGATAAAACAATTTGCCGCTACCACCGAGTGGACCCGTAACGTCAATCGTCGGACGCACACTTCCGAACCGATCCACCTGCAATGAGAAGTCTCCGCGAGTCTCTGGAAGCGGTTCCTTTGTCACGAGGTTGACGATGCCACCCGAAGCCGCTCTTCCATATAGCACCGACGATGGACCTTTTAGAATCTCTACGCGATCGACGTCCGTCATGTCGGATGGAACCATGCCATCAAACGTGAAGCCATCGCGGTAATAGTTACTGAAAATGCTGAGCGGCAGGCCTCGGATTGTTAGCGCGTTGCCGATGGATCCAGCCGCCAGTACATCGCGATTCACGCTGCTGATGTTCTCAGCTGCGTCCGCAAATTGAATATCTTGCTGGCTCTGAATCAGCGTCTGGTTCACGACTCCGACGCCTTGGGGTATTTCGTTGATCGGAATGTTCATCTTCGTGGCAACGGATGAATCATCCGTACGAAACGAACCTGGTTCGGCGGTCACCGTGATTTGTTGGCCTGGGCCGGCGACCTTCATTTCAATCGTGACATGGGCTTCACCCTGAGCCGTCACGCTTACCGTCGCGCTGGCCCTTGAGAAACCTGACCGCTCTACATCCACGATGTACGTTCCCGGACGAAGGGCGGAAAACGTAAATCGACCCGATTCGTCAGTCTGCGAACGGGCTACACGGACCGCGGAGCTGTCCAGCAGGATGACGGTCGCGTCCTGGATAACTCCTCCCTGCTGATCGTTTATCGTCCCCGAAATCGTTCCCGTTGCTCCTTGGCCAGCGACACCCGCGCCCGTACTTAGGAGAACGACAACGAGCACACTCATGCCTACAACCACTCCAATGCGTGACCCTTGCATGGACACACCTCCTGTTTGTGTTGTGCAACCACTCTGGCGTGTTCGTGCGACGGGTTAGCGGCGCGGGGGCTGGTCGGGAGGACTTGCTGATAGCGAATAAGGGGATTGGTCCTCGATCGACGGATAATTACGGGTCTCGATGAGCAAAGCCTTGCGAATGGAAGGAGGCAACACCATCAGCTGCAGGCTGGCTGAGACTCCCGTGAGTTCGTGGGTGGTATCACCGCACGAGAGAGAACAGGAAGAATGATCCCCTTTGTTCGAGTGATTGCAATCCCGATGGCTGGATCGACTTTCTCTCAATTGAGCATGCATCAAACACATTCCTGACCTGCAACAGGCAGCAGATGGAGGCAGCAGAGAAGCACCGACTAACTGGAGGGGACCAAAGAGTAGGCACACCAATAAAAAGGTCGCACGCAGTCGCGCCGAGCGCCGCGCGAAGCAAAAACGTAAAAGGGACCCAGATCCGAACATGAAACGTGCGCCGTATTATGCACGATCCTTCCGGTGCGCGCCACCCGCAACGTGACCGCGTTCACGGATGTCTGGCTATGCTCCCTGCATCCGAATGTACCCCCCATCAATTAGCCGGTACCTCGCGAAGACCCATGGAAAGACCAGAACTGCTAGCGGTGATCAAGGCGGCGAGCGAGTTCGAAACGATAGAGGGGACCACAGGGAGTGCCGAAATCGTTGCCAAGCCAGCTGTGCTCGGGCTGCTCATCAACATTCCTCGGACGCCGGAAAGCATGTTGCTCCATTTCTGGCGACCTTAGCCGAAGCCGTCGGTAAACGCTGCGAAGCGTGATGTCGCAGATTCACGCAGCATCCCCGGTGCATCGCCTGCATCGGATGCTACGCTGAAAGGAAGAAACTCTGCGGTTAGCCCGGTCCCCCCGGAAGCTTGCCAATGGTTTCTTGGGTCGCTCCCGCCCAGTCTGCAGTGGGGCCAGACGACCGCTGGCTGCGGTCGTGCGCTTGGCGTTAGCCAGCACAGTCCGACCTCAATGCCAATAAATTCGCCTAATCGAAAATATTTTCAAGTTTCCGCGACACATTTTTCTTTTTTGGCGCTGATTAGGTATATAGGGGGAGAATCTGTCCCAATACTTCACGGCAACTAAATCCCCCCAATCAGAGGTATTTTGAGGCTTCTGCGATACATTCTCCTCTTTCGGCGCTGATTAGGTATATAGGGGGCGATTTGCTCTCTCCCCACGCAGGAGGTCAAAACTTGATCGGACGGCTTCCACAGTCCGCCAGAACGCCCGCAATGCACCCCTCCTGGCCGAAGCGGGACCAGACGGCCATTGCCCCTCTGTCCGCGGAGCAGTCTTATTTCCGGCCCTTCTCTCGTCGCGCTGTGGGAGATGGAGAGCATCGGATTGCCCATTCTGTGCTCCCTCATGGACGAGGCGACGACGTGCGCGGTGAACGGTGCGCGATTACCACGGTTCACTGTGCCGTTCACTTCTTCGTTCACCCGCACCTCAGAGCGAACTTTCAGCCCCAGAACGAGATGCATTCAGACAGGAGCCAGCATTCGCACACGGCATGGCTCGGAGTTGGGCTGGAGCGACCCCGTATTCACTGCCACGGGATGCGTGGCGGTCGCTCCAGCCCAACATCGCAGGTTGCGCGATGACGCCATGCCGCGTTCCGAAGGACAGTGGGAACGCAAAACGACGCGTTTACAAATGGTGCTCGGTGAAGAAGGTAATTCTTACGCTCTTCAGCTCCGTCTTCTCCGACTTCTTCACCCCGCACACTCTCCAAGTGAGTTTGGGAAAGGGAGTTGGCCGAAAGTGCCCACGAAAAGCAGCAAATTGCGAACAACTGAAATGGGCGGGAGCGACCCCGGAAATTTTGGGCCGAGCCGCCCAAAATTGTGCTCCGGGTCGCTCCCGCCCAATTGTTCGCAATTTGCAGACTCAGAGAAGAGAGCTGCAACGGAGTCAACCAAGTTCGCATGCGCACTTTAATAATCCGCGCATGCAAGAAGGAGAAAGATGACATGCCAGTTCTGAAAGCACCAGCAAAACAACCCAGGAATGCGACCTTGCAGGTTCGGATAGATGAGGATCTGAAATACAAGGTGGAAAGGTATGCAGAATTCCTCGAAACAACTGGAGCATACGTGGTCTCTGAAGCGCTCAAGCTTGTGTTCCACAAGGACGCGGAGTTCAAAGAATGGCTAGAGAGGCAAGAAGCAAATAGCAAGGAGTCGGAGTCTGATCAGAATGCTGGGCAAACTGACCAAAGTGCGCATTCAACGCCACTGCTAACAACAGCGCCCAATGGAAATGGCAACCGAGGATTATTTCGGTAAGTAATTTTAGAAGGTCCGGTCTTCTCTCCGCACGAAAGGATCAAGTGATGAGAACCAACCACGTATTGTTTGACATCCAGCATGAGCTACAGCAGAGACCAGTCCAAGAGGACCCATCAGGCGCGGCTGTGACTTCGAAGTCCGTTCCCTTTGGTGGACAAGCCAATGCTGCAATTCAGGGGCCCACAGTGGGGAGAGAGAAGGCCGAATTCCTAACCGTTCAGCAAGTTGCCGTTCTCTTGGGTGTGACTCGAAACTGGGTCTATACCCACGCAGATGACTTGGGCGCATATCGGTTGGGAAAATATCTGCGCTTCTCATGGCCCAGGGTAGTCGAACGACTCGAAAAAACAAAATGAACCAGCAAGGTTGCCAACCGATATCCACAGGCTTCTTTTGGCTCTGCTTGACCCGCAATGTAAGTGTATATACATTTACGTTGGATATGGGCCGGCCTCGCATAACGAATGGACGCAAGCGTACCAAGGTATTCCTTCTCAGGCTATCGCCCGGTGAGATGAAGTTGCTCGCCGGTGGCGCTCGCGCATTGGGGGAGTCCTTGGCGTCCGTTCTTCGTAATGGCGGCTTGCTCTATATACACACGAAAAGCAAAGACGGGTCACAAAATCGAAAGGAGAAAAAACAGTGACTCGTTTTTTATTTCAGCAGGGCTATGTGTCAAAGCCGATTACAACTCGGACGGGCACGGTTTTTAAGATCCGTTACCGGATGAAGTCGGCAGAAGGGAAGTGGAGGCACAAGACCGAGACACTGCACGGTTTGCCTAGCAGAAAAGCAGCCCGGGCGGTCTTGGATGAACGCATCCACGATGCAAGCACAGGAAAGCCTGACGCGTCGAACATCACGCTCAGAGAATTCGTGCAGGCATGGTGGAAACCCTATTTGCGGCGTAAGGGTGTAAAGCTCTCGACGGAGAGCAATTATGAATCCGTCTTGAACTTGCACATCTTGCCCGCGTTCGGTG
>Ga0335078_10008986_pt1 | contig 14825 bp, 10 predicted proteins | sample Lox_Sample_32_FD_206711 | JGI IMG/M metagenome (GOLD analysis project Ga0335078, IMG submission 206711) | Soil microbial communities from Loxahatchee National Wildlife Refuge, Florida, United States - Lox_Sample_3.2 | ecosystem: Environmental > Terrestrial > Soil > Wetlands | place: USA...
CGCAAGAACGGAAAAAGACCCTGGTGCTGCGGTTAGAGCGATTACCGAAGGAAGAGGGGCGGACCACGTATTTGTTACCGTTGCTGGTATTCAGCCCAAGCGCCAGTGTTTTCAGATGCTCTCCGCCATAGGGAAAGAGATCTTTATCGGACACGGGACGAATGAGTTCATGTCCGAATGGGACGTGATCGAGTTCGTCCGCGGCAGAACGGTCACTGGTAGCGCCATGGGGCGGAGCCGGATACGGGAGGATATCCCGAACTTCATCAAACTCTACCAGACCGGCCGTCTCAAGCTCGACGAGTTGATCAGCAAGAGGTTTTCCCTGGACCAGATAAACGAGGCCATGACGGATGCAGAGAAAGGAGAGTCGCTCCGCAATGTTATTCTGTTCTGAGATGAACCACGCCGACTGTGACAGGTGGCGGTTCACTGATAAGGGATAGGGAATAGGGGGGTAAAGGAGCGTTACCGACATACGCCTCTTGACGCCTCGCCGTTGTGCAGGTTGGCCAACTCCGGGTCCTCCGGCTAGCCAACATCGTTTACAAAGAGCCGCGTATCAAGAGTGAGCCACTGAGCGCTGCCACGCCCACACGGCATCCGATTCAGGCTATGTGACACTCTCGCGTCCTTTCACTGTATACCCCTTCTGAGACGATCCACACAGCCTGTTCCTGCGCATCTTTTTGGTCTCGTGACCGGGTCCAGTAGGCCGCCCGACGCCTGCAAATCACACTGACATGTGAGGCTGACCGTAGGATTTGCATTTTGTTTGACGGAAATCAAAGAATCGCGCTTTGGCAGTATCTTAGAATTAATCTGGCTAAGTAAAGCGATAAAACGTGAGCCGAACGAGGGCCATCGAAGGCCTTAATTGTCTCAGCGGTGCAGAGTATGCTTCGCTAACGGCGCCCAGGCAGTGTGTCGCCTTTAGGGTTTGGTCCTACGCTTGATCTGTCGGGAAGCCTAAAGCTTATTGCCGAGAACGCTTGCCCGGCATGGTGGATCCCGAAGCCGAAGAAGTGCGACCTTACCGGGCAGTAAGAATTGATGAACGAGATTCCACAAGCAAGAGGAGGACGTACGATGTCAAAAAACGATAAGTGGCCGAAAGCAGTTTTCACTGATTCCAAGAATACCCTATTTGCTTGGGATACTGTATGGGTAGAGGCTTGTTCCGTGATTTTGAAAAAGTATGGCAGCACAATTAGTCCTGAGGATTTTAGAGCCCAATGGAGCAAGTTCATGGCAGGGGAGAACTTAATAGTTGCCTTCGGCAAGTACCGCAAGTTCACCGAAAGCCTCCGGGTTTCGTTGGATTACACTTTCAACTATTTTCGCATCCCCGGCGATCCGAACGATGTAAAGCTCATGACCGATCGATGGAAAGATGTCCAGCCCTTCCCGGATACTGCGGCAGGACTGAGCAAGATGCAAGAGTACACAAAAGTTTTGATCTATTCGAACGTCGAGACAGAGTACCTCGCCATGATGGTGAGCAAGCTGGACAACTTCCGTCCGGACTTCGTCGGAGACATGGACATGAGCCATTGCTGTAAGCCGTCACCTCGGGCGTATAGGTGGGTCCTTGAGACCGCGGGGCGACGACTGAACATGAAGCTGGACTTCTCCGACGTGCTTTATGTGGCGGGCCCCCAGTGGGACGTTCAGGGCGCCATGGCGTGCGGCATGAAGGGGGCATGGATCCACAGACCATATCGTTTCACACCCGAGGTCCAGGGTGAGAAGTACGATTATGAAGTCAAGGACCTGAGCGAAGTGGCCAGTATTGTGGAAGCAAGAGTCAGGGGCAAGTAGCCTCAGATCGATCGGGCCAAGATGGTACGTCCTCCATCCAAGGAGGATAAGCCATGCAGGCATTGACGTTCGAGAAGATCGGTTCGGGGAGTGGTCCTGAACCCATAACAAACTGCGGGAGGGACGCGTCCAGGCGCATCCGGGACTTAACCCCGCCAGAGACGCACCGCGCGGGGAGTGAGTGGAATTCTCGATGGCAAAAAACGCGCGCCGCTCCCTCCAGCTTGAGGCGGGTAGCCGAGGGCCTTCCGCATGGTGCGCAGAAGGAAAAGGACCCGCCGGGGAATGTCACCTTATTCTGCGGGACCCTCCTGAGGGTGTGCATTGAGGAGAGAAGGGGTCGAGAATGGCGTCTGGGCTGGCTCGTCGCCGGTCGTGCGAATGAAGTAGGAGCTTCGGCACATTTGACGGAACTTCGGTTCATCGAGTATAAGGACCCCGCCCCTTCTTGATTCGATTATGCGTCCGTCCTTGAGGTTCTTGAGCACCCTCACAGTTGTTTCGACAGTGGTTCCGGCCATGTCTGCCACTTCTTCCCGGTTGAATGAAACCGAGGCACCGAACTTTAGGTACAACATGTAGAGTATGTTGAGTACGCGCTGGGACGCGTGCTCTCCCACAAAGTCAGACAGTCTTTCGTAGGCGCTATCTATCACCTTTGCCATTATCACAAGTACCTTGTCTTTTACACTAGGATGCTTCTCGACGAACGAGAGGAATTCTTTCTTCGAGACAACGAGGGTGACCGTATTGCTGATCGCTTCGGCCGAAAGAAAATAGGTGTTCGCCCCGAGAACGGCTATAGGGAGAAGAGCGTTGCCGGTGGTACTGATGACAGTGGTGAAGAGCCTCCCCGAGTCCGTGCGCTTGAACTGCCTCACTACTCCCGAACTCACAGTGTGGAGGAAATCGCTTGGATCGCCTTCGTGGAAGATGACCTCATTTTTCGCGAAGCGGCGGACAGTCGACAGAACCGCTATTTCTTCCACCGCCTCCCTGGGGAGACTAAAGAAAAGCCAGCACCTCTTGAGTGTTTCGATCTTCAAATCTGCTTTCATGCGTATTCTTGCGGACTAATTTGAAGAATATCTGTCACAATTACGGTACCACGTATCAAGAGAATTCTGCAATTAGATCATTCAGAAACTCGGTTAAGGGTTATATGGACTTTGGGGGGGTAGGCGGGGATAGATCTCTGGGCTCGACAGGTCTGCCCACAGGAAACAACCGGCGGGATTCATATTCAGTGTCTTAAGCGCTTAATTGCGACCCTACGTGGTAATCGTTGCTTTTACGCCTTACATTGAATCGTTTCTTTGTAGGTAGGTGCAGACCGCAGATTCTGGTGAGAGCGTAATCACCCTTTCTGCCGACTTCGTGCCCGCGCAGTCCTTCCTGAAGTGGTTGCGCCCAAGTCTCTTTGCCTGATGCTCGAATCCAGTCGGTAATCGTCAATATCAGCAAAATAAGGACGGCTAGGACCGTTTCTGGAATAGTTCTTAGTTGCTGGTTCCAGGCGAGGCATCTTCTGATTCACAGCGGGTTGAGTTATCCACAGAAGGCGTGAATTGGGCCAAATATTGCTTTATAATTTAGAAAAGGAGGCAAAAGGAAAGGAGGCAAACTTCATGAAACTGAACCATCTCAATCTAACGGTGACCGATGCTTCCGAGACGCGGCGGTTCCTGGAGAAGTATTTCGGCCTTCAGAGCATGGACACGAGGGAGGACAACAAGCACATTGCTCGGCTGCGCGACGACAACGGACTGGAGGTCACCTTGATGAAGGCCGGCGAGGCGACGGAAGTTCATTACCCCGCTAGCTTCCATATCGGCTTTGTTCAGGAGACAGACGCGCAGGTGGATGAAATCAATCAACGCCTGAAAGCGGATGGTTTCGATGTGCCGCCGCCGCGCCGGTTCCATGGGTCCTGGACGTTCTTTGTCCGTGCTCCCGGCGGGTTTACCATCGAGGCATTGACAGAGCCCATGCAGTCCAACTCGTCGTACAGGGACAGCGATGCCCGATACCCGACGATAGCTGAGCAGTTCAAAGCAGAAAGCGAATAGCGCTTCTCGGAATCTAAAGGGGCAAAACTATTCCTCCGTCCTTTGAGTTGGTAATCTGCGGAATCCAAAGAACTGCTTCTCGCACCCTTCGTAGGTGGAGCCCCGGAGGCCCTATACCGCGGGATAATACATTCATTCCTCTGTACCTGCCGAGAGTATCGGCAACGTTGCCGATACTCTCGGCACGGTATTGGCCGCGGCATGGAGGGAATGCTTCATATGAGGATGCTATGTGAGCCTCATCGCCCGCAGGCGTCCGGCCAGAAATGTACCAATCGCCTTAGCGGGGCGCCCCCGTCTTGCAAGACTGCTTAAGAGCAGCCACATTACCACGGGGGTAGCGCGTCGGAGGGCATGAGGCGAAGAGGGCGCCACAGAGGGAGTATTCCCTCCATGCCGCCGTCTATCCGAACTAGACGGACAGCGCTGATAGGACGTCGTCGGAGTTTGCCACCCATCCGAATAATGCCTCCACGTTCCAGAGGGTCGCCTCCTGCGTGATTGGCGGGCCGGCGTTGTTCGCGGCGTCCGCGACGAGGATCGGCCAGTAATCGAGGAAGTAGCCGTCCCTCAGGGTCGACTCCACGCAGACGTTCGTGGCGATCCCGGTGTATATGAGGTATTTCGTGTTGAGGGTCTTGAGCACCACGTCGAGGTTTGTCCCCCTGAACCCACTGTAGCGCGACTTCGAGATAAGGATGTCTCCTGGCGCAGGCTTCAGCTCGTCCACAATATCCGCGTCCCAGCTGCCCCTCATGAGAAACTTGCCCTTGTATTCAGGATTCCTGTTCATTGCCGCGAGGCCGAATTCCTTGTACCAGTTCGGCGAGCCCGGACCGCCGCTGTCAGACAGGTCAGGGGCGTAGGTCATGGCGAGGTAGATCACCTTGACGTTCGCGCGCCGCGCCGCATCGGTCAACTTCTTGATGGTTTGAATAACACCTTTGGCAGCGGAGACGTCCTGGCCGACGAGGTCGAACATCCCGCCGGCACTCGCAAAGGCATTTTGCATATCCACTACGATAATTGCCGTCCTTCCCAGGTCTATCTCGACCGGCTCAGGTCTTGCCTTGATCTTCACGAGTCTTTCAGCACCCATGGATATTCCCCCTTTCTTCCGTCATGCTACCCGATTTTGAGGGAATTGGGCAAGGAAGATTTCCTCCCCTCTCATCGCAAGGAAGGAACTGAAAAGCGCCCCGCGGAGTGGCGTCTCCTCAAAGGCCCTTAAGCGAATGGCAAGGTCGGCCGAAAAATTCATGGTGGGGTTAGTGTGAAGAACGCCAGGCTACTGCGTGTCGTGGTCGGGCAGGCCCTCTATGTTCTCTGAATAATGGTCGTGTATCTTACTCTCGGGGAGGAGACAGAGTAATGAAACTTTTTACAGACGTCACGATAGGAAAAAGACTCGCAACAGGATTCGGCATCACCCTCGTTCTCATGGTGTGCACCGTCATCACGGGTCTCATCTTTGGGAAAGGAATGGAGCTCACGGGACGCATCGTTTTCGTGAGCCTGGGCATTGTGAACATCATGGTGGGTGCGTGGCTCTCCCGCGCCATCACCCGGAGCATCACCATCCCGGTCCTCCGCTCGTCCGCCCATATCGATCTCATGGCAAAAGGTGACTTCTCCATTGCCGTGTCCCAGCACGCACTGAGGAGAAAGGACGAGATGGGGATTTTTGCCACCTCCATGCACGCCATGAACACGAACATCGGAGAGATCATCACGGAGATGAAGACGGGAGCGGGGAGCGTGGCCTCCGCCAGCACCGAGCTGAGAGTCTCCGCGGAAAAACTCTCGAGCGGGGCGGTCAACCAGGTAGACATGGCCACGCAGGTGGCGACCGCATCCACCCAGATGAACCAGACTACCGAAGAAATCGCCAAGAACTCGAACAGCATAGCCCAATCCGCCGGAGAGACGGTGAAGATCGCCAGGGGCGGTCAGGAGATCGTCCAGAAGGCGATCAAGGAAGTGAACCTCATCGCCGAAACGGTGGAGACCGTCTCCGAGTTCGTGAAAGAGCTGGGGCAGGAATCCGATAAGATCGGGAACATCGTCACCACCATCAACGAGATAGCCGATCAGACCAATCTTCTCGCCCTGAACGCGGCAATCGAGGCTGCACGCGCAGGGGAGCATGGAAGGGGCTTCGCGGTGGTGGCCGACGAAGTCAGGAAGCTCGCGGAAAGGACGACCGCCTCGACCACGGAAATAGGCAGTATGATCCACACGGTCAAGGTAGGCGTGGAGAAGACGGTGGACTCTATGGACCAGGCGAAGAAGAACGTCGAATCGGGGGTCCAATTCTCTTCCCAGGCCGAGACGGCGCTTAAGGACATCATCACGAGCATCGACAGCCTCTATGACGGGATAAGGCAAACGGCAACCGCCACCGAGGAGATGAGCGCCACCACGGACCAGATCACGCGTGACATAAACACCATCCAGGGCGTGACGAAAGAGACGTTCTCCTCCTCCGAGGAGATCTCAAAGGCGGCTAAAGGCCTCTCGAGCCTGGCGGAAACCCTCGAAAAGACCGTGCATACCTTCAAGGTATAGAGATGGGGCGAACCCGCGCTCGAAGAAAAGCGCGCGGGGCAGGGAAACAAGAGAGCAATAGGGAATTAAGCGGCGCGATCCCGGATTGGACCCGGGATCGCGCTTTTATGTGCTGACCGGGAGCGCTCGTGATGCGTCCCGCCCTGTGGGCGTCGAGCTTCACTCTAGAAGTATTTCTTCCCCTGTCCCACCGCGAAGTGGAAGACGGGCTTCGTGATCTTGAGGATGTTGAGCGGGCAATGCACGATCCCCGCCGGGATGAAGGCGAGGAAGGTCTCATTGATGAGGTTCTGCTCGCCGTCTATGAAGAGCTCGATCTCGGCTCCCAGGTCCTGGAGGTTATTCCGGTCGGTGCCGAAGAAGGCTATGACCTCGTCCCACTCATGGGTGTGAGGATCGGGACTGCTCGTATCTTTCTGCTCGGTGGGCCAGAACCAGACGCACTCCACGTAGAAAGCGCCCGGGATGACCTCGCTGTCGAGGTACATCATCCTGGTGCTCCGCTCTGCGGAGAGGCTGCCGCCCCATTCGGGTACCACGAGGTTCTGTTTCGGATTCGTAACGATGTACTTGCCGAGTTTCTGTGTGAACATGAGTTTCGCTCCTCCTTCTCCTTCGCAGTATGGCGCGCCCCTTTCGGGAACTCGTATCTCTAGTCTTCTTGTCGTCGGGGGTCTGCTGTTAGTGATTGTAGCAAAAAGGGACTGGAAGTCAAGGAAAGGAATTGTGAGGGGATGCCCCTTGACAAGGGAGCGGCCCAATTGGTGTAATCAGACTAGTCCCATGAAAAAACACCTTGCCGGGAGGTTTTCCGGCTCAAGGTACGCATACCCCGAAGAGGAGACGAAAATGATGATTTCGAAGAGATTTGACGCTGATGTTCTTGTGGTGGGCGGGGGTACGGCCGGCGTAGCGGCCGCGGTGTCCGCCGCCCGGAAAGGCATGAAGACACTTCTGGTCGAGAGCCAGGGAAGCCTGGGCGGCCTCGCGACGAACGGCCTCGTGACAGGGGTTGCGGGCATGATCGAAGGGATCTGCAAGGAATTCCTGGACAGGATGGAAGCTGAAGGGGACCTGATCCCTCGCCCGCACCTCCCCTCCTTCGATCCTGAAAAGGCGAAGTTCATGTTGGAGCGCATGGTTCTGGAGGCCGGAGCCAGGATCCTCTACTGGACATACGTCGTCGACGCCGAGGTCGAAGACGGCTGCATCAAGGAGGTGATCTGCCACAGCAAGTCCGGCTGGATGGCGATAGCCGCGAAGATGGTCATCGATACCACCGGGGATGCGGATGTTGCCGCCTATGCGGGGGTGCCCTTTGAGGTGGGAAGCCCGGAGTTCGCGGGGTTGAACATGTCCACCACCCTTGCCTTCAGGCTGGCAAAGGTGAACATGCGGAAATACCGGGAGGCCATGCAGGCGTGGCACGCAAAGGAGAAGGTGCCGACGAAGATGACGATCGTATCCGAGCTCATGGAGAAGGCCGTCGAATCGGGGGACCTGCCCTATTTCATCTTTCCCACGGCTCTGATATATCCCGTGCCGCGGACTTCCGAAGAAGAGTCCGACGTGACCGTGATGACGGCCCACAGCTTCTACACGCGCAACCTCGATGTGGAAGACCTTACGAGACAGGTGATCGAGCAGCACCAGCAGATAGGGTGGCTCGAGAAGTTCTTCAGGAAATACGTTCCGGGATTCGAGGCCTCCAGGCTTGCCGGCCTTGCGAACCTCCACGGGATTCGCGACTCGAGGCGCGTCACAGGCGAATACGTGCTCAAAGACGAAGATGTGGTCTGCGCAAAGAAGTTCGAAGACGGGATTGCCAAGTTCCCCGAATTCCTCGATACCCATCACCCCACGAGCCCCCGAATAGGGTTCATGAGACACGTGCACCTGGATGAGCCCAAGGGGCCGGCGATCTGCAGGCCCGCGGAGTGCTCGGGGGAGATGCACCCATTCGTGAAGCGCGAAGGGTATGAGGCCAGATGCAGCCCCCGGGAGTACTGTGAGATACCGTACAGGTCCCTGGTGCCCATGAAAATCGACAACCTCCTCGTTGCAGGCAGGTGCGTCTCCGCGGAGTTCAACGCCCTTGCGGCGGTACGCGTAATCGCCATATGCATGGGCACAGGTCAGGCTGCGGGCATTGCCGCGGCCCTCTGTCTCAAGGACGGAACTGCGCCGAGGAAGCTCGACGGAAGGCTCGTGAGGCAAGCGATGATAGAGCTGGGGGTCCCCCTGGACAAGGCGCCCGACGGCCACTGGGCAGCGATACGGGAGGTCAGGGGGGAGTACGTGGTCGGGCCCGGGGACTTTATCATGATGCTCACGCCCGAAGGCCTCAGGTCGCCCATGTAGCGAGAGAGTATATGCCCCGGCAGTGCGACGCTCTGAGGATCCATGTTGTTGACTGTCGCACTGCCAGGGGGTTGATCCGTTAAGGGGCTGCTAAGATTCGTAGCAAGATGTGTGCCTGAAGCGCAAAGAGGAGGAGAAATTCAGGCTTTCCCTTACCTTTGAGGCAGACCAGCCCTCCCTCGTCCCAGTAGAGCCTTCGATCCTTGTCCTGAGAACCACTACACTCCGTACGGGAAAAACTAACACAAGGGGGTTCTCCCGCTCATGGCCCTCCCCGTTGCCGGCCCTTGCTCACTCTGCGAGGGAGGGCCGGTACATCCCCATGGCACCGCTATTGCTATCTTCAGGGCTAAAGGCCTATTCAGGGTCGTAACGCGCCGCCCGATGGAATCAATCAGGCGGCAGTTGAGGCCGGAAGACGTAACAGGAGGAGTGAGAATGCCTTTTGACCTTTGTAAAATCGGACAATTTCTCAAGGAAACGAGGGAAGGCAGGGGGTTGACCCTTGAGGAGGTGTCGGAGGCCCTCTTCATAAGGAAACGGGTCATAGGCGCCATGGAGGCGGGGGACTGGGACAACCTGCCCCATCCTGTCTATGTTAAGGGATACGTCACGCAGTACGTTGCTTTTCTCAAGATAGCCGAGCTTCCGGAGCGCGTCGCGGCAGTGGAGGAAGAGGAACCGCGGGAGCCGGGACCGCAGGGCTCAAAAAAAAACGGATTTTCGGGCGATGGAGGCTCAGGAGGAAGGGACAGGTCCGTCGCCCTGTGAACGCGCCGTGGAGCGTCATCGACCAGTTGTAAACAGCATCCCCATATCTCGGAGTTCGCCCCGTCCGTGAAGCCCGGATCCCGGCCTTCCTCCTCACCCGGAGGAGGACTGCCGCCTCCCTGCGATTATGGCTCTTGTTCCGCGGGTGAATAGATGGTATGACTTTACCCCGCGGGAAGGATACTCTTTTCCCGAAGAATTGATCATGAGGGCGCCGATCAAGGCGGTCGGAATGGTAAGAATGAAGCAGTAGAGGCCTTGAAGCGAACGAGGCGAAAGTGGACCGAGGCGGTCGGATTTGCCCGCGCAGACAACAGGGAAAGTAACCATGGGGCAGAAAACGATCCTCGTCGTCGAAGATGACGACATCTTTGGCGCTTATCTTCAAGCGGCGGTTTCCGAGCTAGGCTACGCTGTTCCAGCGCCGGTGACAAGAGGGGAAGATGCCGTTGCCCGGGCGAAAGCCCTTGGGCCCGATCTCATCCTCATGGACATCAATCTCGCGGGCGAGATGGACGGCGTCACGGCAGCAACCCGAATCCAATCTTTCTTAGACGCTCCTCTCATCTACCTCACCGGTCACGAGGAAGCCTCTTTTCTCGAAAAGGCCAAGATCACGACGCCTTACGGGTACCTCACGAAGCCGGTGTCGAAGAAGGAGCTCGCCAACGCCATCGAGATCGCCCTTTACCGGCACAGCCTGGACATGAAGCTGAAAGAAAGCGAGAATCGCCTCAAACTGGCTCTCACCGCGTCGCATATGGGGGTGTGGGAGGCGGACATGGCGTCCAACAGGGTACTCTGGTCGCCCCAATGCTACGAGATATTCGGATCGAAGGAATTGGACGGAACCTTTTCCTCCTTCGAGAAGCGCCTTCATCCGGAGGATGCCCCTGCCGTAATGGCGGCAATCATGGAAGTGTCCCCGTCCCATCCTTTCTTCCACAGGGAATTCAGGACTGTCCGCCCTGACGGCGAGGTTCTCTGGCTCGCGAATTACAGTCAGGGCCATTTCGACGGGACAGGGGCACTGCTCCGCATGGTGGGCACCATACAGGACGTCACGGAGCGCAAGAAGGCGGAGGAATCGCTCCAGGAAAGCGAGACGAGGCTTCGCGCTATCCTTGATAACTCCCGGGACGCGATTGCCGTATCAAAGAGAGGCATCCGCACCTTTGTAAATCCTGCCTACGTCTCCCTCTTCGGCTACGAGAGCACCGATGAGCTCATCGGCAAACCGATCACCGATGTGGTCGCCCCGGAGAGCCGCGAGTTCATGGCGGAGGTCTTGAGGAAACACGCTGCAGGCGAGCCCTTCCCCACTTTTTACGAGCAGACCGTCTTGAGGAAAGATGGTTCAAAAATCCTTGTGGAATCCAGCGTCTCCCCCTTCGTTCTGAAGGGAGAAGAGTATGCCCTCGCCATCCTCCGCGACATCACCGACCGCCGGAAGGCCGAGGACGAGATCCGGCTGCTCAAGCACTCGATTGACGTCCACTACGACGGCGCCTACTGGCTGGACACTGACAACCGGTTCATCTACGTCAATGAAGCCGCCTGCAAAGCCCTCGGCTACGAGCGCGAGGAGCTTATGGGGAAGACAATCTACGAGGTCATGCCGACACTCACCGTTCACGAGATGCGGGGTGCGTGGGAGAGACTTCGAAAGACCGGCTCCTTTGTCACAGAAGCTGTCGGCCTCCGTAAAGACGGCAGCAAATTCCCCGCCGACGTAGTGACCGCCTATGTCCAGTTCGGCGGTCGTGAGTACGCCTGCGGTTTCGCCCATGACATCAGCGAAAAACGAAGGCTCGAGGAGCAGCTCCGCCAGGCCCAGAAGATGGAGGCCATCGGCACCCTCGCGGGGGGAGTTGCCCATGACTTCAACAACATCCTCACCGTGATCATGGGCCTTGCCAACGTCCTCCAGATGAAGCTCGGTAACAATGACAGCGCCAGGTCGGATGCGGACCAGATCGTTGCCTCGTCGAGGAGGGCGGCCGATCTTGTCCGGAGCCTTCTCGCGTTCAGCCGTAAGCAGCGCATCACCCTGGAGCCTCACGACGTCGGCACGATCGTGAGGAGCACCGCAAAACTCCTGGGGCGACTTCTCACCGAAGACATCGAGCTGAAGGTGGAGGTCGGCGATGGGAAAGCCCTTGCCCTTCTCGACGTCTCCCAGATAGACCAGGTGCTCATGAACCTCGCGACAAACGCGAGAGACGCCATGCCCCGGGGAGGGAGGCTTACCATCAGGACCGGACGGGCAAGATTAGGGGGCGACTTTGTCAGAAGCCACGGGTTCGGACGCGCGGGCGACTATTTCAAACTTTCCGTTTCCGATACCGGTATCGGCATGGACGAGAAAACGCAGGCCCGCATCTTCGACCCTTTCTTCACCACCAAAGAGGTGGGCAAAGGCACGGGTCTGGGCCTCGCGAGCGTTTACGGCATAGTAAAACAGCACGGCGGATACATCACGGTGAGAAGCGCCCTGGGAGAGGGCACCACCTTCGACATCTACCTCCCCCTCATCGAGACCGTAGAGCAGCGGCCGGAGGCCTCTCCCGCCCCCCGGGGAGGCTCGGAGAAGATCCTGGTCGTGGAAGATGACCCTGACGTAAGGAAAATGCTGACGAGGGTGCTCTCCAGCGGGGGTTATGCCACCCTGCAGGCAGCCGACGGAGACGACGCATTGAGGGTTGTCGCGGAACATGGGGAGGGCATAGACCTCATCATCCTGGACGTCGTCATGCCGGGGAAGAACGGCAGTGAGGTCTTCGACGAGATCACCCGCGTCGACCCTGGCGTCAAGGTCATCTTCATGAGCGGGTATACCGGAGATATCGTCATCGACAAGGGTGGCCCTCGCGAAGGCACCGACTTTCTCCAGAAGCCCCTTTCGGTGGAGAAACTGCTCACAAAGGTGAGGGAGGTGCTGGACGGGTAGAAGCACTTTCAGGCCGGCCTCGATGGCCGCTCGTTCAGCTATGGAAAGTATCGGGCATTCAAGGGAAGCGTCTCGCTATTCGAAAGTTCACCTGCACCTCAGTGTCGTACAGTATTCAATTCACCGGAGGACTTCACTGTACACAATCCGTGCCGATCACTGTTATAGTGGGGTAATCATCTTCGGAGGACATCAGGCATGAAACATCTGGCCCTACGCACCAGCCTTCTGTATGGATTGTTCGCCGCCGCCTGGATCCTCTTTTCCGACCGGGCGCTCGTCGGTCTCGTCTCCGATCCTATTGCTATCGGCAGGCTCTCGACCTACAAGGGATGGGCCTTCGTCGCGGTCACCGGCCTTCTGCTTTACGGGACACTTAAGACCCAGATACGACGGTGGCAGGAGGAGATGGCGGCGCGCGTCGAGGCCGAGCGAGGCTTCCGTGAGTCCGAGGAGCGGTACCGCGTTGCCGTGGAGCGTTCGCACGACGGGGTCGTACTCATAAGGGGAGACAAACCCATCTTCGTCAACGGGCGGTTCCTCGACATCTTCGGCTACGACACGGCGGAGGAGGTGCTTGGCACGTCGCTTTTCAAGACCGTGCACCCCGATGACCGTGAAATGGTGGCCCGCTATGTCTCGGGGGGGGAGGCGGGGGAGCCCATGCCGACGAGCTATGAATTCAGAGGCGTCACAAAAGAGGGGGCGGTAAAGTGGATTGAGGCTTCAGTCGGAGGGGTTACATATCTCGGAGAACCTGGCGGACTCGCATACCTCAGGGACATCACGGACCGGAAGACGATGGAGGAGGCGCTCAGGAAGAGCGAGGCAGAGTACCGTGAGCTCGTGGAGCGCGCGAACAGCATCATATTGAGAATGGATGTCTTGGGCAATGTCACCTTCATCAATGAGTACGCCCAGAGCTTCTTCGGGTACGGTGAGCAGGAGATAGTGGGCCGGAACGTGGTCGGGACCATCGTGCCTGAAGCCGAGTCGACGGGACGCGACCTGAAAGAGATGATCGAAGATATCGGAAGAAACCCCGAGACCGATGCAACCAACGTGAACGAGAACATGCGGCGCGACGGCGAACGGGTATGGATCGCCTGGACGAATAAGCCCATCTATGATGACAACAACCGTGCGCGTGAGATCCTCTGTATCGGAAACGACATTACCGAGGCCAGACGCTCAGAGGCGGCGCTCAGGCGAAGCGAAGCGAAGTTCCGTGCCGTGGTGGAGAACGGCAACGACGGCATACTCTTCATCGATGCCAATGGCATAATTACCTACCGCAGTCCCTCCTATGACCGGATTAACGGTTACACCGACGAAGAGCGGGTGGGACATAGCGGCTTCGAGGTGGTACATCCCGAAGATCTCGACAGGGTGCGCCAGTGTTTGGCTCGAGCCCTCCAGCACCCGGAGGCGCCGGTTTCCTGCGAGTATCGGATCCGCCACAAGGAGGGTGGCTGGCTCTGGCTCGAAGCGACCGGGCAGAACCTGCTCGACAACCCGGACGTCCGGTCGATCGTCGTTGCTGCTCGGAATATCACCGACCGGAAGCGCGCTGAAGCGGCCGTGAAGGAGTCAGAGGAACGGTACCGCTTCCTCTTCGACAGCATCAGCGACGCCGTCTTCGTCCACCCCATCACTGAAGACGGCCTCCCGGGGCCGTTCACGGAGGTGAATGAGGCTGCTGGTGCGCTTCTCGGGTACAGCCGGGAGGAATTTCTTCGCATGACCCCCGCCGACTTCTCCACCCTGGAAGGCAGCTCATCCATTGCCCCCATGATGAGACGGCTGCAGAAGGAGAAGCGGACTGTCCGGGAAGGGACCCACGTGGCCAAGGATGGGAGGCGGATCCCCGTGGAGGTGAGCCTCCACGCCTTCGACTTCAGGGGAAGGCCCACCGTCCTTGCGACGGTGCGAGACATCACCGACCGTAAGGCGGCGGAAAAGGCCCTCCGGGAGAGCGAGGCCAAGTTCCGTTCCTACATCGAGCTGTCCCCCCTCGCGGTCTTCGTGGGCGATCGGGAGGGCCGCATTGTCGATGTCAACCCTGCGGCGGTTGCCCTTCTGGGCTATGACGCAGGCAGCCTATCGGGTACGTATGTGTGGGAGATGCACCCCCTCGAGGACCGCGAAGAAGGCCTCCGAAAGTTCGCCGCCTTTGGGCGGGACGGGCACGTTGAAGCAGAGTTCCGCTTTCAGCGGCGAGACGGTTCTCTCGTGTGGGTCTCCCTCCACGCGTCCATGCTGGGAGACGGGTTTTCGCTGGCCTA
>Ga0335078_10008987_pt1 | contig 14824 bp, 14 predicted proteins | sample Lox_Sample_32_FD_206711 | JGI IMG/M metagenome (GOLD analysis project Ga0335078, IMG submission 206711) | Soil microbial communities from Loxahatchee National Wildlife Refuge, Florida, United States - Lox_Sample_3.2 | ecosystem: Environmental > Terrestrial > Soil > Wetlands | place: USA...
GCCGGCGAGCGCGCCGTCCTCGATCGCCGCGCGGTCGAGGTAAGGCCTGTCGGCGACAAGATCGGCGGGCCTGCGGTAGACCGGCGTGCGGTACGCCCCCTGGCGGGTCTGCGCGCCGTCGAGCTCGACTTCCCAGTAGCCGGTCACCAGGCCGTCGCTCGCGCCGTTGCTGGCGATCTGCATCGGCCGGAAATTCTCTTCGAAGAACCGCCGCGCCGCCGCGTCGTCGCCCGCCGGCAGTTGTGCCGCTTGCCGGCACAGCGGGCGCCAGTCCGCCACACGGCCGAAATCGGCGGCCGCGGCCGCGGCATCGAGCGGCGCGCCGTCGGCATTGCGCGCCGCGGCCTCGCAGGATTTGACGAACGCCGGCACCGCCGCGGCCAGGCTGTCCTCGGACCAGCCGGCCAGCTGGTGCCAACCGGTCGGCGCCAGGCGCACGCCTTCGGCCGCCGGCTGGGGAGCAGGCCCGGAAGGCCCGCCGCTACAGCTCGGCAGCACGATGGCGGCGGCGATGATGATCGCGGCTTGGCGAAGGGTGAGCATCTCGGGGGTTCCGCTCGGGGGGATTCTTAACCCGATAACGCTCGGCGATAAATTCCGGCTTAACCCGAACCGCAAAATTGCTGCGCTTCGCCTTGCGCGCGGCGGGGGCGCCTGTGCAAAATCGCTTGGCGAGCGCCACAGCCGAGCCGAGCCCATGTCCGCGGCACCTGAACAGCCGACCCGCCTGCCGCCGGGACTGCCTCTCGGCGGCATCACGGTCATCGACTTCGGGCAGATCTTCCAGGGCCCCTATGCGACGTTTCTGCTCGCCAAATCGGGCGCGGACGTGATCAAGGTCGAGCCGCCGCACGGCGAGCCGCTGCGCCGCCGCGCCGCGCCGGGCACGAGCGCGACGTTGCCCTTCGCGATGCTCAACCAGAACAAGCGCGCCGTCAGCCTCAATCTCAAACACCCGAAGGGCCGCGAGCTGCTGTTCGCGATGGTGCGGCGCGCCGATGTGCTGCTCGAGAATTTCTCGCCGGGCACGATGGACGATCTCGGCGTCGGTTGGAGCGTGCTGAAGGATATCAACCCACGGCTCGTTTACGCCACCGGAACGGGGTTCGGGATCAGCGGCCCCGATCGTGACAACCTGGCGATGGACCTGACGATCCAGGCCGCTTCGGGGATCATGAGCGTTACCGGCACGCCCGACGGCCCGCCGATGAAGGCCGGGCCGACGCTCGTCGACTTCATGGGGGGCATCCACCTTTACGGCGCGATCCTCACCGCGCTCTTCGAGCGCGAGCGGAGCGGCGAAGGCCGGCTCGTCGAGGTGGCGATGCAGGAGACCGTCTATCCGAGCCTCGCGGCCAGCTTCGAGTACTACCACCGGACGGGGAACCCGCCACCGCGCACCGGCAACCGTCAGGCGGGCCTGTCGACCGCACCGTACAACGTCTATCCCGCCGCGGACGGCCATGTCGCGATCCACATCGTCACCGAGGGTCATTGGAAGAACCTCACCGTCGCGATGGGCCGCGAGGAGCTGCAAAGCGACCCGCGCTTCGCGACCAACGCCGATCGCATCAAGCATATGGACGAGATCGACGCCGAGGTCGCCGCGTGGACCCGCACGCTCCCCAAGATGGCGGTGTTCGCGCGCTGCAAGGCCGGGCGGGTGCCGTGCGCCCCGGTGCGCACCGCGCCCGAGGTGATGCACGATCCGCACATGCACGAGCGCGGCATGCTGCAGCGCGTCGAGCACCCCGAGTTGGGACCGATCGTCGTGCCGACTTCGCCGCTGCGGCTGCACGGGGTGCCCGCGGCGCCGCTCCGCCACAGCCCCAAGATCGGCCAGCACAACGACGAGGTCTATGGCGGTTGGCTCGGCCTCGCCGACGACGACATCGCCGCGTTGAAGGCCGAGGGCGCGATCTAAGACAATCGCCCCGCCAGGCCGAGACGATGGTTCAACCGGAGAGACGACAATGACCGCATGGGGATTGCCGCGGGCGGAGTGCCCGGAACAGGTGGGGCTGTCGTCGGAGCGGCTCGGCCGCATCACCGCGACGATCCGCGACGATGTCGCGGCGGGCACGATCCCCGGCGCGGTGCTGACGATCGCCCGCGCCGGCCGCGTCGCCTATGCCGAGGCGATCGGCTACCGCGACCGCGAGGCGGACGCGCCGATGCCGTTCGACGCGATCTTCCGCATCGCCTCGATGACCAAGCCGCTGACCTCGATCTCGGCGATGATCCTGAGCGAGGAGGGCAGGCTCGACATCGGCGCGCCGGTCGCCGATTACATCCCGGCGTTCAGGGAGATGACGGTCGGCCTCGACCGCGCGAAGGCGAAGCGCACGATGAGCGTGCAGGACCTGCTGCGCCACACCTCAGGCCTCACCTATGCCGCATTCGGCGATTCGCCGGTGCAGGTGCTGTGGCGCGACGCGAACCTGATGGCCGAGGACCAGTCCAACGAGGAGCTGGTCGAAAAGCTCGCCGCGCTGCCGCTGATGTTCGAGCCGGGGACGACATGGGAGTATTCGATGTCGACCGACGTGCTCGGCCGCGTCGTCGAGGTCGTCGCGGGGCAGAGCCTCGCGCAGTTCTTCGCCGAGCGCATCACCGGCCCGCTCGGCATGGCCGACACCGCTTTTGCCGTGCTGGGCGACAAGGCGGCGCGCGTCGCCGAGCCGCAGATCGACAAGGCCACCGAGCGCAAGCCGGCGATGCGCAACCTGACGCGCGACAACCGCTGGCACTCGGGCGGCGGCGGGCTCGCCGGGACGGCCGCCGACTACCTGCGCTTCTGCCAGATGCTGCTCAACGGCGGCGAGCTCGACGGCGCCCGAATCGTCGCGCCGAAGACGATCGCGCACATGGCCTCCGACCATCTGCCGCCCGATATCCGCTACGGCGAGACCGCGCGCAGCCGGTTCGGCGCGCTGGCCCCGGTGCCGGAGATGGGCTACGGCTTCGGCCTCGGTTTCGCGGTGCGCAAGGCACAGGGCCTGTCGCCGGTGCCGGGCTCGGTCGGCGAATTCTTCTGGGGCGGCGCGACCGGCACCTATTTCTGGATCGACCCGCAGGAGCAGATGGTCGTCGTGCTGATGCTGCAGGCTCCCGACCAGCGGCTGCGCTACCGCTATCTGTCGCGGCGCCTCGTCTACGCCGCGCTGACCGGCCCGCTGCGCGGGCGCCGGCGGTAGCGCGATGCCCGCCGACGACGACATCGCCTATGCCTCCGCGCCGGAGCTGACCGCGCTCTACCGCGCCGGCACGCTGTCCCCGGCCGAGGCGGCGACAGCGTTGCTCGACCGGCTCGACCGGCTGCAGCCGAAGCTGAACGCGTTCTGCCTCATCGATCGCGACGGTGCGCTGGCGGCGGCGCGGGCGGCCGAAGCGCGCTGGCGCGAGGGAAAGCCGCTCTCGCCGGTCGACGGCGTGCCGGCGACGATCAAGGATCTGATGCTGATGCGCGGGTTTCCCACCCGGCGCGGCTCGCATCTCACGGAGGAGACGCCGGATAGCGAAGACTCGCCCGCGGTCGCGCGGCTCAAGGAAGCGGGCGCGGTGATCCTCGGCAAGACGACGACCCCGGAGTTCGGCTGGATCGCGGTCGGCGATTCGCCGCTCACCGGCATCACCCGCAACCCGTGGAACCCAGAGCGCACGCCGGGTGGCAGCAGCGCCGGCGCCGCAGTCGCCGCCGCGGCCGGGATCGGCGTCCTCAACCTCGGCAGCGACGGCGCCGGGTCGATCCGCATCCCGGCGTGCTTTTCGGGGGTGTTCGGCATCAAGCCGAGCTTCGGCCTAGTGCCCGCCTACCCGCCGTCGCCAATGGGCCTGCTGTCGCATCACGGCCCGATCACGCGAACCGTCGCCGACGCGGCGGCGATGCTCGACGTGCTGAGCCGCCCAGACTCGCGCGATCCGTACGCGCTGCCGGCGCGCGAGCACGACTTCGCCAACGCCATCGACGGCGGCGTGCGCGGCTGGAAGATCGCGTTCAGCCCCGATCTCGGCTACGCCAGGGTCGATCCCGAGATTGCCGCCGCGGTCGCGGCCGCGGCGCGACAGTTCGAGGCGCTCGGCGCGCGGGTCGAGGAGGTCGGGCGCATCTTCGAGTCGCCGCGCGAGGCGCTGCTCACGCTGTGGGGCGCCGGCGCGGCGCGCATCGTCGCCGGCATCCCGGCCGAGAAGCTGCGGCGCTGCGACCCCGGTTTTGTCGCGGTCGCCGAGGCGGGAGCGCGGATCGGCGCGGTCGACTATCTCGGCGCCGACCTGGTGCGCAACGCGCTCGGCCGCACGATGGGCGCGTTCCACGAAACGTACGATTTGCTGCTGACCCCGATGACCCCGGTGCCGGCGCTGCCGGTCGGCGAGGACCTCAACGACCCGGCGAGCGAAACCCACTGGGTCGACTGGTCGCCGTTCAGCTATCCGTTCAACATGACCCGCCAGCCCGCCGCCTCGGTCCCGTGCGGGTTGACCGGCGCCGGGTTGCCGATCGGCTTGCAGATCGTCGCAAAGCTGCATGACGACGCCAAGGTGCTGCGGGCGGCGCGCGCGTTCGAGGCGACGCAACCGATCCGACGCCCGTCCGTGGAGTAAGCCGCATGGCCGAACCGAAGATCGTCCTCACCGACACACCCGCCGAGGAGGAGCTGGGCGTCATCCGCGACGGGCTGCGTGACTACAACACCGAGAAAGCCGGCTACGACGACTACAAGCGCCTGGCGATTTTCGTCACCGACCCGGAGACCGGCGCGATCCTCGGCGGCATCTACGGCGGCAGCTATATGGGGCAGATGTCGATCGAGCGGGTCTGGCTGCCCACGACGTTGCGCGGCGATCGGCTCGGCAGCCGGCTGATCAAGATGGCGGAGGAGGAGGCGCGCCGCCGCGGCTGCAGTCGGATCACGCTCAACACAATGGAAATCCAGGCGCAGGGCTTTTACCTGAAGCTCGGCTTCGAGACCGCCGCTGCGCTGACCTGCGAGCCGCCCGGCATCAATCGCTATGTGATGACCAAGAAGCTCACCTGAGACCCGTCGGAGCCGCACATGAAATTCGGCCTCTTCGTCAATTCGCAGCAGCCGCGCGGCGACGATCCCGTCCTGCGCTTCCGGCAATGCGTGCAGCAGACGATCGTCGCGCGCGACACCGGGTTCGACGCGATCGCCGCCGGCCACCATTACGTGTCGCCGCCCTACATCGCGATCCAGAACCTGCCGCTGCTGGCGCGGCTCGCCGCCGATTCCGGCACGATGGACCTAGTGCTGGCGGTGACGCTGTTGGCGCTGCTCAACCCGGTGCAGACCGCCGAGGAAATCGCCAGCCTCGACGTGATGTCCGAGGGCCGCGTCGTGTTCGGCGTCGGCATCGGCTACCGCGAGGAGGAATTCGCCGCGTTCGGGCTCCAGGTCTCCGACCGCGTGCCGCGCATGCTCGAGGGCCTGCGCCTCATCAAGCGGCTGTGGAGCGAGGACAACGTCACGCATCAGGGCCGCTTCTTCAACCTGCGCGAGGCGACCTCGACGATCCGCCCGGTGCAGCAGCCGCACCCGCCGATCTGGATCGCCGCCAACGCCGACAAGGCGGTCGAGCGCACCGGCCGGCTCGGCTATCCGTGGTTCATCAACCCGCACGCGGCGCTGCCGACGACCGAGCGGCAATGGGGCCTCTACAAAGCGGCGCTCGCCGCCGCCGGGCATCCGGTGCCGGCGGCGCGGCCGATGATCCTCGAACTGTGCGTCGCGCCGACCCGCGAGGAGGCGATCGAGACCGCCGGTCCCTATCTCGCCGGCAAATACGCCGCGTATGCCGCCTGGGGCCAGGACAAGGTGCTGCCGGGCGAGGAGAGTTTCCGCGTCTCGTTCGACGAACTGGCAAAGGACCGCTTCATCCTGGGCAGCCCCGACGACGTCATCGCGCAGCTCGAGGACCGCATCGCGCGGCTCGGCGCGAATTATTTCATCTTCCGCGCCGGCTGGCCCGGCATGGAGCTGTGGAAGGTGCTCAAGGGCCTCGAATTGATGGGCAGCGCGGTTCTGCCGCATTTCCACAAGAAATACGGGCGCGGCTGACCGGACGGCGCTAACCGCGCCGATTTGATGCCGCTCGACCGGATTATCGCGTAGAGGGCCGTGTCGGCGGCCGTTGGGTTTGTGTGACGCGGGTCACACATCCGCGGGGATCGATACGCTATAGGTCCGCCACTTGCGGGATTTCGCTGAGTGCGTCGTCCCACGTGGAGAGCTGCCATGCCCAGAAACAACTTAGAGGTCAGGGTCGTACCGAGGGTTGAACTCGATCACCGCGCGCGCGAAGCGCGTCTGCGGCTTGAGCGGATCGAACGGTTGCTCGCGCCGCAGCCTGCCGCGATGTCCGCCTGGCTCAGGCGGCTTACTTCGAGCCTTCCCGCGAGGGTTTTCGGCAATGCGCCGCAGAAAAGCCGGATTAGGAAGCCGCTGAGCGATCAGCGGCCTTCCTACATGGGCTTATTCCGCGGCCATGTTCTGCACGAAGAAGGTGGCTGCTTTTCAGCCGCCTAGGTTTCGAGCGGGATGCTGGCCGAAGCTGAGCCTCACTTCCATAATTCCTTACTGGCCAGCGCCGCGCCCCGCGCCAAGGTCTCGAGCTTGGCCCAGGCGATCTGCGGGTGGATGCGCCCGCCGAGCCCGCAATCGGTCGCGGCGATGACCCGCTCGCGGCCCACCAGGCTGGCGAAACGCAAGATGCGGTCGCACACCAGCTCGGGATGCTCGACGACATTCGTCGCGTGGCTCACCACGCCGGGCAGGATCAGCTTGCCGTCGGGCAGTCTGACGTCCTGCCACACCTTCCATTCGTGCTCGTGCCGCACGTTGCCGGCCTCGAACGAATAGGCGCCGGCATTGACCGCCAGCATGCACTCGACGATGTCGCGCATCGGAATGTCGGTCATGTGCGGGCCGTGCCAGCTGCCCCAGCACAAATGGAAGCGGATGCGGTCCTGCGGCAGGCCCTTGAGGGCGTGGTTCAGCGCCTCGATCAGCGTCATCGTGAACTTGCGGTAGTCCGCGACCGTCGGCTCCGGGTTGACCATGTCCCAGTTCTCGGCGATCGCCGGGTCGTCGATCTGCAGGATGAGCCCGGCGTCGATGATCGCTTTGTATTCCTCGCGCATCGCGTCGGCGCAGGCGTAGAGAAACTCTTCGTCGCTCTTGTAGTAGCGGTTGGGGATGCGCGACGCGCTGCCCGGCGCGATCGCGGTCATGAAGCCTTCCTCGACCCCGGCGGCGGCGAGCGCCGCCTTGCAGCGGGCGATGTCGCCTTGGATCGCCTCGCGGCCGATATAGGTCAGCTTGTCGACGCAGACCGGCGAGGGCGGGCGCGGCCCGGTCGTGATGCCGCTCTCCGGGTCGTTGTAGGCGGCGTGAAAGCGGGTGCGGTCGCGCCGGTCGCCGAAGCTGGTCAGCAGCACCGCGCCCGGCGACGAGCGCTTCGGCTCCATCTCGTAGAGCGTCAGCCCGCCGGCCGCGAGCCCGCCGAGCCGCAGCCACGAATAGCGCCACCACGAGCCGTAATTGACCCGCTGCGCCATCGCCTTGCCGAATTCGCCGTCGCCCGGGACGTCGATCCCGGCCTCCTTCTGCCGGCGCACGACATCGGTCACCGCGCGCCCAAGGATCGCGCGGAACGTCGCCTCGTCGATCGTCTTGTCCTCGTAGAAGGCCCGGTTCGCTTCGATCAGCTCGTCGGGACGCGGCAGGCTGCCGGCATGGCTGGTCAGGATGTGATCGCTGCTCATCCGCATGGCGCCCTCCCGGGTTTATCGCAGCCGCTATTTTGCGCATGTCCGCACGGCGCTGCCAACGCGCGTGACCCGGCGGCGAAACCTGAATATCGTGCGCGCCGCAATGAATTGAGGAGGAACACGGCCATGGCATCGAACGGCAAGGTAGCGCTCGTCACCGGCGGCGGGAGCGGCATCGGCAAGGCGTCGGCCCTCGCCCTGGCGCGCGAAGGCTTCGCGGTCGTCGTCGCCGGGCGCCGGCCCGAGCCGCTCGACGCGGTCGTATCCGAGATCGAGGCGATGCAGGGCAAAGCGCTCGGCGTCCCGGCGGATGTCGGCGACCCCGCTTCGGTCGAGGCGCTGTTTCAGAAGACCAAGGCGACGTTCGGCCGTCTCGACGTGCTGTTCAACAACGCCGGGTTCGGCGCGGCGGGCCTGATCGAGGACCTGGAGTGGGACAAGTGGAACGGTGTCATCGGCTCGATCATCCACGGCACGTTCCTGTGCACCCAGCAGGCGTTCCGCATGATGAAGGAGCAGAAGCCGATGGGCGGCCGGATCATCAATAACGGCTCGATCTCGGCGCATGTGCCCAGGCCCAATTCGATCGCCTACACGACCGCCAAGCACGCGGTCACCGGGCTCACCAAATCGACCTCGCTCGACGGCCGCAAATACGACATCTCATGCAGCCAGATCGACGTCGGCAACGCGCTTACGGAGATGACTCAGCGCATGACCCGCGGCGTGCCCCAGCCCAACGGCGAGGTCATGATCGAGCCGACGATGGACGTCGAGAACGTCGCCCGCTCGGTGGTGCTGTGCGCGACCGTGACGCCCGAGGCGAACATCCAGTTCCTGACCGTGATGGCGACCAAGATGCCGTTCGTCGGCCGGGGATAGAGGCGCGCTGCGCCGGTAATTTTCGGCGCGCTGCGCCTATTCCTCCTCGCTCGCGCCGGCGCTTTCGTGCCAGTGGCGGAGAATGAGGCGCGAGAGCCGGTCAAGCGCCAGGTAAATGATGACGCCGGTCAGCGATAAAAGGATCAGCGCCGCAAAGAGGCGCGCGGTCGTCAACCGGTACTGCGCCTCGAGGATGCGGTAGGCAAGGCCGGTCTCTGCCCCGCCAGTGCCGGCGACAAACTCGGCGGCGACCGCACCGATCAGCGCGAGCCCACCGCTGATCCTGACGCCCGCGAGGAAATAGGGCAACGCGGTCGGCATTCGCAGCAGCTGCAGGGTTCGCCAGCGCGATGCTCCGTAGAGGCGGAACAGCGCCAGGAGATTCCGGTCGGCGCTGTTGAGCCCGACTGTCGTGTTGGCGACGATCGGGAAGAACGCGACGATCCAGGCGCAGACCAGAAGCGCGATCATCGGGTGATCCCCGCCGCCCGAAGCCGACGTCAGCACGTGAACCCAGATGATGAGGAGCGGCGCGATGGCGATGAGCGGCGTCACCTGGAGGATCACGACATAGGGAAAGAAGCTGATCTCGACCAGCCGCGACAGCGAGAACAGCACCGCGATCAGCCCGCCGATCAGCACCGCCGCGGCCAGCGCCAATAGGGTGACCTCCAGGGTGAACCACAGCGAGCTCAAGAGACTTCGGCCGTCGTTCCATAGGCTCTGCGCGACCTCGGCCGGCCCCGGCAGCACATAGGGCTTGATCGCGAAGTACCACACCACGAGCGCCCACAGCCCGACGAACACGAGGCCGACCGCGACGGGCGCCGCGACGCGCAGCCAGACGCGGTTCATCGCGTCCCCATCGCTTTGCCCAGCTCGGCCGAAACGCGGTCGCACATCGCCACGTAATCGGACGAGGATCGCGTCGCGCGGTCGCGTGGCCGCGGCAAGTCGACCGGGAGGTCGGCGCTGACGCGGCCCGGGCGCGCGGTCATCACCGCGATCCGCGTCGACAGATAGACCGATTCGAAGACGCTGTGGGTGACAAAAAGGATGGTCGGCCGCCGCTCCGCCCATAGCCGCAGCAGATCGTCGTTGAGCGCGAGTCGGGTGATCTCGTCGAGCGCGGCAAACGGCTCGTCGAGCAGCAGCAGGTCAGGGTCCGTGACGAGCGCGCGGGCGATCGACACCCGCATCCGCATGCCGCCCGAGAGTTCGCGCGGATAGGCGCGCTCGAACCCGCCGAGTCCGACCGCCTCGATCGCCGTTTCCGCCCGGTCGCGCTCCGCGCCGCCGACTCGGCCGGCGATGCGGAATGGCAGCAGCACGTTCTTGGTCACCGTGCTCCACGGCATCAAAGTCGGGTCCTGGAAGACAAAGCCGATCCGGCCGGGGGCGTGGTCGATCTGCAATCGGCAGGAGCCGGCGCTCGGCGGGGCGAGGCCGGCGACGATGCGCAAGAGCGTGCTCTTGCCGCAGCCCGACGGGCCGAGCAGGCTGAGGAACTCGCCCCGCGCGACCGTGAGATCGACCCCGCCGAGCGCCTCGACCCCGGTGTCGAACCGCTTGGCGACGCCTGCCAATTCGAGGATCGGCGGATCGCTCAGCGGTTCATCCCGACTTTCTTGTCGACGAATTGCAGCGTGAACGCCGTCTTGTAATTCATGCCGGCGGGATAGAGCCCGGCCTTCGCCATCGTGTCGAAAAACGCCTGCCAGCGCGCATCGGTCATCGCGCCGATGCCGTCGGTCGTCGCATCGCCGCTGTCGACGATCCCGTATTGCTTGATCTTGGCGATGCCGTAGGCGAGCAACGCGTCGGTCATCTCGGGGTTGTCCTTCTTGATCAGTGCATTGCCCGGCGCGGGATCGCCATTGAGGTAGCTGTACCAGCCCTCTATGCTGGCATTGACGAAGCGCTGCACGAGGTCGGGGTTGTCGTGCACCAGCTTCTGCGAGGTCTGGATGATCGAACCGTAGCTCGCGTAGCCGGCATCGGCGAGCAGCATCACGACGGGTTTCACCCCCTGCTGCTCGATCGTGTAGGGCTCGCTCGACAGGTAGCCCTGCTGCACCGCCTTCGGGTCGGCGAGGAACGGCGCGACGCTGAAGTTGTAGGGGCGGATCTGGTCGTCGGCGTAGCCGAACTTCTGCTTGAGAAAGAGCCAGCTGCCGGCGCGGGTGTCGCCGCTGATCATGATCGGCTTGCCCTTGAGGTCGGCGAAGGTGTCATTGCCGACGCCGGGATGGGCAATCAGCACCGACGGGTCTTTCTGGAAGAGGGCGGCGACCGCGACCATCGGGATGTTCTGTTGGGCGTAGTTCAACGGCCCGAACGAGTTGGGCGCGAGGTTGAAATCGAGCACCCCGGCGGCCAGCAGCTGGGCGTGGTTCACCTGCGGTCCGCCCTGGCGCAAATTCACCTCGAGCCCGTATTTCTTGTAAATGCCGGTGGCGATCGCCTGGTAGTAGCCGCCATGCTCGGCCTCCGCCTTCCAATCGGTGCCGAAGCTGACGGTCTCGGCCCTGGCGGCGAGCCCCGCCGCGGCGTCGAGCGCCCAGGCCGCGAGGAGGGCGACAAGCGCAGCACGCAACTTTCGCGTCAAGCCGTTGTTCATGCTCGTACGATCTCCCGGCGAACAGCCCCTTCCTCACTCTAATCGGGGGTTATCCGCGGGTCTACCGGGGCGCACTCGCGCGTCGGGAGCGGCTGGTGTATGCTGGCCAAAATGTCGCGGTAGCGTCGGGGTGCTGCACGAGCGGGGTGGGGCATGAAGAATCTGCTGGCCGTGATCGGCGACGGCAACGCCACGCCGGTGCTTGAGGCGGCGCTCAAGGTCGCCCGCCGCTTCAATAGCCATATTGTCGGCCTTCACAGCCTGACGACCGAATACGCGGTCGTGTTCGGCGGCGAGATGGGGTTCTCGATCTCGTCCGAGGTCGACCGCACGCTGGAACGCGAAGGCCACGAGCGGCGCGACCAGTCGCGCCGCCTGTTCCGCGATTTCATGACCGCGCACGACGTGCCGGTGGGCCCGGTTCCCGCCGGCCATGCCGGCCCGAGCGCATCGTGGCGCGAAGAGGACGGCCGGCAGAACGCGGTCGTCGGCATGATCGGCCGGGTTTACGACCTGATCCTCGTCGAGCAGCCCGAGAAGCTCGCCTCGATCGCCGAGGCGACGCTCGAGGATGCGCTCTTCGAGAGCGGGCGGCCGGTGATGATGGTGCCGAAAGTATCGCCGCAAACAATGGGCGACATCGTCGCCGTTGCGTGGAACGGCAGCACCGAGACCGCGCTGACCGTCGCGCTCGGCATGCCGTTCCTCGAGCGCGCGAAGGAGGTCGTCATCGTTGCCGTCGGCCCGCAGCACATGCCGGAGCCGGGCCCGACCGGCGACGAGCTGGCGCGCACGCTGGAGCGGCATGGGCTCAGCGTCAGCCTACGCACCGCTTTCGGCCGCCAGAAGCCGCAGGGCGAGTCGTTTCTGCAAGAGGCGATGGCGGCGGGCGCCGATCTGATGCTGAAGGGCGCCTACACCCAAAGCCGCATTCGCCAGATGATCTTCGGCGGCGCGACCCGCCACATCATCATGGAGTCGAAAATCCCGGTGGTGATGTCGCGCTGAGCCGAACCGCATTCAAGGAACACACAATGCCGCTGCTCTTGCCGCGCTCCGGCGCCGTGGTCGCCGTCGCGTTCGCCCTGTTCGCCGCGCCCGCGCTGGCGCAGACACCCGGCGCTGCCGATTGCCTCTGCCAGAAGGCGGCGGTCGACAGCGCGAACGCCGACATGGGCGCGAAGAACGCCGATCTCTCCGCGGCCCGCGCGCAGCTCGACCAGATCGATCAGCAGCTCGCAGCGATGCGCGCTCAGGTCGACGTCAACAACCCGCAGCAGGTCGCCCAGTTCCGCCAGCTGCTCGGACAGCGCGACGCCGCCGCCAGGCAGGCGAGCGGTCCGGCATTGAGCGACGCGCAGGCGGCGACCGCGCGCTACAACGACGCGGTCAACGCCTACAACGCGCAATGCGCCGGCCGGCCTCTGCCGCCACCGCCGCCGGGCCCGCTCAACTGCCCGATGCACTGATCGTCGAGGCGCGCCCGGCGCGCGACGCGGCCGGCAGACCCCCGACACCGTCGCCGCCGCAACCGGCGGTTACGGATCGGCGAAGCGGATGCGCAGGCCGGCCGTGATGACGTTGCTCTCGCGGCTCCAGCTATAATTGAACAACGGTGAGGCGGTGGGCGTGTTGAAGCGCGCGTCGCCCCACCAGATGTGATCGTAGTCGAGGAAGACCGCGGTCGGGATGCCGAACAACCCCTGCCCCCGATCGAACGGCCGCCACTCCACGCCGGCGCCGAGGACCGCGCCGGGCGTCACTTGGCTGTGGCTGCTCGTTGGCCCGCCGAAATTCAGGCTCATCTCCTGGTTGCCGACCGCGATGCCGGCCTGCGCATAGGCCAGCAGGTCCGGGGTCGCGATGTAGCTGGCACGCGCTTTCGCAGTCGCGGTGAAATCGACCGTCGAGCGCAGGTAGCCGCCGCCCGCGAAGGCGTGGGTGACGCGATCGTTCGGTGCAGAGAGGCCGAGCACCGGGCCGAGCATCAGGTTGTTGCCGAGCGGCCAATCGTAACCGACGCCGAGACCGCCACCCACCCCACTGCAGCAATCGCGGAACCGGTTGGTGACCCTGCCGTCGTCGGCGAGCCGCTCGGTCGTCGTCACATCGCTCAACGCGCCGACGACATAAAGGCTGGCGTAGGCGCCTCCGGCATTCGGCGAAGCGGGAAGGTTCATCGACGACCCCGAGGGAGGCGGAGGCGGCGGTTGCGACGGCACGAATGTCGGCGTCTCGGATCGAACTTCCTTCGGCGGCGGGGTGGGAGCGGGCGTCGGCGTCGTCGCGGGCGTCCCGGCGGCGCCGCCGGCCGGGGCCTCGGTCTTGACCGCAGCGCCCGGCGCCGGCTGCGCCGGCGCAGTCGCCGTCATCTCGGTTATATTAGTCGTCGGCGGCTTAAAACGGCCCTTTGTATAAAACCAAGTGTACATCTTGCCCTGATTGAACCAAATAACCTGCAGATTATTCTCGTCGTGCCAAATACCGAGATAATAAATATTTTCTTTCGGCGCTAAGGGGTCGCCGGGGCGATAGACCAAGGGTTTGTAGGTGCCATCGGTTTTTTGCGGATCGTAGAAGTCTTGAAGGGTGACCGGCAGCGTCTTGAGGCCGAAGTCCTTGCGTACCTGGTTCTGCACCCAGATGCCGAACTGGTGCGCGGTGACGTCGAACTTATGCGTGCCGTTCTTGTACGCCTCGCTCAGGAAATGGGCGATGTCCTCGCACCGGGTAAGCCCCCACTTCTCGTAACCGGGGGGCAAGCCAGCCGGACCGATGTCCGGATCGGGCAACTTGGCAAGGTTGTCCAGGTTCACATCGACCGTATGTTGCCCTCCCTCGCCGCTGTCGATGTAATCGCCGGTGCGCCCCACATTGACGGTGATCGTTACCGGAGACTTGTCGCTCGTAATTCCGGAGATGTGCTCGTTGCCGGGACCGGTGAAACCGTCTTCGAGCAATTGCTTGAACATCTTCGACTTCTTTTTGCACTTTTCGAGATATTCCTTGAATTGCTTTACGTCGGCGTCGGTGCCTTTGATCGTCAAGCCGCCGGCGGCTTGTGCCGGAGACGAAAAAAGGCCGCAAGGCAGCCCCGCGACCATCAGCAGAAAGAGCGCGAAAGTTCGCGAATAGGAACGCCTGCGCATCGAAGGTGCTCCGCGTTCGATCTACCTCTGATTGAACCATAGGTCGAGCGCAGGGGAAAGCGCAACGCGGGCGCACCAAGGCGCCGGTCGGGAGGAGAACGCTAGGCCCGAGGTTCCCGGTAAAGTTCGTCGGGCGCGACCAGCGGCGCGGCAATTTCGACCCAGCCGCCGTCGCGCCAGGCGCGAAAGAAGCAGTTGCGCCGCCCGGTATGGCAGGCAACGCCGTGCTGGTCGACGAGCAGTAGCACGGTGTCGCCGTCGCAATCGAGGCGCAACTCCTTCAGCACCTGCGTCTGACCAGAGCTCTCGCCCTTGCGCCACAGCGCCCGGCGCGAGCGCGACCAGTAGCAGGCGCGGCCTTCCGCCAGGCTCAGCCGCACCGCT
>Ga0335078_10008988_pt1 | contig 14824 bp, 14 predicted proteins | sample Lox_Sample_32_FD_206711 | JGI IMG/M metagenome (GOLD analysis project Ga0335078, IMG submission 206711) | Soil microbial communities from Loxahatchee National Wildlife Refuge, Florida, United States - Lox_Sample_3.2 | ecosystem: Environmental > Terrestrial > Soil > Wetlands | place: USA...
GTCCGCCGCCCGCTGCCGCGTTCCCCGGTTACGATGAGCGCACCGAAAGTCCCGAGTTTATGGGCGGCGTCACTCCACTGCCCACCTGGCGGAACGAACCTGCCCTCCGCGCAGGCCGCCAGGTCAGCCATGGGGACGGGGGTCATCTCGACGAAGTCGTCTCCGAAATTGAAGACCTGAGTCTCGCCGACGATGGCGACGGCGTGGTCCTGCACGCTGACGGTGGTCACGACGCCCCGCTCTCCTCTCTTTGCGACTGCGGCCCGTCATGGAAGTGAAGTGCGCCGAAGTTCTGGATATGGCCGTTGAAGACGGTGCTATTGCCGCTGGCATTGATGGTGGTGTGCGAGGTTGCCCGCCTGACGCCAGCGCTCGCCGCAGGCACGTAGACCCCGAAGCGGGCAAGGACGTCGCGTACGTGAGTGACATCGATGTTGCCTGAGCGGGGCCCGAACTGGCCAGCGATAGCGAGCAGGTGCGCCATGACGTCTGCGGGCGACTTCCCCGCCGCCGCCGCCAGGTCCGCTAGACCGTCGAGTTCGGCGCGCCAGTCCCGGCCATCTGGCCCATCCTCGACCTGCCACACATGGAGGGCCTGCAAGATCTGATGGGTGAGCTCCTTGGCCGCAAGGGCGTCAGGAGCGCCCGTCGCGGTCGCGACGGCGGCCGAGACCTCGCCGAGCCGTTTCCGTAGCGCCTTTCCGGTGACCCCCGCGCGGAACAGGTTCCCGAATGTCGCAGTTTCTGCGTGCGCCCGGGCCATTTCGGTCAGCTCGGTGAGCTCATCGAGGTGATCCGCGCCACTGCGGCGTACCGCCAGTCCGAATAGCAGCCGCCTCGATACAACCTGCTCCGGCTGGCCGCCGCATGCTGCGACCGCCGCTGCCATGACCTTGACGAACTCGGTGTCGCCGCCAGTGACGCTTACGCGCCGCTTCACCTGGATCTGGATGGCTGGCGCGATAGCTGGCGGGTCAGCATGCCCCCAGGCGACGACGTCATCGAGCGGGTATCCCTCATTGCTCTGCTGGAAGGCGACCCGGGCGACAGGCTCGTGAATGCCGACCGGGACACTGGCACCCCGCAGGAGTCGGCTCATCAAGATCGCCGCAACGTCATACTCGAAGATGACTCCAGCGCAACCTGTTGAAAGAGGTGAAGATGGGTTTCTCATCACTGGTGCCCCGCTCGCAGTCGTATCCGCGCTGCCACGATAACGTGCGCCACTGACATTGGAGCATGCTCCGACAGTCGAGAAAAGACAGGAAAGGTGCGGTATCAGCCGATCGTCTTTTCAGGTTCTCGGCCGGGCTGGCGCGCGGGTGACCAGTCCGAGAACTCGGGTGCGAGCCATCTCCTCCTGGGCGGCGCGGACCGCCGCCGTCTGCTCCCAACGTGCGGCTGCACAGCTTTGCATACCCCGCATGGTTGCGTGGCCGGTCTCAATCTTGGCTGAGCTGGGGAGCGCTGGAACGAGCTAGAACAAGGCTTCCTGCGCGTCCTGGGCTGGCTCTGCGCCGCTGAGGGCCGGCCTGTCGGGTAGCTCGTCGTTGATCCCCCATTTCGGCGGGAAGAACAGGCGGATCGGTTCGGGGGTGGGCGTGAACCGGGCTTTGATCCGCTTGCGGGCGCTGGCAAGCTCCGGGGCGGCCTGGCGGCAGTACTTGTCGGTTTCGCAGAACAGGCCCTGGCAGTCGATCGCATGCAGCGGGCGCCCCCATAGGCCGGTGAACGGCAGCCCGAGGCGGGCGAACTCTTCTTCTTGCCGTTCGGTCATCCACAGCACGATTTCGGCAGGGGTGTAGCCGCCTAGGTCCTGGAAGACCTTCTTGATTCCGCGCAGTGCGCCCGGGCCGGCCTGGGTGAAGTCGTTCTCGCTGAAGCCGATCATGGCCGAGTAGTTCAGGTCGATGGTGGTCTGGTAGGACATGAAGTCGCCCATCAGCGGGTAGCCGTGCAGCAGTTCGTACACCTCGCGCAGCGACCTCGCGCCGAGCAGCCTGGCGCCGAGCCGGTCGTGCAGGAACATGTGCCTGAACAGCTCGACGTGGTTGCGGTGCTTGGCGGTCTGCCCGTAGGCGTCGGTGGCGCACAAGATGAACGCCCCCGTGTACAGGCCGCCGTTTCGCTGCCTGGCCTGGTCGAGCGCGCTTGTGAACGAGCCGTCGGCCAGGTCTTCCAGTGTGGGGTAGCGGCCGAGAATGTCGTGGACGGCGCGCCAGGTGGCGGTCTTGCTGAATGTGCGGAACGCGGCGATCTGGAACAGCCGGTCTTCATCGGTACAGGCCTCGTCGTGGTAGCACACGTCGCGGATCATGTACTGCGAGACGCGGTCCGCGGCCCGGTACACGTTGCAGAACTTGTACTCGCGCAAGATGGGGTCATCGGTCCACGGGCCCGGGTCGCCCGCGAGACGGCGCTGGAAGACCTGCTGGCGTTCGGCGGCGAAATACCAGTACAGGTCGTAGATCCGCGGCCGGGGCACTGGCGGTCGCTTCACCGGCCCGGTCCCTGGGCGACAGGCTGGCGGTAGAACTGGCGGTAGAACACGCCTGTTCCGTGCAGGTGGAACCAGCGGGGGTCGTCGAGCAGCACGCGGCCGGCTATCCGCTCGCCCAGCGTGTACCGGAACCGGCTAGTGCCGGTGAAGTGGTCGAAGACGATCGCCCCGCCAGCGACGGTGCGCGCGCGCGCCACGTCCAGCGCAGCCTTGGCGGGGGTGTAGTTGTCGGTGTCGATGAAGCTGAGCACCAGATCCTCGCCTTCCAGCCGGGTGCAGGTGTCCGCGATGTCCCCGGCGATGATCTCGATGTCACGCCCGTCAAGATAACGCCGGACGGCTGCCAGGTCGGTGAAGACGCAATCCGGGTGGTCGTACATGTCCAGGGGGGAGCGCGGGGGCGGGAACCCGCCGAACGTGTCGAACCCGATCACCGGCCAGTTCGCGCCGAGCCGCTCGATCACCCGCGACAAGAACATGGTGGTGCCGCCCTTGAACATGCCGAACTCGGCCACCACCCCGCAAAGGCCGAGCCTTGCCGCGTTGACCAGGCACTGGTACAGGTGGACCAGGCAGTGCGGGTATCCGTTGGCCAGCGACGGCAGCAGGAGCTGCGCCTGCTCTTCGTCGAACGCCCCGTCCCGGAACCCGAGGTGCCCGTATCCGGCGACGATCACCTTCGGCGTCCCGCTGATGAACGGCAGCGCGGCGCACAGCAGGTCTTCCTTCTCGGCGTCGGCCGCGACGACCAGCACTCCGCACTTCGCCTCGGTCAGCGCATCCAGTGGCCGCACCGGCACCGCCAGCGGCGGGCACGCCGTATGGGTCGCCGGCGCGTACACGGCCTCAATGGCGCGCGCCAGGCCACTGGCCGCCATAGATGCCATCAGCCGCAGCGTCACAGGGGTCAGGCCGAGCACCCCGGCCGGGCCGGCGCCTGCCAGCAGTTCGCGCTCGGTGTCCTCGATCAGCTTGGAGTAGTCCTCATCGCGCATTAGCCGCGCCTCCGTTCCCTGATAGCCACGCTCTGATGAACGCGGCGTAGTTCTGCGGTTTCTCGTGTCGGAGCGCTCCGACGAGGGCGATGGCGGCATCGGTGAGTTCCAGTAGGCGCGTGGCCCGGACGGGCACTGGCGCGAGGCCGGTCACGCCCGCGAAGCAGGCTTCGAGTTTGGCGAACCGGGATAGGACGCGTCGTGCCGCTTCGCCAGCCGGCAGGCTGGCGGCCGTGACAGGTACCAGATCCGCCTCGGCGAGTCGTGCCTCGAACATGGCCCGGCCGTCGCTGTAGGGCGGGCTGAGGCTGCCGACTCCAAGCAGCGTCGCGGCCACCTGTGGATCCAGGTCAGCGAGGTAGGTCTGGTACTTCAGGCAGTAGAACGAGCAGGTCGATAGCGGTATCTAGGCGGGCCTCATCCGGGGTGACCGCCGCGCCATCCAGGGCGCACTCAAGCCGGTCGACTTTGCGGGCGATGTTGGCGAGGATCGAGAGCACCTCGCCGCGCCGTTTCCATGCGCCCCGGTAGGCGGCAGCCTTGGCCTCGTGCAGCCGCCGAACGGCCTCGCTGAACCCCGCGTCGGGTGTCATGACGCTAGCACCTTCCTGTAGGCCAGGTCGCGGGCATCCAGGTCCGCGACCAGGTACCCTCCGCCGTTCGCGGCCAGCAGGTACATCGCGCGGAACCCCTGGTGAATCGCGGACTGCCACAGCCAGCCCGGTACCGTCTCGGCTTCCAGGCCCACTGTGGCGGCCTTGGCGACCTCGATGACATCCCCGTCGATGCTGGTTGCGCTCGCGAACCCGGTCCGGCGCGGGGCGAGCCGGGACAGCACCGCGGCCAGTCCTTCCTCAGCGAAGATTGCCCGCGCGCCGTCCTCGCACTCGTCGGCCTCCGGGCTGGACTTGCGCTTGACCCGCAGCAGCGCCCGCATCGTGGGTGACCAGCCGAGCACCGCCATGAATCCGAGGTGGATCGCGTCGTGAAACCGGTAGTCATCTGCGCGACGGGAGTTGTCCGTCAGCGGATCGCCCAGCTCGGCATCGACCCGGTACCCGTGCGGCTTCCCGCCGATAGTGACCGGGCCATCGGGGAAGACGTTCGGGTCGGCGCTGACAAGCGTCAGCACGGCCGCGAGGCGGCCCGTCGGCAGGAGCCGCTCGGTGACGCCGATCACCAGGCGGCGCGGGAACCGCTCCCGCGCCGGGTAGGCGGCGTCGAAATCCGGCAGGCACCCGCAGTCTGCCCCGCGGTGCTGGCGGGGGTAACGGTCGCGTGTGCGGCGCAGGTTGGCCTGCGCGATGTCCTCCAAATCCAGGCCGCAGGCGGTCGCGACCGCTGCCGCGTACCACAGCAGGTCACCCAGTTCCTCGCGCAGGAACTCCCGGTTGGCGGCCAGATTAATGCCGTCGCGCAGGTACTTCTTGTAGACGTTGACGATCGAGCCGGCCTCGCTGGCCAGGCCCAGCATCGGCGCGATCGCGCCATGCGGCCCGCCGAGCCGTAGCTGGCTGGTCTCACTGGCCGCCTGCTGGTAGGCGGAGAACTCCACGGCGAACTCCTGCGGTGCTCATTCCACGATGCTTTGCGCCCAGACGACTTTCCCGCCGGCATCTGACGGGAAATACCAGCCCCACCGGGCACTGAGAGCCTCGACCAGAACCAGCCCCCGGCCGTTCTCTGAATCCTCACCGGCCTGCATCGGCACCGGCGGCAGCGGGCTGTCATCCCACACCAGCACCATGACTTGCTCCTGGTCCGAAAGCAGCCACAGCCGGATTGGCGCGGCCGGTGCAGTACCCGACACTCGCAGCGCGTTGGTGACAAGTTCAGAAGTGATCAATTCGACGCTGTCGGTCAGGCCGGCCATCTTCCACTCCCGGAGCAGATTGCGCGCACGCAAGCGGGCGCGCGGGACGGCGGCGGGCAGCGCGCTCAGCTCCAGGAAATCGCTCAGCGGCCACCCGCCGGCCGGGGCCGTACCCGGGATCGTGATGCTCAGTTCCCGGACATCCTGAACCTGGCCGATTCTGGCTGGCACTCGCTGGACCTCCTCGCGCGGTCTTTGCGGCCCTGCCGTCGACTGGCGGCAGGTACCCGTTGCGATCGTGGGGGTTGAGACTGGCGAATGGAATGCGTGATTACCAGGAGGCGATGGGTTATTACCGTTTGTGGTATCGGCTGCCGGTGGCGTGACGGCGTAACCTATGCTCGTGGACCAGCCAGGACGACCGCTCCGGGCCGAGTTCTGGTCCGCTCCAGCGGTCGCCAAGGCGCTCGCGACCTGTGACTTCGCGACGCTCCTGGAAGAGATCCGCCGTGCGCGCGGCTGGACGCAGAAGCAGCTTGCGTCCGCGGTCGGCTACTCCCAGAGCTGGGTGTCGAATGTGCTGCGCGGGCAGCAGGCACTCACCGTTGACCAGGCCCGCGAACTGTCGCGCCGGATCGGGGTGCCAGTCCACCTGCTCCGCTTCGGCGATCCAGGGGGTGACGAACCGACGAAGCGACGGGACTTCGGCAGGGCCGTGGCACTGGCCCTTGTCCCGCTACCCGCGCGGGCAGCGGCCGACGAGGCCACGGCTCCGGCGATGATGGCGATCACCGGCGCGCAGCGGCGCCTCGATGCGACGACGCCCGCCCGGGAACTCGCGCCCGGCGTGGTTGCGCACGCGCAGATGGCCAGCCGACAGCTTGCTCGCGCCGCCCGATCGCCTTTCGTCGCCGATGTCGCCGCGGCGGCAAGTGAGGCAGCCGGGTTCGCCGCGTGGCTGCACGCCGACATGTGCGACCTGGGGACCGCGCGGGCCTGGTACCGCATGGCGATTGACCGTGCTCGCCGTGCCGGCCACAGCCTGCTGGCCGGCTACATGCTGGGCAGCCTTGCCGCGTTCGAGATCGACTGCGGCGACCCGGAGTTCGCTCTGTCGCTGATCGCAGGCGCCCGGCAGGAGATAGGCGAGACCCCGGACAGGGCGCCGAGGGCCTGGCTCGACGCCACCGAGGCCCTTGGCCTGGCTGCCGCACATCGCCACCTGGACGCCTGGTCCGCGCTCGCGCGCGCAGCGAAGACCGTCGAGCAGGACAACCGACCAGACCCGCCGCCCTGGCCGTGGGTGTTCCCGTTCGACCACGCCAAGCTGGCGTGGCACCAGGCGCTGGTCGCGGTCAGGCTCAGCCGCCCCGCCGATGCCCTCGCCGCGTTCGCCGGATCCCTGTCGGCAGCGCAGGCGGCTCCCAAGCAGCGCGCCATCGTCATGCTCGAAGTCGCCACCGCCGCCCGCCAGGACGGCGTGAGCAGACACGACAGCGACCAGGTCGATGAGGCGTTCCGCCTGGCACTCGACGCCCTGGATCTTGGTGTCACCTACTCCTCTGCGCGCGTGATCGAGCGGGCCAGGAAATTCCGGCGCGACAATCCCGGCCCGCCGACCGCCAGCGCCCGCGAATTCGATGACAGACTCCGCGCCGCCTTGACGTGAGACGCGATGACCCGCCGAATCGCCATCTCAGGGCACCGCGCGCTGCCCGAGCCGACAGAGCGGCTGGTCGACACCGCCATCCGAGCGGCCCTGACCGACCAGGTGCCGGACGTGACCGGCATATCATGCCTGGCGGACGGCGCGGACCAGATCTTCGCCCGCGCGGTCACCGACCTGGGCGGCCAGCTTGAGGTCGTGATCCCGGCCGCCGAGTACCGCCAAGGGCTACCCGAAGATGCGCGCCCCGAATACGACAGGCTGATCGCGAAGGCCCGCGCCGTCCACCGCCTGCCGTTCACCGAGTCAACGTCACTCGCGCACATGGCCGCGAGCAAGCTCATGCTCGGCGCGGCCGACGAACTGTACGCCGTGTGGGATGGCCAGCCAGCGCGAGGCTATGGCGGGACGGCCGACGTGGTCAGCTACGCACGCGAACGCGGCGTGCCCGTGCGCGTGATCTGGCCGGCCGACGCGCGCCGCGACTAAGGAAACACCGGGCTGGCGCCCGCAGCAGTCCACATGTCAGGGCCTTCGGGCTCGACTGGCGCTGTCCTCCGGTGCACTCCCGGCTGACCAGGCAGTGGACTGTCACTGACTTGTGATGGACCTGCACGTTAACAACGGCCCCAGAATCCGGATTTCTGTCTATGAGGGGAACCCCGAGGCCCGGTCGTGGCTGCCTTCCCGTAACGATCTGAAAACCGGGCGTGAAAAGGGTGCCCTGATTCCTGATTTCCGTCAGTGGAGGTGAAGTCGACGATGACCGGGACCTGCGCACCGCATGACGGCCACTGGCTGCCGCGCTGGGATGTTTGGCCCGGCTGGCAGGGTGGACGGTTGACCGGACGGTGGGTCGGACGACCAGAACGTCCGGGCCAGTTGCCGGGCCTGCCAGGGCGATTCCCGCTGGTCGGCGGCCTGTTGGACTTGCAGTGGGATTCCGGGGCTGATGACTGATGTCATCGCGATTGTTCGCGGCGGGGCGGGGGCGCGGGGCGCGGGGCGCTGGCAGGGTCTCTGACGAGGTGCTGCTGGCAGCTGCCGCGCACCTGACAGCTCGCGACCGTCACTTGGTCCGCCTCGTCGGCGAGCACCGGGTGCTCACTACGAGCCAGCTCGCCGCGGCCGGGTTCGGCAGCGTGATCACCGCACGGCACCGCCTCGCCGTTCTCGTCGAGCTCGGGGTGCTGCGCCGGTTCCGCCCGCACCGCCAGACCGGGTCGGCGCCGTGCCATTACCTGCTCGGCCCGGTTGGCGCCGCGCTGCTCGGCGCTGAGGACGGCGACGAGCCCGCCTGGCTAGCAGCGGTGCGCGCGGACCGGCAGGTCGCGCTGGCACGCTCCCAGCGGCTGGCCCACTTGGTCGGGGTGAACTGGTTCTTCGTGTCCATCGCCGCGCACGCCCGCACAGTCGGCGACGCTGAGCTGCGGGCGTGGCTGAACGAGGCGGCCGCCGCCGGGTGGCTGTTGGACCGCCTGCCGCCTGCTCATGGCCTGCATCATGAGCTGCCTCATCCTGACGGGCTGGGCACCTGGGCCGAGCACGGCAGCGAGGTCACGTTCATGCTGGAGTACGACACCGGCAGCGAGCACCTGCCCCAGCTCACCGGCAAGCTGCCCGGCTACGGCCAGTTCGCCAAGACCCTGGCCGACGCGGACCTGACCTGCCCTCCGCTGCTGTTCTGCTTCCCCGGCCCGCGCCGGGAGCAGGCCGCCCGCCGGGCGCTGGCTGCCTGTCATGATGCGCCGGCGCTGCGGATCGCCAGCACCGCGATCGACCCCAAGCAGGTCAGCCCGGCCGGGCCGGTATGGCTGCCCCTGCTCGGCGGCTGGGCTGAGGGCCGTGTGCCGCTGTACGCCCTCGACACGGCGATTGCTGACCCGTGGCAGCAATACCGCGCCCGGCAGGAACACGCCCGACAGCAGGCCGCACGGGCCGAAGCGCAGGCCCTGTGGGCAGACGATCCCGACGACATCGATGACCCCCCATTCCGGACGACCTTTGAAGGGAGGTGACTGCCGATACGCCCTGGTGCCCGCCGCCCGGTGCGGCCGACTAGCTCTGCGGCCGGGACGTCACGCGAGCGCGACACGTGCGCCGAGCGTACTGACGCCGATCTGGACGCGTACATCGCGGAGCTGGCCGCCCGCGCGCCCCCGCTGACCAGCGCCCAGCGTGACAGGCTCGCGCTGCTACTGGGCAGCCGCCCGCAACGCCGCGCCGCCTGAGCCGTGGCATACCAGCGCCCCGCCCGCTCGCACGGGCGGGGCGCTCTTCGTGCGTCCATGCCAGGGTCAGACTGCCCGCCGCGGCTCCTGTTCGCCTGGCTCGTCGTGATGCCAGGTGATATGTACGGTCGCCGGGTCGAACCCGCGGCGCGTCCCCTTGCCCGGCGAGTGCAGCGTGATGCTCATCAGGGTCTTGATGATCGCGCGCTTGCGGGCCAGGTCCAGCCCCTCCCACGCGTTGGCGGCGTTGTCGGCAGCCACGAGCGGGGCGAGCACGCTTTCTCGCGCGACCCCGGCAAGCTCGTTGGCTATTTGGTCCAGCCGAGCGTTACCCCGCCCGGTCGCGGCGAGCATCTGGGCACGGCTGACCAGCCCGAGGGCCCGGTCGGCGGCCAGTTCATCCAGGTTGGCGCGGATCGAGACCGCCTCGGCGCGCAGCCTGGCCACGTCCACCCCAGCATCAGGAGCAGCGACGAGATCCGCGGCGTCGGGGCGGGACAGCCGGGCGATCACCGTTTTCTCGATGAATTGCTCGACCGGGATGGCCTGCCGGGCCACGTGCCCGCCCTCGTAGGAAGCGTTGTGGGTAGCCGGGGCGCACCGGTAAATGTGGTGCCCGGTATGCGACGGCATTCCGGTGACCACGTTGCCGCACGGGCACAGCGCGAGCCCGCCCAGCATGGTCCGCACGCCGCGCGGTGGCTTGCGCGCCGGGTCCTCCAGAATCGCGCGCACCGCCCGCCAGGTCTCCTCGGACACCAGCGGCTCCCAGGAGCCAGTGCCGACGATCTCGCCCCGGTACACGCTCAGCCCGGCGATCCGCGGATTCAGCAAGATCGTGCGGATGCTCGTCCGGGTCCATCCCGCCGTCGCCCGCCTGGTCTCAGCTTGCGGCGGGACCAACCCCGCCTTGGTCCACTCCCTCATGACCCCGCTCAGCGTCCCGCCGCCCAGGATGGCCTTGCACGCATCGGCAACCGCCTGCGCCTCGACGGGATGGCGGGTCACGTGATCGTCGACGTATCCGAACGGGCGCGGGGTTCCGCGGCGGCGCTGGCCCGCGCGGGCGGCCTGCTCGTTGGCCTCCCGGTGGCGGGCGCCCTTGCGCTCGGTCTCCGCCCTGGCCACCGACGTCAGCAGCCGGGCCACCAGCCGCCCCTGATCATGCGACAGGTCGATCTCCCCCGACGCGGCCACCAGCGCCGCCCCGGTCTCCAGGCAGATGTCGATCACGTCCTCCAGGTCGCGCAAGTTTCGGAAGAACCGGTCCACCACCGGGATCACCACATAGTCGGTCTTCCGGCCCCGCAGCATGTCCAGCACCTGCGAGTACCCGGCACCCTTGTTCCGGGCCGATGCGCGCACGTCGTTGTCCCGCAGCACCTTGACCACCTGCAGGCCCCGAGCCTCGCACAGCCGCCGACACTGCTCCTCGAACTGGGCCACCGCCCGCTCGTCGCCCCAGGTGTCCAGGGACTCGCGGACGTAGATCACCGCCCGGTTGCCCCGGTCGTCATCGTTGCTCACATGTGTGATTATAGCATTCTCAAGCCTTTGTGCCGTCAGCACCACCAGACCAAGCAGGCCAGCGGCTGGCACCTGGACCAGCCCGAGCCTGGCGTCCTGGTCTGGACCACCCCCAGCGGACGCCGCTACACCACCACCCCCGAGCCCTACCCCGTCTAGCGGCGGCGCCTACCGGCAGGTACGTGGGCTTCCCCTCGTGACTACGACCAGCCTGTGGTCGCGGGCATCGCCGCCCGGAATGCCTCGCGACGGTGACGTGGCTGGCAGCATGCCATCAGATCGGCATGCGGTAGCCATAGAACTCGTGGTCTTCGTTGAAGCCGCCCTGCCCGGCGCCCAGGTGCTTGAAGCTCTTGACGAACTCGATGGCCCCTATCCACTTCACCTGTTTGAAGCCCAGCTCAAGCTCGTTACGCAGCCGCAATGGCGCGCCGTGCAGCACGTTGAGCGGCTCGCCGTTCATCTCATAGGCGAGGATGGTCAGGCGATGCTGCATGTGGTTGATGCTGTGCGCGTCGTAGTAGCGCCCGCCCTCGTCCAGTTGCGTGTCATAGCCCTCGGGACCGGGCGCGAGTGAGTAGAAGATGACCCAGCGCGCCTGCGGCAACGGCCGCACGAGCGCGACGATGTCACGCATCGGCACCCCGCCCCACTTGGCCACGCCCGACCAGCCCTGGATGCAGTAGTGCTGGGTGATCTGCTCTTGTTTGGGCATCGCCTTCAGCTGGTCGTAGGAGAGGGTGACCGGGTTTTCTACCAGGCCGTCGATGCGCAGCGTGTAGTCGCGGAAGCCGTTATCCCGCCAAGCGGCGTACTCCTGGCTGGTTGGCAGCGTGCCGTTAGGCCAGAAGAACGGCGAGATCGCCCGTTCGGGGTAGGTCGCGCGTGGGTCGGACCATTCCAGCAGACCCTTGAACCAGCCGACCAGGAACCTCCCGGTCTTCTGAACGGCCCGCGAATAGCGCAGCGTTACCGGGGTGGCGGCCCACCACGCGGCCACCACGATGGCCATCCCGATGACGTAAATCCACCACCCTGTCCAGGACGCGGCATTCATACCGGTGGTGATGTGGTTGAGGTTCAGTAGCAGCCCGGTGATCCAGACCATGGTGGTGTGGATGAAGATGAAGCCGACGAAGAAGACGAGCACGCCGAAGTGGACACTGCGGGCCACCTGGCGGTTGAGCCGGCCCCAGCCCAGCCCGAACTTTCCGGCGACGGCTGGGGCTTGCAGCAGGCCGGTGATCAGCGCCAGCGGGGCGGCGACGAAGACGATGAGGAAATAGGACAGGATCTGCAAACCGTTGAACTGCGTCCAGCCGTGATTCGCGGGGAAGTGCAGTGACCCGTACTGTATTGCGGTCGACGCCGCATTGGGGATGACGTTCCAGTTCACCGGCACCAGCCGCCGCCACTGCCCGGTGGTGAACAGCAGGACGTAGAACGCCGCGCCGGTGACGATCCACAGCAGGTCGCAGCTGAAGTGCCACCACCGGGCCAGGCCGATCGAGTGCCGTATCCCCGGTATGCCGAGCCAGCCGGGCAGGCTGACCGCATCGTCCTTGGCCGACCAGGCACGCTCCGGTGGTTCCTGTTTCATCCGGTCCGGCGGCACCGGGCCGCGCAGCCGCAGCCACTCCCGGCCGGGTTCGCACCCGGCGTCGGTCTCCAGGCGCGGGTGGTCGGCCAGGATCTGTAGCCCGGCCCGGATGATGAAAAGCATGAACAGCAGGTTCAGGAAGTGCAGGATGCGCAGCCACAGCGGGAACCCGGTGGTGACCGTCGGCTGGAAGCTGCCTGTCCCCGGATAGCTTCTGATGAAGTCCTGCACCGCCGGATAAGTGCGCAACTGCTGGCACACCGCGATCGCGATGATCAGTCCCGCCGCGCCGACCGGCAGGAGCCACAAGATGCTGAACCAGCACTTGCCAATGCGCACGTGCGGCATCTGTGCCATGACCGGCGGGATGCGCCGCGACCACTCCGCGGCGACGATGCGGTCTGCGGCCGGGGAGAGGTCGGTCTCCAGCGGGTCGGGGGCGTGGAGCGGGTCGCGAGCCGACGCGACGCGAGCCGACTCGCCGCTGCTGTCCGGCCCATTGCCTTCACTAGGTGGATCCACGACAGGTCTCCAGACCGCCCAAAGGGAGGCCCGCGCTGCACCCATCCGGCGCAAGGCCATCTCCCAGTCGCCTCCGCGGGTCCTGCCTCCTCCGCCCGCGCCAGGCGGATCTACCCCTGCTGGCCCTCGCGACCTCGCCCGCCTGGGGTGAAGCGCGGAGCCTTGCCGCTAAGCCCACCAGCGGCCGACCGCCGGTTCATCCGGCTACGGGCGCTTTGAGCGGCTGGAGAACTCTCGCAACGAGGACCTGGCGGGGCGTCAGCGGCGGGCTTCATCCCATGTGGGTGATGCAGCCCAGCGTCACCGGCACGAGCATGCGGGCTGATACCGGTAGCGCCGGCGTCTCAGCTGGCACTGATACTCCGGCAACACGTCGCGTGGCTGGCAGAGCGGAGAAAGGCGGCCTGACGGCATGACCCAGCCTGATGCCACGGCGCCGGCCCCCGCTACGCCGCACGACGGCGCCTACCGCCAGGTACGTAGGCTTCCCCTCGTGACGACGACCAGCCTGCTGACAGATCACTACGAACTGACCATGCTGCGGGCGGCGCTGCGCAGCGGCGCGGCGGAGCGGCGCGCGGTCTTCGAGGTCTTCGCGAGGCACCTGCCGCACGGCCGGAGGTACGGCGTGGTCGCGGGCACCGGCCGGCTGCTGGACGCGGTAGAGCAGTTCCGGTTTGGCCCGGCCGAGCTTGACTTCCTGCGCCAGCACGGGATCGCCGACGGGCCCACCCTGAGCTACCTGGAGTCGTACGCCTTCCGCGGCAACATGTGGGGCTACGCGGAGGGCGATTGCTACTTCCCGGGATCCCCGATCCTGGTGGTCGAGGGAACGTTCGCCGAGGCCGTCGTGCTGGAGACGCTGGCGCTGTCGATACTCAACCACGACAGCGCCATCGCCTCGGCCGCGTCCCGCATGGTCACCGCGGCCGGCGACCGGCCGCTGATCGAGATGGGGTCGCGCCGCACGCACGAGATCGCCGGGGTGGCCAGCGCCCGCGCGGCCTTCATCGCCGGATTCGCCACGACCTCCAACCTGCGCGCCGGCCAGCTCTACGGGGTCCCGACCAGCGGCACGAGCGCGCACGCGTTCACGCTGGTCCATGGCAGCGAGCGGGAAGCGTTCAGCGCCCAGCTGGAGGCGCTCGGCACCGACACCACGCTCCTGGTCGACACCTACGACGTGGCGCCGGCGGTGCGGGCGGCGGTCGAGCTGGCCGGCCCGGGCCTGGGCGCGATCCGGATCGACTCCGGCGACCTGCCGGTGGTGGCCCGTCAGGCCCGCGCGCTGCTCGACTCGCTGGGCGCGACCAAGACCAGGATCGTGCTCACCGGCGACCTGGATGAGTACTCGATCGCCGCGCTGGCCGCCACGCCCGTCGACGGCTACGGGGTGGGCACCTCCCTGGTGACCGGTTCCGGCGCCCCGACCGCTGCCCTGGTGTACAAGCTGGTGGCCCGGACCGACGGCGCCGGGGATGACTTGCCGCTGCTCCCGGTGGCGAAGCGCTCGGTCGGTAAGCCCGGCCGGGGAGGTCGCAAATGGGCGGTGCGCCGTCATGACGGCTCCGGCACGGCGGTGGCCGAGGTGGTGAGCACCGTGCCGCCCGAGCCAGGTGCGGGCGACCGGCTACTGCTGCGGCACCTGGTGCGCGGGGGCGAGATCATCGGCCGGGAGCCGCTGGCCGCGGCGCGCGCCCGCCATTGCGACGCGTTGGCGGAACTCCCCGCGTACGCGCTCCAGCTCTCGCGCGGCTACCCGGCCATCCACACGGTCTTTACCCCAACGACGACTGACTAGCGGCCGCCGGGCCACCCGTCCCGCGGGTCGGGCGGCTCCTTCAGGTAGGTCGCCAGCCCGCGGACGATGACGTCCAGGCCCCACTCGAACCGGTCGGCGGCGGTTCCGGCGGTGAGCGTTTCCGCCATGGCGAGCGTGTGCGGGAAACGGTCGGCCGGCAGCGACTTCA
>Ga0335078_10008989_pt1 | contig 14823 bp, 11 predicted proteins | sample Lox_Sample_32_FD_206711 | JGI IMG/M metagenome (GOLD analysis project Ga0335078, IMG submission 206711) | Soil microbial communities from Loxahatchee National Wildlife Refuge, Florida, United States - Lox_Sample_3.2 | ecosystem: Environmental > Terrestrial > Soil > Wetlands | place: USA...
ACAGCGCCGGCTCGAAGGGCCTCGCCACCGGCGTGGGCACCGGCGCCACCACCATCACCGCCACCGACCCCTCCTCGCTCGTCGACGGCACGGCCCTGCTCACCGTCACGGCCGCCGACCCGCCGGCACCCTCGCTCGTGTCCATCACGGTGAGCCCGGCCACGGCCAGCATCTCGTCGGGTGCCACCGAGCAGTTCACCGCCACCGGCACCTACTCCGACCTGAGCACGGCCAACCTGACCAACCAGGTGACGTGGGCGTCCTCGCTCACGGGCACGGCCACGGTGTCCAACAGCGCCGGCTCGAAGGGCCTCGCCACCGGCGTGGGCACCGGCGCCACCACCATCACCGCCACCGACCCCTCCTCGCTCGTCGACGGCACGGCCCTGCTCACGGTGTCCCCGGTGACGGTGCCCGTCGTGCTGGTCTCGATCAGCGTCACCCCGGCCGTCGCCGAGCTCGAGCCCGGCGAGCTCCAGCAGTTCACCGCCACCGGCACCTACTCGGACCTGAGCACGGCCAACCTGACCAACCAGGTGACGTGGGCGTCCTCGCTCACGGGCACGGCCACCGTGTCCAACAGCACCGGTACCCGGGGCCTGGCCACGGGGGTGGCGAACGGCGTCACCACCATCACCGCCACCGACCCCTCCTCGCTCGTCGACGGCACGGCCCTCCTGACCGTGGCCCCGGTAACGGTGCCCGTGACGCCGTCGTCGCCGCCGACCCTGGCGGTCTCGCCCAACTCGGCGTCGCGCAAGGCCCCCATCGTGATCGAGGGCACCGGCTTCAAGCCCGGGGACGTCGTCACCGTGGACTACCTGAGCGGCGCCAAGAAGAAGCGGAGGGCCTCGACCGTGCTGTGCTCGATCAAGGCCACCTCCAACGGGTCGTTCATCTGCAAGGCCGCCGTGCCCAAACGGGCCCGGTCAGGCCGGCTCGGGCGCCACACCGTCGTCGCCGCGGGCGCATCGGGGGCGAAGGACACCGCCGCATTCGTGCTCGTGAAGCATCGGCGCCACTGAGGCACCTGTGCCAGGGACGAAGGCTCGAAAGGAGCAGGCCATGGGAACGTCGGACCGGGACAGCACCCCACGTGTCGTCGGGGACGCGGCTGATCACCGACGCCAGGGGGCGCGCGGCGCCCGCGGCGCCGCGTGGTGGCGGGCCCTGCTCGGCAGCGGGCGTGGACGGCGCACCCTGCTGGCGTGCTGCCTCGCCCTGTCGACCAGCGTGGTGGCGGTGGCGGCCGGCGCGACCGCCGTGCCCGGCACGGCCGCCGCGGCCGGCCCGTCGTGCAAGTTCGGCCCCAACTCGTTCCTCGGCTTCCCCGTCCTGCTCAACGTCACGCCCGGGGAGAAGATCACCATCGACTGCGCGGGGATGCCGGCGAGCACGCCGTTCCTGCTCATCCAGACCAGCCTGCTCGTGGCCATCGACCCATCGGCCAAGGCCCTGCTCACCGGGAACGTGACCTCGCTGACGGGCCTGCTCGGTCTCATCTCGGCCCTGCCCGAGATGAACGCCACCTCGGAGGCCTTCCCCTCGTCCAACGCCTCGGGCGTGCTCGACACCACCTACACGGTGCCGACGACCCAGGCCCTCGATCCCAACGCCACGTGCCCGCCGAGCACCGAGCAGACCAATTCCGGGCTGATCGGGTGCGCCGTGGCCATGATCAACCTGAGCAGCTTCAAACCGGTGACGGCGGGCACCGTCGTGCTCAACTACGCCGCCCAGGGCGGCTTCTTCCCGCCCGACCCGACCGTGGCCCTGTCGCCGTCGACGGCGATCAAGGGCAGGACGGTGAAGATCAGCGACGCGCCGGGCGCCAAGACCTACTGGTGGCTGGCCACCCTGGCCTCGCTGTACGCCTCGCTGGCCGGGCAGACGGCGAGCTCGTTCCCGGTGGTGGTGAAGGTCGGCGGTCGCAAGGCCCACGGCAGCGCCGCGGTCACGCCGGCGAGCTACACGCTCGGGACCTTCACCCCGCCCAAGCTCTCGGGGAGCTTCATCGCCCCGGGGCACGGCAAGAAGAAGGTCATCGTGGAGTTGACCTCCAGTCTCGAGGGGTTCGCCTTCACCATCGACGCCACGAGCATCCTCCACGTGGCCAAGTGATGCCGGCGACGTCGGGATCGTCGCCCAGGTAGGGAGCCGGCGCGCCCCGGGGGTGCGCGCCCAGGCTCGGCGGTGACACCGCCACGGGCGTGCGGGCCGCGCTGGCCGACGGAGTCCGGTGGCTCGACGATCGGGTCGTGGCGAAAGACCTCCGTGTGCTGTGGCCGGGTCTCGCCGCGTGCACCGCCGGGGCACCACCTCGGTGGGCGCACCCCGCAGCACGGCGTCGTCGGAGGTGTGAACGTGGTGGCCCGGCACAGCCTGGCCGCGGGCTGTGCCGGCGGGCGCCGCGGGTGCCCGGTGTCGTCGCGGGTCCGGGCGCGACCGTGACGGAGGTGACGCACGCGATGTGCTGGGACGATGCCAACGTCGCGGGCACCAACCCCGTGACGGTCTCGATCGGGACGCTGGGCGCCGCCTCTTACGGCTGGAGCGCGGCCGTGGTGGCGTCGGTCCAGGGATTCCTCGCCCAAGACCGCCCGCCCGGGGGATAGCGGGCAGCCGCAGCGTCCCGGCGACGGGGCAGGCGAGTCAGGTTCAGGACGCCCACGGGTCGGCAGCGTCGACGTCGATGCCGTAGCGGGCAATGGCCTCGGCCACCTCGTCGGTCTTGGCGTCACCGGACTCCGCCAGGGCGGCCAGCACGGCCACCACCAGGTGGGCGGCGTCGACCTCGAAGAACCGCCGCAGGGCGGCCCGGGTGTCGGAGCGCCCGAAGCCGTCGGTGCCGAGGGACAGGAAGGGGCGCGGCACCCAGCGCGCCACCTGGTCGGGCACGGCCCGCAGGTAGTCGCTCACCGCCACCACCGGTCCCGACCCTTCGGCCAGGGCGTCGGTGACGAAGGGGACGAGGCGCTCGGCGTCGGGATGGAGGCGGTTGGCCCGCTCGGTCGACAGGGCGTCCTCGCGCAGCTCGCTGTAGGACGTGACCGACCAGGTGTCGGCGGCCACGCCCCACTGCGCGGCGAGGATGTCGCGCGCCTCCATGGCCACCTGCCACATGGGCCCCGAGAACAGCAGCGTGGCCCGGCGCGGGGCGTCGCGCCGCTGGGCCCCCACGGCGTCGTCCCCCTCGGCGCCATCCCCGGAGGGCACCGCCGGAGGCTCGGCGAAGCGGTACATGCCCTTCAGGATGCCGTGCCGCACGACCTCGCCCTCCTCGCCCCCGGGGAGGGCGGGCATGAGGTAGTTCTCGTTATAGAGCGTCAGGTACCAGAAGCGGTCCTCTCGCTCGGCGCCCATGATGCGGGCCACGGCGTCCTCCATGATCACGCCGATCTCGTAGGCGAAGGCGGGGTCGTAGACGTGGGCGGCGGGGTTGACCGAGGCCAGCAGGGGCGAGTGCCCGTCGTCGTGCTGGAGGCCTTCGCCCTGCAGGGTGGTGCGCCCCGCCGTGCAGCCGGCCAGGATGCCCCGTCCCCGGATGTCCCCGAGCAGCCAGGCCAGGTCGCCGGTGCGCTGGAAGCCGAACATCGAATAGAAGAGGTAGATGGGGAGCATGGGCCGGGCCCAGGTGGCGTAGGCGGTGGACAGGGCGATGAACGAGGCCATGGCTCCGGCCTCGGTGATGCCCTCCTCGAGCACCTGGCCCTGGCGGTCCTCGGCGTAGCGCAGGATGAGCTCGGCGTCGACCGGGGTGTAGCGCTGGCCCTCGGGGGCGTAGATCTTGGCCTCGGCGATGAGGGGCTCGAGGCCGAAGGTGCGGGCCTCGTCGGGGACGATGGGGGCGACGTAGCGCCCCACGTGGGGGTCGCGCACCAGGCTGCGCAGCAGGCGGGCGAAGGCCATGGTCGTCGAGGCGGCCTGGCTCCCCGACCCGGCGTACATGTCGGCGAAGGCCTTGGGCTCGGGGGTGGCCGGGGGGACGGCGCGCACTAGCCGGACGGGGGAGGGCCCGGCCAGCATGGTGCGGCGGGCGGAGAGGTACTCGTGGGCCGGGGAGCCCTCGGGCGGGCGGTAGTAGGGCGGGACGTCGGCGTCGAGAGCCTCGTCGGGGATCTCCTCTTGGAGGTAGAGGCGGTCGCGCAGGGCGAGGAGCTGCGCCTTGGTCATCTTCTTGACCTGGTGGGTGGCGTTGCGGGCCTCGATCTCGGGCCCGAGCGTCCAGCCCTTCACGGTCTTGGCCAGGATGGCGGTGGGCTGGCCCACCTGCTCGGTCGCCAGCTTGTAGGCCGCATAGAGCTTGCGGTAGTCGTGCCCGCCGCGGGGGAGGGCCTGGAGCTCCTCGTCGGAAAGGTGCTCGACGAGGCGGCGCAGGCGCGGGTCGGGCCCGAAGAAGTGCTCCCGGATGTAGGCGCCGGACTCGGTGGCGTACTTCTGGAACTCGCCGTCGGGGGTCGAGTTCATCTTGTCGAGGAGGACCCCGTCGACGTCACGGGCGAGCAACTCGTCCCAGCGCGAGCCCCAGATGACCTTGATCACGTTCCAGCCGGCGCCGCGGAACATGGCCTCGGCCTCCTGGATGATCTTGCCGTTGCCCCGAACCGGGCCGTCCAGGCGCTGGAGGTTGCAGTTCACCACGAAGATCAGGTTGTCGAGGTGCTCTCGCCCGGCCACGCCGAGGGCGCCGATCGACTCCACCTCGTCGAGCTCGCCGTCGCCGAGGAACGCCCAGACCCGGCTGGCGCTCGTGTCCACGAGCTCGCGGTTGAGCAGGTAGCGGTTGACGTGCGCCTGGTAGACGGCGCACAGGGGGCCGAGGCCCATGGAGACGGTGGGGTACTCCCAGAAGTCGGGGAGGAGGCGGGGGTGGGGGTAGCTGGGAAGGCCCAAGCCGCCCACCTCCTGGCGGAAGTGGTCGAGCTGGTCCTCGGTCAGGCGGCCCTCGACGAAGGCCCTGGCGTAGATGCCCGGGGAGGCGTGGCCCTGGAAGTAGACGAGGTCGCCGAAACCGCCGTCGGCCTTGCCCCGGAAGAAGTGGTTGAAGCCGACCTCGTAGAGCGAGGCCGAGCTGGCGTAGGTGGCGAGGTGCCCGCCGATCCCCTCGCTGCGGTGGTTGGCCCGGGTGACCATGACCGCCGCGTTCCAGCGGATGTAGGCCCGGATGCGCCGCTCGACGTACTCGTCGCCCGGGAACCAGGGCTCCTGGTCACGGGGGATGGTGTTGACGTAGGGGGTGGAGACGGTGGCGGGGAAGTCCACCTGCTTGGTGCGGGCGCGCTCGAGCAGCTTCATGAGCAGAAAGCGAGCCCGTACCCGACCCTGGGCGTCCACGACGGCGTCGAACGAGTCGAGCCATTCTGCGGTCTCCTCGGGGTCGATGTCGGGGAGCTGGTGGGAGATCCCGTCGAAGAGCACTGTCTTCCATCGTACGGGCGGGCTGCAGAAATAAGTCCGACCCAGGATGAAAATCGTGAGAACTCCCGGATCCCGGCGCCGTCGGACTCGGGTGCGCTCGAGGTGGCCGGCCGTGGTGACCCGCAGGTCACCGGGCGCCCGCCGCGGCAGGTGGCGCCGTGGTGGTCACCGCCTGCGTCCGCCGGCGGATGCGCAGCGGTGCTCGCCGCCGCCGGTGGTGGCCGGCGAGGTCCGGCCGGGCGCCCATGGTCACGTGGTCGGGTCACGTGGCGACCGAGCGGGTCTCGCTGTCCACGTGCCGGGGCCGGTGCCGGTCGTGGAATCCCCGACCGACCGAACGCCACCGTCGGACTCGGTTCCCCGGCCGCCCGCCCACCCGGTGCGGGGGCCGGAGATTTCTGCGACGCTCGTCACCGTGGGCGGGCAGTGGCACTTCGACGCCGAGTCCTACCTCGAGATGGTCCGCTCCGAGATCCCCGCCTACGACCGGCTGCAGGACGCGCTGGCGGAGGCGACGTCGGGGCGGACCGTGGCGGCCCTCCTCGACCTGGGGTCCGGCACGGGCGTCACCGCCGAGCGGGTCCTGCGTCACCACGGGGGTGCGGCGCTCACGGGGATCGACTCGAGTGCGGAGATGCTGCGTCACGCCCGTTCGCTCGTCCCCCGTGGACGGTTCCTTCTGCGGCGACTGGAGGACCCCCTGCCGGCGGGGCCCTTCGACCTCGTGGTGTCGGCACTGGCCGTGCACCATCTCGACGACCCCGGCAAGGCGGCGCTGTTCGAGCGGATCGCCTCGGCACTGGGGCCGGGCGGGCGCTTCGTCCTCCTCGACGTCGTCGTTCCGACCGGGCCGGTGGCCCGCCCGGTCCCCATCGAAGCCGGCGTCGACCTCCCGAGCACCACCGACGATCTGCTCCGGTGGTTGCGCGCCGCCCACCTCGATCCCGCCGTCGTGCTCGACGAGGGAGATCTGGCCGTCATCGTCGCAGACGGTCCGGCCTAGCGACACCGCTGCGTCGGCGTCCGGGTGGCTCGCCCGGTGACGGGCCGAGCGCCCCGACGATCACCCGCACCACGGTGCTGACCGTGCATGCTGGGCCCCCCATGAGTCCCGCCCCCCGACGCATCGAGCTCGTTCCCGAGCCCCACGAGACCGTCGTCTACACCGACGGGTCCTGTCTGGGGAACCCGGGACCCGGCGGGTGGGCGTGGGCCGTGCCCGACGGGCCCTATGCCAGCGGCTCCGAGCCGACCACCACGAACCAGCGGATGGAGATCACGGCCGTGCACGAGGCCCTCCAGGCGCTCCAGGGTCCGCTGTTCGTCCGCAGCGACTCCACGTACGTGGTCAACTGCTTCCGGGACCGGTGGTGGGAGGGATGGCGGCGGCGGGGGTGGCGCAACTCCGCCGGCAAGCCGGTCGCCAACCGCGACCTGTGGGAGCCGCTCCTGGCCCTGGCCCTCGACCCGGCCCGGGGTGTGCGCTTCTCCTGGGTGAAGGGTCACGCCGGTGACGAGATGAACGACAGGGTGGACATGCTGGCCGTCGCCGCCGCCACCGCGCAGCGGGGGGCGGCCGGCGACCACTTCCACGACTGATCCAGAGGCCCCCCGGCGACCCGCTCGGGGCTCCGGGCCCCGGTCCGCCGGCCCTGCGGCCACGGGGGCCCGGGGCCGGGCGCGACCTCCGGGCCTGGCTCCTTGGCGGTGTGCACAGGGCGCCCCGTAGCATGCGCGCCATGGACCTGAACGGTGTGGCAGCGGTGATCACAGGTGGTGCGTCGGGGCTCGGCGAGGGCACGGCGAGGACACTCACGTCGCTCGGCGTGCGGTGCACGATCTTCGACAGGAACGAGGACGGCGCCAAGCGCGTGGCGTCGGAGATCGGTGCCGAGTACGTGGCCGGCGACGTCACCAAGCACGAGGACTGCCAGCGCGCCGTGGCGCAGGCGGCCGAGGGTGGCAACCTCCGCATGGCGGTGAACTGCGCCGGGTCCGGCTGGGTCGGCCGGGTCATCAACCGCGACAACTCCCCGCACGATCCCGGGGCCTTCCGGTTCATCCAGGAGCTCAACGTCATCGGCACCTTCAACGTCATGACCCTGGCCGCCTCCGCCATCGCCGGCAACGACCCCCTCGACGACGGTGAGCGCGGTGTCATCGTGAACACGGCCTCGGTGGCCGCCTTCGACGGCCAGATCGGGCAGCTCGCCTACTCGGCGTCGAAGGGCGCCGTGGTCGGCATGACGCTGCCGGCCGCCCGGGACCTGGCGCCGGTGGGGATCCGAGTGGTGACCATCGCGCCGGGCCTGTTCGACACGCCGCTGCTGGGCATGCTCCCCGAGGAGCAGCGGCAGATCCTCGGACAGTCCGTGCTGTTCCCCAAGCGCCTGGGCCAGCCGCTGCAGTACGGCCAGCTCGTCGCCCACATCGCCCAGAACACGTATCTGAACGGCGAGGTCATCCGGCTCGACGGCGGGATCCGCATGCCCCCGAAGTAGGCCGTTCCCCATCGCCGACCCCCGCCGGGGGGGACCGCTCGACCGACGCCGACCAAGCAGGCCGGCCCCTCCCCGGGGGCGCAGCGCTCGTCGACGGAAGGAGGCTCCATGCGATATCTCAAGGTGGCCGGTGCGGAGCTCTCGGTCATCGGTCTCGGCACCTGGCAATTCGGGTCGACCGAGTGGGGCTACGGCGCCCAGTACGCGCAGCGCGAGGCCGGGGCCATCGTCCGGCGCGCCCTCGAGGTCGGGATCACGCTGTTCGACACCGCCGAGATCTACGGCTTCGGCCGCTCCGAGCGGATCCTGGGAGAGGCCCTCGAGGGTCGGCGTGGCGAGGCCTTCGTGGCCACCAAGCTGCTGCCCGTGCTGCCCGTGCCGCCGGTGGTGCTGCGGCGGGCCCGGGGCAGCGCGCGCCGGCTGCGCACCGAGGTGCTCGATCTCTACCAGCTGCACCAGCCGAACCCGGCCGTCCCCCTGTCGGTGACGATGCCCGCCTTCGCCCGGCTCATGGACGAGGGGCTCGTGCGCCATGCGGGCGTCTCGAACTACTCCCTGGAGCGCTGGCAACGGGCCGAGGCGGCGCTGGGGCGACCCGTGCTGTCGAACCAGGTGCGCTACAACCTCCTGGACCGGCGGCCCGAGCGCCAGCTCGTGCCCTGGGCCCAGGCCAACGACCGCCTGGTGATCGCCTACAGCCCCGTCGCCCAGGGGCTGTTGTCCGGACGGTACGGACCCGACGACCGGCCCACCGGCATCGTGCGCGCCGGTTCGCCGGCGTTCCACCCCGAGAACCTGCGGCGCATCGGGCCGCTCGTCGAGGTGCTGCGCCAGGTGGCCGACGCCCACGGCGCCTCGCCCAGCCAGGTGGCCCTGGCCTGGCTGGTGCGGCGTCCCAACGTGGTGGTCATCCCCGGAGCCAGTTCGGTGGCCCAGGTCGAGGCCAACGCGGCGGCCGCCGAGATCGAGCTGACCGACGACGAGGACGGCGCGCTGGTGGCGGCGGCCGAAGCCTTCCGGCCGGTGGCCGTGGGCGAGGTGCTTCCCGACCTCATCCGGGCCCGCACGGCCAGCTGGGGCCAACGCCTGCGCCGCCGCTTGGGTGGGGGCGGCGACGCCCGGGGGAGCCACGGGAGCGGGTCGCCCTCGTCCGGGGGCGGCGCCCGGGCGAGCGCCTGAGAGCCCGGCCCACCGGTGCGCTACTGGACGGTGGAGGAGGCCCGGGAGTATCTGCCCCGGCTGCGCTTCCTCGTGGAGGTGGTCGCCCGGGCGGCCGGGATCACCAAGCACGCCTCGGGCAACGGGCACGGACCCGCTGCCGCTCCCGACGCCCCCGGGACGCAGGATGACGCGGCGGCGGGGGACGGCGACGCCGGTCGGGATCCGAGCAAGCCGGCCTCGCTGGACGCCACCTCGGCACTGACCGAGCTCCACGACGGGGGGATCGTGGTGCGCGATCCGGTGCGAGGGCTGGTGGACTTCCCGGCCCGCCACCCCGGTGGGCGCGACGTCCTGTTGTGCTGGCAGCTCGGCGAGGACGACCTGGCGTGGTGGCACCTCCCCGAGGACGGCTTCGCCGGGCGGCGCCCCCTGCCCCTGCCGCCCGAGCTCTGAGGCGGGCCCCCGCCCGAGCCAGCGCCCCGAGCCAGCGCCCCGAGCCGACGTTCCCGAGCCCGGCGGAGGCGACCGTGCCCGGCTCGCACCCCGGGCGAGCCGTCGGAGGTGCACGGCGCCGGGCGCCGCCCGCAGCGGTGGACACCGGCGCCGGGCTCGCGCACCCGTCCAGTTAGGCTGGCGTGCGACGCAGCACGGCGCGTCGAGGCTGCCCTCGACGGCGCGCCAGCACGTGGACGACGAGGACCGGTGCCGGCCGGCCTGACGGGAGGTGAGCGCGACGTCCGAGGACAGCGAATTCGACGTCGTGGTGATCGGCGGCGGTCCGGGGGGCTATGCCACCGCCCTCTACGGGGCGTCCGCCGGTCTGCGGATGGCCGTGGTCGAGCGCCAGAAGGTGGGGGGGACCTGCCTGCACCGGGGCTGCGTCCCCGCCAAGGAGTTCCTGGAGACGGCGTCGGTCCTCCGCACGGTGGCGGGGGCCAAGGAGTTCGGCGTCCAGGCCGGGCAGCCGGCCGTCGACTTCGCGGTGAGCCAGGGCCGCAAGCAGAAGGTCGTGGACCAGCTGTGGAAGGGTCTGGCCGGGCTCCTGAAGAGTCGGAGCATCGTCACCTTCGAGGGGTCCGGGACCCTGCTGCCCGGGCGGCGGGTGGAGGTGCTCACCGGCGACGGCCCCTCCGAGATCTCGGGCCGCCACGTCGTCATCGCCACCGGGTCGGTGCCCCGCACCATCCCCGGCTTCGACATCGACGGTCGCCTGGTCATGACCTCGGACGAGGTCCTGGCGCTCGACGCCCTGCCCGCCTCGGTGGCGGTCATCGGCGGCGGCGCCATCGGCTGCGAATTCGCCTCGATGTTCTCCGACCTCGGCAGCCAGGTGACCGTGCTCGAGGCGCTGCCGACGCTCCTGCCGGGTTGTGACGCCGACGTGGTGAACGTGGTGGCCCGGTCGTTTCGCAAGCGGGGCATCGCCGTCCACACCGGCGTGGCCGTGACCGGGCACACGCCGGGCCCGACGGGCACCACGGTCGCCTTCGGCGACGGAGCGTCGGTGACCGTGGACGCCGTGGTGGTCTCGGTCGGCCGCCGCCCGCTGACCGAGGGGGCCATCGCCGAGGGCACCGGCGTGGCCACCGACGCCCGCGGGTTCGTCGTGGTCGACACCTACCAGCGCACGACCGTGGACGGGGTGTGGGCCGTGGGCGACGTGGTCGACACCCCCCAGCTCGCCCACGTCGGCTTCGCCGAGGGGATCGTGGCGGTCAAGGGGATCCTGGGCGAGCCCGTCGTCCCCGTCGACTACGGGCGGGTGCCGTGGTGCATCTACTGCCACCCCGAAGTGGCCTTCGCCGGCATGACCGAGGCCCAGGCCCTGCAGGCGGGTATCGACGTGGTCGTGAAGAAGGATCCCTTCGGGGGTAACAGCCGGGCCCGCATCGTGGGGGAGACCGACGGCCTCGTGAAGGTCATCGCCGAGCGACTGCCCGACGGTCGGGCCGGCCGTATCCTCGGGGTGCACATGGCGGGTCCCTGGGTGACCGAGCAGCTCGGCCAGGCCTACCTGGCGGTGAACTGGGAGGCCACCCCCGACGAGGTGGGGCAGTTCATCCAGCCCCACCCCACGCTCTCGGAGGCCTTCGGCGAGTCCGTCCTGGCGCTCACGGGGAGGGGGTTGCACGTTGGCTGATGTCGTGATGCCCCAGCTCGGCGAGACCGTGACGGAGGGCACGGTGACCAAGTGGCTCAAAGCCCTGGGGGACCCCATCGGCCGGGACGAGCCGCTGTTCGAGGTGTCCACCGACAAGGTCGACTCCGAGGTGCCCTCGCCCGCCGCCGGGACCCTGGTGGAGATCCGGGTGCACGAGGGCGAGACCGTCGACGTGGGCACCGTGCTCGCCGTGGTGAGCGCCGAGGCCGGCGCGCCCGCCGCCCAAGCCCCTCCAGCGCCTCCCGAGCCGGCACCGCCGGTCCCCGCCCCGGCGGCCGCCCCCCCGGCGCCGCCGGCCGCCGCCGCGCCCCAGACGCCCGCGGCCGCCGTGACGGCCCCGCCGTCGGTCCCGGCGCCCGCAGTGAGCCCCCCGGTCGCCCCCGCCGCCGCGTCGGGCACCCCCGTCCCCGACGGAGCGGCGACCGAGCGCGGCCGTCAGGCCTGGGGGGACCGGGTGTTGTCGCCCGTGGTGCGCCGGCTGCTCGACGACAACGGCATCGAGCCCGACGAGATCGCCGGCACCGGCGTGGGCGGGAGGATCACCCGGGCCGACGTGCTGGACTTCATCGACGCCCGGCGCGCCGGTGGCGCGCCGGCCGCTCCGGTCTCTCCCGCCCCGCCCCAGGCGGTCCCGGCGCCGGCACCTGCACCGGCCCCGTCTGCACCGGCCCCGTCTGCCCCGGGCTCGGCGGCGCCGGCGCCCGCCGGGCCGGTGGCTGCACCGTCGGTGGCGGCGGGTACGGCGGGGACCGACGAGGTGATCCCCTTCACCAACATCCGCCGTCGGACCGCCGAGCACATGGTCCGGTCCAAGGCGACGAGTCCCCACACCCTGGTGGTGATCGAGACCGACTACGAACAGGTCGAGCGGGTCCGGCGCTCCCACGGCGCGCCGTTCAAGGCCGAGGAGGGCTTCTCGCTCACGTACCTGCCCTTCGTGGCCCGGGCCACGGTGGAGGCGCTGCACGAGTGGCCCAACCTCAACGCCTCGGTGGGCGACGACGCCCTCGTCGTCCACCACCGGGTGAACCTGGGTGTCGCCGTCGACCTCGACCACAACGGGCTCATCGTGCCCGTGGTCAAGCACGCCGAGGAGCTCACCCTGCGGGGGATGGCGCGGCGCATCCACGAGCTGGCCGAACGCGCCCGGACCAAGAAGCTGAGCGCCGACGACATCCAGGGCGGCACCTTCTCGCTCACCAACGCCGGGCCCTTCGGCACGTTCCTCACGGCGCCGATCATCAACCAGCCCCAGGTCGCCATCCTCTCCACCGACGGCGTGAAGCGCCGCCCCACCGTGGTCACCCAGGGCGACGGCACCGAGGCCATCGCCATCCACTCGATTGGACTGCTGTGCCTGTCCTGGGACCATCGTGCCGTCGATGGCGCCTACGCAGCCGCCTTCGTGGCTCGCATCGCCCAGCTGATCGCCACCCGCGACTGGGCCGCCGAGCTCTGAGCGGCGGATCGCGCGCGTGCTCCGGGTCCGCCTGCTCGGCAGGGTCCCCTACGACGAAGCCCTGGTCCTGCAGCGGGCGCTGCACGACCGCAGCCGCGACGACCACGTGCTCGTGCTGGAGCACCCCCACGTCTTCACCCTCGGGGTGCGCGCCGATCCCGCCCACGTGCTGGTCGACCCGGCCGAGGTCGGCGCCCAGCTCGTCCGGGCCGACCGTGGCGGCGACGTCACGTACCACGGCCCGGGCCAGCTCGTCGTCTACCCGGTGCTGGGCGTGCCCATGGGGCCGCGCGCCATTCCGTGCCACGTCCACGCCATCGAACAGGTCGTGATCGACACGCTGGCCGAGCTGGGCCTGGCCGCGGCCCGCCTCGAGGGCTGTCCCGGCGTGTGGGTGGACGCCGACGGTCCCGCCCCGCGCAAGATCTGCGCCGTGGGCGTGCGCGTCACCCGGGGCCGCTCCATGCACGGCCTGGCGCTCAACGTGGACCCGGACCTGGCCTGGTTCGGGCGCATCGTCCCCTGCGGGATCGACGACAAGGGTGTGACCTCGGTGGCGGCCGAGGGCATCGCCACCACCCCGGCCGCGGTGGCCGAGATCCTGGTGCGCCACGCCGTGCGTCGCTGGGCGCCCGACGGGGCGTTCGAGCGCCAGGACGTCGACGCCGGGACCTGGTCCCGGCGACGGGCGGCGGCCGACGGTGCTGGTCGGGGCGGCGCGTCCGCGCCCACCGGCCCGCCGCGCTCGGACCCGGTCCCCATCGAGCCCTCGCCCGCCGATCCGGTCCCCTCGGAGCCCGTCCCCGCCGACCCGGTTCCCGCCGGTCCCGCCCCGGCCGGGCGCTCGGGGCCGGTCGGCGCCGCGCCGTCGTCCTCGCGCCATCGCGGTCCGGGCCCCCGCCTCGCCGTGCGCCTGCGCCAGGCCGGCGTGGACCCGGCCGGCGGGCTGGCGCTCGGCGCCCGCAAGCCGCCGTGGCTGCGCGTCCCGGTCACGATGGGCCGCCCGTACCTGGCCCTGCGGGGGACCGTGCGCGATCTCGGGCTCGTCACCGTGTGCGAGGAGGCGGGCTGTCCCAACATCTTCGAGTGCTGGGCCGAGGGCACGGCCACCTTCATGATCAACGGCGAGCGCTGCACGCGGGCGTGCGGCTTCTGCCTGGTCGACACCCGCCGCCCCGGACCGCTCGACCCCGACGAGCCCGAGCGGGTGGCGGCCGCGGTGGAGCGCCTGGACCTGTCCCACGCCGTGGTGACGGCGGTGGCCCGTGACGATCTCGCCGACGGGGGCGCCGCCGCCTTCGCGGCCACCGTCGAGGCCATCCGGCGCAGGCGGCCGGGCACGGCGGTGGAGGTGCTCGTGCCCGACTGCAAGGGGGACGCCGCCTCGCTGGCCGTCATCGTGGCGGCACGGCCCGACGTCTTCAACCACAACCTCGAGACGGTGGCGCGCCTGCAGCGCGCCGTGCGGCCGTCGGCCGACTACGCCCGCAGCCTCGCCGTGCTCGCCCGGGCCAAGGACGCCGGGCTCGTCACCAAGTCCGGCCTCATCCTCGGGATGGGGGAGCGCCGCCACGAGGTGCTGGGCGCCCTCGCCGACCTGCGCGGCGTGGGGGTGGACATCGTGACCTTGGGCCAGTACCTGCGGCCCACCGCCGCCCACCTCCCGGTGGCGCGCTGGTGGACGCCCGAGGAGTTCGACGACCTGCGCCGAGCGGGCGCGGCCATGGGCTTCGCCCACGTGGAGTCCTCGCCGCTCACGCGCTCGAGCTACCACGCCCGGGGCGCCGCCGACGCCGCCCGCAGCGCCCCGACGGCGGTCGCCGCCGCCGACGTCTCGGCGGGCGCGTCGTGACCGCGGCGGTGGACCGCGCTGCTCGCGTCGACCGGGTGCGCGCCCGCATGGGGGAGCTCGGCGTCGACGCCGTCCTGCTCTCGCACGGCGCCGACCTGCCGTGGCTCACCGGCTACCGGGCCATGCCCCTCGAGCGGCTCACGCTGTTGGTGCTGCCCGCCCAGGGCGAGGCCGTGCTGGTCGTCCCCGCCCTCGAGGCGCCCCGGGTGCCGGACCCCGAGGGCCGCTTCACGCTGCGGCCCTGGGCGGAGACCGAGGACCCCGTGGCCCT
>Ga0335078_10008990_pt1 | contig 14822 bp, 13 predicted proteins | sample Lox_Sample_32_FD_206711 | JGI IMG/M metagenome (GOLD analysis project Ga0335078, IMG submission 206711) | Soil microbial communities from Loxahatchee National Wildlife Refuge, Florida, United States - Lox_Sample_3.2 | ecosystem: Environmental > Terrestrial > Soil > Wetlands | place: USA...
CCGGCGCGGCGCCACCGCCGATCTCGCCGCGCGGTTCGGATTGCCGGTCTTGCTCGTTATGGATGTCGCGCGCCAGGCGCAGTCGGCCGCAGCTCTGGTGCGTGGCTTTGCCAGTCACGATCCGTCCGTACGCGTCGCCGGCGTCATACTAAACCGCGTCGGCAGCGAGCGGCATCGGATGATCGTTGCTGAAGCGATTTTGGCGCTCGGCATTCCGGTTTTCGGCGCTGTGCCGCGCGATGTGGCGCTGGCTCTGCCCGAGCGCCACCTCGGACTCGTTCAGGCCGGCGAGCATTCGGATCTGAAAGTCCTGATCGACCGCCTCGCCGAGGTTGCCGAGCGCCATTTCAATATCGATGCGATCATCGCCGAGGCAACGCCGCTCAGCGTAGCGGCCGCCGCAAGTGCGTCAGGTTTGCAGCCTCCGGGCCAACGCATAGCGCTCGCCCGCGATCGGGCTTTCAGTTTCATTTACCCGCATTTCATCGAATCGTGGCGGCGCGCCGGCGCGGAGATCATTTCGTTCTCGCCGCTCGCCGACGAACCACCACCAGATCGGGCCGATTGTTGCTGGCTGCCGGGCGGGTATCCCGAACTGCACGCTGACGCACTTGCGGCCGCGCAACAATTTACCGACGGAATACGGCGCTTTGCGCAAACGCGCCCGGTGCACGGCGAGTGCGGCGGCTACATGGTTTTGGGCCAAAGTCTTGAAGACGCGGCAGGCCGCACTCATCCCATGTCGGGCTTGCTCGGCCATGCGACGAGCTTCGCCAAGCCCAAGTTGCATCTCGGCTATCGCAGCGCGCGGCTCTTATCGGACTCCGTGCTCGGCAGCGGCGGAACGCGCTTGCGCGGCCACGAATTTCATTATGCAACACTCGCCTCCGCCGGCGGCGATGCGCCGTTGGCGGAGGTAACCGACAGCGCGGGCTGCGCGCCTGTGAGGGAAGGCGGCCGTCGCGGCCACGTCACCGGGACGTTCTTTCACGCCATCGCCGTCGCGAACTGATAAGGGCGACCGCGCTCAAGGCGTCAAATCGAGGCCCTCAACGACGCCGTAGTCTGTCAGCCGGCGGCCTTCGGCTCCTGCGCCGATTCGTCGGCCGGCTTGTCGGACACGCCCGCCTCGGCAAACGTCGCCATGCCGGTGTGGCAGGCGAGCGCCGCGCGCACAATGAGCACCGCCAGCGCGGCGCCGGAAGCCTCGCCAAGCCGCATGTCGAGATCGACGATCGGCTTCAGTTTCAGTTCATCGAGCAACATGCGATGCCCGGCTTCGGCGGAGACATGCCCTGCAAGCGCATGCGCCAGCGTGTCGGTCCGTAATTTGAACAGAGGCGCAACGGCAGCGGTGCAGACAAAGCCATCGAGCAGTACAGGAATTGGCAGGCGCCGAGCCGCCAGGACCGCACCGAAAATGGCGGCGAGCTCGCGGCCGCCAAGCGCCGCCGCAACGCTCAGTGGGTCTTGAATCAAGCCACGGTGACGTCGGAGCGCCCGGTCGATTACGTCGCGCTTGCGCGCCAAGCCTTCATCGTCGACCCCGGTGCCGCGGCCGGCCCAGCGCGTGGCGCCACCGCCGAACAGGGCTGCCGCGATGGCGGCCGCGGCTGTGGTGTTGCCGATGCCCATCTCGCCGACGCACAAAAGATCGCATTCCGGAGTCACTGCCTGATACCCGGTCGATACCGCGGCGAGGAACTCCTCTTCGCTCATCGCCGGCCCCCCCGTGAAATCCGCGGTCGGCTTGTCAAGCGCGAGCGGAATCACGCGCAAGTCGGCGCCGGCGGCGCGCGCCAGTTGATTGATGGCAGCCCCGCCCGCCGCAAAGTTCGCCACCATCTGTGCCGTCACTTCGACCGGAAAGGCCGACACGCCCTGGCCTGCCACGCCATGATTGCCGGCGAAAACGAGGATCTCCACGCGCTGCAAGCGCGGCGGCGAAGAGCCCTGCCAATGCGCGAGCCAGGCGGAAAGATCTTCCAGGCGCCCAAGGCTGCGTGGCGGCTTCGTCAACACGGCTTCCCGCGCGGCTACCAGCGCGCTCGCCGCGTGATTGCCGGGCGGCAGGTCGAGGCAGAACTCGCGCAGTCGCGAGTAAGAGGTAAAATCCGTCATCGGAGAAGCGCCTTATGTGGCGGTGGCTAGGCTTGCGTCTAGCAAATCCGCGGCATTGCCGCCATAAATTGCCAGGCGACAGACGAGAAGCACAATGACCATCGACGAGGCTTGGCTGAAACAGCGCGGCGACGATCTCAAAGCGAGCGTTCTCTTCTTGACGCGACTGCGCTACGGGCCGGCACTGCCGGTCGGCGGTGCGGCCATAGCGCAAGGGGTTTGGGCGTTTCCGTTAGCTGGCGTTCTTGTCGGTCTCATCGGCGCCGTGGTCTATCTGCTCGTGCATAGGATGGGCTTGCCGTCTTGGCCCGCTGCAGCGCTCAGTGTAGCGGCGACCATGGCCGTCACCGGCTGCCTGCATGAGGACGGGCTCGCGGATACAGCGGATGGCTTCGGCGGCGGGCAAACGCGGGAACTAAAACTCGACATCATGCATGATAGCCGGATCGGCACCTATGGCGTCTGCGCTCTGGCGCTCTCGATCGTGCTGCGCGTGAGCGCGCTAGCGAGCCTCGGTGATGCAGCGCTCGTGGTTCCAGCCCTGATCGCCTCGCACAGCGCCGCACGCGCGAGCCTGCCTGTGTTCATGTTTTTCGTCTCACCGGCACGCCGAGAGGGGCTGTCCGCATCTGCTGGTCAGCCAGCGCGGGAAGGCGTCATAGCGGCCGCGGTGTTAGGCGTTCTGGTCGTGGCGCTGTGCCTGGGACCTGTGCTTGCAATTGCCGCACTGATATTGCTCATGGTCGTCATCGCGCTTCTGGCGTGGCTGAGCCTGGCGCAGATCGACGGTCAGACGGGAGACGTCCTGGGTGCGGTTGAGCAAGTCAGCGAAATCGCCATCCTGCTCGTAGCATTGGGCTGAATTTGCACTGCGCAAATTTTGCGCAAGTTGCGCCATCGACAAGCAATGCACTGCGCTACTCCAATCTAAGTATTTGTTTAGGCTGCGTTATTTAGGGTTCGACTTTGGCACAAAGCTTGAATTTACAAGCGTTGCCGGAGCCATGACCCACAACCCGCCGCCACCGAAGTTATCTCTTTTGCCGGACACAGCGCCGTTCACGCCCGAACAGCGCGCGTGGCTCGACGGATTCTTTGTCGCTGCGCTTGGCCTGAGTGACAGCAGTATCACCGCGCTCCCGCCGCAAGACGGCGCGGCACTGATGGCTGGCGTCGGCACCACGTCGGAAGCAGATGACGGCGCGCCTTGGCACGACCAGGCGATGCCTCTTGCCGAACGTTTGAAGCTCGCCGAAGGCCGGCCGTTGCGCCGGCGCATGATGGCAGCCATGGGCCAGCAGGATTGCGGGCAGTGCGGCTACAATTGTCAGGACTACGCCGACGCGATCTTTTCCAAAAAAGAAGCCAAGCTCAATCTCTGTGTGCCGGGCGGAAAGGAGACGCTGCGCACGCTCAAGGTCCTGTACGGCGAGATGGGAGCGCCGTCCTCGCCCACATTGGTGCCGGCCGCGCCCGACTCGACGGCGCCGACTCCGAAATCTGATGTCGCCGTCGGCCGGTCGCGCGACAATCCGGCCGAGGCGGTCTTCGTCTCGCGCACGCTGCTCAACAAGCCGGGCTCGGGCAAGGAGACGTGGCATATCGAGTTCGATCTTTCGTCGAGCGGCCTCGATTACGTCGTGGGCGATTGCTTTGGCATTTTTCCGACCAACGACCCTGCGTTGGTCGAAGCGGTGATCAAGGCGCTCGCGGCACCTGCCGATTTTCCGATTGCGGGACGAACGCTGCGCGAGGAATTGACCGATGGTGTCTCGCTCGGACTGGCACCCGATATGCTGTTCCAGCTTTTCTCCTACATCACCGGCGGCGAGCGACGGCAAAAAGCCAAGGCGCTGGCCGCGGGCGAGGACCCCGATGGCGATGCCGCCAGCCTCGACGTGCTGGCGGCGATCGAAAAATTTTCCGATATACGGCCCGACCCGGAGGCATTCGTCGAAGCGCTTGAGCCGCTGCAGCCACGGCTGTTCTCCATCTCTTCATCGCCCAGGAGCAATCCTGGCCGTGTTTCGCTGACAGTGGACACGGTACGCTACAGAATCGGCAAGCGTATGCGGCTCGGCGCTGCATCCACTTTCCTCGGCGGGCGGGCAGCGACTGGTCAACCAGTGAAAGTCTACGTGCAGCGCGCTCAGCACTTTGGCCTCCCGGCGGACCCGGCGGTGCCGATCATCATGATCGGGCCCGGCACTGGCGTCGCTCCTTTCCGCGCCTTCCTGCACGAGCGCATGGCCACCAAAGCGCCCGGGCGCAACTGGCTATTCTTCGGCCATCAGCACCGCGACTACGACTTCTTCTACGAGGACGAGTTTTCCGGCATGCGGGCAGCGAACGTGCTCACGCGACTATCGCTCGCCTGGTCGCGGGACGACGCGCAGAAGTTCTACGTCCAGGACCGCATGCGCGAGGTCGGTCGCGACCTTTGGGGCTGGCTCGCAGACGGGGCTTACATCTATGTCTGCGGCGACGCCAAGCACATGGCGAAGGATGTCGAGCAGGCTCTGGTCGACATCGTAGCCCAGTACGGCGCGCGCTCGACCAACGAGGCGATCGCCTTCGTCAACGACCTGAAGAAGCGCGGCCGCTACCAACAAGACGTTTATTAATGCTCAAGCCGCGGCGCGCGCTTCGTCGGGGTCCAACGGCAGCTTGACCGGTTGCTTGCGCTTTGCCGAAAGGTCCAGCGCTTTGGTCAGCATCAGCCGATTGTGCGCTTCGGCTGCGGTCGCCGCCTGGGTCGGCAGTCCTAGCGAGACGCGGTTAAGCCACGAGACGGTCTCTTCCGCCATCGGGCCGCGCAATTCGCCAAGCGCCATGTCGCCAGGGGGATAAGACCCCATGAAATCGACCAGCCGGCTGGTGTCCGGCGCGTAGCCTTCGCTCTGCGGCTTCGACACCGCCAGAACGATGTCGCGATGAGTGTCGTCGATGGTGAGCACGCCGTCAGTGCCATTTATGCCGACTTCCAGGCTATACACCGCACCCGGCCACGTCACCGGGAGCGCCCACGAAATGCTGAGCGTATGCACCGCCCCGTCCGAAAACATGATCATGCCGGCGGTGGCGTCGATACCGTGATAGAGCGGCCCGAGCACCTTATCGACCGAACGCGCGTAACACTCGGCCGCCGTCTTCTTCTCCATGTACCACATGACGATATCCAGCGCGTGCGTGCCCGAGATTACCATGGGCGATATCGTCGTCGGATCGTCGGTGCGCTTGTAGTTGTCGATGGCAACCAAGCGATTCATGAATGCGCGCGAAGTCACTAGGGTCACGTCGCCGAGCGCACCGGTGCGGACCTTCTCCTTGGCGCCGAGCCATTTGCGGCGGAAGCGCTGAGTGTAGCCGACAACGGCGTCGAGCTTGGCGTCGGTGATTGCCTTGAGCACGCGCGCGGACTGGGCAAGATCGGTCGCGAGCGGCTTCTCGATCAGCATCGGCACCCCGCGCTCCACAGCCGCCATGACCGGCTCGACATGCAGGTGCTCGTCGGTCGCAATGATCGCACAGGTCACTTCCGGACGCGCCAAGAGCTCGCGATGGCTCGTAGTGATGAAATCGGCGCCGATGCGCGCGCCGACGTCGCCGCCGCGATTGTGATTGAGCTCGGCGATGCCGATCCACTCCACCGCCGGATGGCGCATGGCCACTTCGCCGCGAAACAAGCCGACGCGGCCAGCGCCGACGATGGCAAGCCCGATGCCCTTGGCGGATTTCTTCATACGTTCAGCCCCGCGCGGTTCTTGGCTTTCAGTTCGGCGATTCCTGAAATCGTTTCGTTGGTCAGCGGCAGGTCGATCGGCTCGTTGCGGTCAGCCGAGAGATCTGCCGCGCTGTAAGTCTCCATGACGCGCCGTGCGCTCTCGGGCGTCACCATCACCGGCGTGTCGCGGATGCAGGCCTCGAGGAAATGGATGGTCTCCGGTGCCATGCCGCCGGCAAAGACGTTATCGACCCACTCGCCCGGCATGGTGGACATGGGAAATTCCTGACCGCGCTGGACGGTGTTGAGCCAGTTGTCACGCTGAGTGTCATCGAGGATCAGCGCGCCCTCGGTGCCGGTGATTTCGATCCAGGTGGCGCAGTAATTGGGAAAGCTCGGCGGCAGATTCCAGCCGCCCCCGATCATCACCACCACGCCATTGTCCATGGTGACCGTGGTGAACATGATGTCGTGCGAGCCGTTGATCGGCTCCATGTAGCCGTAGGCGCCCTGGCTGTAGACCCGCACCGGCTTCGCCGGCTCAAGGAGCCAGAACACGAAATCGAGATCGTGGGTCGACTCCATGACCACGGGCGACAGGCGAACTCGGCTCGCGATCTTCTTGCCGAGTTCGCGCGACAGATGACGGCTGACCAGCACGGAGACAACCTTGCCGAGCGTGCCGTCGTTGATCTTCTTCTTGGCAAAGGCGACTTTTGGATTGAAGCGTTGCGAGTAGCCGATGGTGAATTTCAAATTGTTGCGATGGGATAGCTGGATCAGCTCATCGGCCTCCCACAGCTCGAGCGCGATCGGCTTTTCCAGCATGACGTTCTTACCAGCCCTCAGGCAGTCGCGTGCGATGGGGTAGTGGTTGGCCTCCGGCGTGGTCGAAATGTAAACTACCGAGATGCGTTCGTTCTTGACGATGTCCTGGTAGTCGAGCGTGGCGGTGGCCGGCTTGTAGAGCGCCTTCACTTCGGCGAGCCGGTCCGGCTTGATGTCGCACAGATGCAGCTTGTCCACCAAGGCCGTCCGCGCGAGCGTTTCGGCGCGCGTGCCGCCCACCCAGCCGACGCCGATCACCGCCGCTTCCACTGTTTGCACTGTCCTTCCCTTCTTTGACGTGGCGCATAAAGACCATGCCAGAACCGAAGGCGCAATGGTCGCAAGCTCGGCACCGGGGATAGCGACGTATTGCCCTTCGCCCGCTCACCCCTTTCCGATACGCTGCCGTCTAAAGGTCTTCAGAGCGTCCGCACACGTCTTGTCTTCGAAGGATACATCTGCGGGGTCCACAGAAGAATGTGCTACTCGTCGTCGAATGAATGGGACTCTCGGCCAGGATTCATATAGATCGACACTATAGTCAGAGCTTCCCGCAATACCCGTGAGTGTCAATTCACAGACAAGACCCGCCCCCAAATCTTCGGTATGGTCCGGCGGGCGAACCATGTCTCCAACTATAAATAACAGCACAAGCGCACCCGCCGTGCCGAGAATATATCCTAAGCAAATCGGCCCGGCCGCAATGCCGAGAACAAGATAACGCGCGGGTTTGAATTTTATCTGCAGGGTCGAAGCGGCCAAGAGACAATAAACAAAATAACTCGCGGCAAGCCAGAACATGTTGACCAGCGCGTTGGTAAACCTAAATCCGAAATAGGACAGAATCCAAGAGACAAGCAAAAGCGATATGAGCAGCAATGCAGAGCTCAACAGGACGCGAGACCGCATTTTTCGAATGGCAAAGAAAGCTATAAAGGCGAAGGGCGGCGCACCCAGCAGCGTGACCCACATCAAGGGTGCGGCAACGGCAGAAACATCCCGCATCAAGTTTCTTCCTGACCAAATCAGGGTGCAATCGAGACGTATGACAGTGGCGACCGCCAGCGCGAGCGGTCAAGCCGCGATTCCAAAAACCCTCTCGGCGAACTGCGGATAGACCTCAGCCAGCATCGGCGCGACGGTCGAGCGCATGAGCTGCAACGTGTCCGCGGACGGCGCCGGCGTCATCGGCACATCAGAGGGCCGCTCAAAATCGAAGCCAGTGTTCTCGATCACCTCTTCAACGCTGTGCCCCGGATGGACGCTCGCCAGGTGAAAGCGGCGCCGTGTGCGGTCGAACTCGAACAGGCAGCGGTTGGTGACGAGCGCGATGGGGCCGCCGGAACGAAACACATTATCGGGACTGCCGCCCGGCGCACTGATGAAATCGACTTTCGGCACCAGTGTGCGGCGCGAATGCTCCAGGCGAAACAGGATCACCTTCGGCACGACGTAGTAAAGGTAGGCAGAGCCGAACGAACCCGGAAATCTCACCTTCGGATGCTCGTACTCACCGATATTGACGAGATTGATGTTGCCTTCGCCGTCGATCTGTCCACCGGAAAGAAAGAACACATCGACACGGCCTTGGCCGGCGCAGTCGAACAGCTCGCGGGAGCCATCAGTAAAGAACGTGTGGGCGCGGCTGCCGAGGAGCGATACGTAAGGCCGGCCGCCGCCGCCCTCGCGCGCCAACAGCGCCGCCGTTGCGGGAATGGGCGAGGACACGCCGACCGCGACGTGACGAACGTCGCCAATGAGCCGACAGATCACGTCGGCGAGCAGTTCTTCGTCGGCGTATTCCGCCACGGCCGGTGGGTCCCTTGCTGCACCTAGAGGCTACTATGGTGGCGAAAGTTCATCCCGTCGAGCGTCGCAGGGAAGTGCCGGATGGGCACCTAGACCCGTCGCTGCCTGCCAGCGCCGAGGCCCGCGACCGCTTGGCAGACAGCAACGCCCAATAGGCTCAACATCGGTACCGTCCAGTTCGCAGCGATATCGTGCAACCATCCGAAGGCGACAGGGCCGGCCACCGCAATGAGATAAGCAGCCGCTTGGCAAGGAAGCTGTAGCGACGCCTGAGTGAAAGTCGCGCCGCTTTCGGTGTAATTGCGGTGTGCGCTGTCGACATGCGCTCATCTCCTAAAGAGTGCTTTTTCCGTCGATTGCAGTCAGGCTTGGCGGCGGCAGCGTGCCTGCTGGCCATCACGCCACCTCGCGCTGCTCTACCTGATGGGTCGCTCGCGGTCGCTTTAAAGTGGCGACTCACGCCAAGCATCCAGCAGATAAATGCGCTGCTCTGTCTCGCCCTGCTTGCGGGCGTCCTTCGGGTGCATATCGAGGCAGTGGGCGCAGCCGTTGATCTGCGAGGCACGAATCTTGACGAGTTCCGTCAGGCTTCCTTCCAGGCCGGACGATGCGAGTAGGCCCTTGCCGTATTCGAGCCAAGCCTGCATCGGGGCGGGCGCTGCGGCAAACAGGTTCAGTCTCGGTTTCATGATCGTTCTCCTTCGTCAAGCCTTTGTCCGAAGACATGACGAGAAGGAACTTTCCGGTGTGACCGCGGCGAAATTTATTTTCGCGCTGTTCCGGGATACCCGGAATCGCGACCATTTTTTACGGCCGGACGTGTTCCCGGCCGTGACCGCAGCGCGTCAGGCGGCGACTTTTTCGTAGACGTAGCGGTCGAGATATCGCGCAAAACCCTCGGGCGTAGCGGCAAGTTTCGCGTACTCGGCCATGTGAACCGCATCGATCCCGTAATGGTCCGGCAGCGGCAGCGGCCAGGACCCGCGTGGTTCGACGGCGACTGCCTCCACATAGAAGCCCGGCAGCGTGCCGGCTGCGAACAACGGATCGCGCAACAGATCGCCGTCGTGAATCTTTTCCACCGTGACAACAGTCTTTTGCGCCGCGTGCGCCATCGTAAAGAGTTCGCGCTGCGTGCCGACAAAGACATTGCCGGCACGGTCGGCAAGGGCGGCGTGGAACAACACAACGTCCGGCTTCAATGCCGGGAGAAGCACGATGGGATCGTCATTGCCGAATGGATTGCTGGAGATTTTCCAATCCGGCCGATGCGTCAGCACGTCGGAGCCGATGAGGCCGCGCAATGGCATAAATGGCACACCCTTCTCCGCCGCCTGGAGCTGCGCATGCAGTGCCGGACAGGTTGCGTCGCGCACACGCAGTGCCCCGGACAATATCGCGGACGAAAAGCGCGGCGCTGGGCCGAACTCGCCGAGACTGATGCCGGATGTATCCAGCGTCTCGACGCAGCCTGCGCCGATCAGAAGATCGGCCTGCAGGCTCGAAGTCGGCAGGGTGATCAGATGCAACCGCTTGACGCCGCGCCGGATCAGCGCGCGCGTCGCCGCCATGGCCACGCCCGAACTTTCGCGCGCCACCGCCAGCATGCAGCTGTCGGTGATGGGCGCAAGCATCTCGTCGAGGGTGCAGACAACCGTCGACATCGCCACAGATTACTCCCTCTACCCCTCCCCGCCTGCGCGGAGAGAAGCTCTTATCACGATAACGCCGCCTTCACGTGGTCTGGCGAGAACGGCACGCGGCGAATGCGAACGCCGGTCGCATCGAAGATGGCGTTGGCGATCGCGGCCGCGACCGGCCTGCTGGACGGTTCGCCAGCGCCGGATGGCGCAATCTCCGGATGGTTGATCAGTACCACGTCGATCTCTTCGGGTGTCTCGGTGATGTCGAGGATCGGATAGGTCATCCAATCGACGCTGGTGACGTTCTTCTGACTGAACTTGACCTCCTCCCACAGCGTGCGGCTGACACCCTGCACGATGTTGCCCTCAACCGTCATCCGGATGCCGTCCGGATTGATGATTTGCCCGCAGTCGTGCGCGACCGTGAATTTGCGCACGTGGATCTTGCCATTGCGGCGGTCGACATCGACCTCGGCAATCATGGCGACGCGCGTGCCGTTGCGCTGCGCGTAGGCGATGCCACGGCCCGAGACCTTGTCGCCGGTCTGGCCCTTGTGCGGCGACGGCCTTGTCTGCCAACCCGCCTTTTCAGCCGCGGCTTTGATCACCGCAGCGTCGCGCGCGTCCTTGATGTAGCGCAGTCGGAACGCGATCGCATCCATGTTCAGGGCCGCCGCCACTTCGTCCATGAACGACTCGCTGGCGAAGTGGATTTGCGGCCCTACCGGATCGCGCAGATGCGAGGACCGCAGCGGCGAGGCGCGGTCAAGCAGCGGCGCAATTGTCTCCCATGCAGTCCGCTTGTTGGCGAAGGCGTACGACTCCGCCGGCACCCCGAAACCATCCCCGGATTTGAGATCGACACCGAGCGTCTGACCAGCAAGCGTGTCGTATGGCTTGCTGCCGTTGGTGTCGACGTCGACGCGCGAGAAGCCCTTGCTCAGAAAGTCGTACGCGATAACGTTGCCCTGCGCATCGAGCGCCACGCGCGCCTTGTGGATCGACGCCGGGCCCTTCGGGTCCCAGCCGGTGCCCTGATTACGCATGTACTGTAGGCGCACCGGCTTGCCGACCGCCTTGGCCAGAACCGCGGCGTCCATAGCGGCATCGTCGGCATCGTTGCGACCATAGGATCCCGGGCCGGGCGTCCAGATCACGTGGACGTTGTCCTCCGGCATGTTGAGGATCGCGGCAATTCCGGCCCGCACGAAGTGCGATTTCTGCGTGCCGCTCCAGCACGTGACATGACCGTCCTTGATCTCGACCAGAGAACAGGCCGGCCCCATGCTCGAATGGGACTGGAACGGCCATTCGTATTCGGCCTCGATGACACGCGCCGCCGTCTTGAAGGCATCGTCGACGTTGCCGGCTTCCTTCGGCTCGACCTCGCGCTTGCGCGGGCTCGCGCTACGGATGTGATCATAGAGTGCGGCCTGGCTGGGAAACGGCGGCGCTGCCGCCGACCACTCGACGTTCAACTGCTGTGAAGCCTTGATCGCGTCCCACTCCCTGTCGGCGACAACGCCAAGGAAACCTTTGTCCCACACCACTGTGGCGGTCGGGATATCTTTGATCGAAGCTTCGTCGACCTTCACCGGCACCGCGCCGGCGACTGTCGGCCGGATCATGCGCGCGTGCACCATGCCCGGCACCTTGATGTCGGTACAGAAGTTTTCCTGTGCGAAGACCTTCGGCGCGATGTCCTCGCGCCTGATCGGCTGACCGACGATCTTGTGCTCCTTGGGATCCTTCGGCTGCGCCTTGCCGGGAGCGTAGAGCGGGTTGCCGTATTTTTTGTTCCAGTCGAGCTGGACATTGAAATAGCGGCCACCGATCAGATCGGCGTAGCTGACCGACTTGGTGGCGTCGCTTTTGGCGTGGACGATGCCGTCCGTCACCGTGAGCTCATCTGCGGGAATGCCGAGCTTGTCGGCCGCCATCTCCACCAGCACGCGGCGCGCTTCCGCTGCAGCTACCCGCATCTGCTTGCCGCCTTGTTGCAAGCCGGTAGAGCCGGACGCGCCACCTTGATTGACGCTGCTCGCGGTGTCGCCCATGAACACCTTGACGCTCTTGAACGGCACATCGAGCTCTTCGGCGACGATCTGTCCGACGGCAACAAACAGCCCCTGTCCCATGTCCATCTTGCCAAAAAAGGCCGAGATGGTGCCGTCGGCATTGACGGCGATGTAGGAGGACAACTGGTCCGGCATCAGCGGCGGCTTCACGCTGGCGGCAATCGCATCGCCTGCGGCGCGCGCGGTATCCAACGTGATCGGTGCGCCGATTGAGACTACAAGTGCGCCGCCGGCCCGCAGCAAGGAGCGTCGCGAAAACGTTGTGGATTTTTCATGTCTGGTCATGCCGGCCTCCGTCAACCCATCATGGCAGCAGCGCGCTTGACCGCGCGCAGGATGGCCACGTGCGTTCCGCAACGGCACTTCAAGCCTTCAAGCGCGCTGCGGATTTCAGCATCGGTCGGTTTCTTTTTGTCGCGCAGGAACGCAGCGGCGGTCATGATCCAACCGTTGATGCAGTAACCGCATTGCGGCACCTCCTCCTCAATGTACGCCTTCTGCAGCGGATGCGGCTTCTCCGGCGTGCCGAGTCCGGCGAGCGTCAAGATCTTGCCGTCGCCGACCGCCGAAACCGGCGTAACGCAAGAGCGAATCGGCTGACCGTTGAAATGCACCGTACAGGCGCCGCATTGCGCGAGCCCGCAGCCAAAATGTGGATTGTTGAGGCCTATATCGTTGCGCAAGACATAGAGGAGCGGCGTGTCCGGATCGGCTTCGACCGTGCGGTTCTTACCGTTTACCTTCAGCGTAAATCTTTGATCCATCGCGACTGTGCCTCCATGTGCGCGGCGGCTTCATTGATCAGGCCGGCCATATGCCAGTGCGTCCCGATGCCGCCGCATCGGCTCAGCCGAGATTATGCCCAAACTCCAAGCTTGGGAACACTACCAGGCGGTTATCAGCTCTGCCGTCACGGCTACATGCTTCACATTCTCTTTGAGTTTTGCCCAATCGAAGTTCACGCATATTGATGATCGCGAGCCTGCATTGGAGCAACAAATTGGGCTAGCTTTGCGGAGTTGATTCGGCCGACCGCCGAAGCGACGCCGAACGTTCAAGGCTGAACAGCCGAAGGACCTGTCAACTCATGCGCGCGCTGCTCGCCCTTGCCCTGACTATCTTGCTGCCGCAAATCGCCGCCGCGGAGGATTGGCGCTATTGCCTAGCGCCGTCCCATGCCGATCAAAAGATCTATGTGTCGATGCCGTTCCCGGCGACGATCGCGATGGATGCAGCCGAATCGCAATTCGGCCGACTCCTATTCCGACTCGGCCTGCGCTACGACGACGTACAGTGCCCGCTGAGCGATAGCGAATCGGGCGCGCTCGCCATGCAGCGCCACGCCATTAGCGTCAATCACGAAGTCGGAATCCAGGTCATCAACATGCCGTGGAAACCTGGTAGTTGATGCGTGAGCACACCTTACTGAGGCTCTATCCCTGCCGCTTTGATGATTTTGCCCCATTTCGCGCTTTGCTCGGTGATGAAAGTAGCAAACTCCGCGGGCGTATCCCATTGCGCCACGACGCCCAGCGCCTTGAAGCGCTCAGCGGTTTCGGGCCGCTTGAAATCCGCCGCCAGCGCCGCGTTGAGCTTGTCGATGATCGGCCGCGGCGTGCCGGCGCGGGCGAAAAAGCCCTGCCAGCTGCTCGAGTCGTAACCGGGCACAGTTTCGGCAAGAGGCGGCACGCCGGGTAGCTCCGAATTGCCCCTGGCGGAGAGGGCGGCGAGAGCCTTGATCTTGCCGGCCTGGATCAACGGCAGCGCCGGCGGAATATCCACAAACATCATGGAAACGTTGCCGCTGGCAACGTCCGTGAGGCCTGGAACCGCGCCCTTGTAGGGAATATGGCGAATGTCGGTACCGGTCATGATCTTGAACTGCTCGGCGAAGATCTGATGCGGGCTGCCGACGCCAACCGACGCGTATGTGAGTTCGCCGGGTTTGGACTTCGCAAGCGCGACGAGATCCTTCACCGAATTGACCGGCAGAGTCGGCGAGACCACCAGGGCGAATTGCGTGAGCCCGGTAAGCATGACCGGCGTGAGATCCTTGGGATCATAGGAGAGTGACTTCATCAGATAGGGAAGCAGAATGATGATCGAGGGCGAGTGCAGAAGCGTGTAGCCGTCGGGCGCTGCTTTGGCCGCATAGGAAATGCCGATCTCGCCAGCGGCGCCAGGCTTGTTCTCGACCACAAAGCTTTTGCCCAACGCCCGCTGCAGCACGTCAGCTTCATAGCGGGCCATGATGTCGGTCGAGCCGCCCGGCGTGAACGGCACGACGACCGTCACCGGCCGGTTCGGGTAATCATCAGCTGCGATGGCCCGCCACGGCCCAAGGCCGATCAACGCGCATAAGGCCATTGCAAGTGCGATCGTGCGTCCGAGCATTCTCATGCTTTCCTCCCGGCTCTGGTCAGCCTAGACCTATGCCTAACCGGCCTACAAGCCAGCATCATGACGGGCTGCCCGCCGCACCCGAACGGTGTTAGGAGTTGGCTCTCAATCACACGGTCGGTGTCGCGGCGCGGTGGCAAATTCTCTCGCAAGATTTCTGGCGGAGCGGGGCCGCAGGAGCGACATCGATTACCAGTTGCTCGCGCCGCTGTTGATGCA
>Ga0335078_10008991_pt1 | contig 14821 bp, 12 predicted proteins | sample Lox_Sample_32_FD_206711 | JGI IMG/M metagenome (GOLD analysis project Ga0335078, IMG submission 206711) | Soil microbial communities from Loxahatchee National Wildlife Refuge, Florida, United States - Lox_Sample_3.2 | ecosystem: Environmental > Terrestrial > Soil > Wetlands | place: USA...
GTCGCAGCCGTCGCCTAACATCCCCCATTGAAGGAGCTGAGCCCGCGTCATTTACACCGCTCCTGGGACGTCACCCGTTCGCCCTGCCGGTCCATCAGCGCCCGTGCGCGCCGTGTAGCCCGGAGAGGGCCAGGGCCAGCGTCGCCGTCGCCGTCCTGCCTGCCTGGCCGGACCGGTGGCGCGGCGTCGCTGCGGATGGGTCAGGCCACGAGCAGGCGTAGGCCAAGCTCTGCGGCGTCGAGGCCGGCGAGCTCGGCGTTGCGCTCGGCCCACCGGCCAGAGGCCAGGTCCTCTCCAAGGCGGTGCACCGCCCGCTGCTCAGCCTCCGGCCCGACCCTGGCCCATACGGAACAGGCGTGGCGCACATGCTCCTCCAGGTAGGCGCCGGGCCTGCGCCAGTAGGCTTCGAGGAAGCCGTCGGCGCAGTCCCACGGGATGAGCACCGGCTCCGTGCGGGCCCCGATCGCGCCGGCCAGCCGGGGCAGGCAGTCCGGATCGGCAAGCCCGGCGGCCTCGGGCAGGTAATCGCGGGTGAGCCAGAATCGTCGGCGCCACGCGAACTCGCTGGCGTCGTAGGTGAACACGACCACGTGGCGGGCAACGCGCCGCATCTCCCGCAGGCCCGCGACGGGGTCCTGCCAGTGGGGGACGGTGCTGAAGGCCATCGCGGCATCGAAGGACTGGTCCGCGAACGGCAGGCTCTCCGCGGCGGCGGCCACGCACGGCGCGGCACCCTCGGGGCGCAGCGCCCGCATGACCGCCGACGGCTCCACCGCGGTGACCTCGCGGTCAGGCGGCTCGTAGGAGCCGGTGCCCGCCCCGACGTTCAGGACCGTCCGCGCGTCGCCCAGCGCTGCCCAGACCTGCGCGGCGATCCGCGGGTCCGTGCACCGCGCCGCGGCGTAGGCGCTGCCGATGGCGTCGTAATAGGGCACGCCAAGTATGCTCAGCTGCTCCTCTGGTGTCATTGCCACTCCCATCGCCCGTGCCTGCAGTTCCCTGTCGATGCCGGCCACCATGGCGTCGGCGCGGTCGCGCTGCTCCAGCAGCAGGCCGCGCAGTCGGCGCAGGCGCGCGGCCGCGTGGGTGGACGGATCATCGACCAGGTCCGCGATCTCGCCGAGCCCGAAGCCGACTATGCGGTATCACGTCACGTGAGGGTCAAGCGCCCGGCCTGGCCAGATCACCCGGCCCCCGCAGACGCAGGGATGTCTTGCCGCTCGTCTCGCCGAACAGGTGCCGGCCGGTCCCCGGCACGACCGGGCAGATCATCAGCCGCAGCTCATCGAGCAGGCCACGCTCAGCAGCCTGGCCTCGGTGCCCGGCGCCTCCTCCAGCGCGACCCTGGCCGCCTCGTCGCGGGCCTGGCCGCCAATACGGTCCTAGTCGCGTATGCGCCTGCCGGTGATCTTGCGGGGGACGATCCGTACGTACACATCGCGCGCGCCGCCCGCCCACGGCCGGACGTCTACGCTCTGCTCCAGATGGCGCACTTCCGCCTCGCTGGTGACGCGGGCCGCTCGCCCGGTCACCAGGACGCTCCAGCCCTGGACCAGCGCCTCATCCAGACGGTCTACCTCAAACCCGGCTGGGCCGTCCAGATACCCGGCGAGCAGCGTGTCAGGGGCGGTCCGGAAGATCACCGTCTGCCCGGCCATCGCGTAGTTGACCGGCAGCACGACGGGCCCGTCGGTGGCGGTGAAGGCGACCCGGCCTATCCCACCGGGTGCGAGCAGTTCGTGACACTCCGCAGCGGTGAGCGCCTGAAGTACCTGATGACTGGAGCCCACAGCCCGGCCGGACGGCCGGCCTGTGCTGGCGCCCAGCAGGCTCTCCGGCGCGGTCTGCAGCGCCGTGGCCAGCTGCCGCAGAGCCGCCTGGGTGGGCAGCGCCGGATGCGTCTCCAGACGCTCCAGGTACGCCACGCTCACGTCGGCTAGCCCGGCCAGCTGGCGCCTGGTCAGCCTGAGGTCCTTGCGCCTGCGGGTCACCCGCTTTCCCAGGTCGCCTGGTCCCGGGCCCGCCATCCCCTGCCGTGCGGCCATGTCCCGGTCACCTCCCGCCGCTTTCGCGGTCATCGCGTCTCATGGTGCACCGCTAGCTGGGTGGCCGGCCATGCGCCAAGGTCCCGGCAAGCGTGCCCGTTTGGCCCTGACTGAGATGGCAAACATCAGCCGGTGCGCCACGCTCGTCCCGGGCGGCCACGGGCTGGCGGTCATCGGGCCTGCACCTGCCCACCGCCGAAATGGGTAGATCTGCCGATGCCGTGGCCGGGGCGTCTCGCGGAGGGTGGCCATACGCCGGCCGACCGGACGGCGATCACCGGGATCCACAGGGATCCGAGCGAGGGGGATCATCATGATTCTGGCCACCACGACCGTCGAGGACGTCGACCGATTCCTGAAGGTGTTCGGCACCACGGGCGCCGACAAGCGCGCTGTGCACGGGTCGAAGGGCGCCATCGTGTTCCGCGACCCGGCCGAGGAGAACCGGATGTGGGTGCTGTTCGAGTGGGACGAGGAGGGGTGGGCGAATTTCGTGTCCGATCCCGAGGTCCCGCCGATCCTGAGGGAAGCCGGGCACCTCGGCAAGCCCCAGACGGCGCCGCTGCTCGGCCAGTACCGGGCGTAGGGCGAGGAGGGCAACGATGACCAGCCTTACCAGCCGGCCCGCGCGCGTCGGCCTGGTCACCGACCAGACCGGGCCGCTGTCCTTCATGGGCATCGCCAACGTCAACGTGGCCAAGATGGTCACCGACGACATCAATGCCAACGGCGGCCTGCTCGGCCGCCCCGTCGAGCTGTACGTCGAGGACAGCGCTACCGAGGACCACGTCGCGCAGATGGCGGCGGCCAGGCTCGTCCACGAGGCCGGCGTCGACGTGGTCATCGGCGGCATCTACAGCTCGACCCGGCAGGCGATCAAGCGCCCCGTGGTCGACGAGGCCGCGAAGCTCTACATCTATCCGGAGCAGTACGAGGGTCAGGAAAGCCATCCGCTGATCTTCTGCACCGGCCCGGTGCCCGCACAGCAGGTCGAGCCGTTCATCCCCTGGTTGATGCGCGAGACGGGGGCGCTCAAGTTCTACCTGCCCTCGGCCGACTACATCTGGCCGCATACGCTGAACAAGAAGGTCCGGGACGTCGTCACCGCGCGGGGCGGGGAGATCGTCGGCGAGGAGTACTTCCCGCTCGACCACACCGAATACGCCCGGCTGGTCGCCGACATCATGGCCTCGGGCGCCGAGGTCGTGTTCAACACGATCGTCCCGCCTGGGCTGGCCCCGTTCCTCGCCGAGCTCCACGAGGCCGGATTCGCGGCCCGCGGCGGGCAGCTCGTGTGCACCTACTTCGACGAGAATTTCCTCAATCTCGTGCCTGCCGAGCACGTCGAAGGTCTCTACGGGTGCCTGGACTACTACCGGGACGTGCGCGACCCGTTCAGCGCCGAACTGCTGAACCGCTATGACGCGCTGTACCCGGGCAGCGCGATGTTCACCGCGGGCTCGGCGTGCTCGGGCACGTACCGGGCGCTCAGGATGTGGGCGGCAGCGGTGACCGAAGCCGGGTCGCTCAGCCAGGACGAGGTGATCACCGCGCTGGACCACGCCAGCATCCCCGCGGGTCCGGGCGGCCCGGCCGAGATGGTGCCGGGGCAGCACCACGTGCGGATGAACATGTACATCGCACGCTCCGAAGGAGGCACCTTCAAGGTCGTCAAGAACCTCGGCCGCATCGACCCCCAGGAAGGCCAGGTGGCGGCCGGCTGACCGATAGTATCCGGGTCGGTCTCGCGGGTCGCTGGTAGCTGCAGCGCGCGAGGCCGACCCGGATTCCTGTTCAGGGCCGGCGACCGGTGAACGCCAGCATCTTGTCCTGCGGGCTGGCGTCGGCGGGCACCTCGACGGCCGCGGCCATCATCTTCTGGCCGAGCGGGTTGGTGCCGCGGAGCAGAGCGGGCGGCACGTGGTGCAGGCCGATCGTCGTGGCCTCGACGGCGTCCGGCGGGAGTGCCTCGTCGGCCCCGATCGAGCGGGCCAGATCCCAGCTGTGGATGAGCAGGTCGCCGATCAGGAACCCGGCCAGGTCCTGCTTCGGGGCCCCGCCGAACTCGGCGACGCTGCCCGTGAGCCGCGCGGGATCGGAGAGCAGGGCGTCGAAGGCGGCGCGGATCTGGTCCCAGGTGTCGCCGGGGGCGACGTCTGCGCCGATCAGGCGGCCACCCTCCGCCTGCCAGCTAACGGTATGGCCCACCAGCTGGCGCACGGTCCACTCGCCGCATGGAGTCGGCCTCTCCCACTGGCTGTCGGTGACCTGATCGCAAACCTCGCTCCACTTGGCGGCGGCCTGACGCCAGAGATCCAACGGGCTGTTCATCATGTCCCCCCGAGTAGCGCCATCCCGGCCGTGCCGCGCTGTCGAACCTCCAACGCGCACGTTCCGCGCCAGGACCCCCCCTGACCTTGACATATGGTACTAGGGTGGCTGTCCGCGCGCCGTCGGGAACGGTGACGTTCCTGTTCACCAGCATCCAGGATGCTCGGCGCCGGTGGGATGAGGCGCCGGCCGAGATGGCGGCCGCCCAGCGAGTCCACGACGCGATCGTGCAAGAGGCGATCGAGGGTCACGGCGGGTACGTGTTCGCCACCGACGGAGACGGCTTCTGCGCTGCCTTCGCAACGGCTGCGAGCGCGGCCGGGGCGTCGGTCGAGGCGCAGCGCAAGCTGCGCGCCGACGTCACGATCGGCTTCGCGGTGCGGATGGCCCTGCACACCGCGGAGACCCTGGAGCTTGGCGGCAACTACTCCGGGAGCGAGGTCAACCGGGCGGCACGGCTGATGGCGCTGGCCCACGGCGGGCAGGTCCTGGTGTCGGATACCACCGAGGTGCTGCTGCGCAGCCGCCTGTCGCTGCGGCCGCTCGGCGAGCACGTGCTCCGCGGGCTGCGGGGGCAGATCTCGGTGTACCAAGTCGTTGCCGACGGCCTCCCGGCGGAATTCCCGGTGCTTCGCAGCGCCGAGCGGTTCGCGGGCAACCTGCCCCGGCAGGTTACCTCCCTCGTCGGTCGCGACGGCCTGGTGCGCCAGGGCGCTGAGCTCGTGCGCGAGCGGCAGCTGGTCACGCTGACCGGCGTCGGCGGGGTCGGCAAAACGCGACTGGCGGTGGAGCTCGGCGCCGAGCTGGCCGGGGAGTTTCCCGACGGAGTGTGGATGGTCGAGCTGGCCGGGGTCGGTGATCCGGGATCTATCCCCGCCGCGATCGCGACCGTGCTCGGGATCACGCCGCAGGGCGACACCCCGCTGATCACGACGGTCGCGGCCGCGCTGGCGGGCAAGCGGTTGCTGCTCGTCATGGACAACTGCGAGCACCTGCTGGCGGCCGCCAGATCGGCGATCGAGAAGATCATCGGCTGCTCAGTCAATGCCAGGGTCGTGGCTACATCACGCGAGCCGCTCGGCGTGGATGCCGAGACAGTGCTCGGCGTTTCCCCGCTGGCGGTGGCCGGTGGCAGCGAATCCGACGCTGTCACGCTGTTCGTTGACCGGGCGCGCACCGCGCGCCGCGATTTCGGGCTCGGTGACCCGGACACGGCGGCAGCGGTGTCTCAGATCTGCATCACGCTCGACGGTCTCCCACTGGGCATTGAGCTGGCGGCCGCCCGTATGGCGGCCATGAGCGCAACCGAGGTGCGGGACCGGCTCGCCGACCGCTTCCGCCTGCTGCACGGCTCGGCGCCGGGCCCCGAGCGCCAGCACACGCTGCGTCACACGGTCGCGTGGTCCTACGACCTGCTCACCGACGACGAGCGCGCGCTGCTGAGCGCCACTTCGGTGTTCGCCGGCGGATTCGAGCTGGCGAGCATTCACGCCGTCGCCAGCCGCGGCGACGTGGTCGATGTGCTCCGGCATCTCGATTCGCTCGTCCGCAAGTCGCTCGTTGTCGCCGACCACACCACGACGCGCACGCGCTACCGCCTGTTCGAGACCATCCGCCAGTTCGCCGAGGACCGGCTTGAGGCAGCCGGCGGCCTGACCGCGACCCGCGACCGCCATGCGGCCCACTTCGCGGAGGCGGCCAGCGCTTGGTGGGATCAGTGGAACGGGCCGGGATGGCGGGATGCCGTCGACTGGGTCGATGCCGAGTTCGGCAACCTGCGCGCCGCGTTCAGGTGGAGCTGCGCCCGGGGCGAGGTGACGGTGGCCACCGACATCGCTGCGCACGCCGCCCTGATGGGCTTCTCCGGGCAGCTGTTCGAGACGCTCGCGTGGGCCGAGGAGTTGCTCCCCGCGGCCTCCGCGGCAAAGGTGTCACGCCTGCCACGTCTTTACACCGCGGCCGGTTACGCCTGCTTCGCAGGCCGCGCCGAGGCCGCCCGGGCCAACGCCCATCGGGCCGTCGAGCTGGAGGCCGACGGCCGCTACGACCCGTGTGAGCCGGGGTACGCGATGTTCGTCGAGGCCCTCGGCCAGGTCTACTGCGGGGACCTGGATCGCTACATCGAGCTGACCGGCGAGGTGGTGCGGCGCTACGGCAGCGACCGCGGCTATGGTCTCGCCTCCTACGTCGATGGCCTCCAGTCGGCGGGCCGGATCGAGGAAGCGCTGGCGCTCACCGAGGAGTCGGTCGCCGCCGCCCGCCGGCTCGGCAACCCGTACTGGGTCGCCTATGCGCTATGGATCGCAGGTATGGCGTTCTCGCATACGAACCCCCGGCGGGCGCTGGCGGCCTGGCAGGAGGGCATTGAGTATGTGCACGAGCACCGCATCCACTTCTTCGAAGGATTCATGGCCCGCGACGCGGCCCGCCTCAACACTTCGGACGGTGAGCCCGACGTGGCTCTCGGGCTGTTCGCCGAGGCGATCCAGGCCTTCCACCGCGCAGGCAACGTGCCGCAGCTGATCATCACCCTCGCCAGCGTCCCCGCGCTGTTCGAACGGCTCGACCGGATAGAGCCTGCGGCCGTGCTCCTGGGCGCGATGTCGCGGGAGTCCTCGAGCTCCCATCACGTCCCCGAGCTGGCCGAGCTGGGGGATCGGCTCACCTCCAGGCTCGGCGCGACCAAGGCGGGCGAGCTGGCCGGGGTGGGCGCGGGCCTCAGCCTCGACGACGCCGCCGGCTACGCCCGCAGGCAAATCGACGCTGCCCGCCGCGACCCCAGGCCGGGGTCGCGTGGCGGGCGCCCCGGCGGTCTGAGCAGGCGCGAGGTCGATGTGCTCCGCCTGGTCGCCGCGGGCCGCACGTCCGGGGAGATCGCTACCGAGCTGTTCATCTCGGCACGGACCGCCGAGCATCACGTCCAGAACATCTACACCAAGATCGGCGTGTCGAACCGCGCTGCCGCCACGCGCTGGGCCGTGACGCACCGCGTCGTGGACGGCGTCCCCGGCGGCTGACCCGGCGGCCCCTCCGTGGCCGGGGCGGCCGACGGTCACGCCGGACGACCGTGTTCGCCGGGCGAGGCGGCAGCCGCCCGCTGGCTGCGTTGTTGACGCTGAGCCAGCGCGAGGAGTACGAACGTAGGATCCCTGGTTCAGCTCATCCGAGCCGATTCGCGCTGAGGTGGTCATGCGTCGTCGATTCGCCGGAATGTCCCTGCTGTCGGCCCTGGCTGCGGTTTCCCTGGGCTTAGCCGCCATGGCCAACGCGGCGGCGGCTCCGCTCGCCGCGGGCCCAGCCCCGGCCGGCGGCAAGCACGCCGTTGCGGTAGGCACCGGGGGCGCGGCGGCATCCATGGACCTTGATGCCAGCCGGGCAGGCATCGCCGTGCTCAAGCACGGTGGCAACGCCATCGACGCCGCCGTGGCGGTGGCGAGCACGCTGGGGGTGACGATCCCGTTCGTGGCCGGACCCGGCGGCGGCGGGTTCATGGTGATCTACCTGGCCCGCACGCACCAGGTGGTGACCATCAACGGGCGCGAGGCCTGCCCGCAGGCCTGCACGCCGACGATGTTCACCAGCCGCCAGACCGGCCAGCCGCTCGGCTACGACTACGCATCGGACCAGCCGCTGGCCACCGGGGTGCCAGCCATGGTGGCCACCTGGGCCATGGCCGCCCGGCGCTTCGGCCGAATGAGCCTGCGCACCGACCTGAAGCCGGCCATCGGCGTGGCCGAGCGGGGATTCCGGGTCAACTTCGACTTCCGCCAGCTGACCGAGTCCGCACTGCCGCTGCTGCGCGCCTACCCAGCCAGCCGCAAACTGCTGCTGACCAGGTCCGGCGACCCGCTGCCCGCCGGCACGCTGCTGCGCAACCCCGACCTGGCCAGAACCTACCGGCTGATAGCCCGGTACGGCCCGTCCTACCTCTACGACGGGCCTATCGGCCGGGCCATCGTCCGCGCCGACGACCATCCGGTGCTGACGCCCGGCACCAGCCTGGTCAAACGGCGCGGCATCATGAGCATGAGCGACCTGCGTAGCTACTCCCCGCAGCTGCAGGCGCCCACCCATGTCCGCTACCACGGCCTCGACATCTTCAGCATGCCCCCGCCGTCCAGCAGTGGGACGACCGTCGGCGAGGCGCTGAACATCCTGCGCGGCTGGAACCTGGCGGCGCAGCCGCGGGCCACGGCGCTGTTCCGCTACCTGGAGGCATCGCGGCTGGCCTATGCCGACCGGAACGCCTACGTCGGTGACCCCCGCTACGTCAGCGTCCCGGTACGCGGGCTGCTCAGCCCGGCGTTCGCCGCGACCCGGCGCTGCCTCATCCACCACAAGGCGCTGGTCTCACCGGTCGCGCCCGGCAGCCCGTATCCGCCGTACCACGGGTGCGCTGGCACGAGTACGTCCCGCCCGGCGGCCCCCGCCCGCGAGGGCCTGCACACCAATAACATCGTCACGGCCGACCGGTGGGGCAACATCGTCGCCTACACCAACACGATCAATTTCTTCGGTGGCAGCGGCCAGGTCGTGCCCGGCTACGGGTTCCTGCTCAACAACGAGATGACCGACTTCGATTTCGCCCCGTCCGCGCCTGGGGCCTACGACCCGAACCTGCCCGCCGGTGGGAAGATTCCGCGCTCCAGCATGGGCCCGGTCATCGCGCTACGGCACGGGCAGCCGGTCTTCACTGTGGGCGCCGCCGGCGGCGCGACGATCATCACCACGATCCTGCAAACCATCCTGAACCACGTGGACTTTGGCATGCCGCTGCCCGCCGCCCTCGCGGCCCCGCGGGTGAGCCAGACGAACTCGCCCACCTCGCTGGCCGAGCCCGCGTTCTACCACAGCGCCTTGCGCCAGGCACTGACTCGTGAGTTCGGCGAGCGGTTCACCCTGGCCACTGGGCCGATCCTGCCCCTTGATCACTACCCGGGCGACGCAACCGGGCTGCAGGTCCTCCGGCCCGGGTTGTACCAGGCGGTGGCCGAGCCGGTCCGTCTCGGCGGCGGCAGCGCGCTCACCGTCCATCCCGGCCGGTAGAACAGCGCCCAGAAAGGGGAGTGGTGGTGTGGAGCCGGCCAGCGCACGCCATGATCGCTGTCGGCGATCTCGGCCGCGCCACCGACTTCAGGCCGTGGTGCCGGGCCGGTCCGACGGTGCCGCCGGCTGATCCTGCCACATCCGGCGCAGCAGCCAGGCCGCCGCTTTCGGCTGGCGGTCGCGGGTGAACACTCCCTTGTGGTTGCCGCCCGGCCGGTGCACCGCCTGTGCGGTGGCGAAATCGGCGAAGTTCCACACGTGCTCGCCGATCACCTCGGGGATCCGCCGGAAGACGCGCAGCGAAGTTTCGAGCAGCTCCGTCTGGTAATCCTCGGACCACATGGTGGGCGGCAGGGCGTGCAGCCCGGGCAGGGCATCGGCGCCGAATTCGGTTACCAGGATCGGCTTGCCGCGCTGGGCCCAGGCCCGGAGCTCGGCCGCCAGGTCCCGCGCGGCCGTCGCCAGGTCACCGGGCCCGGCGTACCAGCCGTAGTAGCGGTTCACGCAGATCAGGTCGAACAGATCGGTCACGCAATCCGCCCCCGGCGGCGCCGTCGCCGCGTTCGCGAAGCAGACCGGACGGGTCGCGTCGAGTTCCCGGACGGCGGTGACCAGCGGCGCGAAGTAGCCGCGGGAGGCCGGCTCCGCGGTGTCAGGCTCATTCGCCAGCGACCAGGCGATCACGCTCGGGTGATTACGGTCCCGGAGGATGAGCTCCCGGAGGGCGGCCAGATGGGCGGCGGCGGCCGGGCCGCCGATCTTTTCCGGCCCGAACGTACGCGCTCCCGGATCGCCCATGTCCCCGAGGCTCAGATGCAGGCCGACGGCCGGGGCCTCGTCGATGACCAGCAGGCCCTGGCGATCGGCGTAGTCGAGGACCTCTTCGGCGTATGGGTAGTGCGATGTCCGGAACGAGTTCGCACCGATCCATTTCAGCAGGGCAAAGTCGCGAACCATCCGCGAGTCGTCGTGTCCCCGGCCGTGCAGCGCGGAGTCCTCGTGCATGCCGAAACCCCGCAGCCGTACGGCCTGGCCGTTGAGCAGCAGGCGGGCGGCTTCGGCGTGCACCGTCCTGATGCCGACGGGCAGCGGGTACTCGTCGCCGCCGTGCCGCACGTCCAGCCGGTACAGATACGGGTCCTCGGGGCACCACGGCCGGGCATCCGCCACGGTCAGCTGGCCGCTGGGGCCGGCCGCCCCGGCCACCACCGCCCCCGCCGCATCCCGGAGCGCCACCGAGGTCGGCCCGGCGCCAGCGACATCCAGCCCGTAGGTCACCCGGCCGGTTCCGGTCCGCGGGTCGTACCCGGCGGCGACCGAGATGTCAGCCACGTAGTCCCGCGGGGTGGAGTACAGCCAGACCGGCCGGTGCAGGCCCGCATAGTTGAAGAAGTCGTGGAAGTAGCGCTGTTTCCGGCGGCCATCAGCGGTGACCGATATCTCGCCTGGCGGGATCGTGGCCATGGTCAGCTCGTTGCCCACCCGGACCGTCACGCGCAGCGGCTCGCCGGCCCGGGCGTGATCAGTGACATCGGCTTCGAACGGCGTGTAGCCACCGGCGTGGCTGGCGACCTCGGCATCCCCGGCCCACAGCGTGGCCTGGTGGGTCGCCGCGTCACACCTCAGCACGATGCGCCTGCCGTCCCACGCCGCTGGCACCCAGGCCTCGCGCTGGTACCACACGTCGCCGACGTGCTCTCGTTCGGCCGCGTCGGTGACCAGATCGTTGTAGCTGGCCGGGACCGCCATCTCCCGGGCGTCCCGCAGCGGCGCCTGCCACCAGCGGCCGGCCGTGCCCGCACCGCCGGGATCGAACCGGAAGCGCCACAGGCCGTCGAGCCGACGGCATTCCCGGCTGCGGCTGTCTCGGGGCGCCAGCATCACCACTCACCTCCCGTTGCCCGTGCACCGTATCCTGGCCGGGTGATCGCGGATCCGGGGCGGGCCCGCCTGCTGCATCGGGCGAGAGCCCTGGCCGACCAGCCGGGCCGGGCCATCCTCGGGATCACCGGTCCGCCTGCCGTGGGCAAGAGCACCCTGGCCCAGGCGCTGCTGGCCGCGCTGGCGCCACGCGCGGCCTATGTACCTCTCGACGGGTTTCACCTGGGCCATCAGGTCCTGGTGGACATGGGCCGGGTGGCGCGCAAAGGCGCGCCGGACACATTCGACGCCGCCGGGTACGTGGCGCTGCTGCGCCGTCTGCGCGATCCGCGCGAGGATGTCATCTACGCACCCAGGTTCGTCCGGGAAATCGAGGACTCGATCGCGAACGCGATCCCCGTCCCGCCCACCACCGAGCTCGTTATCACCGAGGGCAATTACCTGCTGGTCCCGTCGGGGCCGTGGGCCGAAGTCGGCCCGCTGCTGGATGAGATCTGGTACCTGGACCTGGCCGAGGAGGTCCGGCTGCAGCGGCTGACCGAGCGGCATGTCGCGTTCGGGCGCAGCGCCAGCGAAGCGCAGGCCCGTGCCACCGGCAGCGACCAGCGGAACGCGGTGCTGATCGCCGCTACCCGGCAGCACGCTGACCTGGTTGTTTCGCTGTAAGACGCGGGCTGCGGCGGGCCAGCCGGGCACTGGCTGGCCCGCTCGCCCGTTCAGCCGGTAGAAGCAACGAGCGATGGCCCCGTGCTGCCCCGGTGGCTAGGTGGAGATATATGTCGTGTTACGATGTAAGCGTTCGCCGGGCGGGCTAGCGGCAGCAGATGACTAGGCAGGACATCGGAGCCATGAAGCGATACAAGTACCAAGCCCTGGTCCGGCTGCTCCCGCAGGAAGGCAGTGAGCAGCTTGCCGCACTGCCGGGTGCAGCGTGCCGGGCGGTGGTCCGGGCCGAAGACCAGCAGACCCATGCCACCCGGCTGTACAGCGCGCTGGTCAGCGCGATCGAGGATCGCGTGCCGGGTGACGCACACGTCATCGTGACGGTGACCGTGCTGGGTGATGACGCGGGTGACTGCCTGGCCACGGGGGAGGACTTCACCCTGTGGCGCGGCCAGGACATCGGGCGGGGCGTGGTGACCCGCCGGGTCTTCGTCTGACCTGGGCGGCGGGTGCGGCCGGCGGCCAGCCGGGGGTGGCTGGCCGGGCGGGATTCGCCCGGCCGCCGGGCGGCGGCGCACCCGGACCGGTAAACCGCGCCGCGCCGGTACGTGTCGGTGTACCAAGGTGGCTTCCGGGCGCGTGCTGTGACCGGCAAGTTGCCCTTTCATGATGCGCACCGCCGCCAATTAGCATCGCCTGGACCGCGCGCCGGCCGGCCTAATGCCCGATAGTTCTTATGAGATTATTACGGTCCTGTCTCTTACTGGGGCCGCCGCCCGGCCAGCTTGATCTGTACGACATTGACCAGCGGAGACGCTCTCTCACGCAAGCCCTCCTGAATCAGGATGTCCGTAATCTGCTAAGTGTTATCCCGGCAACTGAATAAAAATCCTGATTCCGTATCGGGTGGCTCACCACAGGACTACTGTGATCGCCCGGGAGCGAGACCCGATTAATAAGGGAACGGTGTCGTGTCGTACCGAAGAAGAGTCTTTAATCACGATCGCAGGTTCGAGCCGCGGTCCCGGGCCCGGCTGCTTGCGGTCGCAGCCGTGGTGGCCGTGGTGGCCGGGGTCGGTGTGGCGATGCTGATCCCGAACGTTCGCAGCGTGTTTGGTGCGAGCAACGCCGCGAACGTGGCGGCGGCCTGCGCCTCGCCGTCCGGGGCTACCACCGCAGCTGCAACTGGGGCCGCGACGAGCGCGCCAACTGCCAGCGCAGCGGCGACCGTGGCACCCACGCCGTCGGGGACCGCGGCCACGCCACTCGCGACCGCGCCGGCCACGGCTGCGGCGACCGCGCCGGCCACGGCCGCGGCGACCGTGGCGACCGCGCCGGCCACGGCCGTGGCGACCGCGCCGGCGACGGCCGTGGCGACCACGACGGCCGGTGCCACCGCGGCAGCCACGCCGTGCCCGACCAGCACCGCGACCGCGACGGCCACCGCGCCCGTGGCGGCAGCCAACGTGTCGTGCCGCATCGTCGTGCCTGCCAACCCGTTGAGCGCGACCGGCCTGTCCACCCCCTACCAGCTGGAAGGCCCGGCTGGCATGACGCCGCAGGCCTCGGGTTGCACCATGGCCAACTTCGCGGCGCTCGGCGCGTTCGTGCAGGCGACCATTCTGGACCCGGCCACCGGCAAGCTGTCCGTCTACGAGCCGCTGGTGATCACGCAGGGCACTCAGCCTGCCGCGGCACCGGCCGTGCCGACGCTGCCGGCCAACGCGATCGTGACGGTCGACTTCGGGTTCAACGGCACCAACCTGTCCCAGGTCGGCGCCACCCCGACCGCGCTCGCTCAGGGCCGGTGCATCGAGGGGCTCAATGGGTCGATCTTCGGGCAGGTGTCGTTCTGCAACGGCATCCGGTTCTTCCGGGCCGCCCAGCGGGCCATGGCGGCCGGCACGCTGACTGTGCCCGCGACCGGGATGGCCACCAACGCCGCCGGTGTGCCCTGCCCGACCACCCGCAACTTCAACATGATCGACCAGGACCAGAGCGACAACGTGACCACGCAGTACCTGCTCAATGGGACTGGTCAGACCGCGCAGGACAACGCCGCGAACACCGCGGCGATGCCCAACGCGACCGTGATCAACAACGGCAGCGACAACGCCTTGCTCGACGCGTTCCTCGACCCGACGCTCGGCTGCACGCCGTTCACCGCGCCGGATCTGAGCAATGCCGGCGCCCCTGGTACCTCCCAGGCGCTGGACGAGCTGTCCGCGGCCAAGAACCAGACCGCGCCGATCGCCCTGGTACCGGAGAATGACGAGATGGTCCTGGTGAACAACGCGTTCAGCGTGACCAAGACCAACCTCTACCGGTCCGAGGTCGGGCAGCCGCCGGTCTCAGCGGCCAACGACGCGGCCGACAGCCCGGCGAACTACTGCCAGAACATGGTGAACGTGCAGGCCGCGTTCCTGCAGGCCAACCAGGCGCTGCTGGCCGGCGGCACCTCACCGGTGCCGGGCGTGGGGAACAACCTGTTCACGTTCCTGGCCAACCGGCTGAGCATGTCGTTCGCGAACCTGAACTGCCAGAACTTCGGCCTGACCGACCCGGTGACGGTCACCCTGGACGGGAACGGCGCGGCCACCGCGGCAACGCTCAACACCGCCCAGCAGACGGCGACGGCCGGCACGCCGGCCGGGACCGGCGCGACCGGCACGATGATGCCGCCAACCCGGCACCGCATCGGCCGTCCTGGTCACCGGCGGATGAACCCGTCCGGGATGTAACCGCCGCCGCGGCAATCGGGTAACCCCAGAGGTGGGGGGGGGCGCCGGCCCGCGGGGGCCCCCCCCCCCCCCCCCCACCGACCGGGGAAGGGGGGGGGCAGGCCGCCCCCCCCA
>Ga0335078_10008992_pt1 | contig 14820 bp, 12 predicted proteins | sample Lox_Sample_32_FD_206711 | JGI IMG/M metagenome (GOLD analysis project Ga0335078, IMG submission 206711) | Soil microbial communities from Loxahatchee National Wildlife Refuge, Florida, United States - Lox_Sample_3.2 | ecosystem: Environmental > Terrestrial > Soil > Wetlands | place: USA...
TCTGCGAGCCGCTCGCGCCAGCGCATCCGCAGTGTCTTGGTCGTTTCCGAACTGGCCTTGGCCCTCGTGCTGCTGGTGGGCGCGGCACTGATGGTCACGGGTGTCAAGACCCTCCTCGCGGTCGAACAGCCGTACGATCCGCAGCGCGTTCTGAGCATACAACTGAACCTGTCCGGCACCACGTACAAGGAGCGCCAGCCGCGCGCCGCTTTCTATGCGCGCGTGCTGGACCAGTTGCGCTCCGTCCCGGGAATTGAGTCCGCGGCGATTGTGCGCAGCCTTCCTTACGGCGACGGTCAGCGCATGCGGGAGCTCACCATCGAGGGGCGGCCGGCCGGCAAGGCCGCGTACCAATACGCGCAAGTCGAGACCATCAGCGCGGATTACTTCTCCCTCATGCACATCCGTTTGCTGGAAGGACGCGCCTTCGGTGATCGCGACGGCCCTGATTCGCTGCCCGTTGCAATGGTGAGCGAGAGTATGGTGCGCCGCTATTGGCCGGGCCAGAGCGTGATCGGCAGACGCATCAAAGCCGGCACGCCGGATTCGGACGCTCCCTGGCTGACGATTGTCGGCGTTGTGCCGGAGATCCGCTATAGCTGGTTCGATAAGGAGCCGCCACCGGTAATCTATCAAAGTTACCGGCAGGAGCCGGAAGGGTGGACCACGCTGGCAATCCGTTCGCACGGCGACCCCCTGCGGATGGTACCGGCTGTGCGCAGCCGGATCGCCAAAATCGATCCTGACCAGCCGCTGGCCGAGATCAAGACATTGTCCCAGGTGATGTCCGACGCCGTGCTGGGCATAAGCTACGTCGCGGTCATGATGACTGTGCTCGGGGTAATTGCGCTGGTGCTTTCCGCCATCGGCGTTTCCGGCCTCATGGCGTACGCGGTGACGGAGCGCACGCACGAAATCGGAGTGCGGCTGGCGCTGGGCGCGCGGCCCGATTCCGTGCTGCGCACGCTGGTGGGCCGCGGTATGCTGCTCGCCGGGATCGGCTTGGTGATCGGCTTCGCCGGTTCGGTCTTTCTCGCGCGATTGTTGAGTGGTCTGATCTTCGGAGTCAGCGCGACGGACTGGACTACATTCGGCGGAGTTCTGGCGGCCATGGCGCTGGTCTCGCTGCTGGCCAGCTACATACCGGCGCGCCGCGCCGCCCGGCTGGATCCCACCGCGGCTCTGAGGCACGAATAATCCGCGGCACGAACCCACCGAAAGATCGCGCCTGCATTGGTGCTACGTGTTATCTATCGGTTTGACACTCTGCTATGACCAACCTTCCATCCCCTCGGCTTGCCGATGTGAAAATCGGCCTCTACAGCATCACCTACGGCGGAGTCTGGTATCGCGGCGGCGCCCTGTCGGTTGAGCAGGTCGTAACCCGTGCTTGCCGCTTCGGCTATCAGGGCGTCGAGATTGACGGCAAGCGCCCGCATGGCGACCCGCTCGATCTGCCCCCGGCGCGCTGCCGGGATCTTCAGCACTTCGCCGCCGATCGAGGCATCGAGATCTACGCCGTGGCCGCCAACAACGATTTCAGCAGCCCCATCCCCGAACATCGGGAATCGCAGTTGCTTTATGCGCGCGAATTGATGCGCATGACGTCCGAGCTGGGCGCCCGTGTGTTGCGCGTTTTCCTCGCCTGGCCGGGGGTGACCCTGCGGCCCGAAGGCGGCGGCCGCTACGACTTCGCGCAGGCCGTCTGGCACGCCGAGCACCGCGATTTCCCGGACGAACAGATCTGGGCCTGGTGCCGTGAAAGTCTCGTGGAAGCGGCCCGCATGGCGGGTGATTTCGGCGTCACGCTGGCCTTGCAGAACCACCCGCCGGTCGTCAGGCGTGGTTACCTCGACTGCTTGCGCATGGTGCGCGAAGTCGCTTCACCGCATCTGAAAATCTGCTTCGACGCGCGCCTCGAGCATTCTCTCGACGAAGCCGGAGTCCGCCATGCCGTCAATGAGGTCGGCGCGCTCCAGACGCTCTGGCATTACGGCGGTGAGTATGAGCGCGGCCCCGGCGGCATCACCGTCAAGGGCGACGAAAAGGCCATGGGCGAAATGCTTGGCTTGTTCGATGTCGGGTACCACGGTTACGCCGGCTTTGAACTCTGCCATCCTCTGCCCGAAGTGGAGGGCCAGACCGTGGGCCTGGACTTCGTCGATCAGAACGCCGAACTGGCCGCCGAATACATGCGCGGCATCCTGGCGGAAGCCAGGCGCCTCCACGCCGCGTAAGGGCAAAGTTGGAGACAGCTCATGAAAATCCCTGCCGCGCTAGTCATGGGAATCTGTTCCCTGGCGCTTTCCCAGAACGCCGCTCCGGCGCCCGTGCCGGTCCGCGGCCTGCACCTCATGGCGCCCACGCCGGAAGAAATGCCGCTTGCCTTGCGCTTTATTCGGGAGGCGCCGCCCAAAGAGGGCGTGAATGTGCTGGTTCTCGAATTCGATTATCACTACCAGTTCACCAAGCGGCCGGAGGTGGCGGAACCGGATTCCCTTTCGCGCGACGATGTCCGGCAGTTGGTGGCGGCCTGCCGCCAGGCCGGCGTGCGCCTCATCCCGCAGATCAATTGTCTGGGCCACCAATCCTGGGCCAAAACTACCTTCGGCCTGCTGCGGTCGCATCCCGAGTTCGACGAAACGCCCGGCAAGTATCCGGATAATGAGGGCATTTATTGCCGGAGCTATTGTCCACTCCATCCAGGCGTCCACCAGGTGCTCTTCGACCTGATCGACGAACTGGCCGATGCCTGTGAAGCCGACGCGTTCCACGTCGGCATGGACGAGGTATTTCTGATCGGCGAGAACGATTGTCCGCGCTGCAAGGGCAAAGACAAAGCGGCGCTCTTCGCGCAGGAGGTGCGGACACTGCACGATCACCTGGCCGCCACCCACCGCACCATGTGGATGTGGGGCGACCGTTTCCTGGATGGACAGACCACCGGCCTCGGCCAGTGGGAGGCCAGCATGAATCACACCTACGCGGCAGTTCAAGTCGTGCCTAGAGACATCGTGATCTGTGACTGGCATTACGATCAGGCCGTCCCGACACCCGAGTTTTTCGCCGTAGGAGGATTCCCGGTGCTGGCGTGTCCGTGGCGCAAACCGGATGTAGCGCTGGCGCAACTGCGCGCCATCCGCGCCGTGCGCGCGCATGCCACCGACGCCATAGCGACCCGCATGCAAGGCGTGTTGGCCACCACCTGGTGCAGCCTGGGACAGTTCGTGAACGCCTACTTCGGCCAGACTCCCGCGGATCTCTCGGCGGCTGAAGCGGTGAACACCTTCCGTGCGCTGTTCCGCGAAATCCGATCGGCGGAAAACCCGGTTGCCCCGAGCGCCCAGTAGGCTGCGGATTCCGCCCTTGCAAAATCGGTTGAGCCGTTGGTGGGCCCTGTAGGATTTGAACCTACGACCAACGGATTATGAGTCCGCTGCTCTAACCGCTGAGCTAAGGGCCCGCATCGAACCTCCTTGATGTTATCAAACCTCGGTGTCATGCTGGAGTTAGGGAGACCAGCAGCATGGCTTTCATGGCTCCTTCCACTAAGCCGCGCCCTCGGCCGGCTTCCCCCAGCCGCCCCGTCCTAACGATATACGGAGACGTGCGGCGGCGCACACAGGCGAGTTCCTATTCCGCGGCGCTCGCATACGTCGACGATTGCATCGAGGCGCCGTCCGGCATTTTCCATGCGCTAAACGAATGGTCCGCCGCGCCCCCCGCCGGCGTGCGCGCGTGGTTGGGTATGGCACTGGCGCGCTCCTGGCGCCTGTGGCCGGAAAGCTGGTGCCAGAGCCGCGCGCGGGCGCGCGCCAATATTGAGTTTCATTACGATCACGATCCCTCTTTCTACCGCCAGTTTCTCGATGAGAGACTGGTCTACTCCTGCGCTTACTTCGAGCGCCCTGAGATGACGCTCGATGAAGCCCAGTTGGCGAAGCTCGACCACATCTGCCGCAAGCTGGATCTGCAGCCGCGCGAGCGTTTCCTGGATATCGGCTGCGGGTTCGGATCTCTGGTTATCCGCGCGGCCGAGCGCTACGGCGCGGTGGCCGCCGGGTGCACGCTAAGCCGGCAGCAGTTTGAGACCGCGCTGCGCACCATCAGCGGCCGGCGCCTCGAAAGCGCGGCATCGGTCGAACTGGCCGATTATCGCAGTTTGGAGGGCCGGTTCGACAAGATCGCTTCCGTCGGCATGGTGGAACACGTCGGTGTACACCGCCTGCGCCGGTACTTCGCCAAAATCTACTCCATGCTGGCGCCGGAGGGCTTGTTTCTGAACCATGGGATTACGCGGCCGGAAAGCGTCAAGCCCGGCGCGGAGTGGCTCTTCTTGCGCCGCCGGGTCTTTCCGGGCGGTGAACTACCGCACCTCAGCGAGTTGATCCGGGCGGCCGGCGATGTGGGATTTGAGGTCCTCGACGTCGAGAACCTGCGCCTGCATTACGCCCGCACTTGCCGCGCATGGGTGGAGCGCCTCGAGTCCCATGAAGCGGAATGCCGAAAAGTCGTGAGCGGCCCGGTTTACCGGACCTGGGTCCTCTTTCTGGCGGCGTCTGCGCTGAACTTCGAAACCGGCCAGACCGACGTCCATCAGGTCTTGCTCGCCAAAAGATCGAGTCCGCACGCCAGGCGTTGGACGCGAGCGTACCTTTACACGTGAGTCGCCCGCGGAGGAGCCGTATTTCTGCCTTACGTCTTGTTGTGGGGCGGCGGTTTATGCGGCAGCACGGGGAGCGGCTTCGACGCGGCTGTTGGCTTTCTGCTTTTACCGGTCATCCAGGTGCGGACGACCTTGGGATGTCGTCCTTTGTCCATAGCTAATGATTATTGTACCCCGCCCGGACGCCGCCGCTCGTTGTCCGAATCATGTCCAGTAGTCGCGGTCCAGGCTTCGGTATTGCACGGCCTCGGCTAGGTGTTTCGCAGCCACCTGTTCGGCTTCCCCGAGATCCGCGATGGTACGCGCGACTTTCAGGATCCGGTCGTGCGCCCGAGCCGAAAGGCCGAGGCGCCGCACGGCCATCTCGAGCGTCCGCTCGCCGGCCTCGTCCAGTGCGCAGAGTTTGCGCAACAGGCGCGGCGGAATGAGCGCGTTATAGAAACCGCGCCGCTGCTGAACTGCCCTCGCCCGCTCCACCCGCTCGCGCATCTCTGCCGATCCCGTTCCGTCCGCCCTGTCCCGCAGCTCTTTGTATGGCACGGCGGGCACTTCGATGTGCAGATCGATACGGTCCAGCAGTGGCCCGCTGAGCTTTGCCATGTACCGTTGAATGATGCCGGGCGTGCAGCGGCATTCTCGTGTGGCATCCCCATAGAAGCCGCACGGACAAGGATTCAGCGCGCACAAGAGAATGAAGCTGGCCGGGAACGAGAGCGTCATATTGGCCCGCGCCAACGTCACCGAACGGTCTTCCAGCGGCTGCCGGAGCAATTCCAGTACGTTGCGCGCAAACTCGGGCAGTTCGTCCAGGAATAAAACGCCATTGTGCGCCAGGCTGACTTCGCCCGGCCGCGGGATTCCCGCGCCGCCCCCGATCAAGCCCGCATCGGATATGGTGTGGTGCGGCGCGCGGAAGGGCCTCTGTGACAACAGTCCCGCGCCGCCGGCGAGCAGACCGGCCACGCTGTGGATCTGTGTGGTTTCGAGCGCCTCTTGAAACGTCAGGGGTGGCAGAATGCCGGCGAACCGCTTGGCCAGCATCGACTTGCCCGATCCAGGCGGCCCGATCATGAGCACGTTGTGGTTTCCGGCCGCCGCCACTTCCAGGGCGCGTTTTGCCGTCGTCTGCCCGCGCACCTCCTGAAAGTCTGGATAGGCCGGATCGGGAAGCGCTGCCGTTCCGCCCAACGCCGAAGCCGGCTGGAATGTGTCCGGCTGTGTGACACATGCCACAACTTCCGCCAGGTGCCGCAAGCCGAAGACCTTTATCCCCTGCGTGACAGCCGCCTCGGTGGCGTTGTCCACCGGGACAATCAGGTTCGGCACGCCACACCGTTGCGCGCACACCGCGATCGAAAGGGCGCCCCGGACCGGGCGTAGAGTGCCGTCCAGCGATAGCTCTCCCACGAACAGGAATTTGTCCGCAGCTTTGGCGACTCCCATGGCTCCCAAAATACCGACCGCCATTGGCAGGTCGAAGCCGGCACCTTCCTTGCGGACGTTAGCCGGCGCCAGGTTGATCGTGACCGACTTGCTCGGATATCCAAAGCCGGAGTTGAGGAGTGCCGACTTGATCCGCTCGCGGCTCTCGCGAACCGCGGTGTCCGGCATCCCTACGGTTACGAAATCGCGTGCCGAGCCTGCATACATATCGACTTCCACGTCGATCGCGTGTGCCTCGATGCCGAAGACGGCGGCAGTGCGGGTACGGAATAGGGCCACATACATTCGTTAGGTTAGGAAGGGATCTTTCTCAGAACTCATCACGACGGCCCTCAGCGCAGTAAGATAGTATGACGGAAGGCTGATGACTGATCCGGCAGTACCCAAGGATACCCTGGAGATACCCGACAAGTTGTACTTTCGGATCGGCGAAGTGGCTGCCCTGCTCGGGGTCGAAACCTATGTTCTCCGCTACTGGGAAACCGAGTTCCCCAAGCTGGCGCCCAAGAAATCTGGCACCGGGCATCGCCTCTATCGCCGCAAAGACGTCGAGCTCCTACTGAAGATCAAGCATCTCCTGTACGAAAAACGCTACACCATTGAGGGCGCTCGCCAGTGGCTTCTCAATGAGTCGAAGGCGGGCAAATCAAAACCCCTCGACGGGCAGCAGGGTGACCTTTTCACTCCCGACCCGCTGGCCGGAATTCGCACTGAGTTGTCAGCTATATTACAGATTCTAAAGTAGTTATATATCTAGCCCACAATCGTCGTATAGATCCGGTCCAGGTCTTCCGCCGAATAATATTCAATTTCGATACGGCCCTTTTGCTTGGCGCGCTCGACAATTCGCACCTTGGTGCCCAGCACCCGCTCCAATTCCTCAATGGCGGCCTTCACGTTCGGATCGCTTTGGACGTCGTCCACCGTTTTAGGCTTGCGCCCTTCCATCATGCGCTGCGTCAGACGTTCGACCTGCCGTACCGACCATCCCTGTGCAACAGACTTCTCGGCAACCTCGCGCTGGAGGTCCGCAGTCGGCAGAGTCAACAGACATCGCGCGTGGCCCGCCGAAAGTCTCCGTTCGGCGACCAGTTGCTGGATGTCCGGTGGAAGCTGCAAGAGGCGGATGAGATTCGCGATTGTGGACCTGTCCTTGCCAGTCCGGCGGCCCGCCTCATCGTGATTCAACTGGAGCTCCCGGCAAAGCCTGTCGAATGCCTGTGCCGTTTCAATGGGGTTGAGGTCCTCCCGCTGGATATTCTCAATCAGTGTGATCTCCAGCAGCCGGTCGTCGGGGATGTCCTGAATCACTGCGGGAACTCGAGTCAACCCTGCAATTTTGGCCGCACGCCATCTGCGCTCACCCGCCACAAGCTGATACCGTTCCTGGTGTCGCCGGACCACCAGGGGCTGAATCACGCCATTCGCGCGAATGGACTGCGCCAGTTCTTCAATGCGGTCGTGCTGAAAGACGCGGCGAGGTTGGAGGGGGTTCGCTTCGATCAAATCAATCGGGAGTTGCGCAACCTCCTCGCCGAAGTGCGTTGATTCTGCAGGAGATTGCGGCGTGGGTTTGGTGGGCAGCAGTGCGCTGAGCCCTTTACCGAGTGCCCTGCGCGGATTTTCCACGTTCTTGCTCATGGTCCAGAATCTCCTTGGCCAAGCGGATGTAACTCTCCGCACCGCGGGAGCGAACATCGTAAGTGAGGATGCTCTGGCCGTGGCTCGGCGCCTCCGCCAGCCGAATACTCCGAGGAATAACTGTCTGGAACACCTGGTCGCGGAAGAAGTCTCGCAAATCCGTAGCAACCTGGCGGGTCAGGTTCGTACGGTCGTCGTACATCGTGAGCAAAATGCCTTCGATCTCCAACGGATGCTCGAATGAATCGCGAACCCTTTGGATGGTGTCCATCAGTTCGGAGATTCCCTCGAGAGCGAAGAACTCGCACTGAATTGGAACGAGCACGGCATCCGCGGCAATTAGCGCGTTTAGCGTCAGGAGGTCCAGCGCTGGAGGACAATCAATCAGGGTGAAATCGTATTGCGAGCGGACGGCGCCCACCCTCTCCCGTAACCGGAATTCCCGCCGCGGCGTGTCCACCAATTCCAGGTTCGCGCCCACCAGGTTCTTGTCGCTGGGTACCAGGTCCAGACCGTCAAATTCAGTGTGCACGATGGCGTTCGCAATCTCGGCGCCGCCAAGCAGCACATGATACAGGTGTGGGTGATCGGGATCCTTTTCTCCGCCAAGGCCGGTCGTAGCGTTGCCCTGCGGGTCGGAATCGATGACCAGCACCCGTAAGTCCGTGGCTGCCAAGGCGGCAGCGAGGTTGATGGCAGTCGTTGTCTTCCCGACTCCACCCTTCTGGTTGGTAATGGCGAGGATTTTCCCCAAGCGGTCATGCTATCACGATTTCAAGCAATGCCCATTTTTGCGCATCGTTCAGCGTAGAACCGTTGGGGGTAAGGGCGCGTCGTAATGTTTCACGTGGAACTGCGATCGTACCTGTTTCACGTGAAATCGCGATCGGTCCCAATCCAAAGATACCGCCGCTCTCCCCAAGGCAGCCGGATCGGTTGCTGCCATTCGAATCCGGCTAGGCCAACCAGGCGCACCTCCCCTATCAGTAATTCGGCATTTCGCCCTAGTTGCTTTAGCACCCCCGCAAGCTCCCCGCAGCCTACCCCGCGCGAAACTACCCAATCGAAACGTTCGCCAATATCCTCCACCCGCCGCACAATCACCCGTACATTCTCCAGGTCCCGCGAAGCCTCCCGCAAGAACACCGCCTTCCGTTGATGCGACTCAATCAGGGTCACCGAACTCGCCGGGCGCACGACAGCAATCGGGATCCCTGGAAAACCGGCCCCCGAACCAACGTCAACAATCGATATGGAGTCCTCCGGCAGATGGCATGCCGCAAATATGGATTCGCAATAGTGCCGCTCAACGGCTTCTTCCAGCCTCCGGATGCTAGTCAGATTCAGCACCCGGTTCCAGCGCACGAGCAATTCGTAGTGCCGTAGCAGCCGCTCCACTTGCTCGTCGGACAATTCGCAGATGCCTCCGAGCTTGCGCCGCAGAAGTTCAGCAAACACGCGCCAGGCTCAAATATACATCCAGAATGGCAATCGCCGCGGGAGTGACCCCGGGAATCCGCGCCGCCTGTCCCAAAGTCGCCGGACGCACCCGCTCGAGCTTCTCCCGAATCTCGCGCGACAACCCCGGAATGCTGCCGAACCGGAACACCTCCGGAATGGGCCGGCGCTCTGCGTCCTTCAGCCGCTCGATCTGCCGCTCCTGCTGTGCGATATACCCGTTGTATTTGATTTCGGTCTCGATGGTCGTGAGCAGTCCCCGCACCGGCTCCTCACCGAGCGTCTCCCGAACCCATCCGCCGATTTCATCCACCGACGCCTCGGGGCGCTTGAGCCACTGGCCGTGCCGATGCCCCCGCAACACCGCCGTAAGCCGCTCCTTCTGTTGTTGCTTGCGCCGGAACAGATCCCAGCGCTCGTCTGTTACCAACCCCACGCGCCGCCCCACCGGCGTCAGCCGCTCATCCGCGTTGTCGATTCGAAGATGCAGCCGGAACTCGGCACGCGATGTAAACATGCGATACGGCTCGTCCGCCCCTTTGGTGACCAAGTCGTCAATGAGAATGCCCGTGTAGCCCTCGGACCGCCCGATTACAACCGGCTCCGTGCCTCGCAGCGAGCACGCCGCGTTGATCCCCGCCACCAGCCCCTGGCAGGCCGCCTCTTCGTAACCCGACGTACCGTTAATCTGCCCAGCAAGGTACAGTCCCCGGATACACTTCACCTCCAGTGTGTGGCCCAGTTCGCGCGGATCGATCGCATCGTACTCGATGGCGTATCCCGGCCGGATCATCTCCGCCCGCTCCAGCCCCGGCACTGACGCCACCATCCCTGCTTGCACGTCAATCGGCATGCTCGTCGACATGCCGTTCACGTACACCTCGTTGGTGTCCAATCCCTCCGGCTCCAGGAAGATCTGGTGCCGTTGCTTGTCCGGAAACTTGACAATCTTGTCCTCGATTGACGGACAATATCGCGGCCCCACTCCTTCAATTTGCCCGCTAAACAAAGGTGAGCGCGGAATCGCCTCCCGCAGGATGCGGTGGGTTTCCTCAGTTGTGTAGGCGATGTGGCACACCACCTGCGGCCGGTCGATCTTTTCAGTCAGAAACGAGAACGGCGTCGGATTGGAGTCACCCGGCTGTGGCTCAAACCGGCTCCATTCGATCGTGCGTCCATCCAGCCGCGGCGGCGTGCCTGTCTTTAGCCGGGTCCACCGCAAACCCAACGTCCGGAGTTGCTCTCCAAGAAGCTGAGAAGGCGCTTCGCCGTTGCGGCCGCAGCTATATTGCATCTCACCCACGTGCGCCAACCCATTTAAGAAGGTCCCCGTCGTCACGACAACTGCCCCGGCCGCGATGCTGCGCCCGTCACGTAACCGCACGCCAGTGGCCCGCCGGTCCCCGTCGGCGGTGATTTCCAGCGCCGCAGCCTCCGCCTGCTTAATGCGCAGGTTCGGCTCGCGCTCCAATACCTCCCGCATACGCACGCGATACATCTTCTTGTCGCACTGCGCGCGCGGCGACCACACGGCCGGGCCCCGGCTGGTATTCAGCAGCCTGAACTGAATCCCCACCGCATCCGTTACTTCGCCCATCACGCCGCCCAGCGCATCCACCTCCCGCACCAGGTGACCCTTGGCGATCCCCCCTATGGCCGGGTTGCAGGACATTTGTGCAATCAGGTCCAGGTTCATCGTCACGATAGCTGTCCGCAGACCCATTCGCGCACACGCCCGCGCCGCCTCGCACCCGGCATGGCCAGCACCCACAACCACCACGTCGTACTTCTCAACCATTGTTATCATTGTATCGGCTATGAAGGTCTTGGTTATCGGTGGCGGCGGGCGCGAGCATGCCTTGGCTTGGCGCTTGGCTCGAGGTCCGGAAGTCACGCAACTCTTCGCGGCGCCGGGCAACCCGGGCATTGCTCGCCTGGCGCGGTGTCTGCCCGCTGGTGACGGGTCTCCGGAATCCTATCTCGCTGTCGCCGAATCCGTGGACGCCGATCTGACAGTGGTCGGCCCCGAAGCGCCGTTGGTTGCCGGTGTCGTTGATTTGTTCCGTGCGCGCGGCCGCGCCATCTTCGGACCGGCCGCGTCGGCAGCCCGGCTCGAAGGCAGTAAGATATTCGCAAAGAACTTCTTGAGGCAAAGTAGAATTCCGACCGCGGACTTCACGGCGTCCTCGGACATCCCCGCGGCCCGCCGCGCTCTCGATCGCTTTTCTTACCCGCTGGTCGTCAAGTCCGATGGACTCGCCGCCGGCAAGGGCGTCGTGGTCGCACACGATCGTGCGATGGCGGAAGCCGCGCTCGAATCCCTCAAGCCGCCGTTTGTCATCGAAGAATTCCTGGAAGGCGAAGAGGTCAGCTACATCGTCGTTAGTGATGGCCGCAACGTCGTGCCGCTCGAGCCCACCCAGGATCATAAGGCTGTCTTCGATGGCGACTCCGGACCCAACACCGGCGGCATGGGTGCCTATTGCGATTCCCGGATTCTCACCGCGGACCAGAGCGATGCGATCCTCGAACGCATCATCCGTCCCACCGTCGCGGCCACCGGCTTCACAGGCTTCCTCTACGCTGGACTCATGATGACCAGCGCAGGCCCAAGAGTGCTCGAGTTCAACGTGCGCCTCGGCGACCCCGAAGCGCAGCCATTGATGCATCGCATGCGGACCAGCCTCGCCCCCCTGCTCCTGGCGGCCGCTGGTGGCAAGCTGCCTTCGACGCGCATTGAATGGGATCCCGGCCCGTCGGTCTGTGTGGTGCTCGCATCCGCGGGCTATCCGGGTCCGGTCACGCCCGGTGCACCAATCCACGGCATCGAAGCTGCGGAGGCTGCAGGCGCCACCGTATTCTACGCCGGCACACGCCAGGGACCCGCTGGACTCGAAACCGCGGGCGGCCGCGTGCTCGGCGTCACCGCTTCCGGCCCCCACCTTTCGGCGGCCATCGGCAACACATACGCCGCCGTGCACGCCATTCACTTTGAGGGCATGCACTATCGAACCGATATCGGCCGCAAAGGCTTGTGCGCGCATTGGGGAGCGCCCAATCCTCACGACTAACGTGCTCTTGCTTTGTGAATCTGCTCGCGGGGCCACGCGGTGGTGCTGGAGGAGGGGGTCGAACCCTCATGCTCAGTGAAGAGCGCGGGATTTTGAGTCCCGTGCGTCTGCCAGTTCCGCCACTCCAGCAACTATTTGGCTTCTTTGAGTTTACCCTAAGATCGCTTGCATCGCACTGCGACGGTTCTCGGTCTCATGTTCAAGATTGCGGCACGCCGGTCCCTTGTTGATACCTGCGCCGCGGACGAGCGCACACTCCACAATGCTGATGCTGCCTTCCCGACACCCGGAATGGCCAGCGTGTCGCTGACAAATTGTCCGCGCGCGGCCTTGCCCTCTACCGCCCCGTCTCCACACCCCGAGCCGCCTACAACGACGGTGTCCTATCCCGGTAGTGGTTGGCGACTGTGGGGAGCCATCAAATCAAGGTGGGTATCGCATTATTCCAGTCCTTCTTTAGGTTGTTCGTCGAAGCATCGCCGTCAGTAACCTGAATCCTGTCGATCACAATTAGACTCTCCTGCACGCCACCGGGCCCCGGAACCGTGATGGGACCCTGTCCGCTTGTCATTGACGCGATGACACTAGACCATTCGTGGGACACCACCTGCCCACTCGCATCCATGTAAGTCACCATTACTGCTCGGCTTGCCCCCGACGTGAGCGGAGGATGATATCCCGTTGGCGGGAATTGTCGTAGCAACGAATAAAGGCTCTTTTCGTTAGGAGCCAGGTACACCTCCTTGAGCCAGTCGTTACTGCCGATCGGGCTCGCCGTACCTTTCGTAGGGTTGTTTTGTCCACTCAGCCAACAGCACTTAAACAACTGGGTCGAAAGCAGTGTTGTACCGCTCGCATCGTAACTATCGAGCGTCACTCCGCTTGTGCTAGGGATTCCACCCATGGTATTCTTCTCCCTTCCATTTTACTATCAGACCATAGCTTGAATCTGGTCGACAGACTCCGCGCTCCAAAGGCAGCGATCGAATAACTGAGTTCTCAGCGATTGAATTTCACAAGGAATTCTTTCGCGGCAATAAAAGGCCCGTGCAGGCCATTTCCCGGCTTACTGGCATCGCCTTGCGTCACTAGCAGTTTGTCAATCAGTCGCAGCTTTTCATCAGTGCCATTGATATCGACCTTTACATCCGTGCCCAGCGCAACGACACTGGTCCATACGGCACTCTGATGCTGGTGGTTTTCGTCGACATAATTCACGATTACCTGCTGGCTCGCTCCCGACGTGAGCGGAGGATGAAATCCGGTTGCCTGAAGCGCGGGGTCTCTCAGCAATTGGTATAGGCTTACGTTGTCGGGCGCAAGGTAGACCTCCTTGAGCCAGTCGTCGCTTCCGATTTGGTTCGCCGTGCCGTGCGTGGGATTGTATTGTCCCGTCAAAAAGCCCACTGGGAACTGCAACGCCCGCTTATTTGCGTCCAGCTTCCCGCTTGCGTCATAAAACTCCAGCTTGATTCCTTTCGTGCTTACAGCTCCACCCATAGGTCCTCCTTTTGAACGTGGCAACAACCCCACATGTGTGGGGTTTCATGTATTCTAATCGTACTTGGCCCAGGAATCCAGCTTTACTTTGTGCCGCATCCGGGGATTGGCCTGTCTCCGCGTCACCGATCTTCGCGGAATCCCCAAATGTGATGATTCGCTGGGCCCTTTGCTGCTGCTCAGCGTTTCCGGCAACATCGTGACCGTCGGCCCCCTATACGTTCCCGGCGCCGGTGTTTGCCCCGACTGCGTGCGGTATTGGGCCCGCACCGCCGGCTGGGAGCGTCCTTTGGCGCCGGAACCGGCGCCCGGAGTACTGGAAGCTCTAGACAGCATCGCCGCGGAAACCGCCAGTGCATTCGAGCGCGGTCCGCTCGGCGATCTGCTCCTGTCCCTCTGGGAAATCGATCTCGACACTGGCCAACGTCATCAGCATCCTGTGGTGCCCCGCTCCGACTGCCCGCGGTGTGGCTGCCTGCGCCGCGAGCCGTTTCGTCTTTCCGCACATTGTAGTCCCCTTACCGGCGTCGTCTCGTCGGTCACGGTAACCGGAGATGCGTTTGCTGGAAGCTATTCGGCCATCGGCAGCTACGTCGCGCCGATTCCGGTTGCAAACGCACGCCCAACTATAAAAGCGCAATATGCGATGGGAAAGGGACACACAAAAGAACAGGCCATCGACAGTTGCATCGGTGAGGCGCTGGAGCGGTACAGCCTGATCTTTACCGGAGCGGAACGTCTGGTGCGCGCCCGTCCGGGCGATGTCGCTATGATCGATCCGCGCGATATCCTGCTGGTGAGCGGCAGCCAGTATGCGATGCGCGAGAGCTGGAATCGGGCACACGATGACCGATACTGGATTCCGGAAACTTTCGACGAGTGCGCGGCGCTGGATCTCATTGCCGGCGTCGACTTGGCCGCCAACGAAACGGTATACGTTCCAGCCGCCTGCTGCCTCATGTGGTACCAGTTTGGGCCGGGAGAGCGCAAGTTCGCCAGCGCGGACACCAATGGATGCGGAGCCGGCAAAACAATCGCGGC
>Ga0335078_10008994_pt1 | contig 14819 bp, 14 predicted proteins | sample Lox_Sample_32_FD_206711 | JGI IMG/M metagenome (GOLD analysis project Ga0335078, IMG submission 206711) | Soil microbial communities from Loxahatchee National Wildlife Refuge, Florida, United States - Lox_Sample_3.2 | ecosystem: Environmental > Terrestrial > Soil > Wetlands | place: USA...
TGCGCGGCCGGCGCCGCGCCCGTGAGCTTGCCGTGCGCGGCGATTAGGCCGGCAATGGCGGTGCCGTGCTTGTGCGGCGTCGGCGGCGACGCGAGGGTGTCATAGCTTTGCACGACTGTGCCGGCGAGCTCGGGATGATTGGGATCGATGCCGGAATCGATCACTGCAACCAGCACATTATCGCCCGTGGCTAGCGTGTGCGCCTGCGGCAGATGCAGCTTGGCCAGTTCGTATTGCCCGGCGTCGCCTTCGGCCTTTGCTTCGTCGCCTTGCAGTGCGAACAGGTAATTCGGCTGCGCCGAGGCGACGATGCGGTCGGCTTCCAGCGCACGCACCACCGAGGCGACCGAGCGGCGGTCGGGAATCCGCCAGCGGAACAGCGTGGTGCCAGACAGTTGGAAGGTCTGTGATTCGAGGCGGGTTAGCCGATGGCGGCGTTGCAGCGCCTCGATCTGTTGCGGGCTGACCGAATTGGCAACTTCGATCACGACCTCGTCGGGCACCATGCGCCGCTCGTTGGCCGCCGGCACGCCGCTCGATGTGCGCCGCGCCTGGCGCGGCCGCCGGGGGCCCGGACTGTCGTCGTCGATGTCGCCGCCTTCGAATGTTTGCACGACGCCCGGCGCGATACCCGGCAGGTAACCGCCAAAATTTCCACCCACATAGCTGCGGCCGCCGCCACCGTGATAGCGGCCGCCGTAGCCGCCACCGCGCACGACGCCAATGTTTGGCGAGCCGCCACGGTTGAAGACTTTCTGCGCGTCGGCGGCTTCGCTCGCCGCCAGCGCCAGCGTCGCGACCGCGGCGACAGCGAGCAGGGCGCTACGATAGAGGCGCATGGTGATGTCTCCGGCTCAACCCGCGCGTCACTCGGTGGTGGCGATGAAGCCAACGACCTTGTCTTGCTGCAGCTTCTTGACGATGCGCGCGAGCTCTTCCTTCGGCAAGCCGGTCACCGCGACGCGGACCTTGTACAGTCCGCCGGCCGTCGGTCCGGCCGCGATTTGCAGCTTATTGGCCTCGAGGAATTTGGTGATGTCGTCGGAGGACGCCTGCGGCGCGAAGCGGATGATGGTGAAGGCACCGACGCCCGGGTCGGTGCTCGGCGCCGACGCGGTTTCGTAGCCGCCAGGGCTTTGGCTCTTGAGCACGATGGTGGCGATCAGCCCGGCCTGCAGCAGGATGGCGATGGCGGCGGCGGTCGCCGACCAGGCGAGCGTGCGCGGCGTGAGGCCGGCGAAGAATTCCGCGACGCGCGCGCCGAGATTGAGCGCGACGGCTGGCTTGCGCGCCGGTTCGGCATCGATCTTGGCGAACAGCGTCTCCATCGCGCGCGCCGAGGGCGCGCCCAGCGTCTCGTTCAGCAGAATGGTCTCGCCCAGTTCCTCGCGCACCAGCGCGTAGCGGCGGGCGAGCTCCGGATCGCGGGCCAGCGCCTCTTCAACGCGCTGGCTGTCGCGACGGCTCAGCGTGCCGGCCGCGTGCCACGGCAACAGCTCTTCGATCTCGCTGTGCGTGTCTTTGTTCGTCGTCATCATGGCCAACCTCGATCGATTCCTTGCTCCTTCAGGAGCTCTGAGAGTTTCTTGCGCGCGTAGAACATGCGCGTCTTCACGGTCGCTTCCGGGATGCCGACAATTCCCGCGACTTCCTCCACCGATTTCTCGTGGTAATAGACGAGATCCACGATCTCCCGGTGCTCGGCCGACAGCTTGCTCAAGCATTGGCGCAAGACTGCGGCTTTATCTTTTTTCGCCAGCGTAACCTCGGGATCGTCGGCGTGATCCTCGATCTGCTCTGCGATCTCCTCGTCAAGTTCCTCCTCCGGCCGCTTGCGCAGCGTCGACAAGGCCTTGAAACGCGCGATGCTCAGCATCCAGGTCGAGACCGCGGAGCGGCCCTCGAATTTTCCGGCCTGCCGCCAGATGTCGAGGAACACCTCGCTGATCAAGTCCTCCGCCGTTGCCTCGTTGCGCACCAGACGCAGCACGAACCGGTACACACGGACGTGGTGCCGGGCGAACAGCACCTGCATCGCAAGCCGGTCGCCATCTGCGATCCTGGCGATCAGGGCATCGTCCGGAGTCGTTTGCATCGCAGGCCTATCGGCTCGTGAATGGGTCGCTGGGGACGGCGGCTAGGTTCAAGCAAAATCGGAGAAAATTGGCCCGCCCGGCCCGGAACTGGGGCGGAACGGCGGCGGCAGTGTCCCCTTTTCCGCCATGACTCGGCAAGCCAAAGCCGGCAAACACCCCGCAAAGCGAAGCTTTTTTGCTTAAAAATGAGTGGGGAGCGGCCTGGACATGGTCGGGACAGGCCCAGTTATGATAGCTGCCACTCATGATGATCCCCGGTTTCACCCGCAGCGATATCCAAACCACCGGCGCCCGCATCGTCACCGTCACCGGCGGCAGCGGACCGCCGCTGTTGTTGATGCACGGCAACCCGTTCAATCACCTATCCTGGCTCCGGGTGGCGCCAACGCTGGCGCGAGAGTTCACCGTGGTCGCGACCGACTTGCGCGGCTATGGCGACAGCGAGAAGCCACCGGGCGGTCCCGACCATTCCGGCTATTCCTTCCGCGCCATGGCGCAGGACCAGGTCGAGGTCATGGCCGCGCTCGGCTTCGACAGCTACTACGCCGCCGGTCATGACCGTGGGGCACGTGTTCTGCACCGCTTGTGCCTCGATCATCCCAACAGAGTAAAGCGTGCGGCGATCCTCGACATCATCCCGCAGCATCATCTGCTCAATCATATGACCAAGGAATGGGGCCGCTTCTCCTGGCATTGGCTGTTCAACATCCAGCCCGAGCCCTTACCGGAGAGGATGATGGGCGCCGATCCGGATTGGTTCATCGAACGCAAGCTCGCCAAGACCACGCAGGGCCTGAGCTTCTTCGACAAGGACGCGCTCGCCGAATACAAGCGCTGCTTCCGTAATTCGGAGACCATCCACGCCGTCTGCGAGGACTATCGCGCCACTTTCGGCGTCGATCTCGATATGGACACCAAGGATTTCAACGCCGGACACAAGATCGAGTGTCCGGTCCTGCTGCTATGGGGTGCGACCGGCGGGGTGGGGCGCAATCATAATCCAGGGCCGGCCGAGATCTGGCAAAGCTACGCCTCCAACATCGTCGCCGCCAAGGCGATGCCGAGCGGACATTATCTGTCCGAGGAGGCGCCAGCGGAGACAACGGCGGCGCTGCGGGAGTTTTTCGCAGCGCCTTAGGCGTGCTTTACGCCGCCGCCGGCGGCGGCTCGGCGAGGAAATTGCGCAGCGCGTAAAACAGCAAATGCCGGTTCTTGCTGTAGCCGGCGCTATGCGCGGTCCGCGGCAGGATGACAAATTGCCGGTCGCCGTTCGGCAGCTGACCGAAAAAGTCGAGCAGATCCGCATTGGTCGAGTTGCCGTCGAATTCGCCGCGCAGCATCAGCACCGGCGAAAACATCTTTTTCGGGTCGACGATTGGCAGGTTTGCCGCCATGTCGAGGTAGGTGCCGCTCGGCACCTCGTTGCCGAATTTCATCTCATCGGCGATCAGCGCCTCGATCATCGCCGGGTCGTATAGCTCGGGATGGCCGTCGCGCGTGAAGATCGAGGTGATCATCTTGGCGTCGCGTTTGCGGCGCGGGCTTGCGCGCAACGCCTCGATCTTCTTGCGCCGCCGTTCGATCTCCGCCGCGCCGTTGCCCTTGTAGGTGAAGGCGGCAAGCATCAGCCGGGCCACGCGGTCGGGCTGCGCCTGTGCAAAGGCCGCGGCGCGGATGCCGCCGGACGAGGTGCCGTAGAAATGCGCCTTCTGCTGCCCGGTTTCCTGCGCCACCACCGGCATCGCCGCCTTGAGGTCCTCGACGCCGCTGGCGATGTCCGAATTGTTGCCGGACGAGCCGGAATGACCGTAGCCGTCGTGGTCCATGGTCCAGACGTCGTAGCCGTAGCGCGACAGCACGTTCATCAGCGAATACTCGCCCTTGCCGGGCACTGTCAGGTCGTACGACGAGCGGGACGAGTTCGACGAGCCATGCACCAGGAATACGACCGGCAGCGCAGGCTCGCCTTGCCTGGGCGCACCGACCCGCTTGCGCCACAGATTAAGCTTCACCCCGCCCTTGTTGGCCCAATAGTCCTTGCTCCAGATATCGCCGCCGGCCGGGCTGGTTTGAGCCTGGGCCGGGCCGATCAACCCGGACAAAAGGCCGGCGCCGATGCCAACACCCTGCAAGACCGCGCGGCGCGGCATGGAACCATCGGATTTGCTCATGCGTCTCCTCCCGTCGGTCGTGTCGAAACAAGCGGCCGTTAATCGTGCAGACTAGCAAATCGCGGGAGCCGGCGGCAGTCCACTCGCGCCGGGGAGTGAGTTCTGCTAGGGGGGTCGCATAGCGCGCCGTCGGGCGCGCGGCGTAGCGGGGTCTCTTAGCCGGGGGACCCATGCGCCAACCGGAGGAACGATGCTCGATTTGTTGCGCGCGGGGGCGCGATTTTTCCAGAAATACATCGGCTGGAATAGGATCGGCGTGCTTCTCAGTCTGGCGATCATCGCCTTTGCGGCGGTGGTGCTGGTCCATATGCTGCGCGACATCAATCGCGATGAGGTGATGGCCGCGCTGCGCGCGGTCGACCGCGACCGCATCATCACCGCCGCCGTCTTTGTGGGCGGCGGTTATTTCACGCTCACGTTCTACGACTGGTTCGCGCTGCGCACGATCGGCCACCCGGAAATCCCCTACCGGATTGCGGCGCTGTCAGGATTCACCAGCTATTCGATCGGCCACAATATCGGCGCTACCGTCTTCAGTGGCGGCGCGGTGCGCTACCGCATCTACTCGGCGCACGGGCTCGATGCCATCGACGTCGCGAAGATCTGCTTCATTGCCGGTCTCACCTTCTGGCTCGGCAACGCCACGGTTCTTGGCCTCGGCGTCTTTCACTCGCCGCACGCCGCCGGCTGGCTCGATCAACTGCCGGTTTCCGTCAACCGCGCCATCGCCGGCGTAATCCTCCTTGTCCTTGCGGCCTATCTCGGCTGGGTATGGAGCGCGCCGCGCCATATCGGGCGCGGCGAATGGAAGGTCAATCTGCCGAGCGGGCCGTCGACCTTGCTGCAGATTTGCATAGGCATTCTCGATCTTGGCTGTTGCGCAATGGCGATGTACATGCTGCTGCCGAGCGAGCCGAACATCGGCTTCGTGACGCTCGCGGTCGTGTTCGTGTCGGCGACGATGCTCGGCTTCGCCAGCCACGCGCCCGGCGGCCTCGGGGTGTTCGACGCCGCCATGCTGGTGGCGCTGTGGCAGTTCGACAAGGAGTCCGTGCTGGCAGGATTGCTGATCTTCCGGCTGCTTTATTACTTGGCGCCGTTCGTCGTTGCGTTGCTAATATTGGGCACTCGCGAGATCTTGATTTCCCTGCGCGGTACGCCGTCTCCACCGCCGCGGACGGTCACAGCAAGCGCGCCCTTGCGCAGCGAAATCGAGGCCGAGAAGATCAACGCCGATTGACCATGGCAAGCGAAGACAACAGCGCGAACCTGCTCCACGGCGCAGATTGGCCGAGCCGCCTGCGCGGCGCTTGGCTTGCCTTGCTCGGCCGGCTCGGCGGTGATGCCACGGCCGGGCAGGGGCGGCCGATCTACGACCGCACCGCCGCGCATCCGCAGGCGCTGTTGATCGAGTCGCTGATCGCCGGGCTGCCCGGGCCGGCGATCGTGCTCGACCGCGACGGCCGCGTCATCGCCTTCAACGCCGCGGCCTCGGCGATCGCGCCGTCGCTGCGCCGCGGCGAGCCGGCGCTGATCACCTTGCGCATGCCCGAACTGGTCGAGGCGATCCGCCGCGCCACCGCCAGCCGCACGCCGCAGCGGGTGGAATTCTTCGAGCGCGTGCCGCTCGACCGCTGGTTCGAGGCCTTCGTGACGCCGGTGCGGCTGGCGAATGTCGGCGATGCACGGGCCGAAATTCTGCTGATGACGTTCAACGATCTTACCCCGCTGCGCCGGGTCGAGGAAATGCGCGCCGACTTCATCGCCAATGCCAGCCACGAATTGCGCACGCCGCTCGCCGCGCTGCTCGGCTTTATCGAGACTCTGCAGGGCACGGCCAAGGACGACGCCGCCGCGCGCGCCAAGTTCCTCACCATCATGCAGGGGCAGGCCACCCGCATGGCGCGGCTGATCGACGACCTGCTCTCGCTGTCGCGCATCGAGCTCAACGCGCATCTGCAGCCGAACACGCCGCTCGATCTGGCGCCGATCGTGCGCCAGGTGGCCGATGGCCTGCAGACGCTGGCGCGCGACCGCGACGTCACCATCAAGGTGACGGCACCGCCGGATCCCGTCATCGTGCTCGGCGACCGCGACGAATTGATCCGCGCCCTGGAAAACCTCGTGGAGAACGCGCTCAAATATGGCGCTGCCGGCAAGCGTATCGACATTACGCTTGTTCGCAGCCAGACCCGCGGCGGCACGGCGGAGGCGCGCTTGGCCGTGCGCGACTATGGCCCCGGCATCGCGCCTGAGCATCTGCCGCGGCTGACCGAGCGCTTCTATCGCGTCGACGTCGCCGACAGCCGCGCGCAAGGCGGCACCGGGCTGGGTCTGGCGCTGGTCAAACATGTGCTCAACCGGCACACCGGGCGGCTCGCCATCGAGAGCACGCCGGGGGCGGGCGCGACCTTCACAATGCATCTGCCTTTACACACCGCCGAATACCGGCAACAAAATAAGTCTTAGATAAATCACATACTTGCTCTGTCATGTGACTGTCACCAAAGCTTTATAGAACGGTGACATGCGACGCCTAAGGCTGTCCCCGACTTCGGAAAAGTGCTCGTTTCAAAACGAAAAAAGCCGTCCGACAGTCGATCTGGAGAGCGCCTTAAAGCAACAGCGGCCGCCCTTAACCAGGGCGCAAGAGCGGAATTCACGGGCCCTTAGCCCCGCGCACGCTTTTGGCCGCCAACATGGAGAGACCCCGTGAAACACTGGACGACATTCGCGGCCGCCGGCTTCCTTGCCGCCGCAGCTTTCGTTCCGGCTCAGGCGGCCGATATTTCCGGCGCCGGCGCCACCTTCCCCTATCCGATCTACGCCAAATGGGCCGACGCCTATAAGAAAGTCACCGGCAACGGACTGAACTATCAGTCGATCGGTTCCGGCGGCGGCATCAAGCAGATCACCGCGCGCACCGTGACCTTCGGTGCCTCCGACATGCCGCTGCAGCCGGCAGAGCTGGATAAGATCGGCGTCATCCAGTTCCCCACCGTCATGGGTGGCATTGTGCCGGTCGTGAACCTCGAAGGCATCAAGCCCAACGAGCTAACCATCGACGGGCCGACTCTCGCCAATATCTACCTCGGTACGATCACCAAGTGGAACGACGCGGCGCTGAAGAAGCTCAACCCGAACGCCAAGCTGCCGGATCAGGCGATCGCGCTGGTGCATCGCTCGGACGGTTCCGGCACCACCTTCATCTTCACCAACTATCTGTCGAAAGTCAGCGCCGACTGGAAGTCCAAGGTCGGCAGCAACACCTCGGTTGAGTGGCCGGGTGGCATCGGCGCCAAGGGCAACGAAGGCGTGTCCAACAACGTCGGTAACACCAAGGGCTCGATCGGCTATGTCGAGACCGCCTATGCCAAGCAGAACCACCTGACCACGATGAAAATGGTCAATAAGGACGGCAAGACGGTCGAGGCCCTTCCTGAGGCGATTATGGCGGCTGCCGCCGGGGCCGACTGGGCGCATGCGCCGGGCTTTTACATGATCATCACCGACTCGCCGGGCGCCAAGTCCTGGCCGATCGCCGGCGCGACCTTCATCCTCGTGCCCAAGCAGCCGCCGGAAGCGGCGGCGGCCAAGGAAGCGCTCAAGTTCTTCGCTTGGGCTTATGACAGGGGCGGCGAAATGGCCTCAAGCCTTGACTACGTCCCCATGCCGGAAAGCGTCGTCAAGTTGATCCACGCGCATTGGGGCGACGTCAAAGGCACCGACGGCAAGCCGATCTTCTAAGTTCGCCGAAAAAGGGAAAAGGCGCCATTTCCCGGCGCCTTTTCTCTATCCCCGCCGGTCACAAGGCGGCCTGTCTTGTGGGCGGCGGACCGCTGGAGTAGCCCTCCCGGACGCCCAGGGCCAAGGGAGAGCCGGATGCAACTTCCCGGGAGCAAACCGGTGGTCGATGTAGCGTTACAAGGCGGAGCCATCCCGGTCGCCGACCGGGTCGACCGGGGCAAGGTGCTCCAGCGTCTGCGTCTCCGTGACTTGGTTTTCCGTCATCTCACCCGCGCCGCCGCTATCGCGGTCCTCGTCATCCTCAGCGGCATCATTGTATCGCTCATCCACGGCTCGTGGCCCGCGCTGCGCACGTTCGGGTTCCGCTTTCTGGTGACCGAGAGCTGGAATCCGGTCACCGAAAAATTCGGCGCCATCGCCCCGATCTATGGCACCCTGGTGACCTCGTTCCTCGCCATGCTGATCGCGGTGCCGGTCGGCCTGTTCATCGCCTTGTTTCTCACCGAACTGTGCCCGATGTGGCTGCGCCGCCCGATCGGCATCGCCATCGAGTTGCTCGCCGGCATCCCCAGCATCATCTACGGCATCTGGGGTCTGTTCTTCTTCGCGCCGTTCCTGCAGCAGACGCTGCAGCCGTTCCTGATTAGCGTATTCGGTCCCATCCCCGTGCTGTCCACGCTGTTCGCGGGGCCGCCCTACGGCATCGGCATCCTGACCGCCGGTTTGATCCTGGCCATCATGGTGCTGCCCTTCGTTACCTCGATTTCGCGCGACGTGTTCGAGGCGGTACCGCCGGTGCTCAAGGAAGCGGCCTACGGTCTAGGCTGCACCACCTGGGAAGTGGCGCGCTACGTCGTGCTCCCGTTCGCCCGCGTCGGCGTGATCGGCGGCGTGATGCTGGGCCTCGGCCGCGCGCTCGGCGAGACTATGGCGGTCACCTTCGTTATCGGCAACGCGCACCGCATTTCCGGCTCGATCCTGGCGCCGGGCACGACGATTTCGGCGACCATCGCCAATGAATTCACCGAAGCGGTCGGCGATCTCTACACCTCGTCGCTGATCGCCCTCGGCCTGATCTTGTTCGTGATCACCTTCATCGTGCTCGCCTTCGCACGTTTGATGTTGATGCGCATCAACGCGCGAGTCGGAGGGTAATCATGGCAGCGTTTGAATCTTCGCTCTATGCCAGCCGCCGCCGCCGCAACGGGATCACTATGGGTCTTGCCTATGGCGCGACCGCGTTCGGTCTGTCCTGGCTGGTGCTGATCCTCGCCGTGCTGTTGTGGAAAGGCTTCTCCGGCCTCTCGCTCGCGGTGTTCACCCAAATGACGCCGCCGCCGGGCTCCGCCGGCGGCCTGCTCAATCCGATCATCGGCAGTCTGATTCTGACCGTGCTTGCGGTACTGTTCGGCACGCCGCTCGGCATCCTCGCCGGCACCTACATGGCTGAGTACGGCCGCTACGACAAACTGACCACGGTGGTCCGTTTCATCAACGACATCTTGCTCAGCGCCCCGTCGATCGTCGTCGGCCTCTTCATCTACGAGATCATGGTCGCGCAGATGGGCCATTTCTCCGGCTGGGCCGGCGCCGTGGCGCTGGCGGTGATCGTGGTGCCGGTGGTGGTGCGCACCACCGAAGACATGCTCACTTTGGTGCCCGACACGCTGCGCGAGGCCGGCGCCTCGATCGGGCTGCCGCGCTCGCTCATGATCACCCGCGTTGCCTACCGCGCGGCGCGCGCCGGCATGGTCACCGGCGTGCTGCTCGCGGTCGCCCGCATCAGTGGCGAGACCGCGCCGCTCTTGTTCACCGCGCTCAACAACCAGTTCTGGAGCCTCAACCTCAATGCTCCGGTCGCCAGCCTGCCGGTCGTCATCTTCCAGTTTGCGCTGAGCCCCTACTCGGACTGGCAGAAGCTCGCCTGGACCGGTGCGCTGATCATCACCTTGACGGTGCTTGCGCTGAGCATCAGCGCGCGCATCCTCTCGGCACAGAGGAAGTCATCATGAGTCTAGCAACCTTCACCACGCCAACCGCCGCCCACGGCCCGTCGAACGCCGCTGATCTCATCGAGAAGGTTTCGGTGCGCAATCTCGATTTCTTCTATGGCGACCATCGCGCGTTGAAGAACATCAACGTGTCGCTGTACCAGGGCAAGGTCACCGCCTTCATCGGCCCGTCGGGCTGCGGCAAGTCGACGCTGCTGCGCATCTTGAACCGCATGTACGACCTTTATCCGCACCAGCGCGCCACCGGCGAAGTGACGCTCGACCGGGAGAACATCCTGTCGCCGTCGCAGGATCTTAATCTGCTGCGCGCCAAGGTCGGCATGGTGTTCCAGAAGCCGACGCCTTTCCCGATGACGATCTTCGAGAATATCGCCTTCGGCATCCGGCTCTACGAGCGGCTGTCGAAGTCCGACCTGGAGAGCCGCGTGCAGCACGCGTTGCAGCGCGCCGCTCTGTGGGAGGAGGTCAAGGACAAGCTCGGCGCCAACGGGCTGTCGCTGTCCGGTGGCCAGCAGCAGCGGCTCTGCATCGCCCGCACCGTCGCGGTGCGCCCCGAGGTGATCCTGTTCGACGAGCCCTGCTCGGCGCTCGACCCGATCTCCACCGCCAAGATCGAGGAATTGATCGACGAGCTCAAGGACGACTACACGATTGCCATCGTCACCCACAACATGCAGCAGGCCGCGCGCGTGTCCGACTTCACCGCCTTCATGTATCTCGGCGAACTGATCGAATACGGCGAGACGACCCGTATGTTCACAACACCTAACGATCGGCGCACCCAGGACTATATAACCGGTCGCTTCGGCTAACAGACATCCTGTGCAGGCAAATGCCCGGCGACTGAAGGAAAACTCCGATGACTGATTTGCATACGACCAAGGCCTTCGACACCGATCTGCAGGACCTCTCGCGCATGGTGGCCGAGATGGGCGGCCTGGCAGAGAAATTGGTCGCCGATTCCGTCGACGCGCTGGCCAAACGCGACAGCGCGCTGGCGCAGCGCATCACGCAGGCCGACGCCAACATCGATACGTTGCAGCGCGAGATCGAGGAAAAGTCGATCAATACCATCGCCCGCCGCCAGCCGATGGCGGTGGACCTGCGCGAGATCGTCGGCGCCCTGCGGCTGGCCAACGATCTCGAGCGCATCGGCGACCTCGCCAAGAATATCGCCAAGCGCGTGATCGCGCTCAACGGTGAATTCCCGCCGCCCAAGCTGATCCGCGGCGTCGAACACATGGCCGACCTGGTGCTCGGGCAGATGAAGGCGGTGCTCGATGCCTACGCCCGGCGCGACGTGAGCAAGGCGATGGCGGTTTGGCGCGGCGACGAGGAAATCGACGCGGTCTGCACCTCGGTGTTCCGCGAACTGCTCACTTACATGATGGAAGACCCGCGCAACATCACCTTCTGCATCCATCTCCTGTTCTGCGCCAAGAACATCGAGCGCATGGGCGATCACGCCACCAACATCGCCGAGACCGTGCACTACGTCATCGAAGGCCGGCCGATCGCCGACCAGCGGCCGAAGGGCGATACCACCACGCTCGCTGCCCTGCGCACGGCAGGCGACAGATAGCGGGGACCGCGCATGATCCCGACAAGTGGGAACCGGTTTTCGGACAAGATCATGCGCCTAGGTAAAAACTCATGAGCGCGCGCATCCTGATCGTGGAGGACGAAGAGCCGCTCACCATGCTGCTCCGCTACAACCTCGAGGCCGAGGGCTACGAGGTGGAAACCGCCGCGCGCGGCGACGAGGCCGATACGCGGCTCAAGGAGAGCAGTCCCGATCTGGTGGTGCTCGACTGGATGCTGCCGGGCCTCTCGGGCATCGAATTGTGCCGCCGGCTGCGCGCGCGGCCGGAGACCCGGCAACTGCCGATCATCATGCTCACCGCCCGCGGCGAGGAGAGTGAGAAGGTGCGCGGGCTCGCCACCGGCGCCGACGACTACATCGTCAAGCCGTTCTCGGTGCCGGAACTCCTGGCGCGCGTACGCGCGCTGTTGCGCCGCGCCAATCCCGAACGGGTCGCCCAGGTGCTCAACATCGGCGATATCGAACTCGACCGTGAGAAGAAACGCGTCTCGCGCAACGGCCGGCCGATCGATCTCGGCCCGACCGAATACCGTCTGCTCGAGTTCCTCATGGAGCGGCCGGGCCGCGTGTTCTCGCGCGAGCAGTTGCTCGACGGTGTCTGGGGCTCAGACATCTATATCGACGAGCGCACCGTGGACGTGCACGTCGGGCGCCTACGCAAGGCGATTAACCGCGGCCACATGGCCGACCCGATCCGCACCGTGCGCGGAGCGGGCTATGCGCTCGACGATCGGTTCGGCCGCGCGATCTGACGACTTTTCTTAAACCTCGTCCCGCAAAGCGGAGAGCAAGAAATGCAAATGGCCGGGGCAAGCCCGGCCACCGCAATCTCGATTGCTCCGTCTCGCCTTATGAGCCGCGGAACGGCGGCCGTTTGTCGCGCCGGCGCTCGTTCGCCGGCTGATAGGCGACGCGCGAATGATATGAGCAATAGGGCAGCTCGTTCGCGGTCTCGCCGCCGCAGAAAAAGAAATCCCCGCTGCCCGGATCGCCGATCGGCCAATGGCAGGTCTTTTCGGTCAACTGCAGCAGCGTCTTGCGTTGCTCGACCGGGATCTCGATCAGTTCGGGCTCCGGCTCGACTTCGTAGTCGTAGGCGAGCGCGGTATTGCCCCGCATCGCCGGCCGCGGCACCCGCAACATGCCGGACGAGCGCGCCTTGCGCGGTCGCGGGCTCGCCGAGGACGGGCTCTTGGCGCGGCCGGACAGGCCAAGCCGGTGGACCTTGCCGATCACGGCATTGCGGGTGATGCCGCCGAGTTCGGCCGCGATCTGGCTGGCGGACAGACCATCCGCCCATAATTTTTTCAGGAGTTCGACCCTTTCGTCGGTCCAGCTCATCGGGTTATTTCCCTAGCCTTTCAAGGCCTTGATAGAATCCATCCCCGTCGACAGACGCGCCTCTCGCGCCTGACGCCTACGCTTCAGGGATGAACCAGAAATCGCTCGCTAGCACGATATGTCGTACTAGCTGGTCAAAACGCTACAATATCGAGTGACTCTCGTGCAAGCGTTTGCAATCCCCAGATCCCAGCTACCAACAGTTTTTCCTTTAGAATCGGCGCTTGCGGCGAATTTGAGTCCGCAACGGCGGTAGATTTCGCCGCGTGTTGACAGGGCAAACCTTTGGAATAGAATGAAAAAGTGCCGCCCGGCGAGGCGGCACATTTCTTTTCGGCCCGCGCATGATGCCGAAAAGTTCAGTGCCCGTATTCGCACATGCGCCAACGAAATTGTTCGATGGACGTCAGCCGTGGCCTCGCATTTATTGCCGACTTATGCGCGCGTCGACCTCGCTTTCGAGCGGGGCGAGGGCGCTTGGCTGTTCACGGCTGAGGGCAAACGCTATCTCGATTTCACCTCCGGCGTCGCCGTTAATGCTCTTGGACATGCCCATCCTTACCTGGTGAGCGCGCTCGCGGAGCAGGCGAATAAGGTCTGGCACGTCTCCAACCTGTATCGGATTCCGGAAGGCGAGCGGCTGGCCGACCGGCTGTGCGCGGCGACTTTCGCCGACACCGTGTTCTTCCAGAATTCCGGCGCTGAGGCGATCGAATGCGCGATCAAGATGGCGCGCAAATATCAATCGACCAGCGGCAAGCCAGAGCGCTACCGCATCGTCACCTTCGAAGGCGCCTTCCATGGGCGCACGATGGCGGCGCTGGCGGCGACCGGCAACAAGAAATACCTCGACGGCTTCGGCCCGCCGGTCGATGGCTTCGACCAGGTGCCGTACGGCGATCTCGAGGCGGTGAAGAAGGCGGTCGGGCCGCAAACCGGCGCCATCCTGGTCGAGCCGATCCAGGGCGAGGGCGGCGTGCGCGTGCCGCCGTCGAATTTCCTGCGCGGCTTGCGCGCGCTGTGCGACCAGCACGGCCTATTGCTGATTTTCGACGAGGTGCAGACCGGCTTCGCGCGCACCGGCGATCTGTTCGTGTATCAACGCGTCGGTGTCACGCCGGACATCATGCCGATCGCCAAGGCGCTCGGCGGCGGGTTTCCGGTCGGCGCCTGTCTTGCCACCGCGGAGGCGGGCAAAGGCATGACCGCGGGCACGCATGGCTCCACCTTCGGTGGCAATCCGCTCGCCATGGCGGTCGGCAATGCCGTGCTCGACGTGATGCTCGAGCCCGGCTTCATCGAGCGCGTGCGCGACATCGGGCTCAAGCTCAAGCAGCGGCTGGCCGAGATCAAGGATCGCCACGGCGCGGTCATCGCCGAAGTGCGTGGCGAGGGGCTCTTGGTCGGCCTGCGCATGGTGCCGCCGGCGTCCGAGATGGTCGACGAGTTGCGCAACGAGAAGATGATCACGGTCGCCGCCGGCGAAAACGTCGTACGGCTGTTGCCGCCGCTGATTATCAGTGAAGCGGAGATCGCCGAGGCCGTTGCGCGCATCGACCGCGCCTGCGCGCGGCTCGCCAAGGCGCATCCGCGCCCGGCAAAGGAGGCGGCGTCATGACCGGCAACGGCGTGCGGCACTTCCTCGATCTAATCGATGTTCCGAAGCCTGTACTGTCCGGGATGATCGACAACAGCCGCGCCATGAAGGCCGCGCGCGCGCGGGGCGTCGTCAGCGCGCCGCTCGCCGGCAAGACGCTGGCGATGATCTTCGACAAGCCGTCGACGCGCACGCGCGTGTCGTTCGACGTCGCCATGCGCCAGCTCGGCGGCGAGGCGATGCTACTGACCG
>Ga0335078_10008995_pt1 | contig 14818 bp, 14 predicted proteins | sample Lox_Sample_32_FD_206711 | JGI IMG/M metagenome (GOLD analysis project Ga0335078, IMG submission 206711) | Soil microbial communities from Loxahatchee National Wildlife Refuge, Florida, United States - Lox_Sample_3.2 | ecosystem: Environmental > Terrestrial > Soil > Wetlands | place: USA...
GGATCATCCGGGCTGCCAACGCCTTCGACGACCTCGTCGGCGGGTCGGCTGACCGCGACCGGTCCGCGGCCGCGCTGGAACGCCTCCGGCTGGACACCGCGACCGAGTACGACCCGGGGGTGGTGGAAGCGCTGACCAAGGTGACCAGCCGGGGGCGGCTGTGACCCGGCTGGCTGAGCCCGCGCCCGCGGGCGCCGGTAGGCTGCCCCGGTGGCGGAATCGGGTCTGATCGAATCGGTGCTGGTGGCCAACCGGGGCGAGATCGCACGGCGGGTGCTGGCCACCGCGCGCCGGCTGGGCATCCGGTCGGTCGCCGTCTACTCCGAGGCCGACGCCGATCTGCCCTTCGTCCGGGAAGCCGACGAGGCGGTGCTCATCGGCCCGCCGCCGCCCGCCCGCAGCTATCTGGACCAGGCGGCCATCCTCGGCGCCGCGCAGCGCGCCAGGGCCCAGGCCATTCATCCGGGCTACGGGTTCCTGTCCGAGAACGCCGGGTTCGCCGGGCGGGCCGAGGCCGCGGGGCTGGTCTGGGTGGGGCCGCCGCCGGCGGCCATCGAGCTGATGGGTGACAAGATCAACGCCCGGAACCTGATGGCCGGGGCGGGCGTGCCGGTGGCCGCGGGCACGGCCGAGCCGGTGACCGGGGCCGACGAGGCGGTGGCGGCCGCGGCCGTGATCGGCTACCCGGTCATGGTCAAGGCCGCGGCGGGCGGTGGCGGGATCGGGATGAGCGCGGCCGCCGACGACGCCGAGCTGCGGTCCGCGTTCGAGACGGCCCGGTCCCGCGCCGAGCGGTTCTTCGGCAGCCCGGCCATCCTGCTGGAGCGCTACCTCAGCCCGGCGCGGCACGTCGAGGTGCAGATCCTCGGGCTGGCCGACGGCCGGGTGCTGGCCCTCGGCGAGCGGGACTGCTCGGTACAGCGGCGGCACCAGAAGGTGGCCGAGGAGACCCCATCGCCCGGGGTCAGCCCGGCGCTGCGCGGCCGGATGATGGCGGCCGCGGTGCGGGCCGGCGAGGTGGTCGGCTACCGGGGCGCCGGGACCGTCGAGTTCCTCCTCGACGTGGCGTCCGGTGACTTCGTGTTCCTGGAGATGAACACCAGGCTCCAGGTCGAGCACCCGGTCACCGAGCTGGTCACCGGTATCGACCTGGTCGAGCAGCAGTTCCGGATCGCCGCCCAGGGCCGGGTCAGTTTCGCCGAATCTGCCGTCGAGCCAGCTGGGCACGCAGTGGAGCTGCGGGTCTATGCCGAGGACCCCAGCCGGTTCCTGCCCAGCCCGGGCACGATCACCGAATGGGCCGAGCCGGCCGGCCCGGGGATCCGGGTGGACGCCGGGTATTCGCTCGGCAACCAGGTGACCCCGTTCTACGACCCGCTGCTGGCCAAGCTGTGCGTGCACGCCGCGACCCGGGACGAGGCGCTGGCCCGGGCCCGGGCCGCGGTGGCAGACTTCCGCATCGCGGGCGTCAAGACCAACCTGCCGTTCCACGCCGATCTGCTGGACAGCGCCGAGTTCAGCAGCGGTGCCTACGACACGTCCGTGGTTGGCCGGCTTCGGCTAGCACAATGAGGAGCGGGCACACCCCTGGTGGGGCGCTGCCGATGGAGAGGAGCAGCGAGTGGCCGAGATCCGCGCGGAGATGGTGGCTAACGTCTGGAAGGTGGTGGCGGCCGAGGGCGAGCAGGTGTCCGGCGGCGACACCCTGGTCATCCTCGAGTCGATGAAGATGGAGATCCCGGTCCTGGCCGAAGACCCGGGCACGGTGATCAAGCTGGCCGTGGCCGAGGGTGACGTGGTCCAGGAGGGCGACCTCGTCGCCATCATCGAGTGAGCTGGGCCGCCCGGCGGTCTCCGGGCTCAGATGCCGGTGGTGGAGCGGGGGTAGGCGACCGCCGGGTCGGTGACGATGTTGACCAGGTAGGGGACGTCAGCGTCGAAGGCCCGGCGGAGCGCCGGGGCGATCGCATCGGGGCGGGTGACCAGTTCGCCAGCGCCGCCCAGCGCGCCGACCACGTCGTCATAGCGGGTCTGCGGCTGCAGCTCGGCCGCGACGTCGTAACCATAGAGGGCCTGCATGGGGTGCTTCTCCAGCCCCCAGATGCCGTTGTTGCCGCAGATCATCACGACCGGCAGCCGGTGCCGGACCAGGGTGTCCACGTCCATCAGCGAGAACCCGGCCGCGCCGTCCCCGAGCAGGAGCACCACCTGGGCGCCCGGCCGGGCGATCCGGGCGCCGATGGCGTAGCCCAGCCCGGTGCCCAGGCAGCCGTACGGCCCCGGGTCCAGCCAGCCGCCGGGGCGCTTCGGCTCGATGTACTTGCCCGCGTAGGACACGAAGTCCCCGCCATCCCCGATGACGACGGCGTCGTCGCCGAGCACGCGGGCCAGCTCACCGTAGATGCGCATCGGGTGGATGGGGTCAGCCGCGCTGGACAGCAGTTCGCGGTCGGTGGCCGCCGCGGCGCGGGCCGCGCTGCCCAGTTTGGGCAGCCAGTCGTGGGCCCAGCGGGGACCGTCCGGGCCGGTCGGGGAGTCGGCCAGCACGGCGAACAGAGCGGCCAGGTCGCCGGCGTACGAGGCCGCCAGCGGGAGGTGCCGGGCCAGCTGGGAGGCCGAGTCGGCGGCGTGCACCACCGGGGTCGGCCGGGTGCCCGGATCCTCGCCGAACGCCCCGTAGCCCAGCCGGAAGTCGAGCGGGGTGCCGACCACCACGACCAGGTCGGCCTGGCGCAGCGCGACCGACCGCGCCCGGGTGACCAGCAGCTCGTGGCCGGCGGGCAGGATCCCGCGGCCCTGCCCGTTGGTGATCACCGGGAGCCGGAGATGCTCGGCGGCGGCCCGGGCCGCGTGCTCGGCGCCGCCGGCCCACACGTCCGAGCCGAGCACCAGCACCGGGCGCTGGGCCGCGGCGATCAGCCCGGCGATCCGCTGCGCGGCGGCCGGGTCCTGGTCCGGGCCTGGCGTCCGGCCTGCTGCGTTCGGGGCGTTCGGGGCGGCGGGGCGCACGGCCTGGCGGGCGGCCTGCACCGCCGCGGGGGCCGCCGGGCCGAACAGCGCCTCCAGGGCGACGTCCACGAAGACCGGGCCCCGGTGCGGCGCGGCGGCCAGCCGGAACGCCTCGGCCACCCCCGACCCGACCTTCGCGGTCTCGTGCTCGGTCCAGGCCTGCTTGGTGACCGGGTGGAGCAGCTCCGGGTGGTCGAACTCCTGCAGGCTGCCCGATCCCCACCGGTAGTCCGGGGCGCGGCCGCCCAGGATCACCACGGGCGAGCCGTTGAAGTGCGCGGTGGTGATCGCGCTGACCCCATTGGTCACCCCCGGCCCGGCGGTGAGCACGGCCAGGCCGGGGGTGCGGGTCAGCCGGGCGGTGGCCTCGGCCGCGAACACGGCGCTCTGCTCGTGCCGGACGTCCACCAGGCGCAGCGGCGGGTCGGCGCGGACGGCCGCGTCGTACAGCGGGAACACGTGCCCGCCGGACAGGGTGAACATCGTGGTCACGCCGTAGGCCTGCGCCGCGGCCACGGCCAGCGTGCCGCCGTGCGGCGCCGCCTCCGGGTGCCCCCCGGTTGTCCCGTCCTCGGTCGCCGCGCCCTCGGTCATGCCGCGAGGTTACCAGCTGGTACACGAAGAGCCGGGTGGGGCCGGGCCGCCTGGTGGAGCGGGCCCGGCCCCGCGGGCCGGCGTGGTCCCCGGTCGGTACGGCCAGGGCGCGCGTCCTAGTCGTCCGGCGTCTTGGCCGCCGCGCTGGCCCGGGCGGTGGCCGCAGCCGGCGCGGCCGCCGCCGGTCCCAGGTCGGCCTCGTAGTGCTCGGGCCGGGTTTCGTCCGCCCCGGCGGGCAGCCGGACGGCGCGGAACACCAGCGTCGCCACGGCCGCGACGACCAGGTTGAGGACGAACGCCGTGAACGCGATGTACACCGTGTGCCCGATGATGGGCACGGTGTCCGAGGAGCCGCCAAAGTGCGTGCCCGGCTCGCCGGGCACCGGCACCAGGTAGGCGGCGATCGTGCCCCAGACCATGGCCACGGCCCAGCCGAGGACCAGCGCCCAGCGGTGGAACCACCGGGTGTACAGGCCGAGCACGATGGCGGGGAAGGTCTGCAGGATCCAGATGCCGCCCAGCAGCTGCAGGTTGATGGCGAAGGTCTTGCTCAGCGCCAGCACGAAGACCAGCGCCCCCGCCTTCACGATGAGCGAGGCCCACTGGGAGACCCGGGTCTGCTCGGCCGGGCTGGCGTGCGGCCGGAGGAACTCGACCCAGACGTTACGGGTGAACAGGTTGGCCGCCGCGATGGACATGATCGCGGCCGGCACCAGCGCGCCGATCACGATCGCCGCGAAGCCGATGCCCTGGAACCAGCTCGGGAACATGTCCTGGAACAGCAGCGGCACCGACAGCTGCGGGTTGGCCCCGTTGGCCTTGACCACGGCCGGCAGCCCGGGTGCGGCCAGCGCCATGTAGCCGAGCAGCGCGACCAGGCCGAGGACCAGCGAGTAGGCGGGCAGGATGGCCATGTTGCGCCGGATCACGGTGCGCCGCCGGGCGGCGTACACCGCGGTGACCGCGTGCGGGTACATGAACAGCGCCAGCGCCGAGCCCAGGGCCAGCGTGGCGTAGGCCCACTCGCCGGCCGGGAGCACGATCAGGCTGCCGTTCGGCTTGCCCGTCTTCGGGTTGGTCGCCGTCAGGTGGGTGTTGGCGACGCCGAAGATGTGGCCCCAGCCGCCCAGCCGGATCGGGATGTAGATGATGGCCACGATGATCATCACGTAGATCAGCGTGTCCTTGACGAAGGCGATCAGCGCGGGCGCGCGCAGGCCGGACACGAACGTGTAGGCCGCGAGGGCCAGGAACGCGATGATCAGGGGAAGGTCCTTGACGAACGCGTTCGAGGAACCCGTGCCGACGTGCAGCACGGTGAGCACGGCCTGGATGCCGACCAGCTGCAGCGCGATGTAGGGCATGGTGGCCAGGACCCCGGTGAAGGCGACCGCGAGGGCCAGGCCGCGCGACCCGTACCGGCCCCGGACGAAGTCGGCCGGCGTCACGTAGCCGTGCACCCGGGCCACCGACCACAGCCGCGGCGCGAACACGAACACGATCGGGAACACCATGACCGTGTAGGACAGCGCGAAGAAGCCGGCCGCGCCGGTGCCAAACACCAGCGCCGGGACGGCGATGAAGGTGTAGGCGGTGTACAGGTCGCCGCCGAGCAGGAACCAGGTGACGAACGTGCCGAAGCCGCGCCCGCCGAGGCCCCACTCGTGCAGGTGCAGGATGTCCTCGGCGCGCCGCCACCGCGCCGCCGCGAAGCCGACGACGGTGACCACGGCGAACAGGGCGATCAGGATGCCGAATGAGACCGCGTTGAACTGCATCACCGGGCATCACCCGCCCGGGTCGGGTCCTGCGGCTGGCCCGGCGGCTGCCCGGGGCCCGGCTCCGGGCGGCCGGATGGCCTGGTCAGCAGGTAGGCCAGGCCGGACAGCAGGGCGACCACCGGCACCCAGATGAGCTGGTACCAGTAGAAGAACGGGAAGGCGCCCCAGGCGGGGCTGCTGCGCGCGTAGATCGGGACGATTAACGCCCCGAGCACGCCGATGAGGAGCAGGACCGAAGCTAAGATCCAGGCGCCGGTGCGCCTGCGGGTGGGGGAGGAGTGCGTCACTGGGGTCGTCTCCCTGGGTGGGTCCGGTTACGCGCCGCCCCCCCCAGCCATCAGCCGCAGCCGCCAGCGCGGCGCGTTCGTGACTTATGTCACGTTGTATCCGTCCATGGTGCGCTGAATCGGCACATCCTGCAATGGTTTGCGGCGCAGCCGGGTAATCACCTCGTAGTCCTTGTCCGGCCCCGAAACCTGCCAGCGTTCCCCGATCAGATCCGCACCGCACCGCGTGGGTGAGCAGGTAGCGGTCCGCGCGGCAGAGGTGTTCGGCCTGGCCGGCCGCGTGGTGGCTGGCGGGCACCCGCGGGAGGGGCGCTGGCGAGCACTGATCCCGGGCGGCGCGCGGCGGCGCGGCGGCGGCGGGCGGAACGGGCCGTTAAGCGTATGGGTGGTCGGTTTTAGCTACTCCGGCGCAGCCGGGTGACGAGCTTGTAGCGATCGCCGCGGTAGCGGGACTGCGCCCACTCGACCGGGGTGGCCGACACGTCGAAGGCCTGCCGGGACAGCAGCAGCAGCGGCATGCCCACGTCCACGCCGAGCAGCCGGGCGTCCGCCGGGTCGGCGAGCACGGTCTCGATGGTCTCCACCGCCTCGGCCAGCTGGACGCCGTAGGCGGTGGCCAGCGCCTCGTACAGCGAGGCGAAGCGGTCCAGGTTCCGGCGCAGCCCGGGGAACCGGCGGGCGGGCAGGTGCGAGGTGTCGGTGGACATCGGCTCGCCGTCGGCCAGCCGCAGCCGGTGGACGCGCAGCACCCGGCTGCCGGGCGGGATGGCCAGCAGCTCCGCCAGCTGCGCATCGGCCGGGAGGTAGCCGGTATCGAGGATCTTGGTCTGCGGCCGCAGCCCGTGCGCCCGCATGCCCTGGGTATAGCTGGCCAGCTCCAGCAGCTGCGCCACCTTGGGCTTGGCCACGAACGTGCCCTTGCCCTGCATGCGCAGCAGGCGCCCTTCGACCACCAGCTCGGTGAGGGCCTGGCGGACCGTGGTCCGCGACGTCCCGTACTGCTGGGCCAGCTCCCGCTCCGGGGGGACCGGGCTGCCCGGAGCCAGGGCCGCGGTCAGCTCGAGCAGCTGCCGTTTCACGGCGTAGTACTTGGGGATCCGCGGGCCGGGCGGGCTGGGCCGGGCGGATCCACCCTCGCCGATGACCGGGGACGCTGTCACAGTCACGTTCCTTCCGCGGTATCTGCTGCGTACCGGACATGATCCCACCGCCCGCGCCAGGCCGGCCTGGTGGCCAGCATGCGCGATGATGAAGACGTGCCCACGCTCAACGACCTCGCCCGCCGGTACACCGCGCTGACCCGGGCGGACATCGAGTGGCTGCACGCGCTCGTATCAGACTGGCAGCTGCTGGCCGACCTGTCCTTTGCCGACCTGGTGCTCTGGGCGCCGCTGCAGGACGAGTCCGGCTGGGTGGTGCTGGCCCAGATGCGCCCGACGACCGGGCCGACCACGTTCCATGACGACGCGGTCGGCTCGTTCGCGTCCACGGGGGTCCGGCCGTTCCTCGACGCGGCCCTGCGCGAGCGGCGGATCTGCCGGGAGGGCGACCCGGAGTGGACCCGGGGCGTGCCGGTCCGCCGCGAGTCGATCCCCGTCACCCGGGAAGGGCAGGTCATCGGCGTGATCGAGCGGAGCACCAACCTGAGCTCCGCGCGCACGCCGAGCCGACTCGAACTCACCTATCTCAAGGGCGCCGACGATCTGGCCCAGATGGTCGCGTCCGGGATGTTCCCCTGGCCCGGCCAGCAGCCCGCCCTGGTCCGGTCACCCCGGGTCGGCGATGGGCTGCTCCGGCTCGGCCGCAGCGGCAAGGTCAGCTACGCCAGCCCGAACGCGCTCTCCGCCTACCGCAGGCTCGGCCTGGCCGCTGACCTGGTGGGCGCGGAACTGGGCCCGGTCACCGCCCGGCTGTGCGCCCCGGGCCGCGCCACCGACGACGCGCTGATGGTGACGGCCAGCGGGCGGGCACCCCGGGAGACCGAGGTGGAGGGAAATGGCTCCGTGGTCCAGCTGCGGGCCATCCCGCTGGTGGTCAGCGGCCTGCGCACCGGCGCGCTGGTGCTGGTCCGCGACGTCACCGAGCTGCGCCACCGGGAACGCGAGCTGATGACCAAGGACGCCACGATCCGGGAGATCCACCACCGGGTGAAGAACAACCTGCAGACCGTGGCCGCGCTGCTCCGGCTGCAGGCCCGCCGGATGGAGGCACCCGAGGCCCGGGACGCGCTGGAGGAGGCGGTGCGCCGGGTCGGCTCGATCGCCACCGTGCACGAGACGCTGTCCCACGCCCCGGAGGAGACTGTCGACTTCGATGACATCGCCGAGCGGGTGGCCGCGATGGCCGGGGAGGTGTCCGCGGCCGAGGCCCGGGTGAAGCCGGTCCTGCTCGGCCGGTTCGGCCGGCTGCCCTCGGCGGTCGCCACGCCGCTGGCCCTGGTCCTGGCCGAACTGCTGCAGAACGCGCTGCAGCATGGCCTGGCCCAGGCCCCGGACGCCGAGGGGGGCACGCTCGAAGTCTCGGTCGCGCGCAGCCCGGACCGGCTCACGGTCAGCGTGCAGGATAACGGGATCGGCCTGCCCGCCGGGTTCGACCTGGACGCGGCGACCAGCCTGGGCCTGCAGATTGTCCGGACGCTGGTCGTGACTGAGCTGGGCGGCCGGCTGGAGGTCAAGCCCCGGGCCGGGGGCGGCACCAGGGCAGTGGTCGATCTTCCGCTGGACCCGAGCGGGCCGTTACCGGCCCAGGGGCCACCGCTGGGTAAGGCCCAGGCCTGAGCCTGGGTCCTACTGCTGCTGACGACCGGCCGGCGTCGGGCGGGCGGCGTCGGCCGGTCGGGTGGCGTCAGGCGTGCGCCCGGGCGCGGATCCGGCTGGCCCGCCGCTTCACCGCCCGTCGTTCGTCCTCGCTCATCCCGCCCCAGACGCCCGCGTCCTGGCCACTCTCCAGCGCCCATTGCAGGCACGGTTCGACGGCGGGGCATCGGCGGCACACCTGCTTAGCCTCGTCGATCTGGAGCAGCGCGGGCCCGGTGTTCCCGATCGGGAAGAACAGCTCCGGGTCCACGTCACGGCAGGCGGCGTTGTGGCGCCAGTCCATGCGGTCCACTCCTCCTTGGCAGCCGGGCCTTGGCCCTGGTTGGCGGCCCCAGCCCGCAAACTTGTGAATGGATTCACGAGCTGAGCCGTATGTCGGGAGCCATACAGGTTCCCGGGTTGGCACTCACATCTCGCGGAGCCAGCGCCCCCGCTGGGCTCCGATCCGAGCCTGGGATCGTGACCGTCTCGCCACAAACCGCCAGATGACAGCGCATGCGCCGCCCACCCGAACCGGGTTCTAGCCTGTCAAGGTCATGATTCAAACGCAAGACTATTTGGCAAAGGTTCAGGCGGATTTCGGTGTCAGATGGATCACATCAGGTGCCGTTCCGGGTGTGTCAGGCAATTACCCGCAGAGCATCCGGAACACAGCGAAACGTGACCACTTCATGCTCGCCGATGTACTCCCCGTCGACCTGCAGCGCGATGGGCCGGCCCGAGCTGATCGTGAACTCCGGCTGGTCATGCAGGCTGAGCACGTCATGGCCGCTGACTCGCGCGCGGCGGGGGGAAATCATCTGGCGCACCGCGTTCAGCGTGCCGATAGTGCGCAGCCGGCGCAGCGCAAAAAGGTCGAGCCCAGTATCGAAACCTGCTCGCGGGCTCGGGTTTACCGGCCGGTCACCGAGATAGGTCCAGGGTGAGGTATTGGACACGATACCGACGAACAGATGGCCGACCGGCGGCCGGCCGTCGCGCTGCAGGGTGAGCGCGGGGTGCCGCCGGTCGGTGACCGCGTAGAACTGGTGCAGCGCGGCCCGCACGTACAGCCAGGAGGTGGCGGGGCGGCCGCGGGCCCGCAGGCCCTCGATCACCCGCACCACCTCGGCGTCCAGCCCGATCCCGGCGTTGAACGTGAAGTACCGGCTGGCCAGGCCGGGAAGGTCGATACGGCCCAGCCCGATGCTCCGGTACCGGCCCGCCTCGACCGCCTGGATGATCTGGCCGGTGGCGTCGATGAGGTCGGCGGGCAGGCCCACCGCCCGGGTGAACACGTTGGCGTTGCCGCCCGGCAGCGCGGCCAGGGCGGGCCGGATGACCTGCGGCGGCGTGCCGGGCGGCCCGCCGCTGGGGAGCCCGCCGCTGGCGAGCTCGCTGTTCCGGTGGGCCGCGCTGGCGCCGCGCAGCAGGCCGTTCACCGCCTCGTTGACCGTGCCGTCCCCGCCCAGCGTGAGGACCAGCTCGTGGCCGTCGGCCGCGGCCAACTCGGCCAGGCTGGCCGCGTGGCCCCGGTAGCGTGTCTCCACGACCTCCAGGTCCATTTCGGAGGCCAGGGCGTGCGCGATAACATCCCGGCGCAGCTGGGTTGTCGTGGTGGCATGCGGGTTGACGATGAGGAGCGCGCGCACGCGCTCAGGGTAACGAGGCACGAAGGAACGCGGGAGATGCAGGAGAGGCCGCCGAGCCTGCTCGGCGCGGCGGGGGTGCAGGCAGCCGACGCTGCCCTGGTGCTGGTGGCCACCGTGCTGGCCGGCGTGGACACCGCCACCGGAAAGTCCTACCAGGTGGGCAGTGGGATCGCGCTGACCCTGATCGGGCTGGCCACGGCGGCGGCGCTGGCCGCTGTGGCCCGCGGCCTGGCCCGGGTCCGGAAGTGGAGCCGCACCCCGGCCCTGCTGACCCAGCTGTTCGTCGGCATCGTGGGCATCTACCTGGTCCAGTCGCATCGCTACGAATGGGGCCTGCCGTGCCTGGTGCTGGCCGTGGCCGGATTCGCGGCCCTGCTCGCCCCGGCGAGCATGCGCGCCCTGGCCCGCCACCCGGAGGCCGCTGAGGCCGCACCCAAGGACGGCGAGGGGTCCCCAGGAACGGGCCGGCCGGCCGGCGGCAGGCGGCCGCGGTAGGGTCGCCCCGGCTGGTCAGTCTTCCGCCGTCAGGCCATCGCGCAGCTGGGTCAGCGTCCTGGCCAGCAGGCGGGAAACGTGCATCTGCGAGATACCGAGTTCGCTGGCGATCTGCGACTGGGTCATGTTGCCGAAGAACCGCAGCAGCAGGATCCGCTTCTCCCGGCTGGGCAGCTGCTCCAGCAGGGGCTTGAGCGACTCCCGGTACTCGACCCCTTCCAGCGCGTCGTCCAGCATGCCCAGGGACTCGGCCACCGCGGGCGCGTCGTCGTCGCCGGAGTCCGGCGCGTCCAGCGACACGGTGGAGTACGCGTTCGCCGACTCCAGGCCCTCGAGTACCTCTTCCTCGCTCATCTGCAGGTGGGCGGCGATCTCCGCGACGGTAGGCGCCCGGCCCTCACGCTGGGCCAGGTCGCCGATCGCCTTGGTCAGGGCCAGCTTGAGTTCCTGCAGCCGCCGCGGCACCCGGACGGCCCAGCCCTTATCCCGGAAATGCCGCTTGATCTCGCCCACGATGGTCGGCGTCGCGTAGGTGGAGAATTCCACCCCGCGGGCCAGGTCGAAACGGTCGATGGACTTGATCAGGCCGATCGTGGCGACCTGAGTAAGGTCGTCGAGCCATTCCCCCCGGTTGCGGAACCTCCGGGCCAGGTACTCGACCAGCGGCAGGTGCAGCTCCACCAGCTCACCGCGGATGCGCAGCCGCTCGTCGTCCCCGGTCGGCAGGACCGCGAGCCGCTCGAACAGCTCGCGCGCCCGGCCCCGGTCGGGCACCGCGTGCTGGATCCGCGCGGTGGCCGACACCGTCGCCTCAGTAACCTGCGCCTCGATGTCCGCAGCCACCTCGGCGTCGATCTCCTCGGTCATCCGGGGATCCAGATTCCGCGTTACCCGGATCTCGATTTCCTCGGTCACCCGGACCTCGACAGCTCGCGCGTCTTGCGCAACATGACCGTGACCTTGCCGCCCGGCTCGGCCCAGGCGTCCACGTCGCCGGCCAGAGCGGCGAGCACGGTCCAGGCGAAGGTGTCCCGGGCGGGCAGCTGCGCCCGCTCGCTGAGCACCGACACCGCGATCGTCATGCTGTCCTCGGCCAGGGAGAAGTCGCAATCCAGGCTCGCGTCCGGGGCGGCCTGGCTGAGCAGCAGGCCGCATGCTTCGTCGACGGCGATGCGCAGGTCCTCGATCTCATCCAGGGTGAAGTCGAGCCGGGCGGCCAGCCCCGCGGTGGCGGTACGGAGCACGGACAGGTAGGCACCCTCGGCTGGCATCCGGATCGTCACCCGGTCCTCGGCTTCCTGGGCAGGCCGTTCGCCGCGTACCGCGGTCGGTACGGCCACAGAAGCAGGCGCGGTCGTCTCTTCCGTCACGTTCGCCCTCCCGTACCGCTGGCCGCACCGAGTGCCAGCGGCCGTCGTCGTCTGACTTGCAACCTACCGTCCGCGGTGCGCGGTGCTGACACGCCGCCCCGGTGAAAGATCGCAATTCCCTCTGCCGCCGGGACGTCGGCGGCCGGGCCAGCTGCCGACGGCAGCCATTGAGCCGCCCTTTGCGGCGCATTGCCAAGCGCAGCTCGGCACGTCGTCGTGACCTGCGCGGAAGCTATCTGGGCTAAGAATGCCAGAGGCCGCGCGGGCCATGCCCGCGCGGCCTCTCGATGGCCCCTGGTTGGCCGGTGACCGGCCGGAATTGCCCAAGCCGAGCTGCCCGGCCTGGCGAGAATGGCGAGCCTGGCGAGCCTGGCCGGCCCGGGCTGGCCAGGCAGCGCTCAGGCCTGCTTCGTCTCCCAGAAGATCTTGCTGATCTCCTCGATCTTGGCCAGCAGCTGGTCCGCAACCGCCACGTCGGTGCTGCTCTTGGTGCCACCGGGGCCACCGCCGGCCAGCTTGGTGGCCTCGTTGAACAGCTGGTGCAGCTGCGGGTACTTCTCGAAGTGCGGGGGCTTGAAGTAGTCGGTCCACAGCACCCACAGGTGGTGCTTGACCAGCTCCGAGCGCTCCTCCTTGATGATCAGCGCGCGCGTCTGGAAGGCTGGGTCCGAGCTGTCGTGGTACTTCTGGATGATCGCCTTGACGGACTCGGCCTCGATCCGGGCCTGCGCCGGGTCATAGACCCCGCAGGGCAGGTCGCAGTGGGCATGGGCGGTGGTCTTCGGCTCAAGGAGACGTGCCAGCAGTCTCATCGATCCCCTTCTCTCATGTCGGATCATGGGTACCGCAGACCGACACTACCCCGTGGCTTTCAACCCGAACGTAGGAGGGCAGATGCGCTGGCCGCTCTGGCGGGTCGCGGTCGCCGAGCAGTCCATGCAGCCCTCGCTGCGGCCCGGCGACTGGCTGCTCGTCTGGCGCGGCCTGCGGCCGGGCCGGCCACCGCGGGTCAGCCCGGGCCAGATCGTCGTCGCCCGCCATCCGGTCCGCAGGGACTTCCTGCTGGTGAAGCGCGCGGTGCGCCGGCTGGACGGCGGCTGGTGGCTGGAGTCGGACAACCGGGCCGCGAGCGCCGTGGACAGCCGCTCGTTCGGCCCGGTCGCCGGGGAGCTGATCCTGGGCCGGGTGCTGCTGCGCTACCGCCGCGCCCGGAAACGACCGGAAACGACCGAGGACCTCCGCCCCAGTGCGGGGCCGGAGGTCCTCGGCTGAGCCAGGCGCAGGTACGCCGCAGGCGTGGCGCCTAACCGGTCAGTGCCGGATACGCTCGGGCGGCTCCTCGCCGGACTGCCGCTCGACCAGGTTCAGCATCTCCTCCCGGGGCAGCTTGACCGCCATCGCCCAGTAGTAGATGACCAGGCTGAACACGGCCACGATCAGCAGATCCCACCAGAACGGGATGCGGAACGTGTTGTCCGGGCCGAACTGGCCCTGCCAGGAGATGATCCCGATGCCGACCAGGTAGACCGGCAGCCACTGCGCCGACTTCCAGTCCAGCGGCGGCCGGTTCTGGTCGAACGCCATGCTCACGCCGATCAGGATGTAGCCGACCACGATGCAGATGCCGAGCTTCCACACCGTCTCGAAGCCGCCCCAGTAGATAAGGAAGTTGGCCAGCACGAACGCGAGCGGCGCCATCACTGTCGCGCCGGGCAGCTGGTACGGCCGGGATGCCTCGGGGACCTGGCGGCGGAACGCACCCAGGGACATCGGCGCCCCGGCGTACATCAGCACGCTGGCCAGGGTGACCAGGCTGACCAGCGAGTGCCAGCTCGGGAACGGCAGCAGGAACACCAGGCCGAGCAGGAACGCGACGATCAGGCTGACCCACGGCACGCCGTTCCGGTCGGTCTTGGTGAAGAACTGCGGGAAGTACCGGTTCCGGCCGAGGCCGTAGCCGATCCGTGAGGTGGACGTCTGGTACACCAGGCCGGTGCCGAACGGCGAGATGAACGCGTCCAGCCGCAGGATGATCGCCAGCCAGCCGAGGCCGACCGCGCCCGCCAGCCCGGCGAACGGGCCGATCACGATCTCGTTGGTGGCCGGGATGCCGGCGAAGCCGTGGTGCAGCAGGCTGGCCGGGGTCGCGCCGATGAACACGACCTGCAGCAGCACGTAGATCGTGATGCCGAGGGCGACCGCGATGATGATCGCCCGCGGCAGGTTCTTCTGCGGGTTCTTGATCTCGCCGGCCAGCTGGTCGGCCTGCTCGAAGCCGAGGTAGGCGAACACGATGCCGGCCGCCGGGATCGCCCCGAACAGGGCCTTGAACCCGTCGTGGAAGAAGCCGCCGTTCGAGGTGGTGGCGCTCGCGCTGAAGTTGGCGCTGTGGAAATGGAAGAAGAACACGATGATGGCGAGGACCGGGATCGCGACCTTCCACCAGGTGATGCCCGCGTTGACCTTGGAGAACAGGCGCATGGCCAGGAAGTTGATCGCGGTGAAGACGGCCAGCAGGACGACCGTCATCGCGAAGCCGAGACCGGTCACGTTGCCCGTGTTCGGGTCGAACAGGCCGTGCCAGTAGTAAGAGCCGTACTGCATCACCGCGAAGCACTCGATCGGCGCGACGGTGACCGCCTGCAGGAACGAGAACCAGCCGAACGAGATGCCGGCGATGCTGCCGAACGCGAAGTGCGGGAACCGGGCGGTGCCGCCCGCTACCGGGTACATCCCGCCGAGCTCGGCGTGTACCAGCGCCAGGATGGTGATGATGATGCCGGCGATGATCCAGCCCAGGATCGCCATCGATCCAGCCGCCGCCGCTGCGCCCAG
>Ga0335078_10008996_pt1 | contig 14818 bp, 15 predicted proteins | sample Lox_Sample_32_FD_206711 | JGI IMG/M metagenome (GOLD analysis project Ga0335078, IMG submission 206711) | Soil microbial communities from Loxahatchee National Wildlife Refuge, Florida, United States - Lox_Sample_3.2 | ecosystem: Environmental > Terrestrial > Soil > Wetlands | place: USA...
GGACATCCATGGGGACGGTGGCCATCGGGGAGGTGGATCTGCCATAGCGGCGCGGGTTTGCACAGCACCCTGCCGATCTGCCCCGGCTCGTCAGTGCGTCAGGGCCACGAGCGCGTACGCCACGAGCCCCGCCGCAGTGACGGCCTGCGCCACCCGCGCCTTCCCGGCCTCGCGCCCGAGCCAGGCGAGCCGCGTCAGTCCGCCGAGCATCGCCACGGCGGCCGCCGCGAGCGCCGCCAGGGTCCACGTGGCGGGTGGCTCGTTGTCGTGCAGCGCATCGAGCATGGCGCCCGCGGCAGCCTGCGGCGCGGCCACGTCGCGCCGCGCCGACGCGACCCGCGCGAGCCCCTCCTCGGCCTTCTGGCGCCAGCGATCACTGCCCGTGCCGGGCGCGCGCGAGGCCAGGGCCGCGGAACGCATGGCGCCATACGCCAGCAGCGCGGTCGCGTCGTCCCCGCGCGCCTCCGCGTCGTGCCCGATGGCCTCGAGACGCAGCCGACCGCGCTCGGGCCACGGATTGCCGGGCGCCACCGACTCGGCCGCGGCTCGCGCGTGCACGATCGCCTCGGCCCAGTCCGATCGCTGCGCGGCGACGTCCGCGGCCGCCACCTCGGCACGCCCCGCAGCGACCTCGCGCGCGGTGACGATACCGACGACGGCCACCACGACGAGCCCCGCCAGGATCGCGGGTCGACGGATCCTCATGCGAAGTCGCGCTTGCGAAAGATCACGGTACTGGCTGCGAGCAAGCCGGTCGCGTAGAGCGCCGCGTGCAGCGCCGCCTGGGCCACGTAGGGCCAGACGGGCTGCGCCGCGTCCTGGCCGAGCAGCAGGGCGCGCGCCGGAACGTACACGTGGAGGTTCGGTACGACGCGCGCCAGAACCCGTCCGAACGTGGCCAGCGGGCCGAACGGGTGGACGGGGATGTGCGCGAGTGCGTCGCTCGACCTCCCGATGACGAACACCATGGCGGTGAAGGTGGCCGTCAGAAACGGCGACGAGAACGAAGCGAACAGGGTCGCCACGGCCGCGACGATTCCGATCTCGCACACGGCGAGCACCGAGGCTGCGGCCACGAGCTGGCGCTCGCCGGGGGCCGGGGTCGCCAGGAGCCACGCGACGAGGACGAGCGCGACCGCCCACGGAATGGCGACGAACACGCGGGCATCGCGCGCGCGCAGCATCATGACGCCCAGGATGGCCAGCATGGCCACCCCCGCCGCGACGACCTTCCACGGCGTCTGCCCCGACTCCAGGGCGAGCAGGACCAGGACCGCGGCGGCGTCGACCGCCACGAACACGCTGACCGTGAGCATCGAGCCCAGGTACTTGCCGACGACGTACTCCCAGCGCCTCAGGGGCCGCGACAGGATCGGAAAGATCGTCTTGAGCTCGAGCTCCCGGTAGAGCGACGTCGATCCGAGCACGATGGCCACCAGCACGCCGTAGAGCGACAGCGAAGCGGCGCCCAGATCGGCGACGACGCGCGCCTCGTTGTGGAGCGACAGCGTCGCCACCAGCAGCGCGTAGACGCAGGTCCCAAGGGCGACCGCGAACACGCCCAGCAGCAGGCGTGCACGGACGGCCTCGCGGTAGGTGTTGAGAGCGATCGTCAGGATGCGCGTCGGCACGGCCGCACGCCGTTCTACCACGGGTGCGCGAGCGACAATCCGGCTCCTGAGGACTATCGCGCGGCGCGCCGACCGCGAGCCAGCCGCTCGAGGACGACATCGCGCACGAGGTCGGGGACCTCCAGGGCGAGCTGGCGCATGCGCGGCTCGAACAGGTCGCGCAGAAGGCCGTCGCCCATGTCGACGAGGATGCCGTACGTCACGAACGTGCGCCCGTCACCCGCGGGCTCGGCCCGGAAGAAACCCCACGCGTCCTCGATGTCGTGGTCGCGCGACGCGTCCATCCAGAAGCGCACGACGTTGCCCTCGCGGTGCACCCGTAGCACGTAGCCGACCTGCACGATCGCCGAACCGTGGGTGACGCGGACGAGCGGGTCCCCGTCGACCGTGCCCACGAGGCGGGCGTCGCGCGTCTTGGGCAGGAAGCGGCGCCAGTACCGCACGTCGTCGAGCACCGCCGCGAGGTCGCCCATCGTTCCGTCGATCACCGTATAGGTCACGCCGCCGACGTACCGGCGCGAGCCGCGTACCAGCTCCTGTGTGCGCGCGACGGTCTCGCCCTGCACTAGACGGGACGTCTCTTCGCCGGTCAGCCCGTCGGCCCGCGCGCTGGTGGCGGCGAGGGCGGCGACCAGAGAGGCGGCGAGGGCGACGAGGCGCACTACACCAAGCGTAGGAAGCCGGCGGCGGCGCTGCAACCACGGAGCCCGGGAATCGGCTCCTGGGGCGTCAGCGCAGGACGACGAGCTTCACCCGGGGCCCGGTGCCCACCTCGAGCGGACCGCGTGTCTCGTGCAGGTCGCCATCGATCATGTAGCCCAGGACCTCGTCCGTGCTGCGGACGACCGCGTGGTCCACGACGGCATCGTACGTCTTGCCGGGACGCATCGGCTGGGCGCGGTGGATGCGGGGAAGCTCCTGGACGAAGCCGATCGGCGAGGCGTGGATGCCGAGCAGGTGGAACGCACCGGGCCTCTCGTCGTACCGGTGGAACGGACGGAAGTTGAGCCCGATGTTGGGGATCGTCCCCGCGGCGACCGCCAGGTAGTCCCGCTCGCCCCAGCGGGTGCCGTCGTCCAGCTCGACCGAGCCGCGGAACGGTCGAGCCATGCGGCGGATCGTCTCGCCCCGGATGAAGGCGCTGCCGATCCCGCGCGCGAGCGTCTTCGCCGCAACGAGCGGCGTGGGCTCTCCGCCCCGGTAGTATTCGGCCAGAAAGCCGGCGACGACGCCGGTCCCGAAGAGGAAGCCGTAGTGGGGCTTGCCGTCCCCGATCGGCGCGATGCGCATCACGTGACGCTCGACGTTCTCCAGCGGCGCGCTCGCCCTCTGCGCGTAGTCCCGCAGCAACCGTCCGAGCAGGCCCTCCGGCCCCCCGTGGCGGACGCCGACGGAGTTCGCGACCGTGTTCATCGTGCCGCCGCGCAGGAGCGCGACCTGCGGCATCGTCGCGCCGCCGTAGACGTCGATGAACCCCGTGAGGGTCACATGGTTGGTGCCGTCGCCGCCGCTGATGGCCAGCACGTCGATGTGCTCGCGGCGGAAGTCCTCCGCGATGCGATAGAGCTCGTCGATCGAGCCCGCCGTCCGCACCACGCCGTGGTCGCCGAGGGTGCGGGCGAGGCGGGAGGCAGCGCGCGGGTCACGCAGATTGCGCCTGCTCCGGGGGTTGAGAACGACGCCGATACCCGGCACGACCCCAGCCATATGCCCACCGGAAACCTCGGCCGTCAACCGCGCGTGGGCGCGAAACCCCCTTCGCGCCTATGTTGTGCGCCATGATCCCCAACCCGCGCAGCGCCCCGCCGAGCGACCAGGTCGAGGCGGCGAAGTCGGGGGCGCTCGCCGTGGCCGAGCCGGATCTCGCGACCCTCGTCGTGACGGGCAACGACCGCGTGACGTGGCTCAACGGCCTCGTGACGTGTGACCTCGCAAAGCGACCCACCGGCGCGGCCGTCTATGGCCTCGCGGTCGGACGCAACGGCAAGGTGCTCGCGGACATCGTGGTCGTCTTCGACGAAGGCACATCGCCCTCGCGGCTGCTCGTCGCCGTGCCCCGGGCGGTGGTCGACGTCGTACGGACGCATCTCGATCACTACCTCGTGATGGAAGACGCGGAGATGTCCCCGGGGGCCTTCGACGCGTGGTCGATCCACGGGCCACGATCCAGCGAGGCCCTCGAGGCGGCGCGGCGCGCCGGCGCGATCGGAGGATCCCTCGACCGCACGGGGCTCGGCGGGGCGTTCCTGCTCTCGCCGGCGGGTCGCACCGAGGACGTGCGCGGGGCGCTCGCGGCGGTGGCCACGACCGGGGACCAGGCCGGATGGGATGCGCTCCGGCTGGAGCGCGCGGTCCCACGCTTCGGCGTCGACTTCGACGACAAGACGTACCCGCAGGAAGCGGGGCTCGAGAAGACGGCCATCAGCTTCGACAAGGGCTGCTACCTCGGCCAGGAGGTGGTGTGCATGCTGGAGCTGCGCGGGCACGTGAAGCGGAAGCTCGCGGCGCTGGTGATCGACGCCGAGGAGCCACCGGCACGCGGGGCGTCGGTGACCGATGGTGCCGGCGCCGCCGTGGGCGAGGTCACGAGCGCGAGCGGCTCGCCGTCGCTCGGCGGCAAGGCCGTGGCCCTCGCGATGGTCAAGCGGGCCCAGGCGGAACCGGGCCAGTCGGTCGTGGTCGGCGGGGTGCGCGGAGAAGTGGTCGCCAGGCCCGTGTGACGGTATGAAAGGGGCGCGTGACCCCGCTCCGCGCCGTCGCGTTCGCCCTGCTCGCCGCGTCCACGACCGGCTGCATCGTACTGAAGAAGGACTACGACCAGGTCGTGGCCGACGCCGCCGTTGCGAAGGCCGCCGCGGACGCCAAGCAGAAGGACGACGCCGCGAAGATCCTCGACCTGCAGGGGCGGCTCACGGCGGCCGAGTCGATGACGCAGGACCGGGACGCCAAGCTGTCGGACCTGGCCACATCGACGCACAACATGCAGGCGCAGCTCGACGAGGCGACGGCCATCAACCAACAGCTTCGCGGCGAGCTGCAGCGGCTCGGCAAGGACGTCGACAAGATCCTCGCGGATCGCGGCACCCTCGCCAAGGCGCTCGACGACGCGAAGGCGCGCCTCGAGGAGCTGCGCCGGGCCCAGGCAGCCGCCGAGGCAAGGGCCGCGCTCTTCCGGGACTTCGCGCAGCGCTTCAAGGCGCTCATCGACGCCGGCCAGATGCGCGTCGAGAACCGCCGCGGGCAGCTGGTCATGGAGGTGACCGGGGACCTGCTGTTCGACGCCGGGCACGCCGACGTGCGCTCGGCGGGCAAGGGCGCCCTCATGGAGATCGCCCGTGCGATCCAGACGGCCTCGGCGCCCGCGACTGGACGCCGGTTCCTCGTGACGTGCCACGTGGACGACGAGCCGCTCAAGTCCAAGCACTTCAAGACCACCTGGGACCTGACGACGGCGCGGGCCGCGGCCGTCGTGGACCTGCTCGTGTCGCTCGGCGTGCCGGCCGAGTCGCTCACGGCGGCGGGGGGCGGTTCGTTCGACCCGATCGTCCCGAACGACTCGGCCGACGACCGGGCGAAGAACCGGCGTGTGGAGATCTCGCTCCTACCGGGCCCCGACGAGACGTTCGCGGTTCACTGAGCGCGGGCGGCGGGTAGCGCGTCCCACTTGAGCGACTCGCCGACCTCGCTCGAGATCTTCTTGGCGAGCCACGGGCGCTGGATCGGCATGATGAAGAGTCCCGCGCCGGCGCCCTTCTTTCCCGTCGAGAAGAAGGATACGAGCCGCCCGTCCGGGCTGCATGCCGCGTACGTGTTGGCCCCCTCGTGCTGCGTCAGCCGGCGCAGGCCGCCGCCGCTGGTGTCCGTGGCGATGATGTCGGCTCCCGTGCCGACGCCCACGGTGAACACGACCAGCAGGCCCTGGGGCGTGTCGCAGAAGACCGGGGCGCTTGCCATGAAGCCGGCGGGAGAGACCGGCTTGCCGTCGATGTACACGCGCTGCACCGGGCTGCCCGCGATGAACGCCATCTTCCCCATCGGCCCGAACACGGGGTGGTTCGCGAAGGGCGGCGCGTCCTTCTCCTGGAAGACGCCCCGGTCGGCGACCCAGAGGTGGCTCTGCCCCGCGTCCATCGCCGTCAAGGCGAGGCGTGTGCGGTCGGGGCTGAACGCCAGCCCCATGATCGATCCGGGGATGGCCACCGGCACCGGCGCTCCCGACTGCCCGACGGCCATGTGGAACGGAGAGTAATCGGTCGACAGGGCATAGAAGATCTCGCCGCCCGGACCGAACGACGGCGAGATGGCCGTCGCGTTCGTAGGGCCCACCGAGTGGAGGTCGAACCCGTCGGCGTCGAGCGCGAAGACGCGGCGCCAGTGGCCGACCTTCTGCGCATAGGTCATCGCGCTCTCGAAGCCTCCCGGCCGGCCCGTGAGCGCTCCGAGGAGCACGTCGACCAGGCGATGCGAGGCGGCGCGCACCTCCGTTGTCGCCGTCTTCACGACCGTCTGGAACGCCGGCTTGGCGTCCGGGACCGTCGCCGACGGGTTGGCGGCGAGCTTCGCCCTCTGCGCGGCCGACTGGGCGGCCGTCGGCGTGACGTACGCCTCGCCGACGAGCTCCGTCTTCGACGAGTCCTCCGGCGCGGCCCGCGCGTAGACGCGCAGGACGTACTCGGCCCCCACGTCGCGCCATCCGAAGAGGTCGATCGACGACGTCGGCGTGAACGGGCCGGGGGGCGAGACGTTGTCCTCGAGCACGTCGAACTGCCCGCTCAGGCGCATGTCCCCGCGCACCACCAGATTCACGATGCTGTCGGCCTGGCCGGTGAAGATGATCGGGACGACGCCCATCTTCGGCAAGGGCGGCAGGCCCCCCGCCGAGCCGTTCACGTCGACGGTGCCCAGGACGCTCTCGTCCGGCTGCGGGACGCTGCCGGACGGAGGATCCGCGGGGGCACCCCGCGCCGCGAACAGGAGCGCGACCAGGGACAGGAGCGACACCCACGTGGCCAGGACCTTCACTCGCATAGCTTCTGCACCGTGCACTCGAACATCAGCGACTGCGACTTCGCCAGGAACTCGGGGTACATCGGCGGCGGCGCGGGCAGCTCCGCCCCGCTCGACTGCGCGCCCGCGAGCGTCGCCTGGACCTGCGCGTCGAAGGTGGCGTCGCCGCTCGGCTTCACGATCGAGAAGCTACCCACCTTCCGATCCGGCGTCACGCTCACGACCGCCGCCGCGCGGAGCGTCTTGAGCTTGTCGAACGGGATCTTGCCCCGGATGTTGAAGCGAGAGATGAACCAGGCAGCGATCTGCTGCCGGTACATGTCGGCCGCGCGGCCCTTGAGCGGATCGGTCTCGGTTCCGTTCGCCGCGCCCTGCTCGGAGCCCTCCGTCGAGGCGGCCGTCGCCACCGTGCCCGAGCCCGTCGGTGCCGTCGTCGACGGCTGATCGGGCGCGCCCGCCTCGACCACCGGCACCTGCGGGGCCGCCGCGTCGGGCACGTGCGTCGTCGGGATGGCCTCGGGCGTCTTCTGCGCCTGGGGAGAGGGCAGGGCGGTCGGCTCGGTGGGCTTGGGGGCGACCGGCTGCTTGCGCTGCCACTGCGACGGCAGCTTCGTCGGGTTCTTGCTGCCCAGCTTGAGCACGGGCGTGATGGCCACGGCGATGGGCTGCGCGTTCGCGTTCGAGATGTCGACCTGGATCAGCTTCGGGGACGGCAGCGAGAACACCGCCACGAAGACGAGCTGCGCGAGCAGGGCGATGGCGCTCGCGATCGCGACCTCGTGCGAGTCGAAGTTGCTCCGCGCCGCGGTCGTCACGCCGCACCCCGCGTCACGGCGAGTGCCCCTTCGAGCCTCCGCCACCGGGCGGCGGTGCGGTCTCTTCCGGATCGACCAGCAGGTTGAGCGACGTCACGCCTGCCGAGCGGGCCGCGGCGACCGCGCGGGCGACGACCCCGTAGTGCGCCTCCTTGTCGGCCCGGATGTAGAGCTCATGCTCCTTCTGGACGCGCGCGTTCTGCAACAGAACGTCCTCGAGGTTCTGCGTGACGTCGTCCTCGCCGAAGAGGATCTTCTCGTCCTTGGTGATCGACACCACGAGCTTGGCGTCCTTGATGGGCGTGTTGGACGCCTGCACCTCCGGCAGATCGATGTGCAGGCCGCTCGTGAGCAGGGGCGCCGTCACCATGAACACGATGAGCAGCACCAGCATCACGTCGACCAGCGGCGTGACGTTGATCTCGCGGAACGACCCTCCACGCCGACCGGCGCCCGACAGAGCCATGGCCTAGCGCCGCGCGTGGCCGACGAGCGGGATGGCGGAGTCGACCGGGGCGCCCTGCTCGGCGAAGAGCGCGACCCACTCCGCGGCCGAGGCCTCGAGATCGTCCACGAAGTCGCCGACCCGCTTGTCGATCCAGTTGTAGAAGAAGACGGCCGGGATGGCAGCCGCCAGGCCGATTGCCGTCGTGATGAGCGCCTCTCCGATGGCCGGGGCCACGACGGGCAGGCTCGCCGTCTTGGCCGCGCCGATGCGCACGAACGCGTCCATGATGCCGTACACCGTGCCGAACAGGCCGATGAACGGAGCGCCGGAGGCGATGAACGCGAGGAACCACATGAGCGCGCGCGCGCTCTGCCCCTCGCTCAGGATCGCGCGGTCCGCGAGCGCCCGGAGCCGCTCGATGGGTGCCCCCGTCCCGCGCGAGAACAGGATGCTGACGACGCGCGCACCGGGCGCGCCGCCGCGTCCGGCCAGCTCCGACAGCTCGCCCGCCGTGCCCACCCGCCGCGCCCGGCGCTCGAACTCCCCCTCGATCGATCGCAGTCGCCCGAGCTGCATCAGCTTGAGCGCCGCGATGATCCAGACGAGCAGCGAGCAGGCGATGAGCAGCCCGATCGTGATCTTGACCGGCCACGCGGCGTTGCCTAGCAGCCCGATGAGGTCGAGCTTGACCGTCGGCGCCTCGGCGGGCCCGAGCGGCACGGCGGAGGGCTGCTGGAAGGTCATTGCCCGAGCATCACGTCGACACGCCGGTCGCGCGCCCAGCTGGGCTCGTCGGTGCCCGTCGCGTCCATCGCGCCGCGGGAGCTCGACTCGGTCTTGCCCTTGTCGAGGCCCTTTCCGATCATGTACTGCCCAACCGAGTCGGCGCGGGACTGGCCGAGCGTGACGTTGTAGTCGCTGCCGCCGCGCGGGTCGGCGTGACCGACGAGCTTGAGCGTGCGCCCCTTGAGCGGCCCGGTGGTGAAGCACGTGACGACCTGGTCGAGGACCTTGGCGTCGGAGGCCTGGACGTGCGCCGAGTCGAAGGCGAAGTACGCGTCGGGCGCGCTGATGCCGCACGCCTTGACGATCTCGTCGGAGATGCGCACGGCGCTCGCGGTCGGGGAGTCAGGAGCCTTGTCGGGGAGCTTGGTGGTCGCCGTGGCCCCCGGGGGCGGAGTCGTGTCGGTCCCGCCGGTCTTGGCGGGTGGCTTGTCCCCGCCGCACGCCACGAGGGACGCTGCGCCGAGGGCCAGCAGGAGCGGGATGATCTTCGTCATGGTTTCTCCCTTTCGACGTACCAACGGGTCCGACCGGCTTAATCTTTCACGCTCTGCCGGGTCAAGCGTCGCGAGGCGGACCCAACAGGCTGGGAGCCCATCTTTGGCTCACATCCTGCGTTCGAGGCGGAACCGACGCTTGCCGTCGTCCGTATCACCCAGGCGAGAAACGCGCAGCATCTCGAGCGCGATCTCGCGGATGCGGCTGTCCTTGTGGATCTTGAGGTGCAGGCGATCGCCGTCGCTCTTGACGACGTCGGCCGTGCCGAACGCGAAGTGCTCGACCACGTCGCCCGGCTCCGGATAGACTACATCGAGGTCGACCGGCGGGCGCGCCGGGCGTACGGGCATCACCGCGGCCTCGCTCGTGGTCGGCGTCTGCGCCGGGGAGGGACGCGGCCGCTGCGGCTCCGCACGGTCGCTCGCCGCCAGCGCGCCGGACCAGGCCGGCGCAGCGCGGGCCGGAGCCGTGCGCGGCACCCCCTCCGGCGGAGCGAGCATCGACACGCCCGCCGCCTCGTCGAGCTCGCGCACCAGTGTCAGATCGTCCAGCGCGGTGACGAGCACCTCGAGCGCGACCACGGTCGCCGATGCGATCTCGCCCGCGAGCGTCTCGAGCCCGCGATCCGTCTCGCGCGCGAGCAACGCACGGAGCGCGACGGACGGCTCCCCCCTGGCCAGGCCGATGCTCCCGTCGAGCGACAGGACCTGCACCGGACCTGCGATGCGCCGGGCGCCCCCGAGCCCTGCGGCCTGGGGATCGAACGCGCGCAGCTGCACGTCCTGCAGGACGCCGCTCGCGCGCAGCCAGCCGCACGCGACGGCCTCCTGGCTGAGCATCGAGACGAGCGTGGCCGGGAGGGTCTCGCCCGCCGAGGCACGCAGGACGATGTGGCGCGCCTTGTCGGTGGGGTGGACCGTCCAGCTCACGGCGGCAGCCTCTAGCACGCCAGTGGGACCGGCGATACGAGTCGCCGGGAGGCCTCACTTCTTCTCGGGGCAACCCTCCGCCGCCCCTGCGAAGTCCTCCGCCTCGTGCGGGCACTTGTCGAACCGGTCGGGGATCCCGTCCTTGTCCTGGTCCTCGTCCGGGCAGCCGTCGGTGTCCTTGAACCCGTCGACCAGCTCCGGCTCGGTGGTGCACACGTCGTGCGCGGACGACAGGTGCAGCTCGACGGCGGGGGCGGTCGGCCCGGTCTCGGGGGTCGGAGGGCAGCCGTTCGGCGTGTGCGCGGCCTGCGTGGGGCAGTGGTCCGCGAGGTCCGGTACGCCGTCGCCATCGGTGTCGCGGCCGACGGGCGCCCAGCGGACGCCCAGCGTGAAGCGAAACCTCGGTGTCGTGATGCGATCCTCCGCCCCGATGGGGATCCCGCCGCCGCCGCTGGCCTGGATGGACAGGTCGCCGCCCCGCAGCGGCGCCCAGCGCGCCCCGAGCTGCCACTCGGAGGGAACGATGGTCGAGCCCGTGAGCGTGCTGACGTTGCCCGTGCCGATCTGCGCCTGCCTCACCAGATCCGGCAGCGCCCAGGCCTCGAGCGTCGCCGCGAGCCCGTGGCGCGGCAGGACGTCGTACCCGACGCCGAGCACGGCAAGCAGCTCGGTGCCGATTCGCCCGCTCTCGAGCTGCGTCGTGCGCCGGATGCGGGCGCCCAGCTCCGCGCCGGCGAACAGGCGGTCCCTCCTCCAGTCCGCGGACAGGCTCGGCACGAAGACGCCCGTGTTCTCGCCCGCGAACTGGTCTGCGTCCCCGGACGGCGCGCTCGTCTCGAAGCGGGCCGTCAGGCCGAACGGTCCCTGATCGGCGCCCGCGCGTGGATGCGCGACCAGGGCGTACGCGAAGCCGAAGCGCATGTCGCGCACGGCGGTGTCCTTGAGGCCGTAGCCGCCCGTGACGGGCTCGAGCCCCGTGCCCCCCTGACCGAACGTGAGCGGGACGGCGACGTCGAGCTCCAGCCGGTCGGTCACGCCGTACGACCAGAGGAACGTGCCGTTGACCTGATCGTTGATGACGTACTGGTCGCTGCCCGTTCCCGGCGACTGCACGCGCAGGACGATGGGCCGGTTCAGGTAGCTCGAGACCAGGCCGAAGCCGAGCTGCCCCGGAGCGACCGTCTGGGTCGAGCCGATCGCCACGAACTGGGAGGGGCCGGCGTGCGGCCAGAGGATGTCGTCGTTGATGCAGGGGCTCACGGTCCCCGAGCAGTCCGTGGCGCGGGCGTCGGGGGCGAGCAGCGTGAGGGCGAGGGCCGAGGCCGCCGGCAGCGTCCAGACGCGCATCGGCGGCGACGTTATCACGCCGCGCCAGGGTGTCTCAGGGCGAAACGCTCACGGCCGCCGTGCGCGAGCACGACGGAGACGGCTGCCACAGAAGGGCCGCGCCGAGCATCCCGTAGCTGCCGTTCAGGTCCGACGGCTGCACGTTGTAGGCGCCACCGATCTGCAGGCCCACGTCACAGAACGGCTTGAGGTCGACGGCCGCCCAGAGGGGCAGGTGCCAGAGGCCGCTCACGCCGGTCGGTCCATCGATGTAGCCGCCGCTGGCGTTCATCGCCGACGTGGGCACCGAGCTGCTCGTGATCCACATCGAGGCGCCCACGCCGCTGCCTGCCATCAGCGCAACGTAGCGCAGCGGAAGGCGCACCCCGGCGCGCACCTCGAGGAGCATCTGGAACTGCGAGACGTTGACGGAGTTCGACGCGGGGTTGCCCGACACGTTGGTGCCCGACACCTGCCCCGAGTACGAACCGTACCCGGCGTCGTACATCAGCGCGCCGGTGAAGTACCGGTGCTCGTAGCTGAAGCCGAGCGTGCCGCCGCCGAGGATCGGAGAGCCCGTCACGCCAGTGACGCCCTTGGCGTTGACCAGCGAGCTCGGGATGCTCGAACCGTAGCCGCCGAGGATCCACGCGCCGCCCCACGGCGCACCCACGGGCCCCTTGAGGGTCCCGCTGGCGACGTCCATGTCTGCGGTGACCTCGGTGGCGTGCGAGCCCGACAGCTTCACGTCCGTCTCCATCGGCGTGCAGTCGGGCGCCTGGATGCTCAGGTGGTGGGGTCCGGGCGGGACGATGAAGCCCACGTCCGTCACGCTGTTGATTACGACCGGCACGGCCTGGTTGTTCACCGTGCGCGTGCCCATCGTGGCCGTCATGTTCGCCTTCAGCGGCTTCTCCGCGTCGGGCTTGCCGTCGACGACCAGGCGAAGCCCGTCCTCCGGCGTCATCACCGTGCCGTGCTCGGCGCAGTAGGCGGCGACGCGCAGGTTGCCCTCGGCGTAGAGGTTCGGCGCGATGCCGTCCTCCGTCTCCTGCTCGGCCGCGGCGGGCGGCTTCGGGCGCTTGGGGGACTCCACCGGGACGAGGTCCAGGCGCAGGACGGCGCCGCACCCGTCGGGTGGCGCACCGCGCGGGGAGCTGCCCTCGCACTTGTCCTCGTGCCCGTCGCGCTCGAGCGTCTCGTGCGACGAGGTGCTCTTGCCTCCCGCGCCCGCGCCGAACCCGTTGACCTGCCCCCCCACGCTCGCCGAGGCGCCCGCCGACAGCTCGAAGGCGCCCGTCGTCATCCCGGACACCACGTGCGTGGCGCGATCGCAGTCGTCCCCGGCGAGCTGCGACGGCGCGAAGGACGTCTGGTCGGCCTCGTAGCGACCGACGATCGTCATCGACACGTTGAGCTGCCCGCTCTTCTCGAGCTTGCCCTCGAGCTTGGCCGCGCCCACCGGCATGTTGGCGTACAGATCGTCGGCGTCCTTGATGGTCACCGAGTCGTGCTTGGGCGTGATCGAGGTGTACCCGTACTTGCCGGGCAGCCGGCACCGGTGCAGCACTTCCATCTCGCAGCCGACGTACCGGACGGCCACGAGGCCACTCTGCGCCTTGGCCTCGAGCGTCGCCCGGTCGGCCGAGGGCCACTCGACGATGAGCGGATGGTCGGCGCTCTTCTTGACGCCGCACTTGGCCTGGCCGGCCGGCTCGAAGGTCGGGGCCGTCGCCAGGTGGGACGCGGCGTTGCCTCCGCCGGGCATCAGGCACGCGGGGAGGCTCGCGCACGCGAGCAGTGCCGGAGCGAGGCGAGCGAGATGCGAAGTCAGGCGGGGCACGGGCGGGGGGGGCGGAAGGGCGGGGGGATGATACGTGCAAACGGCGGCGAGTCTTCCCTCGCGTGGTAAGAACGGCGCCCGTGCGGATCGACGCCAGCCACGTGCTCGTCCTCGGCAGCGCCTCGCCGCGACGGCGGGAGCTCGTCGCGATGATCGGCGTGCCTTTCGTCGTGCGCCCGGCCGAGGCCGACGAGTCCCTGCAGGAGGGCGAGTCGCCCGGCGACTACCTGGCGCGCGTGGCGATGGCCAAGCTCGACGCCGTGCGGTCCGTCCCCATGCACGGCGCGGCGGCCGTCCTCGTGGCCGACACGATCGTCGTCGCGCCCGACGGTGCAGTCCTGGGCAAGCCGAGGAACGACGACGAGGCCCGCGCCATGATCGAGCGCCTGGCCGGCGATACGCACGAGGTGAGCACGCGCTTCCTGCTGGCCGAGCCCGGCTGGCGGGCCGTGGCCCACGCGCAGACGGTGACCACGCGCGTGACGTTCCGGGAGGTCGATCGCGACGAGGCGATCGCGTACGCCGCGACGGGGGAGGGAAGGGACAAGGCCGGCGCGTACGCCGTGCAGGGCCGCGCCGCCGCGTTCGTCCAGCGCATCGACGGCAGCTACAGCAACGTCGTCGGCCTTCCGCTGTGCGAGGTCGTCGTGGCGCTGAAGGCGCTCTCGTGGATGTGAGATGAGCAGCGCTCGCCGCCGCGACGCCCTGGCGGTCCTGGCGGTGGCCCTGCTCGCGCGCCTGGCCGTCGTCGCATGGGCGTGGGATCGCTTCCCGGCCTCCGAGGACGGGCACTACTACGACGTGCTCGCCCGCCGGCTGGCGTCCGGCGCCGGCTACACGTGGCCGTGGGCCGACGGCACGGTAACGTACGCCGCGCTCTACCCCGTCGGCTACCCGGGGATGCTCGCGCTCGCGTACGCCGTGTTCGGTGCGTCCGTCGGCGTCGCGATGGCGCTCAACGCGCTCGTGGGCGCGGCGGCGGCCGCGGCGGCGCACCGCCTCGCTGACGATCCGGGCGGTCCTCGCTGGCGACCGCTGGCGGCGGGGCTCGCGGTGGCGCTGCATCCGGCGCTCGTGCCTTACACGGCGGCCGTGATGACCGAGGGCGTCACGGCGGGCCTGCTCGTCGTCGCCACGGCGGTCGCGGCGCATGCGCGTACGTCGAGCCGACCGTGGCGCTGGATGGCGCTGCTCGGGGCGATGATGGGAGCGGTGTCGCTCGTGCGTCCGCAGTCGCTGCTGCTCGCGCCGCTGCTCGGAGCCCTTGCTCTGCCGGCGACCATGCGTCCCCGTGGCCGTGTCGTGGGGGCCGTGGCAGCCACCGCGCTGGCCCTGTCGTGCGTCGTGCCCTGGACGCTGCGCAACTGCGAGCGGATGCACCGGTGCGCCCTGGTCAGCGTCAACGGAGGGTGGAACCTGCTCATCGGCGCGCAGACGAGGTCGGGGGTCTGGGAGGAGATCGTCGTCCCCCCGGAGTGCGCCACCGTCTGGGACGAGGGCGGCAAGGACGCGTGCTTCGAGCGGATCGCCCGTCGCGA
>Ga0335078_10008998_pt1 | contig 14817 bp, 9 predicted proteins | sample Lox_Sample_32_FD_206711 | JGI IMG/M metagenome (GOLD analysis project Ga0335078, IMG submission 206711) | Soil microbial communities from Loxahatchee National Wildlife Refuge, Florida, United States - Lox_Sample_3.2 | ecosystem: Environmental > Terrestrial > Soil > Wetlands | place: USA: Florida...
AATATATGCATTCTTGTCCGCTTCGGTAAAAACTCCGTTTTTCAGGCCTTCACCTAGCACAACCTGGACAAGCGCGCCATAGTTGTTTGCCGACAGCGTTTGCTCCGCCTGAGGGCTGCGGAAGAGGAGCATATACTGACTTGCTTTCTGTTGCGCTGGATTGTTCGCAATCTCACGCTGAAAGACCCCGGGGTGCGGTGCATTTATAATAATGAGCCGGTCTAGATAGTCAGGGTGCTGAATAGCAAAAGCCCAGGCAATTGCTCCACCCCAATCGTGAGCCACTAGTGTGAATTTCTTGTAGCCGAGGTGCTCCGCTAACGCGCGCAGGTCTTCCACCAGGTACTTCACCTGGTACTGGTCGACATCGGCGGGCTTAGACGACAGATTGTAGCCGCGCATGTCCGGAGCAACCGCGAAATAGTCGCGGCCAAAGTCCTGCAATTGGTTTTTCCACTCGTACCAGAATTCTGGAAAACCGTGGACGAACATCACCAATTTCCCGCTGCCCGCGGAAACATAGTGCAGGCGCACGCCGTTGACATCGGCATAGTCTGATTTCATAGGTACCCCAATCTTGCCCGTCTTTGAATCAGTTCCCTGGGCAATTGCTCGGTCCTGGTGCTGAGCTATCGCGGCAGCGGACATTATGATCATTACGACGGCTGGCAACATGAACGTCTTCACAACCAATTGCTTATTCATAATAGCAAGACCTTCTAATCAGGCGCGCCGAATCATTTCGTCTTCTTCGGATGAAGATACTGTTGGGCCGGTCCCTCGTAAATCGCGCTACATCGCTGACACCGGTGCAGAGTATTTCCGGCCGCTGCTTTGGCCGCAAGATCCTTAGGGGCGGTCATCCATTGCTTTACGTGACCGCTGCAGTTCTGCCCTTTCTCATCTTTGACCGTGCACACGGTTTGACCGGTCAACAGCGGCTTATAAGCCCCGCCGGTTTTAACCGTGGGAGCTTGAATTTCTCTAGAATTGATGTCAGCCAAGCCGGCGTCATTCATAGCCAATCTTCCCTCACAATAAAGAGCAGGCGGCCTTTATCGCCGCATCCGCGCGGACCCGCATACCTTGGCAAGCCTCCTCGTAGAGTCAAGGCCAACCACAATCATTTGGACAGCTCTGAACCCTCATAATTACCAGAGTTGACCAACCAATCGCAAGTCTGATTCATCCCCAACTCAAAGCTTCTAAACTTAACCTGGGCTTCGGGTTATGAGCCAACTAGACTTGCTGCTTGGCACAGTTTGCAATCATTCATCCCTATAAGCTACGCTCGCGGCTAGGCAATTTTTGCGCGGGCGCCTGCCGCGCAATGTCTGGAGGGACTGGAAATTGACAGGACAAGAATTCGTAGAGCATCTAGACCGAACCAATCGCGAGGCCTTTGACAGACTAGGCGAGAGCAGCGCTGCGGGTAAAGCACCGGAGTCTCTGACGGTAGCGCGGTTGTTAAGAGTCGCGCTCAAGAATGAGATTGAGGCCGCGGAAATAGCAGCGATCTGGATGCCTTCAACCAGCGAACTCGATGTGAAGATGGCTCTGGCCAGACAGTGTGGGGACGAGGCAAAACACTATCGCCTGATTGCCGAGCGTTTGCGCGAGCTGGGCGAAGACCCGGACGCAACCAATCCACTCGAGGGCGGCTACTCTCCGTTGTTCAAATTTCTTGGCAGCATTGAGGGTACATCGGCCCGGATCTCGGCCGGACAGTTTACCAGGGAGGGGATCGCCGTCGTCCGAAACCAGCACTTCATAGATTTTTGCCTGTCGCTCGGGGATACAAAGACGGCAGTTCTTTATGCCGAGATTATTCAAAAGGACGAGCTTCACCACCATCAAATGGGCCGCAGTCTGTTAGCACGTTATGCCTCTGGCAAAGCCGAGCAGCATGATGCGGAAAAAGCAGCCCGGCGTACTCTGGAGTTGGCGGAGGAGATCCAGGAGGCGGCAAGGTTGAAGGCTGGGATATCGCGGGCCCCAGGGTGCTGACCTTCGGACTCGTTCGAGCCCAGTAGGCTTAAAATCCGGCGGCCGCTGAAGAGAGCCGAGTCAGGCTAATTTAGAGAAATGACGATCCGTACCACTCCGACGGCGCGCAACTTATAGGTCCGAGAATTCAGTAGTGCGTCCCCCAGCACAGAGATTTGTATTTACTTGGCCCTGATTTATGAATAGGATAGGGTATAAGGATAGGGCGCAGTAAACCGAAAGTGGGTCCTTACTGGAAGGGAAATATAGTTAACAGGGATCTAAGACTTAGTTTAGCCGCTGGATCTATTGCATTTAAAAGCTCTTTGCGATTCGCGAGGGTTGCGTTTTCACGGCCATTGCGCCCTAGATAAGGATTCAAGGGACAGGCTATGATGCTCTCGCCGCCGTTCTAATGCCCCTCCGAAAGGTGATTTGATACCGACTGCCTCGGGGCCCTGGCTTCGAGCAATCCTGGAGTGTCGATCGCCATCACTTGATGGTTTAACGCGTCGCTACGATGTCACAGGCACAGATGTCCAGGTCTGACATTCTAGGTCGGCTGGCCCACCGCGAAAGTCTGCGCGGATTGAACCTGATGCGGGCTGACCTGGCCGAAGTGTCTATGGCCGGTGTAGATCTCACCGGCGCCAACCTCAGGATGGCTGACATTTCACGCGCTGACCTGGCCGAAGCACGCTTGACCAATTCCCACCTCAGCGGCGCAATTCTTAGAGAAGCAAATATGGTCGGGGCTAATTTGGTCGAGGCGAATATGATAGGGGTTAGCCTGCAGGATTCCGACCTGAGCCGGGCGGACGTCAGTGGCGCGGACCTGACAGGTGCGAACTTGGAACGGGCCCATCTGGTGGGTACATACCTCGTAGGCGCTTTCCTCAACGAAACCACGTTGGAGGCCGCCGACCTTTCGGGCGCGTATGTGCGAATGGCGCAACTAGCGGGCAGCAATCTTGTGGCAGCCCAATTGGACGGGGCTGACCTTACTCAGGCAGACCTTTCCGGAGCTCATCTTGACCGGGCGTCGATGGTGGGCGCAAAGCTTGTGGGCGCCACTCTCGTCGGCGGTTCTCTGGCCGGGTGCGACCTCCGCGACGCCGACCTGACCGGCGCGGATCTGAGCGGATGCAACTTGACCGGCACCAAGCTCCACGGCATCAAGTTCACAGCGGTTAAGCTGGATGATGCCTGGGCAGAGTGGGTCGACCTTTCAGATGATGGAAATCAGACTCATCGCTCCACGCTCGAACAGGCCTTTACCAACATCATCGGTAAACCAATCGCTCAGATTTTAATTGAGGGCCACGTAAGCGAAGACGCCTGGGGAGAACTTGTCACGCACTTATCCGAGTACCGAACTAAAGCGTTGGCACACGGAGATGTCCGTCTAAGAGCAATACAGCAAGGTGTCGCTACCGCCGTTCTGTATCTAGAAGGCGACAGAGAAAGCAGCCTGGCCACATATCTGGTGCACTTCGCATCTATTGCGGGGAAGGGATCGGCCGAACTCGTGGCGAGCCTTCAGTCGGTAGTGGGCCCGATCGCCTCGGCCAACGGCTCACAGGGATTTGGAGCCGATGCAGATCTGGAGACAGATCCACTGCAACTCGAAGATCGTACGGAGTTGGACAGCGCGTATCCCCCTGGGCTGGCTAGAGAGACCGAAAATGGCAACGGTCATGTCCCAGGCTTAGCGTCGCCCGCACGCATAGAGGCCCTTAGCCGGGGCGGCTTCCTGTCGTCTGAAAAGGGCTTCGCTATCATTACCGGCGACCGACGAGTTTGGCTTGAGGCGGTATCATTGGAGTCGTTAACCCTCCGGCCGCCCCCGGGAGTCGTCTGCGGAGTTGACCTGGTCCATGGGCACTTCGTTGGGGGAAACAGCCGAAGGCGCTAGCTTGCCGTGCGGCGCCGGCCCCTTCCAGGGCGCGGCCGCGTGGTCCCTTCCGGTCGCGACATTTCGTTGTCAAGAACAACGCTCACCGCCGTCAGGTTCCTTGCCGGTTCTTTGAGCTTCTGCACCAGCCGCACGCTCTGCTTACCAAGCTCGGCGTAAATCCTCGCCCAATCGGGATCAGCAGCCTTAAGGGCCTCTAGATTCGCGCGAACGGTAGACGTATCGCCCCGTCGGATGGGGCCCGTAAGCGCGCAAACCGGTCCTAAGTCGCTAACATTTTCCACGGTGCCCTTAACGAGAGGCATCAACACCGCCATCGCTTTTGTTTGATCGATGCCAAGCTTTGAAAACGCCTCCAGGCAGATGCTTAACAGCGCTACTATCCCTCCGGACGCGAGAACCGCGGACGCGTGATATAAGCTTTTCAACTCCGTAGGAATCCGGAACGACTTGGCGCCCAACGCCTTAACCAGTCTACTCGCCATAGCGACCGCCCGCCGATCTCCCTCAATGCAAAAGAAGCTCTGCTGGATAAGCCGCATCGCGCTCGCGGGGCTTTCGAATGTTTGCAAAGGATGGCATGAGCCGGTGCTTAAGCCCGCGGCCCGCAGGGGCAGTAGAACATCGCTCGAAAGAGCTCCACTGGTGTGAAGGACAACTGGCTGACGGCTCCCGAATTTTGAGTGGGGGCTATCGGATCTAGGTCGCGATCCGGAGCCGGCTTGGATGCTGTGCAGGACACTAATCGCCGCCTCGCCGACTAGATCATCCGGAGTAGAAATCAATATCAGCTCCGGCGCCGAAATCCTGGCTTTAGTGATTGACTGGGGAACGCCGGCGCCTATGAACTTGACAGCGGCGGCCGCGCTCTTGTGTGAGAGGCAAATGACTTCTCCTATTTCATAGCCCGCCTCGTTGGCTAGCCGTCCCAGAGTCTGGCCAACTTTCCCCGCGCCCACTATCGTCAAACCCAAGATCTACTCTCCAGGAGACAGTCTGATTTGCCGGGCACACTTATCCCCAATGAAGACATAGAACGTCGCCGGCCTGGAAGGGAACGCCTATCGATTGGAGCCTGTCCTTTGTTGAAATCCAGCACTGACCGCGACGGCAGCACTTACTTAGTCATTGACCACCCATCCATCGCGCAACTTGATTACCCGGGTACCATACGTCGCGTTCTTTTCCGAATGCGTAACCTGAATGATGGTCGTGCCAGCCTCGTTAAGCCGCTTAAACAGATCCATGATCTCTTCGCCCTGGCTTGTATGGAGGTTGCCGGTAGGCTCGTCGGCAAGGATCACTTTCGGACTTGCAATCACCGCCCGCGCAATAGCCACCAATTGCTGTTGGCCGCCGGAAAGCTGATTCGGAAAAAGGTCTTTTTTTCCAACAATTGAAAATCTATCCAGGCTATCACAAACAAGGCTCTCCCTGTCTTTTTTGTTCAAGTTCCGATAAGACAGTGGAATCTCCAAGTTTTCATAGACGGTCAGATGATCCAGTAGATGATAGCTTTGGAACACAAATCCGATATTTCGTTTGTGCAGCTCGTTGCGATCCTTAGGCTTTAAGCGATGCACCGGTGTCTCTTGAAAGTAATACTCACCGGTCCAAGCCGTGTCATACATTCCCAGTATATGCAGCACTGTTGATTTGCCGGCGCCGGACGGGCCCATTATGGAGACGAACTCGCCTTCCTGCACGTCGATATTGACGCGGCGAAGAACGAATGTCTTGGACACACCGTGCTCATAGAATTTATCAATACTCCGCAATGATACTATCGGTTCCATAGCGCCAACCTTGGCCTCTCTCGCTTCTAAGATCTCGGGACCCCATCAGTAGCTTCAGTCATTATACATTAAAAACACTGGGCCGCACGAACCTGCGCCCTAACCCCTTTTTAACCGAAGCCCTCGCTCTGAACCATGGTCCGCCGGCTATCGAGATTTTATCTCGGTCCAATATCGATCATACATCGCAACGGCAGGTCCTAAATCGGTGATGAACTCACAGCGGCCCAGCAACTCTGGCGGCGGATAAACCGCGGGATTGGAAAGTAGATCGGGACGGATGAAGGCCCGGGCAGCCAGGTTTGGAGATGAGTAGCCTGTTGAATTGCCTATATCGGCAGCCACCTTGGCGTCCAAGACAAAATTGATGAACTCCGCCGCGACGTCCGGATGAGGCGCCAGTTTAGGAATGCACATGTTGTCCACGGATACCGTGCATCCTTCCTTGGGAATCGTATAGCCGATATTTGGGTTCTCAGTCATGGCCTTGGCTATTTGGCCGTTATAGCCCTGAACAATCCAGGCATCTCCTGAAAGAAGCATCTGGTCAAAGCCACCGCTGTCGTAAGCCTTGATCAGCGGCTTTTGCTGGATCAGCAGCCGCGCCGCTTCTCTCAGGTCATCTGGATCGGTGCTGTTTAAAGACTTGCCTTCATACTTCAGCGCCGCCCCCAATACTTCACGGGCATCGTCCAACATTGCTAGGTGATCCTTATATTTTGGATCCCATAGCACGGACCAACTCTCTACCGGCTCCATAACCTTGTCTTTTCTGTATCCAATACCGGTAGTCCCCCAAAGGTATGGAATCGAATATTGATTTTGCGGGTCAAAGGGCAGCCCAATCAGCTTGGTATCGATGTTAGAGAAGTTCGAGATGCCATCGCGGTCAAGCTGCTTAAGCAGTCCCTGCTCGGCGAGCACCTTGACCATGTAATCGCTGGGGACTATCACATCGTAGGCAGCGCCCCCGGATTGCAATTTTGCAAGTAACGCCTCGTTTGAGTCGTAAAGCTCGACATTGACCTTCGCGTGAAATTTCTCTTCGAAGCTCTTAATTACGGTTTCCGGCAGGTAGTTCGACCAGATGAAGACATTTAACTGGTCTTCATCGGTCGCTCCTCCGTGTCCTCCCATTGCGAAAACCGCCAAAAGCACAAACGCAGCGGCAGCAGTCGCCTTGTGCCATCGGGAAAGGCGTCCGGCAGAGACCCGCTCCGACACCAGGACGATCGCTATAGTAGCGATCAGCAGCACGCCGGAAATCGCGTTGATTTCCGGGGTAACACCTGTCTTTACCATGGAATAGATCTTCAATGGCAGGGTGGTCGCGCCGGGCCCGGCCACGAAGCTGGTTATTAGATAGTCATCAAGCGATATCGTGAATACCAAAAGAGCCGCCGATACAACGCCGGGCATGATCATCGGCAAACTAATCTTTACGAAGGTCTGCCACGGCGTTGCGCCAAGATCCATCGCGGCATCCTCCAACGCCGGGTCCAGAGAGGCCGCCCTCGCGCGAACGACGAACACTACATAGGAAATCGAAAAGGCGACGTGTGCCGCAATAACTGTCCCAAGCCCCAGAGCTGCTCCCGCCAGACCGAAAAACGCGGCGGTTGCAAATCCCACTATGATCTCCGGAACGACCACCGGCATGAATACAAGCGCTTCTGCGGCCCGTTGAATGCGACTCCGGCCGCGAGCGAGAGCCAGGGCTGCCGAGGTCCCTATCAGAGTTGATATGGCAGTGGCCGTCAGGGCTATTAGCAAGCTGGTTCGAAGGGCGGTAATAAGCTCGGTGTCATGAAACGCGATCGAGTACCAACGCCAAGAGAAGCCCGTCCAAATCGTGCTGAACCGGGATGAATTCATAGAAAGGACGATAAGGACCAGAATCGGGGTATACAGGAATAGGTAGACCACACCCGTGATTATGGTCAGTGGTTTTGCACCTGCGCCTCGCTTTCCAATGTGTCCCATTGCCCGCGATTCTATCATGAAGACATCTTGATTGGGGTGGAGCGCCTCGCGCCTCATCGAGCCGGGGTCACGGCGCAGAAGGGCGTGAGGGCCGGTCTTAAGAGGCCCAGATCCGGCGTGACTTCCCTTGTCTCTAAGCTCCAGTAAGAATCTAGATTATCTCCCCGGAGCTGCGAATCTAGTGACTAACTTAGAGTGGCCAGAATCGCGGGGGACTTGTCGCCAAGCCGGCAATGGTTGGGGTCGATGTCCCGAATGCCAGAAATTTAGGGCGGGCCCAGCGACTCGATCGCCGACGCCCGCCCTGAGTGTTAGCCAAAAGAAAACAGCGCTTTGGCTGTAAGGTCCACTACCAGGTTACTCTCATTCCAAACTGGAACTGCCGCGGAATGCCTGGTGAAAAGGAACCGGCATTGAGCCCGTAGGCGTTGGCCCGCTCCCCGTAAAGGGTGCCGTTTACCGAGCCCGGCGTTCCGGACAACGTGCCGGATAATGTATTGACGCCCGACGGCGGCGCATCCCAGTTGTGCTTGTTGAACAGGTTGAAGCAGTCCACGTAAGGCTCGATCTGAACCCGCTCCTTAACGCGAATTATCTTCGAGAATCGAATGTCGGTATCCCAGAATGAGTCGGGAAGAACCTGCCCGGCAGGCGCTAGCGGAAGCGGTTGTATCACTCCCCCGAGCGCTTGCAACTGAGCCAACGTGAACAGGCCCGAGCCCACCAACTTCTGGCCGGCGGGAGTTAGCCTGCCGGCAAAATTTTGGTTGAAACTGGTTATCGCGGCATTCAACTGCGCGACGCTATTGATTCCTCGTCCATACGATCCGATGTTCGTCCCCGGCAGTGGTTCTTGTCCCGTGCCGGTTCCGCCCCCCCCGATCGCTCCACTGCCCTGCCAGTCGGTCTGGAACAGAGCTGCGCTGCTGGTCGGAAGGAGAAGCGTATTCGGCAGCGCCGATTCCCAATGGGTAAGTGTGGTGAGGTGGAAACCCCAGGCAAAGTCAAAGTTCGTATTGACTGTAAACTGGTTGGTCCTGTCAACGCCGCCGGGTCCACTGAAGCAAGTGACGCAAAGGTTATCCAAAGCAATTGGAGCGAATGCCTCGTCCCCTCTGGCGTCTTGCGTCGAAGTGAATCTGGAAAGCGCATAAGAGACCATCCACGTGGCTTGCTTCATAAAGCCATGGAACTCACCCGTCCTGCCATTGAGCCTTACCAGAAGAGCGTCATAAGCAGATGTCCCTTGATCGCCGATCATGTTGAGCTGGCCAAAGTTCGGGTTGTTACCAGGAAACGCCCCGGGGACGCCTGGCGTCACCGACTGAAATCCAAGGCCATTGTTGATAAAGTCGCTGATGGAGGCGCCGGCGGCTATCGCCTGGTTAATCGAACTGACGCCAAATTGGGCCAGCGTGGCGTTAATAGCTGCTTGCGCGCCCGCCTTGTTAAAGTTCCTGGCCGCGCCAACATCGTTATAGTCGTTGACCAGGAACAGATGCAGCCCGCGATTACGAACATAGTCGGCCTGAACCATCCAGTTGTTGCCGATCTTGTGTTGTACGCCGATGTTGGTCTGGATCGAGTAGGGTTGCCGATATTCAGTTACCTGCAATGGATTGCCGGTGTTTTGCGTCCCGGGCAGCCCTCCAGGAGGAAGGATCGATAGCGGGCCATTCGGGAAAGTCTTCGTCGCCGCCTGCGCCTGCGCCTGCAACTGTGACTGGGCCGCCAGGATAATCGGTAATGCTTGCTGCAGCGACATGCCCGCGATTGTATTGAAATTGAGTATTAGGTCACCGGAGGGACCAAGCAAAGGCTCCCCCGGAGCTAGAGTTGGGAATCCGGGCGCGATCGAATTTGGGATCAGGTCGGCCCGCTCAAAGATCACGTTGTTATTGATGTTCGTCTCGAAGTAGATCCCAGCGCCACCGCGAATCACGGTTGTGCCTTTGCCGCTTATGTCGTAAGCAAAGCCAAAGCTGGGCGCAAAAGCGTGCAGATCGAGGTGCTCCTGGCCCGACTCACCCGGGGCAACGGTATCCAGAATGGCCGGTCTTGCCAGGTCGCGATTCACCTGGCCAGGATCGACCTCCCAGCGCAGACCGAAGTTCAGAGTCAGATTATGGCGCGCTTTCCATGAATCGGCGGAATATAGCGCGACCCGATTGTTGTGAACGCCACCGAAGGGGTATCCGTGACTGGGCAGGTTCGAAAAGAAACCGAGTCCGTTTCCAAAGATAACAAACTCCGGCGCATACGAAAGCGGGTTGGTCATAGCGCCGCCCGTGAAGTCTCCGCTTGACGTAAATGCGACGGGGCCTTCGGCAAAGAACGCCGCGAATACCGAGTTGTCAACGCGATTGTACTCTACGCCATACCGGATCGTGTGGTTTCCGTGTATCCAACTGCCGTCGTAACGGAATTGGTTTGATGTCGAAAGAGTGTGTTGCGGCGCCAATAGATTCGGCCCGAACGTACTGCCCGAGTCCAAAAAATCAACACCAATCGGTATACTGGGGAGCCCCGGCGGAGTATTAGGATTTATGTAGTTTGCGAAATTGACGCGGCCAACCCTGAACGAATGCGTGGAATGAGAGAACGTCAGGTCGACGCCAATTACGCCGGCGTTGGTATTGTCCTGGTTCTGGAATGGGGAAAAAACGTTGCCGCCGTACCCGGTGATCAATTGATTGAAGTCGTGGGAGAAACGGAAGAAGACGTGAGCCCACTCCTTTGCAGTCCAGTCCACGCGGCCCGTCGCTTGAGTAGAAACGAAGGGTGATGGGCTCGGGCCGTTGAATACATCAAAAGGCGCTGGCGCATCAAGGATCGTGGAATTCTGGGTATGGTTGGTTTCGTAGTTCGCGAAAAAGAAGAGCTTGTCTTTGATGATCGGGCCCCCAACGCTTGCCCCGCCGTCGTACCGATGGAAGGGCGCTTCGAACGGTCCAATGCGCGCGGCCACCGCGGAATCGCGGCCTTCCATGAACGCGGTCCCATGCAAGGCGTTAGAGCCGGTCTTCGTCGATATGTCTATGGCCCCGGTGTTTGAGAGGCTGGTTGATGGATCAAGCCCAGACTGGCTGATCTGGAATTCCTGCACCGAATCCAGAGAGAGATTCATTACGGTGGTGCCGACGTTCTCGTCAGTGATGTCAAGGCCGTCGACCTGAATTCGGGTGGTGCGCCCCGATCCCCCGGAAACCGACACGCCTGCAAAACCATTTTTGGTTGGGTCGAAATTGCCGCCGTCGATCACTTGCACGCCCGGCTGAAGCTGGGCTACGTCAAGGAAATTTCGTCCGTTCAAAGGGAGCGTCTCAATTTCCTTGGCCGTGATGGCGCCATTGACCGTGTCGCTGTTGGTATCAATCGCCGTTTGTTCGTTAGCCGTGACGGACACGCTCTCGCTTACCGCGCCCGGCTGAAGTGAAATGTCACCTGATGTGACCTTCGCGATCTGGACCGTGACAGTCAGGATGCCGGTTTTAAAGGTCGGCGCCTCAACTTTCACCTGGTACTGTCCAGATATCAGTGCTTCAACAGCATACGTCCCGCTCGAACTTGCGGTGGTTGTAAAAGTCCGACCGTGAGCAAGGTCTGTTACCGTGATCTTCGCATTCGGTATTACGGCTCCGGTAGGATCCGTTACGACCCCCTCAATGCTGCCGGTCGGAGCCTGCGCATGGGCCAGCGGCGCAAAATTGCCGATAATCAATAAAGCCAGCGCTGGCGCGAACGAAGCTAATCGCATCATTCGAAGCCAGGATAAGCCTCGTCTTTCTTTCTTCTTTTGCATCTGTACCTCCGTGATTTTTTGAAATGAACGGAATCTCACCTCATTCCACCTGGTGTGAGTTAGCATGGACTCGCGTTAGACAGGCGTGCAAGAGCCCAAACCCACTGATTAAAACCTCGAATCCGGTTTAGATTTTTTTCTTTTCGCGGGCCGTTATAAGACCCGGACGCAAACCGAAGCCTGTCTCCTTCAAGGGGGGAGAGTCAGCCTACAGCGATTGATGAGCTGACTGGCGACGATCCATAGCAAGGCGACAATACTCCTTACGATAGGATCATGCAAGCCTGGAATGCGTTGGCGGGCCTGATACTGGCCACGGCCTCAAGCGTGTGCCTTCCGCTAAAAAGGACTACTTCGAAAGACCGACACCCCGTCTTGCCGCACGGAGCGAAAAAAGATCGTGACTCACTCGGTCGTACACCGATCCCAAGCCTCAATAGGGATCAACCGCAGCCCTCCACGATAGTGATTCAAACCGTCGCGTCAAGAGTACCACTTGTTCGCGATCCTGACAATGAAAAATAAGGTGTAGTGGTACCACCGGTATCACACAGTAGCGAGATCAAGGGTCAGGAGATTGTGGTGCGGTTGCGACGCCGGATTTACCACCCGGTCACTGTACGGTTTCGGTGGCCGTTTCGGCCATAATGACGGGTATCGGCGAGGCGTGATGGTGTATCAGCATCCAGGCGTCATTCCGATTCATATAAATATTGGTTGCAACCGCCTGAATCGAGTCAAACCTGTCTTCCTGAAAAACGGTAATGTTTTCCACGCAAGTCACCCACGCTATGTCGCCCGACGACCTCACATTGACATCGGCAGGGGACACGCGCATTTTTTGACTTCCGCTGAAGATCTTCTCCCAGGTTGATCGCACATCTTTCCAACCAACGATCATCTCCCAGCCAGGGTGCACACAGGATACCCATTCTTCCTGCAGCCACACGGCATCCATTTTCTGGACCGACTGCGCCTCGAGCGCTTTATAGAATTCCGCATTTTTTTCCTCTATGCGGGTCTCGTTTTCACTTTTCATTGTGAGGCAGACTACACCTGAACCACTGCCTCTTCAAGTCCCTGAAGTGAACGGTGAACTCAATTATCGAAAACGGCGAGCCCCAATTAGGGAGACCGGCATTACTTGCTGCTAGCTAAATATAGATGCATAAAAACGTCAGCAAGCCAGTTTGCCCTGCGAAATCGGAGAATATAAGATGGGGCATCAGGCAGGCTGCGGGATAGCTGCCATTGTTGCTAACATACGGGGACCAAAGGTGGCGTCCGCCAACTGGTCCCGAAATCAAAACGGAGGAAACGAACCCACTGGAGGAAGGAATGCCACATCGTCTTTTGGTAGCACTGGTCATCGCCATTAGTTTTGCCGCGGGCGGCGCCGCGGCTCTAGCTCAATCTCCGACTCAATCCGGGGCGCCATCCCAGCCAAAGAATGACTACAGCAAACCAAATACATGGTTATGCCGGCCCGGACGCCAGGACGCTTGCACTGTTGACCTTAGCACGACTGTAATTGACGCCAACGGCAAGCTAACGCGCGAAGCCTTTACGCCAAGTCCAAACGCGCCGATAGATTGTTTTTACGTGTACCCCACTGTATCCAATGATCCGACTCCTAACAGTGATATGGACGCTGGGCCCGAAGAAAAGAGCGTTATCCGCGCCCAATTCGCTAGATTCGGTTCTGTATGCCGGTTATATGCTCCGCTATATCGACAGGTGACCTTGACCGCCCTGCGAGCCGCGATCGGCGGTAAACCGATGGCCACCGACCGGATGCTGGCTTATAACGATGTGCTGGATGCGTGGAACTATTACTTGCAGCACGATAACAAGGGCCGCGGCGTGGTCTTGATTGGGCATTCACAAGGCTCCGGAGTTCTCACAGCGCTCATCAAAAACGAGATTGATGGCAAGCCGGTTCAATCCAAAATCGTCTCCGCGCTTCTGCTTGGAACCTCCCTGCCCGTCCCCAAGGGCAAAGATGTGGGCGGGGCCTTCAAGAACATGCCGCTTTGTCATTCGGCTTCCCAAACCGGATGTGTTGTCACATATGCGTCTTTCAGGGCGAACGTACCTCCCCCGCCCAATAGCCGGTTCGGCAGAGTTCAGGGTGAAGATATGATGGCGGCCTGTACGAACCCGGCGGCGCTGGGGGGAGGAAGCGGAGAACTCCACGCCTACCTCGGTTCGCGAGGCAGCGGACTCACATCGTCGGAAGCGGCTCCGCCCCCCTGGGTTAATCCTGCCAAACCTATTGATACCCCGTTTGTCAGTCTCCCAGGCATGCTGACTTCAGAATGCGTCTCAAACGAGAAGGGGTCCTACCTCGCTATCACTGTGCATGCCAACCCCGAAGAGCCCCGGACGAACGATATACCAGGTGATGTAGTTGTCGCCGGTCAAGTCTTCGCCGACTGGGGGCTGCATCTGATCGATGTCAATCTGGCAATCGGGAATCTGGTAGATATCGTTGGCCAGGAATCCAAGGCATACTTGAAAACAACGGCTAAGAGGTAGGAACCAAAAGAAGGCCGCGGGCTTTCCAAGCCTGTCGAGTTTTAGATCGATGAACTTCGGATTGGGATCTCCACTTTTCAGTGGAGATCCTGATTTCAAGTTCCCGTGCGATAGAAAGTGGCAGCCGAATCTTACTGTTTGGGATTCAGATCCGTCGTATAAAGCTGGCAGTAGGCCCAATAGTTCGATAGCACCTTGGCCACATAATCCTTCGTCTCAGGAATCATGATCTCCGCCACAAAAGCATCCACGTCAGGGGAGCGGGCGCGGAATATCCAGCGCTCGACGTTTTGCTCTCCTGTATCGTAGGAGGCGGCTATTGCGTAAGGGTTATCCGGAAAGAGTTTCGCCAGGTCGGCAACGTACCGGGAGGCCAGCCTGAGCGCAACGTCTGGCGCGTATACATCATCAAGCTGGAAGTTGTTCAATCCTTCTTCGCCCGCCAGTTTCAGCGCGGTTTCTGGTATAAACTGCAGCAGACCACGCGCTGATGCGTTGCTCTTTGCCCGCGGATTGAACCGGCTCTCCTGGCGGGCGAGCGATAGTACAATCCTCGGATCGATCCCTAACGAAGAACCATAGCGATTGAGACTGTCCCGATATGGCGCGGGATACAAAAGTTCAGCCAGATCACGCGGCAACAGCGCCAACTGATAGTCGCGAGGAATTGACTTGAATAGCGGTTCCGCATAGGAGATTGCCGAATGTGCGTGATCGCCGCGATTGTTGTAGACAGCCATCGAAAACGAAGGGTTGCCCACGGCTTCTTTCGCTGCAGGCGCGTCCTTCAGTTTAAC
>Ga0335078_10008999_pt1 | contig 14816 bp, 9 predicted proteins | sample Lox_Sample_32_FD_206711 | JGI IMG/M metagenome (GOLD analysis project Ga0335078, IMG submission 206711) | Soil microbial communities from Loxahatchee National Wildlife Refuge, Florida, United States - Lox_Sample_3.2 | ecosystem: Environmental > Terrestrial > Soil > Wetlands | place: USA: Florida...
CAGTCCGTGATAAGTCGAGGACGCCTGGGGCGAGTAGCCGACGATGTTTGCATCCGAGCCAAACACTGCGAGATCGTTCGACGGATTGTCTGGAGTTCCGCCAGGTACGATGTACGACTTCACATCCGCCAATGTTTTCGTCAGAGAGGCGAAAACGGATGAACTTGGCATCGAGAAGAAGGTTGGGATGTAGTTAGAGGGCGTCACACGCGCAAAGATGTTCTGGCGTGTTTGATTCCAGAGATGGACGCCGCGAGTGCCGACATAGCGCGCTTCAAACGTGTAATTATGCTTGAACACGTGCTGTACGCCGAGGGTCCAGTCGAGGCCGTACGGCCGCTTGCCGCCGTAAGTATACGAACTGAGAACGCTGAGGGCTCCCGCCTGATCGGTCGGCAATGGCTGCGCAGTTCCCGGCAAGCCGCCGCTGGCCAGGAAACCGGTCGGGGCGCAGTTGACGCCCGGGCAATCGTTGGTCTGCTGGAAATAGGGTGGCGCGGCATTCGCCGTCAAATTCGAATACACCAGGTCATAGGCTTGGCTGAAACCTCCCCGGACGACCCAGGTGCCTTCTTTGCCGGGCGAATAGGCAAACCCGATTCTGGGCGCGAAATTCGTCTTATCGTAGGTCGGCAGGCCAACGTCGAGTAGACCGGGCACGCTGGCCGGAGCGCTGTACACCTGGTAGCGGGAAGCCACCGGCACCGTGACGTATTCGTAGCGCAAGCCCAGGTTGATGGTGAGATTCGGCCGAATCCGGAAATCGTCGTTGGCGTAGGCGGCGTATTGCAGGAAACCCACCGGATAGCTGGTGGCCCCCGCGCTGCGCTCTCCGAGCACGTCCGGCTCCTGGTCGGTCAGATACAACTCGGTCGTCGAGTATTCGTAGTTCCCCGTTACGCGCTGAATAAAATAGTTCGCCGCGATCATGTCGATGAAGGTGCCGCCGAACTTAAGCGTGTGCTTCCCCCACACCTTGGTCAGGTTGTCCGTCGCCTGGAACAGGTCTTGCGTGGAACCGGAAGGCCCCAGGGGACCCCACGTCAGGCCGTTCAGCTCGTCGATGGTGATTACCGGGAACGCGTCCAAACCGGGGAACTTCTCCGGACTGGCTGGAAGCGCGTTCACATTGCGGCTGAACGAAAGACGAAACTCGTTTTGCAGCGTGGGCGAAAAGTTGTGAAACTCCGACAGGTTGTAAGCGTAATTGTTGTTCGGTTGGCTCTCGTTGAACGCCGGCACTTCCGCCGCCAGCAGCGACGAGTTCCGGTTGTAGATCCACCGCCCGCGTAGCTGGTCTTTGTCGCTGATGTTGTAATCGAGCGACACCACCGCGTCATAATTGTTTTGGAAGACGGGATTGCTGAACGAAATATTGCCTACCGGAATCTGCTGGCCGAGGACGCTGATCGTGCCCGCGTCGTTGGCCGGCGCCGCCGGAACGTACTTTTGCAGTATGGACAAGTTCGTGGAACTGATCCCCGGGAGGCTGCCAAGCGCCGAATAGCCGGCCGCTGTCGGAGCCAGGAGGGGCGATCCGGGCACCGCCGAACTCCCAATCGGGTTGTACTCGAAGTTCCCGAAATAGAAAAACTTGTTCTTGACGATCGGTCCGCCGATCGTGGCGCCCAACCGGTTGTTGTCGTAGCGCGGGTTTGAGGTATACCCCGCCACCGCGTCCTGCGCGCCCACGGCGTCAAGCTTGCGATTCTGCAGGTATTCGTAGATTGACCCGTGCATCTCGTTGGTGCCGCTCTTCATGAGCGCGTTAAAGATGCCGCCCGATCCGCCGCCAAACTCGGGCGCGAATTGGTTCTGCAACAAGGTGAACTCGGCGATCGCCTCGTTGCCGACATAGACCAGCGGCGCCGGATTGTAGTAGTTGTTGTTGCTCACGCCGTCCAGGAAAAACGAGTTGTTGTCCGGCCGTTGGCCTGCGACCGCCGGGCCAAAACCTTGCCCGACGCCGCCCGAAGTGGTCACGCCGGCGCCCAGCAACGCCAGGTTGTACACTCCCGAACCCGAAGCAGTCTGAGGCAACTCGAGTACCTGTTGGGCTTCAAACGTGTTCTGCAACTGAGCCGTGGTGGTGTCGATGGTGGCAGCGCTGGCGCTAATCTCCACCGTCGTGCCCACCTTTCCGACGGCCAGCGTCAGATTGGCTGTTACGACGTTGTTGAGACTCAAGTCGACGTTCTTCAACTCGTCGCTGGTGAACCCGGTCAAGGACGCCGTCACCGTGTAGCGGCCGACCGGCAGGTTCGTGAACCGGTAAACACCTTCCGTATTGGTCTGCGTGGTCGTCTTTATACCCGTCGCATCATTTAACGCCACGACTGACGCATTCGGAATCGCAGCGCCGCTCGAGTCGAAAACCGTGCCCGTCAAGTCGCCGCTGATGGCCTGCGCGTACGCGCTCCCTGAACAAAAAACAAAGCAAATGGCGAGAAGAACCAACCACTTGCGACACGAAAGACGATCCATCATGATATCCCCCTTTTTGGGCAAATCGCCCGCGACAACACTACTGTTGAAAGCTCCAGCAGGTACAAATCAGACGTACGCCTTGCCCCCAAAGCCACAGCGCACGGTACACTCCCCGGTCACACCAATTGCGAATCTCCAGCACACTCCGTTAGTGCTGGCGGACATGTTGAACAGGGGCAGTGTACTATTCCTAGCGGACGATTGCAACAAGAAAATAACGAAAACTTAAAAATACCTGCTTAAAATCCGTGCCCTGGTGCTAACACGTGACACGTTCCAGTACGTGTAGTCCGCGAGTCGCGGTGAATGCCCGAGAGCTGCCGCTCAGGGTGGCTGGACTGCAATGATTCGGTTGCGAAATGCGCGCGAGCCGCAGCCTTGCTGGCGACATCGTAGCGAGGATCAGAACTAGCCCGGAATTTCACGATTCACAGCAGCGGCAACGTGACGTTCGCCAGAGGATTGGCGTAATCCAATTCCAACGAACGAATGCGCTTGGCATTCCCGCCATACGGGAAATACAGATACCCGCTGATCGGCCGTATGACCTCTCCCTGGGGCAAAGCAGTCTCGACGATCAGTTCCTCCGGCCGCAAGGGCGGATCTGGGCCTCCCGCGTGATCGGTGGTTGGCGCCTTGGGCGGAACCGGCTGCGGCCGCGCTTGCGGATCGCCGGGGAATCGCTCCACCGGTTGCGGGCGGCCCAGAATGATCGGACCGGCATCGACTTCCAGGTTGCGACGAGCCTCCCAATCCGGAAACTTCAGCGCGGCAGCGACAAATTCCGCCGCCTCCGGCGATAGCGCCTGTTTCCTTCCGTTCACCCGGAGAGTGAACTGGCCGGAATTCACCTCGAAGCGTTCGTCCTTTCCGGGAAACAGCGCAACCTCCACCACCAAATAGTGGTTGGCAACAAAGGTACGGCCGCGACCCGAGAAGCTATGCACAAGGTACTCGGCCCCGATCGCCAGCTTCTCCAGCCTGGCATGTACCGGGTAATCCTCTGGCGCGGCCTTCGGGGGAGTTCCGGACTGGGCCGCCAATCCGGACACCAGGGCCGGGAGCAAGGCGGCCACACGGCAAGTCATCTTTTCGATTATCGGACAGGACTGCCTGGAAGCGTGACCGGGCTCGCGGGGCTCGATTCGGTTCGCGCCAGTTTTTGTGGGGCTGGCTCGCGACTGCCGTTGCTGCGGCCCACGGGGCGCCGGGGCGCTGGAGCACTGCCAAAATGGTCGAAGATCCGGCGCGCACCAAACGGACCGGTTCCGCGAGTGTGGGAAGCAAATCTCCGGCGCCCGGCATCGGCACGAAGGCATGCGCTGGCGCCCAATCCACCGGCCGTCCCGGACGCCACGATCACCGCGGCGTTGCGCAGCGGCACGAAAACAGAGGCTGGCGCCCGCTCCACCTCCTGCTAGAATACGCGACTGGAGACTGACGATGCCCTTATCACGACGTGATTGTGTGAGGCTGTTCGGCGCCGCCGCGTCGCTGGCTGCCGCCCGAGGCGCCGCCGCGGCGAGAGACGGCGATGCGGATCGCCAGCGGCGCATGCAATGGTGGCATGCGGCCAGGTTCGGCATGTTCATACACTGGGGCCTCTACAGCGTTCTGGGCCGCCATGAATGGGCGATGGAGGAGGAAGGCATTCCTGTCGCGGAATACCAACTTCTGGCCGGCCGCTTTACGCCGAAGCCCAATGCCGCGCGCGCCTGGGCGCGGCTCGCCCGACAGGCCGGGCAGAAGTACATGGTCATGACCACCAAGCACCACGAGGGTTTCTGCCTGTTCCGGACCCGGTACACGGACTATTGCGCGCCCAAACAAGCCTGCGGCCGCGACCTGGTGAAAGAATTTGTCGAGGCCGCGCGCGGCGAAGGACGGCGGGTCGGCTTCTATCATTCGCTGATGGACTGGCACCATCCCGACGGCGCCCGTTGCCTGCATGACGAAGCCGCGCGCCGGCGATTCGTGGACTATGTGCATGGCCAGATTCGGGAACTGCTCACCAATTACGGCAAGATCGATGTCCTTTGGTACGACGTGGCCTGGCCGCTCGACGCCGCCGGGTGGGAATCCGAAAAGATGAACAAAATGGTCTTCGAACTGCAGCCGGAGATCATTGTCAACAACCGCAATTTACTTCCCGGCGATTTTTCAACTCCGGAGCAGGAAATCACCGCCGCGCAGAACGGACAGGCGTGGGAATCGTGCATGACGATGAACGAGAGCTGGGGCTATCAGGCCGCCGACGACGATTGGAAGACGCCGAAACGCATCGTGCGCAACCTGGTCTCGTGCGCGCGCGATGGCGGGAACTACTTGCTGAATATCGGGCCGCGCGGAGATGGCTCGATACCCGAGGAATCCGTCAAAATCTTATCCGCAGTGGGCCAATGGATGGACCACAACGGCCGGACGATTTACGAAGCCGAGCGCTGCCGCGTACACGCTTCCGAGTTTGCCAACTTCACCCGCAAGGGCAACACGCTTTACATGCATGTCCACTTTTGGCCGGGCGAGACTTTGGCCCTGGGCGGATTGCAGAGCAAGGTGCTCTCCGCCAGGCTGCTGGTTAGCGGGCAACCGGTGGAGTTCGAGCAGGAGGAGTTTCGCGTGCGTTTTAAGGGCTTGCCGAAGGATGCACCGGACGATCCCGTGACCGTGCTCGCGATCGAGTGCGATTCCGAGCCCGTGCAGGATACGGGCGCCGTGCGGCGCAACCGTCCGCGGTTAAGGGTCTAGGAGGCGAGCGGTGCGGGTCCTGACCGCGCGGCGAAGAAAATGAGCGGGAGCCACGGCTAGCCGGTGGCCTACAGGCGGATGATTTTCTTCTGAATGGCAAGGGCCTAATGGGCGAGCGGTGCAGCGGGGGCCAGGGCGCGCGGCGAAAATGAGCGGAAGCCCCGGCTGGCCGGTGGCCGACAGGCGGATGATCTTCTTCTGAGTGGCAAGGTTCTAGGAGGCGAGCGGTGCAGCGGGCCCGGGGCGCGCGGCGAAAATGCGCGGAAGCCGCGGCTAGCCGGTGGCCGACAGGCGGATGATCTTCTTCTGAATGGCGTATTGCACCAGTTGAGCCTTGTTGTGAATGTCGAGCTTGCGCATGAGGTTGAACTTGTGCGCCTCGATGGTTTTCACGCTCAAGTTGAGCGTGCAGGCGATCTCCTTGACGGAATTGCCTTCGGCCAGGAATTTGAGGATCTCCATCTCGCGCCGCGTCAGAGTGCCGAAGCGCGGCAGGCGGGCGGCGGACTTGACGCGGCTGCGGAAATCGTCTACCAGGTGCGAGAGCATGCGCGAACTCAGATAGCTGCCGCCATGGTGGACATCGCTGATAGCGGCTACCAGGTTCTCGGAAGGACTGTCCTTGAGGACGTAACCGCTGGCGCCGGCCTCCATGCACTCGGCCAGGTAATCCTCGTCGTCGTACATGGTCAGGAAGAGCACCTTGGTTTCCGGCCGATTCTTGCGGATCTGGCGGGTGGCTTCGAAGGCGCTGAGCCCGGGCATGCTGACGTCCATCAGAACCACGTCGGGGTTCAGTTCGGCGGCTTTGGCGACCGCCTCTGCCGCGTTGCCCGCTTCGCCCACGACCTCCAGGCCGGGTTCGGCGGCAAGCAGCGTTTTGACGCCCTGGCGGAACAGGGTATGATCATCCGTTAGCAGAGTGCGAATCTTGGCCATCGTCGCGTCTCTTTCCGGAACCGGGACCCGCGGCTAGCAGCGGCAAGCGCACCGAAATCCTGGCGCCGTGCCCCGATCTGCTGCGGATCTCCAGGCGGCCGCCCAACAGGGCGACGCGTTCCCGCATGCCCCGCAGACCGAACGACCCCGGTTGACCCACCGCGGAGTCCACATCGAATCCGACGCCGTCATCCTCGATGTGCAGCTCCAATGATTTATCGGTGGAACGGAGAGAAAGGTTTACGCGCGAAGCCGCAGAGTGTCTGGCGATATTCTGGTAGCACTCCTGCACGGCACGATAGATGGTGGTTTCGGCTTCCCGGGGGAGGCGGCCGCGGCAGGCGGACAGGCGCACACGCAACTTGATGGGATAGAGCCTTCGGAACCGGGCGCTCAAGTGGCGGACCGCCGAGGGCAAGCCGAGTTGTTCGACCACCAACGGGTTGAGCGCGGCGATGATGCGGCGGATCTCGGAAATGATGCGCTCGGCCACCCGGCGCGTGTCCGCCAGTTTAGCTTGCAGAGCGGGCGGGGCCCGCTTTTCGAGCATCTCCAGGTTGAGGCGCAGGAACAGCAGGGACTGTCCTGCCTCGTCGTGGATCTCGCGGCCGATGCGCCGGCGTTCCTCTTCTTCAGCCTGCAGCAGGTGGCCGGCAAAGGCGCGGACCTGCTCCTCTCGAGCGGCCAGGTCCCGGATCAGGCGGGTGCGTTCGGCGGCCCGCAGCGTGCGCTCGGCGAAGGCGTTCAAAAGGTCCAATTCGCGGGGGAGCCACCGGTAAGGGATGGCAAAACCGAATTGGAGGATTCCGGCAAGGCGGCCGCCGGAGAAGAAGGGAATGGACCAGTAGGATTGATGGACGGCGCGCATCGCGGGATCGAGGATTAATGTCTCGGCCGGGCTGCCGGCTCGTATGTAGCGCGGCCGCGCCAGGCGCTTCAGGGTGCGCGCCGCGATGCCGGGCGGTTCGCCGAGCGGGATCAGGCGTCCGGATCGGGCGTGAAAGGTGCGGGTCAAGATGACGATGAAGCGGCGCAGCAGGTCATCGAGGCTGTTGGCATCCATCTCGGCGCGCAGGAGGCCGAAGAAAGCTTGCGTTTCCGCCTCGCGCACCTGGTAGAAGGCGTTGTTGACAGTCAGCACACAGCAGAAATGGAGATGTTCGCGGACAGGCCCTAAAGCGGCGGCCCGGCGCGGGATGCCGGCCAAGAGGGCGTCAAGCTGGCGGTCGTACTCGCGCAGCGCCGCCAGCACCTCGGTGGGTGAGAGGTTGAGCTTGGCGAGGCGCCGGCTGTGGTAGGCGACCTGTTCTATGAAGTCCGCCAGCGGCCGGCCCGCGAAGAGCAGACCGGCGGCCGCTCCAAAGGTGATTTGAGAGAGCGCTTTGAGTTGCCGCGCGTCGTAGGCGCGGCCCCTTTTCGCGCTTTTGAGCTTTCGGCGGAAGGCGGCATCGAGCCGGGGCAGATGCGGGCGGATGAGCTGTGCGAAGCTCTCTAGCTGCTCTTTGAGGGGCTTGTGGAACATCTCGGCCGCATTCGCCGGCGCGGGGGCGGAGTCCACCGGATGGGCGTGGGCCACCTGTATGGGGTGGCCGGCGGAGGGCGAAGTTCTCAGGGGTGGAATCCAGGACAAGCTCGGCGTCCGGCGTGGCGCAAGCTTGCCGCGGCGGACGACGGGCGCCGGGAACGGAAGTTCGCTGCCCGGAGCTTCGATATTTCGCTCCGGCCCGCTAACCGCCCCGTCGCGCAAGCCTCAGCGTGCGGGGCACGACTTCAGTCGCAGCGAACTGAAGTTCCCCGAAGCCGAAGCGTACCCCAGGCTAACGCAGCAAGGCGGCGATATCTGCGAAGCCATTGGCGACGGCGCCCTGCAGCGGGGTAGCTCCGGAGTTGGTACGGAGGCTGGGGTCGGCGCCGCGCGATAGCAGAAGTTCGACCACGGGGCGGCGCCCCCAGGAAGCGGCATCGTAGAGCGGGGTGGCTCCGGAGGCGTCGCGCGCGTTGATCTCGGCGCCGCGGTCGAGCAGCAGGGCGGCCAGATCGCGTTGGCCGGCGAGCGCCGCGTCATGTAACGGGGTGGCGCCGCTTGCGCTCTTGGCGTTCAGCCTGGCGCCGTGATCGAGCAGGACGCGGGCGATTTCGGAGTAGCCCTTGAGCGCTGCGTCCGCCAGCGGCGTGGCGCCCTCGGGGTTGGGCGCGTTGACGTCCGCGCCTTTTTCCACGAGCAGTTCCACCATCTCCGCCTGGCCTTTCAGGACGGCTTCGTCGAGCAGTGAGGCGCCGGGCTGGTCCTTCTTGACCAGGGCCGCACCGGCGGCCACCAGCAACTCGACCACGCGGGCGTGGCGGAAGCGCGAGCCGTTTTCTAGCGGCGAGGCTCCGGAGTTATCCCGGGCGTTCACATCGCAGCCGCGTGCGAGCAATAGCGCGACCACCTCGGCATGGCCTTTAGTCGCCGCTTCATTCAGGGGTGTCGCGCCGGTCTCCTGGTTTCGGGCGTCGATGCGGGCGCCCTGATCGAGCAGCAGCGCGGCGACGTCGCGATCGCCTTTCCAGGCGGCCTCGTCGAGGGGCGCGGCTCCCGCACGATCGCGCGCGTTGACGTCCGCCCCATGCGCCAGCAGCAGCGCGGCCATATCCCGGTAGCCGCGGGTGGCCGCCAGGTGCAGAGCGGTCGCCCCGGAGCGATCCGTGGCCCCCACCGCTGCCCCGTTCACTAGCAGCAGTTCCGCCACATCGCGGTTGTCCTTGATGACCGCGTAATGCAAAGGTGTGGACCCCGCCTCGAGATGACGGGCGTTCACGTCCGCCCCGTGAGCGAGAAGCAGGGCGGCGATTTCGCGATTCCCGCTCCAGGCGGCATCGTGCAGGGGCGAGGCGCCGAGCGTGTCGCGCGCGTTGACATCCGCGCCGGCGGCCACCAGCGCCCGCACCCTCTCGAGATTGCCGGCGGTGACGGCCTCGTGCAAGTCGGCCGCGGTGAGCATCGCGGACGAGAACAGAAAAAGGCTAGCCCACCGGACAGGCATCGAACCCCACGTATTGCACTTCCTCTTCCAGGCCGATCTCAAATTGGCGGCGCACGCGGTCCTTGAGCTCCTGGATCAGGCTGCACAGGTCCGCGGCCGTGCCCCGGCCGGCGTTGTAGATCAGGTTGGCGTGATAATCGGCGACGTGAATATCGCCGCGGGACATGCCCTTGGCGCCGGCCTGCTCCAAAAAGTATGCGGCCGGCACCTTGCCTTCGCGAACTACTTTCCCGGGCACGGCGGCAGCCACGGCGGGCGGCAGTTCGGATAAGAGAAAGTTCTTGAAAATGCTGCCCGCGCACTTCATCGTCACGGGGAACTTTTCGTTCCGCACTTTTAGGATGCCGGCCGCGGTTTGGCGCAGCAGGCCGCCATCCGCCGGCTCGAGGCGCAGTTCGGCGGAGAACACGATCCAGTCTTTATGGCGCTTGAAGACGCTCTCGCGATAGTGGAATTCGCATGCGGCGTTATCGAAGACGCGCGCACACGCGCCGTCGAAGAAGCGCACGTGGCGGACCCGTTCGGAGATAGAGTGACCGTACGCGCCGGCGTTGCCATAGACCGCGGCGCCGACCGACCCGGGGATGCCGGCCAGAGTCTCCAGGCCCCGCAGGCCGCGCTCGATGGAAAAGTCGACGAGATCCTGGAGCACCGCGCCGGCATCGCACTGGATGCGGTCGCCGGCGGCGAGGATACGGCGCGCCACGAAGCGCAGCATGATGCCGCGGTAGCCCAGATCGGATACGATCAGGTTGGTGCCCCCGCCCATGACCATGTAGTCGAGACCGCTGGCGCCCGCTACCGCCAGCGCCTGGATGAATGCCTCCGCGCTTTCGGTCTCGGCATAAATATCGGCCGGGCCGCCGATGGCAAAGCGGGTGTAAGCAGAGAGCGGCGCATCGCGCAACACGGTCAAATGCGGAATGGCGGCCAGGCGCGTCAGCGTGGAGTCCATTTGCTTCAATTATAGAGGAGGCAGCTTATGCGTTCCGGTTTTCCTGGTTTTCCGCCCGAGGCGATGACGTTCTGGCGCGGCCTCATCGGTCACAACACGCGCGAATGGTTCCAGCCGCGCAAGCAGATCTACGAGGAGAAGGTCAAAGCGCCGATGGTCGCGCTGGTGACGGAGCTGAACCGGGCGATGATGGAATTCGCGCCGGATTATGTGACGGACGCCGCCAAAGCCATCTACCGCATCTATCGCGACGTGAGATTCAGTGCGGACAAAACGCCCTACAAGACCCACATTGCGGCATCGTTCGGCCGGCACGGCCTGGCCAAGCTGGGCGCGGCCGGGTATTATCTGGCGGTCTCGCATAAAGGAGTGGACGTGGACGGCGGCATCTACATGCCTTTGCCGGAAACGCTGCTGGCGGTGCGCACGCGCATCGCCGGACGGCCTGCCGATTTCCGGCGCATCGTGGAGGCGCGGGCCGTCCGGCGGCTGTTCGGCGCGATGCAGGGCGAGCAACTCTCGCGGGTGCCCAAGGGGTTCCGCGCGGAAGATCCCGCGGCCGGCCTGCTGCGGTTCAAGCAATTTCTTTTGTTCACCACGCTCGATGCGGCGATCGTCACGACACCCGAACTGTTTGGGGAGCTGGAGAAACGCTTCCGTGCGATGGCGCCGTTTCTGGAGTTTCTGAACGCGCCGCTGGCGGGCCTGAAGCGCCCGGCAGACGAGGAGCGCTATTTGACATAACGTCCATGATCCTATACACTAACCCATATAAGGTCTACGTTCATGGACGTTACAAGGAAGGATCGATCATCCCCGCGGATTCCGGTGCCGGTGGCGCGCGCGCTTCGCAAGCTGGGGCACGATCTTCGCGACGCGCGGCGGCGGCGGCGCGTACCGGTAGCGATCCTGGCCGCGCGGGCGTCCATCAGCCGGACGACCCTGAATAAAGTGGAGAAGGGCGCCGCCGGCGTTTCGCTGGGCGCCTATGCCACCGTGCTCTTCGCCCTCGGAATGACGGACCGGCTGGCGGATCTGGCGGACCCCAGGCGCGACACGGTCGGGCTGGAGCTCGAAGAGGAGCAGCTTCCCCAGCGCATACGGCTGTCGCGCCGGCGGAAGCCCATCCGGAGGGGAAGCCCGGGTGAGGCGTAATGGAGACGCACGTCCTCGTATACGTGGACCTCGAAGGCGTCCCCAACCTGGTGGGGCGGTTGTGGGCACGCACACGCAAGGACAGGGAAAGCGCCACCTTTGAATACGACCAGAACTGGCTGGCGCATCCCGGCCGTTTCTCGCTGGAGCCGGCCCTGAAGCTGGGTCCGGGCCCTTTTCACACGGCATCCGGGAAACCTCTTTTCGGCGCCATTGGCGATTCGGCGCCGGACCGCTGGGGGCGGGTTTTGATGAGACGCGCCGAGCGCCGGCACGCCGAACACGAAGGGCGCACCCCGCGCACCGTTCGCGAAATCGACTACCTGCTGCTGGTGGACGACGAGACCCGCATGGGTGCGTTGCGCTTTTCCGAGCGGGAAGGCGGCCCCTTTCTCGCCGAGCACGGGCCGGCGAAGATCCCCCCGTTGATCGAATTGCCACGGCTGCTCTCTGCCGCCGAGCATGTCCTGAGCGACACGGACAGCGATGCGGATTTGCGCCTGTTACTGGCGCCCGGATCGTCGCTCGGGGGCGCCCGGCCGAAGGCTTCGGTCCGGGACCGCGACGGCCATCTCGCAATTGCCAAGTTTCCGAACAAGGGAGACGAGGTGAACGCCGTGCTCTGGGAGGCGGTGGCCCTGACGCTCGCGGCCAAGTCCGGCATTGCGGCGCCAGCCTGGCGCCTGGAAACCGCCGCCGGCAAACCCGTTCTTTTGCTGCGCCGCATCGATCGCGACGCTGGCATACGCGTGCCGTTCTTATCGGCCATGAGCATGCTCGACGCGCAGGACAACCAGACCCGTAGTTACCTGGAATTCGTGGACGTCCTCCGCCAGCACGGCGCCGCGCCCAAAGAAGACATGCACGCGTTATGGCGGCGCATCGTATTCAGCATCCTGATCTCCAACACCGACGACCATCTGCGCAACCACGGCTTTCTGTATGCCGGCCAGGCCGGCTGGCGGCTGTCCCCGGCTTACGATCTCAATCCCGTGCCCATCGATATCAAACCGCGCGTCCTGACCACGGCGATCGACCTGGACGATAGCACGGCTTCACTGGACCTGGCGCTGGAAGTGGCCGCTTACTTCGAGCTTCGTCCGGACGCGGCGCGCCAGATCGCCAGGCAGGTGGGGCGCGCGGTCGCGCGGTGGCGCGCGGTGGCGGCGAAGCTGGGCCTCACCGCGGCGGAGATCGGCCGCATGGCGTCGGCCTTCGAGCATGCGGATCTGAAGGCCGCGCGGGGGGCTGCATAGAGCGACGGACACCTTGAATTCGCACTCTGACTCGCCCGGTGAGGACGCCTCGCCGGTGTATACTCGGTAACCGGAGGCCAACATGCGGGCCCGACCGCAAATCCGGGCGCTGACTCCCCTCGCACTGTGCGTCCTCGCCTCGATCGCTACAACACCGGCCAAGCCGCAGACCGCCCCGCAACCGGACGACGCCATCCACGCGACGGTAACGGAAGTCGCGCTCGACCTGGAGATCCGCGACAAGAAAGGCCGGCTGGTTAAGAACCTGAAACCCGGCGATGTGGAGATCTACGAAGACGGCGTCCGCCAGGAGATCCGCAGCTTCCGACTGGTGTCGGGGCAAGTTCCGGCGCCGACGAGCGGGCCGGCGGCGAATGAAGTTCCGGCGGGAATTGCGGCCGCTCCATTGTCCGTCCCGTTGCGCGCCACCAACCTGGTCTGCATTGTGTTCCACAATCTCGATCCATCTACCAAGAAGTGGGCGGTGGACGCGGCGCAGCAGTTCATCCGCGGATCGTTGACGCCCGGCACGTGGGTGGGGATTTTCAATCTGGATTCCCAGCTCAGGCCGCTGCACGCCTTCACTACGGACCGTAACGAGCTCCTGCGCGCCGCGGCCGAGGCCTTCACCCGATCGAGTGTGGATATCGCCCGCGCCGCCGATGCCGTTCTGAACTCCACACCGAACCTGCAGGTTTACGTGGGCTTCGTAGCGCCCGGCGGAAAATCGGGCGGCGTCACCGATCTGTCGACCACCGGCTCCGTCAATCTGGCAACGATCAACGGCGCCGACGTGGGCACCGATGCGGGCGCCAACAATGTGCGCGGAGACCTGGTAAGCCAGCGCCGCCAGTTCCTCGGCATCGAAGGCGCGCGCCAGATGGATCAGATCGACACGCTGATCCGGCAGCTCGGAGCCTTTCCGGGCCATAAGACCGTCCTGCTGCTCAGTCCCGGGCTGACTACCACGGGCGACCCAGACCGGTTCCAGGCCACGTTGAATCATGCCAACCAGTCCGGCGTCAGCGTCTACGCTTTCGACGCCAACGGCTTGAGTCAGATCTCGAGCGCGCAGGCTTCCACGACCGCCATGCAGCACGTCGCGGCGCTCAGCCAGCAACAAGGCCAGCCGGCTCCGGGTGAGACCAAAGCGGCCAACGCCGCCGTCAGTTCCATGGGCAGCGCCGGCGCGGTGGCGGAACGCATCCGGCAGGACGAATACACCCGGAATGCCGTGCGCGCCTCCGATCCGCAGGCCGGCCTGCGCGCCCTGGCCGAAGGCACGGGCGGCTTCCTGGTAGCCAATACCAACGATCTGCGCAAGCCATTCCAGCGCATTGTCGAGGAGCTGCAGACCCATTACGAGGCGGACTATCATCCTTCCTCCGCTGTTTATGACGGGCACTTCCGCAAGATAGAAGTAAAGCTGGCGCGAGCCGATCTTACCGCGCAGAACCGCGGCGGCTATTTTGCGATGCCGGACATCCGGGGATCGGGGTCTCTCACTCCCGTCGAGATCGCCGGACTTACAGTCTTGAATACGCATCCCTTGCCGCAAGCCTTCGCGTTCCACGCGCAGGCGTTTCACTTCCGGCCCGGCGGCACGTCGCAGTGCGCGGTGGCGTTCGAGTTACCGGCCGCTGGCTTGACCGCTACGCCCCAACCCGAGCGGAAAACGCACCGGCTGCATGCCGCACTGCTCGCGATCGTCAGGGATAACAGCGGGCAAGTCGTCGATAAGTTCAGTCAGGATACTCCCTACGAGATTCCGGATGACAAACTGGCCGTAATTCAGGCTGCGCCGATCACTTACACGCACGTGTTCGATCTGGAGCCCGGCCACTATGTGCTCGAAAGCGCGCTGCTCGATCGCGAGTCTAACCGGTCCAGCACCGCCGGTATCGAGTTCGACAGCCCGCCGCGCGGCGGCGTGGGATTGAGCAGCCTCATGCTGGTCGAGCGTGCCGATCCCCTAACGGGTCCTGCGGATACGGCCGATCCATTTCAGTTTCACGGAAAAGAACTGGCGCCGATGCTCGATCGATCGCTCAGCGCGTCCGCCCATCCGTTGGTGTACTTCGTGGTCTACCCGGATACCTCGTACCAGGAGAATGCCAAGATCGAAGTGGAGTATCTGGTCGATGGCGAGTCACTGGCAAAGAAAGAAGCGGAGCTTCCGCCGCCCGATGAGCTTGGAGCCATCCCCATGTTAGTCAACGCGGTGGCCAAGCCGGGACACTGCGAGCTACG
>Ga0335078_10009000_pt1 | contig 14815 bp, 14 predicted proteins | sample Lox_Sample_32_FD_206711 | JGI IMG/M metagenome (GOLD analysis project Ga0335078, IMG submission 206711) | Soil microbial communities from Loxahatchee National Wildlife Refuge, Florida, United States - Lox_Sample_3.2 | ecosystem: Environmental > Terrestrial > Soil > Wetlands | place: USA...
CGGAGCTCGAGCGACACGTGGTTGACCGCCGGAACGATCGTGGCCTTGCGACCTCGGCCCAGCCGGAATTGCTTCTCGAGCTCGACCGCCTCGAGCAGCACAGGCCCGACAGCCGTTGGCCGAACCTCGCTCACAGCGGCTTGCGTTTGCTCGGTCTGCGCGGCATTCACGACCGGGCAGGCGGTGACGTGATCGGGCTGTTGCCCGACGGGAGCGAGCGCCATGTCGACCGTGGCGCACGCGTCGGTGGCAAAGCCGCAGCGCGGAACAAACGGGCAGCCTTTGATCGCGCCCCGCAGATCGGGTGGCGAGCCCGGGATCCCGGAAAGCTTGACGCGGGGGCCGCGCAGCTTCGGGAAGGATGTCAACAGCCCCTTGGTATATGGATGGGCGGCGCGGAGGTGGATCTGCTGGCGCGTGCCGGCCTCGACGATCTGACCCGCGTACATGATCACCACGCGGTCGGCGATCTCGAGCAGCAGCGACAGGTCGTGGGTGATGAACAGAACCGAGAAGCCGAGCCGGTCCTTGAGCTCGAAGATCTCCGACAGGATGTCGCGTTGGACGACGACGTCGAGAGCCGTGGTCGGCTCGTCCATGATCACGACCTCGGGCTCGGCGGCGAGCGCCATCGCGATCATCACGCGCTGGCGCATGCCGCCTGACAGCTCGTGCGGGTAGCTCTTCAATCTTGCGCGAGGGATCCCGACCATCTCGATGAGCTCCACGGTCCGGTCGTGCTTCTGTGCTTCGGTGAGCGGGAGGTGCGCTCCGATTGCGTCGAGCAGCTGATCGCTGACACGGAGCACCGGGTTGAGCGAATTCATCGCGCTCTGGAACACGATCGCGATCTCGCGCCAGCGGAGCGCTCGGAGTTGATCGGGCTTTGCAGCGAGCACGTCGACGCCGCCTGGGCCGACGCGGCGTCCGCGATAGGTGACGCTGCCTCCGGTGATCACCGCCGGCGGGCGCAGCAGCCGGATCGCACCGTACGCGAGCGTCGACTTGCCACAGCCGCTTTCGCCGGCGAGGCCGACGATTTCGCCTGGATTCAGCGCGAGCGACACGTTGCGCACCGCGCGGACGTCGCCGGCGCCGGTTCGGTAGGCGATCGAGAGGTCGCTGATGTCGAGCACGGGCTCACGCGTCGTCATAGCCGCCTTGCTTGTGCGGTCAGCGCCCGGCTCAGTCACCGCGCTCACGCCGCCTCCCGTGATTGATCGTGCAGCACCGGGGTCGGATCGGACGGCCGCCAAGTGCGACGCCCGATCCGGGCCGACCCAGCCGATCGCAGGCGCGGGTTACCCAGCTCGTCGAGCCCGAAGTTGAGGAGCACCATGCTCATCCCGAGTAGCGCCACGCAGATACCGGGCGGCACGTACCACCACCACGCGTTCAGCTGTACGGCGTTGCCGTTCTGGGCCCAGTACAACATCGTTCCGTAGCTCCAGCGCGACAGGTCGGCGACACCGAGGAACGCAAGCGCCACCGAGGTCAGGATCGCGTAGAGGACGGTCCCGACGAAGCTCGCGGCGATCAGCCCGACCTCGTTGGGAAGAATCTCGAACAGGATGATCCGCCAGGTCCGCTCGCCCGACTCGCGTGCGGCGGCGACGTAGTCCCGGTTTCGCAGCGACAGCGTCTGGGCGCGAATCACCCGCGCTCCCCACGGCCACCCCAGCACGCTGAGGACGATGGCGGTCGGAAGCTCGCCCGAATGCGGTAGGTAGCCGAGGATCACGACCAGCAGCGGCAGCGCCGGCAGGACCAGGAATACGTTGGCGACCAGCGACAACCCCTCATCGGGCGCGCCGCCGAGGAAGCCCGCCGACATCCCGATCACCACCGACAGGATGGTCGCGATCAGCCCGGTGAGGAGCCCGAGCACGACCGTCGAGCGCGTGCCGACGAGGAGCTGTGAGAGCACGTCCTGGCCGGTCGCGGTGGTGCCGAGCAGATGGGTCGTGTTCGGTGGGAGCGGGAGCGCCTGGCCCGGGGTGGTCGCGTTCGGGTCGAACGGAGCGATGGCTGCGCCGATGATCGCGACGAGGATGAATACGGCGAGGACGGCCGCACCGACCTTGGCCTTTCCCGGCGCGCGCCGGAGCGCTCCGCGTCGCCGTGTGATCACGGCCGGCGGGAGCTCTCCGGCGCCGTCGGGGAGAGGATCCACGGGAGCGGCGAGTGCGGACATCAGCGGTCTCTTTCGTACGCGACCACTAGTACGCCGTCCGGGTCCGGGTGCGCGGGTCGGCCAGGAAGTAGACGATGTCGGCGAGCAGACATGCCAGCAGTACCGACAGCGAGATCACGAGGAAGATTCCCTGGAGAAGCGGGAAGTCGTCGGACGTGACCGCGTTGTAAAGGGTCAGGCCGATGCCCGGATAGGAGAACACGATCTCCATCACGAGGGCCCCGGCGACCACGAAGCCGAGCGCCAGCGCGAACCCGGCGAGGTTGGGCAGGATCGCGTTACGCGCCGCATAGGTGAACATCACCCGTCGCGGCGACAGCCCCTTGGCCTGCGCGACCAGCACGTAGTCCTCCGCGACCGTAGTGATCATCACGTTGCGCATCTGCAACATCCAGCCGGCCATCGAGGTCACGATGATCGTCAGTGCCGGCAGGATCGAGTGGTAGATCGCGCTCGAGATGAATGACCAGTCCCAACCGGGGGACAGGCCGAGGCTGTAGCCCTGACCGAACGGGAACAGGCCCCAGCTGACCGCGAACAGCTCGATCACGACCAGCGCGAGGAAGAAGTAGGGCGTCGCTTGGAGGAACGTGAACGCCGGTAACGTCCGGTCGAGCCAGCCGCCGCGCCGCCACGCGGCGAAGATCCCGAGCAGCGTTCCGACGGCGAAGCTGATCACGGTCGCGGTGCCGACGAGGATCAGGGTCCACGGCAGCGTCTGCGCGATCACTGTCGTGACCTTGGCGGGATACAGGTTTACCGACGTCCCGAGGTCTCCGTGGGCAAGGTTCCCGAGATACGTGAAGTACTGGCTGACCAGGCTGCCGTGCGTGTGAGTGCCGAACTCCGCCTCGAGCGCGTGCAGCGAGTTCGCATTCAGCGTCGGGTACTTGGCGAGGAGCGTGTCGACCGCGTTGCCCGGCATCACCCGCGGGATCGCGAAGTTGATCGTGATCGCCGCCCACGCCGCGACGGCGTAGAACGCCAACCGTCGGGTGATGAACAGCATCTTGTCGCTCCTCTCCTGTTCCCTAAGGCGGACATAGCTCGCCCCAGGGACGAAATGATTTTGAAAACGCTACCGGAACAATTTCCACGCTGTCAAGACTTGTCTCTACTGATATTTTCCGGTAGCTTGCCGGATACGTGGGCGGCTCGTTCATGTAACGTTTCAGAAATGTTGATGCGAATTCCGGCATGACTTCCATCGCTCGCCCCGAGAACGGCCGCAACAGCCGGTTGACGATCCGCCAGGTGGCGGACCTAGCCGGGGTTTCGACCGCGACCGTGTCGCGGGTGATCAACGGGCGCGCAGAGGTGTCCGATCGCGCCCGGGAAGCGGTGCTGCGGGTCGTCCGCGAGCACGGCTACAGCACCAATCGCACGGCGCGCGGGTTGTCGGCGGGGCGGACCGGCCTGGTCGGCGTGACCACCCCGGTCGTCCATCACTCGTACTTCGCGGTGATCCTCGATGGTGCCGGCGAGGCGCTGTACGAGCAGGACATGCGGATGGTGCTGTGCCCGACCCACCACGAGCACGATCGCGAGGCGTCCCTGCTCGAGCGGCTGATGCAAGGGACGACCGACGGCGCGCTGTTGATCCTCCCCGAGGAGTCACCCGACGAACTGGCGGCGCTGCACGACCACGGCTACCGGTTCGTGATCGCCGACCCGTTGAAGCCGCTCGACGAACGCGTCCCGACGGTGTCGGCCGCGCATTCGTCGGGGGCCAGCGAGGCGGTCGAGCACCTGCTGTCGCTCGGGCACCGGCGGATCGCGGCGATCACGGGACCGCGCGGATGGATCGCCACCGAAGAGCGGTTGCGTGGCTACCACGGCGCGCTCGCTGCGGGAGGTGTGATGCCCGACCCGGAGCTCGTGGTCGAGTCGAACTTCCATGCCGAGGGCGGGGTCGAGGCCGCTCTGTCGCTGCTCGACCGGCCCGAGCCGCCGACCGCGATCTTCGCCTTCAACGACATGCTGGCGATCGGGGTGATGCAGGCCGCGCGGCTGCGCGGCGTCCGTATCCCGGAGGATTTGTCGGTGGTCGGCTTCGACGACACGTTCGAGGCCTCGATCGTCACCCCGCCGCTCACCACCGTGCGCCAGCCGCTCGCCGAGATGGGACGGATGGCGGTGAACCTGCTCGTCCGCCAACTTCAGAACCAGCGGATCGAGGCGCTCCACGTCCAGCTCGAGACGAAGCTGGTCGTGCGCGAGTCGACGGCGCCGGCCGTTCGTTAGCCGCGCGCCGCGCGTGGCGGGATCGGGTGCGCGGGACGGTCGCGCTCCGTAGATCCCCGTGCCCGGCTTGATCGCTTTCACGGATGCGATCACGCGCCGCTGAGGGTTAGATGCGTGGTAGATGACGATGAGCAGAGGCAGCCAGCAACCGGCAGCGTTTGGGCTCTTGGCGGATAACGTGCTTGTGCCCACGGCGCCGCCTCGGCTCGAAGGTGGGGAGCTCAACCAGGCGATCACGAGCGCGCTGGTAGGCATTCACAGCCGGTATCTCGGCCGGGGGCCGCAGAGCGCCACGACCTTCTACCACGGCAACGTGGTCGTGTCGCTGCTGAGCGGAGTGTTGACGCACGCCGAGAGGACGCTCAACGAGACGAACCAGGGCGAGGCCGTCAACCAGATGCGGCACCTGTTCCAGGCGACGATGGAGGCCGACTTCAAGGAGGCGGTCGAGCGGCTCACGGGACGCCAGGTGGTTGCGTTCATCAGCGGCAACAACCTCGCCCCGGACATCGCCGCCGAGATATTCATCCTCGACCAGCCCGCCTAGTGGTCTCTTTCGTAGGCAGGGCTTGAATTAGCGCGCGAGCGACGTTACTTTCCAACCTGGCGCTGCCGCGCCCTGATGGGTTGCGTCAACGTCGTTGTCGTGAAGATGGGCGCCTGCTGCGCCGAGAGGCGTAGGTTGGCTCGTCAGATGATCGCCGCCGAGGAAGGTCATGCTCGAACGAGCCAAGATTCGCTGTCCGATCTGTCGGTCGTCTACGCCTGCAGTGGTGGTGTGGGCAACCGGCGACATGTGCCCGCGCTGCGGCACCGCCTTGACGCTCGCGAAACCCTGCGTCCGCGATGGGCCGGCGTCGGACGCAGAGGCCGTGAACGTGTCGGGCCCGGTCGCCGGGTGGCGTGACACGGTCGTGCTGCGCTGGGCGCAGGCGTTCAACGCGCGAGACCTGGATGGGATGCTCGCGTGCGTTGACGAGCGGGTCGATTTTCATCCTTTGCGGCTTCGGGGGGTGGCAAGCCGTTACCGGGGGCGCGACGGGGTGCGCGAATGGTTTGGTCGCTTGCGGCAGGGGCGCCACGAGCACCGGATCGCGGTTTGCGAGGTCCGAGACCTGGGTGCGGGAAAGGTGTTCGCAAGCGGCTCGCTCAGGCTCGGGGACGAGGCCGATGTCGGTCCCGTCTGCCTCCTTCAGCAGCTCGAGGCGGGAATGATCGTCAGCGCGCACGAGTATCTGAGCGACCCCGACACGATCGAGCGACTCGGACTGATCCCATGAACTAACCGAGGCCGGCGACGGTCAGCGGCAGCTAGTCGAGGCAATCTGGACGCGAGCCAGCGCTTAATCAACGACCCAGGCGGGCATGACGATACCCGCGCGACAATGCCGCGAGCTAGAACCTGGGAAGGCGAGGAGTTGGTGTCGCACGACCGTCGGTTGTCGCTGCCCGCGCTGGGCGGCGGCTGGAGACGGGCAGCGGCGCGTGCGTTCGCGGGCGTGCTGCTGGCCGCGCTGGTTACGATCGTTCTCGGCGCGTCGACTGGCGCCGCCGCGCCGGGCCGCCTGGCCGTCTTCGCCTGGAACGGCGGCGCGGGCTGGTTCCACGCCTCGATCCCGCGGCGCGTGAAGTAGTTGACGCCGTGCTTGTCCGCGAGCGCGCGGACCTCTTCCGAGGCGCCCTCGTCGAGGATCCAGCTGTCGTGGGGATAGTCGACGTTCGTCAGCGCGGCGAGCTGGCCCTCGATCACGTCGAGCGACTCACTCGAGGGAACGCACAGCGTGATCATCGCCACGCGCATGTCTGCCGGCGGCTTGACCTCGACGGGACGCTTCATCTTGCGCACGAACCGCCAGAACACCGTCGGCAGCAGCGTCGTCTGGTAGAAGAGCGCGATCGTCTCGGCCCAGTAGAGCCACGGAGTGCTGTGCTCGGTCTGGTGTAGCCACCAGCCCCAGAACGCCAGGTTGACCGCCAGCCACAGCAGCGCGACCGCCCAGAAGCGCATGCGGTCGGTCGCAGACAGTGCACTGACCTTGGCGTGGCGGAACTCCGCTACAGGGTTGGTTTCGACCGCGTGGACGGGCGGCGCCGCTTGCGCCGGGCAGGGCGCCGTCGCCTGCGAGCACTGCTCGCACTCATGGTTTCTTCTGCCGACGGCCCGAAGCCGTCGGATACCGCGCGGGCATTCGCAGCCCGCAACTACTGATCGCATTTAGGTCCCGTGTGAGGTCGGCGCGCCTACCGCGCGCATCATGCGCCGGCGACGTTTCGGTCGCCGGTGCCTGGCTACTTGCCACCCGCGGGATTAATTGGACCAGCGAAAAATGAAAGCTTCTGAAGAGCTCTGTGCGCGTGTGACCAGCCTCACACTGGTCTCGCCGACCGGGAGGAAGAACCTGCACCGCGCGCCAAAATCGAGCCGGCTGGACCAGCGCCTGCGACTCGGTCCAGCCGCGTGGGGGTTTGTCGTAGACGAAGGCCGCGCCGCCGCCCAGGTTGGCGCTCGGAATCGCCGGCGGTCAGTTCCACGGTCATGAGGGTGATGAACGCCGCGATCGAGCGGGCGATGCTCATCGATGGAGCCTCCATGGCAAACGCTCAGCTGCTCGACCCTCACGCGAAAGGGTTGCGAATCGTCGCCCACTCCGGCTTCACGCGCGAGTTCCTCGAGTTCTTCGAGCTCGTGGAAGACACCGCCAGTGCGTGTGGGAGCGCGCTCGCCGCGGGCACCGCGGTGTGGGTGGCTGACACGACGCGATCTCCGATTTTCGCGGGGACCGCTGCTCGCGAGGTCACGCTGGAGGCCGGCAGCCGAGCGGTGGCATCGGTGCCCGTCACCGCACCCAACGGTGCGGTCATCGGGATGATCTCGATTCACCACAGACGGCCGGCAAACTGGTCAGATCGACAAAACGGCGCCTGCAGTCCCTCGCCAACTCGACCGGACGGCTGTTGGATTATCTGATGCCCGCGTCGTCCCGGAGTCGATGAGAATATTGCTGTGAGCGCCTACCCGGCCAATCGCCGGGTAACCAACCGGTGTTGACGAGCAACATCAGGCAGCAGCGGTTTGACAGACCGATACGGCTACCGTAGAAACAGTCAGGTGCCTGAACGGCCACACAGGACGGGCGTACCCCGTTGGAGGCGTTGAGCGACCGCGAAAACGGGCGCCCACGACGGCCCGCGCCGCCGTCCCAGGCGGTGCGCGTGCTCGAAGCGGATCCGGATCTGGGCGCCGGCATCGAGGAACGTGAGCTTCGCCTCGCCGTGATGGCATCGGTCGCGCCGATGTTCGAATTCGACCGCGGCGCGTGGTGCTTCTCGCCGCCGCCGGACCCAGCCGGCTTCGGTGCCCTCGTGCTCGACGGCCTGATGGTGATCCGGATCAACGCCGACACCCGCGGGCACGTCGAGCTTCTCGGGCCCGGCGATCTGATCAGTCCGTGGGTCGGCTCCGGACCCGACATGACACTGCCGTCGGTGGTGGCTGCGCTGGTCGTGTCGAAGGTGCGGGTCGCGCTGCTCGACCGCCGCTTTGCGCTCAGAACCTCGCGGTGGCCCGAGATTCACGCCGCGCTGATCCAGCGTGTGATCGACCGCACGCGCAGGCTCAGCCTCCAGGCCGCGATCAACTCGCTGTCGCGGGTCGAGGAGCGCCTCGAGGTGACGCTGTGGGAGCTCGCGTACCGGTTCGGCCGGGTGACGCCCGAGGGGACCGTGCTCGATCTTCCGCTCACCCATTCCCAGGTGGCGGAGATGGTGGCCGCGCAGCGACCGTCGGTGAGCACGGCGCTCGCGCGCCTCCAGAGTCACGGGCGCGTCATCCATACCGCCCGCCACCGTTGGCTTCTGTGCGGCGAACCTCCGTCGACGCTGTCATCGCTCGCGCAGCAGACCGGCCTGCGCGCCTGAACCGCCGGTCCGAGCGCGAACGTTGACGCGCCGGCGTCGCGGCTCGCCTAGGGCGCTTGGGTAGAAGCTCCTGGTGAGCGAGCCCGAAGCCGCCAAGGATGAGCCGCTCCTCTCCACGCCGCCCGCGCGGCCGTATCTCTCCACGCAGCCTCGTCGGCGCGCTGTACCGCTGCCGGCGCCCCGCGTGTCGCTATTGCGCGGCGCTATTGCGGGTCGCGACCGCGGTCCTGCGCGTGCGAGCCCTCGGCCAGCCGCCGGCGCACGTTGTCGTCGAGCTCGACATGCACGTACAGCTCGCCGAGCTCGTCGGCGCGGACTTCGTGCCCGCGGCTGGCGAGGTCCGCCGATAGCGCCGCGAAGTCGCCCGAAGCGAGTTCGGCGATCTGCCGCTCCACGCGCGGAGCGTCGACATGGTTCTCGACGAAGAACCCATCCCTCGTCGTGCTGATCACCTGGTCGGCCCCGTCGTTGACCTCCATCGTGAGGTCGAGGCGCAGGATCAGCGCCTCGCCGCGCTGATATTCAGCCACCCATTGCTCCCAGGACTCGTCACCCTCGGCAGCCTGGGCCTTGGCCTGCGACAGGGCGGCCTCGGACTCATCGAGCCGGGCGTACGCAGACAGTCGCTGCACCGACAGCACGCTCCCAACCTACCCCGGCAGCGCTTCTGACGACGCCTGTTCGGTCAGCCGCGGTTCGCCTGATGACACTCGGCGTCTCGTCTTGACCCTCGCGCGCGCGGACTTCATACCGAACGAGGCACCGCACAGCACCAACAGACACGCCGCGAAGTACACGAAGACCTCAGCTGGCGCGTCTCAGGAGCGACCGGACGACGCGATGATGGCGGGCCGTGATCGCAGTCCACACGGCGCGGCCGGCGGGGTTGGTCTGCTGGATCAGCGTCGCGAACAGCAGACCATCGGGTTCGCTTCGGAACAGCAGCTCGCCACGGAACCCGAGCCATGAGTCCGCCGCGAGGAGGACGACGGCCGGGTCGCGGTGCTTCACCTTCCACCCGAGGACGCGGTCGGACGACCACGGCAGGCCGATCCTCAGGCCGAGCGCGATCCACCCCAGCCACAGACCCCGGCGTACCGGCAGCGGGGCGTCCTCGATCACCGCACGGACCCACTCCGCCGCCGATCGCTCGACGTCGTCGGTCACCGCGAAAGCGTCCTCGTAGTCGATCCGGGGCAGGGTGCTGAGCGCCCGCGCGTCTTCCGGCAGCGGTATCTGGTTGACGGTGCGCGTCGCCTGGCGAGGTTCGTTCGTTGTGATCATTGCGTTCACTCCATATGTACAGGACTGTATATATAGAGGCTAGGCATTATCGAGGGCTATGTCAATGCCGCTCCCGATGATGTAGGGACGATGGCGCCGCCGACCAGGACTCCACGCGCCGCCTGGATCGAGGCGGGGCTGCGCGCGCTGGCCGCGGGCGGCGGCCCCGACGCCGTGCGGGTGGACGTGCTGGCCAAGTCGCTCGGGGTCACCCGCGGCGGCTTTTACGGTCAGTTCAAGGACCGTGGCGCTCTGCTCGATGCGATGCTCGACACGTGGGAGCGAGCCGCGACCGACGAGGTCCTCGAGCAGGTGGAGCGTCGGGGCGGCGATGCCCGCGCGAAGCTGCGGCGGGCGGGTGCGCTCACGTTCAGCGACGAGCTCTTGCCGATCGACCTGGCGATCCGCGATTGGGCGCGGCACGACACCGCCGTGGCCACGCGCCTGCGGCGGGTCGACAACCGGCGCATGGACTACCTGCGGCAGCTGTTCGGGTCGCTGTGCGACGACGAACAGGAGATCGAAGGCCGCGCGGTGCTCGCGTTCTCGCTCGCGATCGGCTACCACTTCATCGCCGCCGACCGCGGCGGGCGCAATCGTGACTACGCGCTCGAGCTCGCTGTCCGGCAGTTGCTTGCCTGAGCCCGTCTTGTCAGGAGCGGCGGCGATCGGGCAGCAAGGCGTCGATCAGCGCCGCGAGGTCTTCGCGGTACGTGTCGCGGTCATGCGCGTCCGTCCAGGCCGTGGCGGCCGCGGCCAGCATCGGGTAGCGCTCGGGATCGGGGGCACCGCGAAGCTCCTGCTGCTGGCTCGGCGCGTCAGAGCTCGTGCCGGCGCGCACGAGCAGCGAGCCCAGCGTGAAGTTCCACATCAGCCGGTAAGCGCGCACCGCCGACTCGGTCGATAGCCCGGCGTCGCGCAGCGCCGCGTGGATCTCCTCGATCGCATCGAGCACCGACGGCGCCATCATCCGGCGGCGCGCCAGCACCTCCGGAACCCAGGTGTGCTCCGCGAGGCTGTCGTAGATCGTCGACCACAGCACGAGCATTGCGCCCTTCGGGTCCCGCGGGCGCCGCGGGTACACGAGCCGTCCCGCGAGGCGGTCGACCAGCACGATCAGGAGCTCGTCCTTGCTGCCCACGTACCGGTAGGGCGTCATTGCGGACACGCCGAGCTCGCTCGCGAGCCGGCGCATCGTCAGTGCCTCGACGCCCTCGGCGTCGAGCAGCCTGAGCGCCGCGTTCAGCACGGCGTCGCGGTCGATCGTTGGCGGGCGGCCGCGTCTGGGCGACTTTGCGGACATTTGCTTTACATGTATATTAATCCGCATGGCACACGGAAACCCCACACTCGCAACCGGCAAGCTCTGCTACCTCGAGATCCCTGCGGACGACGTCGAACGCTCGTCGTGCTTCTACCGCGACGCGTTCGGCTGGGAGCTGCGGACCCGCGGCGACGGCGCTATCGCCTTCGATGACGCCGTCAAGGAGGTGAGCGGTTCGTGGGTCACCGGCCGGCCGCCGTCGACCGAGCCGGGAATCATGGTCCACGTCATGGTCGCCGACCTCGACGAAGCGCTCGCGGCCGTTCGCGCCGCCGGCGGCGAGGTGGTGAACGACGACGCGGCTCCTGGCGAGCGTGTCGCTCATGTGCGCGACCCCGCCGGCAACGTGATCGGCGTCTATCAGCAGCCCGGCCTGGCCGAGCTCGAACGAACCGTCAGGCCGGTGCCCGAGCACCTCCACACGGTCACACCGCGGCTCGCGCTGAGCGACGCCGCGGCCGGGATCGACTTCTACAAGGCCGCCTTCGATGCCACCGAGCTCGGCGAGCGCTACCACATGCCCGACGGGACGCTCGTCCACGCGGAGTTGCTGATCGGGGACTCGGTCGTGATGGTCAAGGACGCCCAGGAGGACGAATTCACCGCGCTGCTCTGCACGTACTGGCCCGACGTCGACGCCGCGTGGGATCGCGCCGTTCGCGCCGGCGCCGAGGTCGTCTACCCGCTCGCCGACCAGTTCTACGGCGAGCGCGGCGGGCGCGTCGCCGATCCGTTCGGCAATCAGTGGATGCTGGCCTCCCGGATCGAGACGCTCACGCCGGCAGAGGTCGCCGCGCGGGAACCGGCGTAGAGAGAGAGACCGCCGTCTCAGCCGACGGCGGCGGCGGTGATCCCGTGGCGTGCCCGGCCGGCCACTGCTCCGGTTCCGGGTGGAGCCCGCGTTACGACGTTCTCATTGGGGAACTTGAGTTGCAGGCATCTGTACGGTCGCCATTCCGTGGTTTCGGCGGATTTGTCCGGTCCGCCGGTGTGGTGCTCTAGGCCATGAGATGGCCCTGACTGCCGAACGTGAGCAGGCCGAGCCGACGTCGGCGTGGCGTTCGCTCGAGCTGCGCGACGCCGGGACCATGGAGACCGAGGCGGTTCTGGAGGAGGTGGCGTCGGATCGGGACGGTCTGTCGAGCAGCGAGGCCGCCCGGCGCCTTGACCAGGCGGGACCGAACGCGCTGCGCAGTCACGGTGCGCGGCCGCTGACGATCTTCCTGCGTCAGCTTCGCAACCCGCTGCTGATCCTGCTTGTGACCACGGCGGTGGTGTCGGCGTTCGTCGGCGAGGGGACCGACGCGGTGATCATCCTGGCGATCATCGGCCTGAGCGTCGGGCTCGGCTTCTTCAACGAGTACCGGTCGGCGCGCGCGGTCGAGGAGTTGCACTCGCAGCTGCGGCACACCGCTCTGGCGCTCCGCGACAGCAAACCTGTCGCGGTCGACGTGACGCTGCTGGTTCCAGGAGATGTGGTGCAGCTCTCCGTGGGCGATGTGGTGCCGGCAGATCTGCGGCTCTTGCACGCCGTCGGCTTGGAATGCGACGAGTCGGTCCTGACCGGCGAATCGCTCCCGGCGGAGAAACAGGCGGACGCCGTCGAGTCACCCGAGTCGCCGCTGGCGCTGCCCTCCTGCGCGTTCATGGGCACGGTCGTCCGGAACGGGAGCGGCATAGGGGTGGTAACGCAGACCGGCGCGGGAACCGAGTTCGGCCGAATCGCGACGCGGCTCGGCGAGCGCCAACCGCAAACCGCTTTCCAGCTCGGGCTGCGCGACTTCTCGCTGATGCTCGTGGTCGTGACGACGATCCTGGCCGGGACGATCCTGGTGATCAATCTGCTGCTTGGACACGGAGCGCTGGACTCGATCCTGTTCGCGCTAGCCATCGCGGTAGGGCTGACGCCGCAGCTGCTGCCGGCGATCGTGACCGTCAGCCTGTCGACGGGCGCGCGCCGCCTGGCCGAGCGCAAAGTGGTGGTCAAGCGGCTGGTGGCGATCGAGGACCTGGGCAACATCGACGTGTTCTTCACCGATAAGACGGGGACGCTGACCGAAGGGAAGATCACGTTCTCGTCCGCGCTCGACACTGCGGGCCAGAAGTCAGAGGAGCTGCTGCGCGACGGTCTTCTCTGTAACGAAGCGGTGCTCAGCGACAGCGGCGTGGCCGGCGGAAATCCATTGGACCGCGCTTTGTGGGAGGCACCGGAGTCGAGCGGGCTGGCCGCCCTTGGAGCTGAACGACTTGCCACGCTGCCGTTCGACTACGAGCGCCGCCTGTCATCTGTCCTCGTGCAGGAGGACGGAGGCGAGCGGCGGATACTCGTCAAGGGAGCACCGGAGGCGGTACTGGCCAGGTGCACGAGCACGGCGCCGCAGGCGCAGGCGGTCCTCGAGCAGCTGTTCGCGCAAGGGAGCCGCGTGGTCGCGGTCGCGACCCGGGCAGCTGACGGCCATACCGAGCTGACGCCCGACGACGAGCGCGACCTGCGGCTGGCGGGCTTCCTCGCTTTCCTGGATCCGCCCAAGCCCGACGCCGCCGACGCACTCGCACGACTCGACCGCCTCGGGGTCGAGGTCAAGGTGATCACCGGGGACAACGCCGTAGTGGCCGACAAGGTCTGCCACGACATCGGGCTGAAGGTGCTCGGAACGATCACAGGCGCCGAGCTCGACGCGCTCGATGATGAGCAACTCGCACGCCGCCTTCCGCACACGACGATCTTCGCGCGCGTGACGCCCGAGCAGAAGTCGCGCGTGATCAAAGCGCAACGGAAGCTCGGCGCGGACGTCGGGTTCCTCGGCGACGGCGTCAACGACGCGGTCGCCTTGCACGATGCCGACGCCGGGATCTCGGTTCAGACCGCCACCGACGTCGCCAAGGACGCGGCCGACATCGTCCTGCTCGACAAGGACCTCGGAATCCTCGCTGAGGGCATCGCCCAGGGGCGGCGGATCTTTGCGAACACGATCAAGTACGTCCTGATGGGCACGTCGTCGAACTTCGGAAACATGTTCAGCGCCGGCGGCGCATCGCTGTTCCTCAGCTTCCTACCAATGCTGCCGACCCAGATCCTGCTCAACAACCTCCTCTACGACATCGGCGAGATGACCATTCCGACCGACAACGTCGACGAGGAGCAGCTACAGAAACCCGCGCACTGGGACATCCGCATGATCCGCAGGTTCATGGTGTTCTTCGGGCCGATCAGCTCGATCTTCGACTTCGCCACGTTCGGGATCATGATCTGGGTCTTCGACGCACACGCGCCCCTGTTCCGCTCCGGCTGGTTCGTCGAGTCGCTGGCTACGCAAAGCCTCGTGATCTTTGCCATCCGCACCCGACGCGTTCCCTTCTTCCGCAGCCGACCGAGCAAACCGCTCACCGTCACCACGCTCGCTGTGGTGGCCGTCGGCACGCTGCTCCCCTTCTCCCCCGTAGCGCACGTGCTGGGCTTCACAGCCCTCCCGGCTGCGTTCTTCGCATTCCTCGTCGGCATGGTCATCGCCTACCTCGTCCTGATCGAGCTCGGCAAGCAGCGCTTCTATCGAGCTCTCCCGCACGGACGACCGCTCGCGCGGCCTCATCTGCACAAGCGCGCGCATCACCGCGCATCGCGGTGGAGCATCACCGGCCGCGTGCCGACGAGGGAGCGCAGGAGGTGGACGCCGAGCGGGTAGGCGATGCCGGTCGAATATGGTTCGCCCTATGGAAGAGGGCACGAGCACGACGCGTCTGGACCCGGACGTCGGTGAGCGGTTCCTGCCGCTGCGCCGGCAACTCGGGGTGAGCTCGTTCGGGATGAACCAGATCGTGCTCGAGCCCGGGCAGCGCGGCCGGATCCACCG
>Ga0335078_10009002_pt1 | contig 14814 bp, 9 predicted proteins | sample Lox_Sample_32_FD_206711 | JGI IMG/M metagenome (GOLD analysis project Ga0335078, IMG submission 206711) | Soil microbial communities from Loxahatchee National Wildlife Refuge, Florida, United States - Lox_Sample_3.2 | ecosystem: Environmental > Terrestrial > Soil > Wetlands | place: USA: Florida...
CGGCGGCGTTACTCGTGGAAGTCGCCGGGCCCATCGAGTTGCTGCTGGGCGACCGGATCTACTCGCGCAACGGCAACTCGCTCGAAGAGACGGTGGGAGAGATGCTCCGGCAGCGGCATGCCACGCTTACGGTGGCCGAAAGCGCGACCGGCGGACTGTTGGGCGAGCGCATCACTTCCGTGCCGGGCAGCTCGGAATACTTCGTGGGCGGCTGGATCACGTACACCAGCCAGATGAAAGTGGAATGGCTGGGCGTGCCCGCCGAGTTGATCGCGCAGCACGGCGCGGTAAGCCAGGAGACCGCGGAGGCCATGGCGACCGGCGCGCGCCGGCGGACGGGAGCGACGTACGCGCTATCGATCACCGGCGTGGCGGGTCCGGACTCGGGCGGCGAGCAGGCGGCGGTTGGCACGGTTTACGTGGGACTCGCGGATGCGGCCGGTTGCCGTGTGCTGCATCGGCAATTCATCGGCGACCGCGTGCGGATCCGGCAGTTCGCCACGCAGATGGCGCTGGATCTCCTGCGGCGCAAGCTCGCGCAGGTGGCGGTCTGAGGGGGCGACTTCCTCGTGGCGCACGCTTCCGAGGAACCGAAGAGTTGTCAATCGGGCGGGACGGAAGCACGGCGAACTGAAGCTCGCCGCGGCAAGCTGAAGCTTGCGCCACGCCGATCTGCTACACTACAGTTTCGCCATCAAAAACGCACAGGATGTTGCTCGCCAGGGAATTCATCGCCTATCTCTCCCGTGAATTGGTCAAGAAGCTCACGCCGATTGCGATTGAGACCCACAATCCGCAGGCCGTCGCCGATATCATCACCCATGTCATCACGGAAGAATTGGCGGTGGAGGACCGCCTGAACGAAGAAGTCCGCGAGATTCTGCAACAATACAGCGACTACATGCGCCGGGAAGGCGTCAGCTACCAGGAGATGTTCCGGCGCATCAAGAACACCATGATCGCGCAACGCAAAGTGATCCGGGCATCCGGCCGCGATACGCACGACCAGATGAAGATCTCGCGCGATAAGATCACGGACATGTCGCACAAGATCATCGTGGCGCTGCGGAAGGCGCGCGAGTTGCGCATCAAGAAGGACCTGAACGACGTGCGGCTGGAGATCGTGCGCGACATCACCGCCGTGCTGACGGCCGAAGAAAAGGTGGACCGGCTGGCCCGGCAGAAGATCCGCTCGCAGAAGCGCGAGATCCCCGAAGGCAGCGAGGAATGGGACCTGCTGCATCGGAAATACTACGCCGAAGAGCTGAAGAAACTGGGCATCGACCTGTCAAGATGAAACCCGCCCTGGTGGTGGCCGGCAGCCTGAACATGGATTTTGTCGTGTCGGTGGATCATCTGCCGGTTCCCGGGGAAACCGTGCTGGGGCGCGATTTTCAGATGATCCCGGGAGGCAAAGGAGCGAACCAGGCCTGCGCGGCGGGTAAACTGGGCGCCGGCGCGGTGGCGGTCCGCATGATCGGGCGAGTCGGCTCGGACCTGTTCGCCGATCACCTCAAGGCCAGCCTGGCTGCGGCGGGAGTGGATGTGGGCGCCGTGCACGCAAGCCGGTCGCACCCCACCGGCGTGGCCCTGATCTGGGTGGACCGGCGGGGACAGAACTCCATCGTGGTGGCGGCGGGCGCGAATCAGGCGCTGGCGGCCGCCGATGTGGAAGCCATGCGCACCGTCTTTCGCGGAGCTGGCCTGGCATTGTTTCAGTTGGAAACTCCGCTCGATACCGTCTCGGCCGCGCTGGCCCTGGCGCGCGAAGAAGGGCTGCGGACGATGTTGGATCCCGCGCCGGCGCAGCCGCTGCCCGCCGAACTGCTCGGCCGCGTGGACATCCTGACGCCCAACGAAAGCGAAGCGCTCATCCTGCTGGGCCGTTCGCCGGCGCGCGTGCGGATCGAGGAGGCTCCGGAATTGGCCGCGGCTTTGCGGAGACTCGGGCCGCCGGAGGTGGTGTTGAAGCTGGGCGACCGGGGCTGCCTGCATTGCGGCGCGTCCGGATGCTTTCATGCTCCTGCGTTCGCAGTGGAGGTGCGGGATGCGACAGCGGCCGGCGATACCTTCAATGCGGCGCTCGCCGTGGCGCTGGCGGAAGGCAGGGACATGCCAAGCGCGCTCCGGTTCGCGAACGCCGCCGCGGCGATTTCGGTGACGCGACTGGGCGCGCAAATTTCCGCTCCCTCGCGGGCGGAAGTGGACCGGTTCCTGAAGGCTGACCCGCGGTTGTTGATTGGGCAGGGTAACTGACCGGACCGAGGCTCCGCGCCGCCCCGATACCGGCGGAGCAGGCGATGCCCGCACCGGGCGGACATCGCCCTGGATTGCTACTCGAGGTTGATGACCGCGCTGCCTTGGATCGAGGTCTTGACGGTCTTCGATTGCTGGATCGTCGTCGTTACAACGATGGTGGCCGGTCCCGCGACTGCGGTTCCGCAAGTAATCCCCGTTGCGCAACTCCCGCTGCCGGGACCCAGAAAAGCGATCCCGTCGTCGGAGATCACCTCAATGGCGCCGGGCGAGCCGACGACTGTGCCAAGCTTCGCGCTGCCGGTTGCAAAGATGGTCGTCGTGCCTTGCTTAACAGTGATGGAGACGATGAGAGCTCCTTTTGCGCTGTCATCCTCAAAGGTCCAGTAGATCTGGCCGCCGCAGCCGGTGGTGGCGTTGGTGCAATCGGCGAGCGACCAGTTTTGAACCGGTATGCCCAATACGATTCCGCCCGCAGCGATGCTGGAGCAATCCGGAAAATCGGTGGGGTCGCCGGTGAAGCAAGGCCATGTGTCGTTGCCGCCAGTATCAAGGGGCGCACCGACACCCATGGCCGTGATGCCCTGATTCAAAGCCGTGGTGGCGTCGGGAACATTGGCGTGCGGCACGCGGACGGTGCCGAGCGTCGCCACGTGAAAGTGCGAAGTCACGGGCGATGCGTCCTGGGCCTGCGCTTGTCCGCACACGCCGAGAGTTAAGACTACCGCCAAAGCGGCAAACACGATCATGCGAGTTTTCGTCATTGTGATGCTGATTCCTCCATGTGCAATTGCGAAATGGCCGGGGCACCCGCAGATTTCCCTCCCCCTCCGAGTTTCCGGCGTCTGCCAGTATCGTCCTGAATGGCCCTTCCTGTCAACGGGCGCAGACTCGGAATTTTCGTAGACCTGTTGGGGTTAGGCCTAGCCCTATACCGGACCGCATCGGGATTCCGCTGCCACCACCAACTGTGGCCGCAGGGGGCGCATAGTCACGCGGACAGCGCGCGCCACAACGTGACGACGAGCGCGTGGGTGACCATCGCCGCGCGGATGCTCCGTGCTTCCCGGGCGGCCCGGCCATAGAACCAGCCGGCTACGGCCGCGGCCAGCGCGAATCTCCAGTTCGGAAAGCCGCGGAAGCCCAGGTGCGCGGCACCGAACAGAGCCGCCGTGCCGGCCAGTCCCATCGCGGGGCTGCCGGTCCATTGCACGAGCCACGGCTGGAGCAACCCGCGAAAGAAGAATTCCTCCGAGAGCGCGACGACCCAGAGCATCCCCAGGAAGGTCGCCGCGATTTTCCAGAGCGGCAGGAAGGGCCCCAGGTGCACCAAACGCGACGCCCACACCAGCGGAATTCCCACGACCAGAAAATAGGCGAAATGCCGCAGGCCGATCCGCCAGTCGATCGCGCCCGGAAGGAAGCCGTAGCCCACACCGGAGACACGCCGGTCCACCAGCATCACCATGGCGCAGAGGCGTGTCAGAGCCAGGTGGCCCAGAATCTCGAGATGTAGTCCCGCCACGGGCGACGTGTAGATGGCGTCGAAGTATCCGCGCAGAACCACCGCCGCCGCCAGCACGAGGAACGCGCCGTCAGCCAGTGGGACCCTGGGCAGGACGCTATACCAGAGGCTCAGCGCCGTGCCCAGCGCCAGAAGCTGGAGCATCGCCAGCCAGCGGAACTGCCCGGTATTCGACGCGTAGATGGCATACGGCGCGATGAAGGAAACCACCAGCCACAACGGCAGCCGCCGCTGCCAGCGCTCGCGCGCGGCGGCGAAACCGGGAAGCAGGTAGAATGGATACTCCGCCAGGAATGCGGCCAGAATGGGAACCGCCGCCCAAGCCGGAATGCCTTTCAACCGGGCGTACAGCACTCCCGCCGCGCTCAGCACGATCCAGCCGCCCAGGAGAGCCGCCCGGAAGCCGCCGAGCGATTGGTTCATCCGCCTCATTCTAGCATTCGGGTGCGCCGCCGCCGCCGCTTCCGCGCAGGAGGAGCCGCCCGGCCTGGCGCGCCTGGTGGCGCATCGCGAGAGCGAAACACGGGCCGCCCGCGACGCGTACACCTTCCGGCAGACCGTGGTGTTTGCCGAGCTGGATTCCCGCGGCGCCGCCAGCGGCGAGTATCGCGAGGTGCGCGACGTGACCTTTTCGCCCGGGCACGAGCGCACCGAGCAAATGGCCGGCAAGCCCCTGCTGACTTTGACGCGAATCAAGATGACGGACGAAGACTTCGCGGACATCCGCAACTTGCAGCCGTTCGTCATGACCGAAGACCAGCTTTGGAACTACGAAACCAAGTTCCGCGGCGATGAAAAGATGGACGGCGTGGACTGCTGGGTGCTGCAAGTGCGCCCGCGGCAGATCCTGCAAGGACAAAGGCTCTTCGACGGGCTACTGTGGGCGGACAAGAGCGACTTTTCCATCGTACGGCTGGAGGGGCAGGCCGTGCCGCAAATCCGCAGCATGAAATCGGAGAACCTGTTTCCGCGATTCACGACTCTCCGCGAACGGATCGACGGACAGCATCGCTTTCCGGTATACACCTACGCCGACGACACCCCGCCCTTTCGCAACGGATTCCAAAGAGTGCGCCTGACCATACGCTACACCAGCTATAAGCGATTCGGCGCCGAGTCCACGATCAAGTTCGACCAGCCTTAAGAACCTCCAGATCCGTGCCGGTCCGCGCGGCGCGGTACGCGCATGGGTGTTTGCACGATTAAGGATCCGCTTTGCGGTTGTAGGATTGCCGCAGGGCTGGGTCAGGCGATGGCGAGCGTCGCTTCGGTGGGTGCGGGCGCCGTTGGCTCGGGCGCGTGCCTCGCGCGTTTGTGCGGGAGACCATGCGCTCGATTCGGCGAAGCCCGGCGCAGGGACCGGCTTACACCTTCGACTTCTTCAAAGCCGCCTGGATCTTCTTGTCGAGGTCTTCGCTGTCCCTCGATGCCGGCGTCATTTTGAGGGCGTCCTGCGCGCGGGTGCAGAAGATCTTCACCTTGTCGGGGTCGTCCATCTTGTTGCGGGCATAGAGCTGCGACTTTTCAAACAGCGCCGCGGCCATGGCCTGGATGAAGGTGGCGCGGGGCACCTTGGCGTCGCCAGGTTTGAGCATGTCGAGCGCCTTGGCGGGATCGTCCTTGGCTCCGGCGGCGCGGCAGGTTTCCAGCAACACGGCGCGCTCGATGGCGCGCTTCTGGGCGGTATCGATTTCCGCCTCGGGCAGCAGGGCGCCGCTCGAAACCTTGGACAGAAGCACGACTTCGGTGGGGCTTCCGGTGGGATACGGAAACGCCAGCGTCACATATTCGTCTTTACCCTGGAATTTGGAAAAGGTATCGGCAAACTGCAGCGCCAGGGTGTTGGCATTGCCGCGGTACGTGTTCACCTGCCGGTGGAATGCCGCGACTTGGGCATGGGTGGCGTGCGACCCGGCGTCGAAGGCGTCGGCCAGATCCATGTAGCCGTGTGCCATTCCGGAGCTCAACACCAGCATCCACGGCTGGGCGCGCGCCACGTAATCGTTTTGCGTGGACAGAATATTCCCCAGGTGCTCGAGCGTTTTCTGATAGTCGCCCGCATTATAGGTGTCCCTGGCGGCGGCCCAATAAAACGCGGGCGTGCCGGGCTCCGGCGCATTGCTGCTGGAACAGGAAAACAGGGCCAGATTCACTGAAAGGAGGGCCCCGATGGCCAACACTCGGTAAGGCATAACGGACATGGATGTGCCTCCGAGGAAAGACGTATCACAAGGTACGGCCGATTGCAAGCCGCTGCCGCGTAACGCAGCGGCGCCGCGGGAGAGGAGTTACCGGCGCACGCGCTGCATCCAGGAGCCTAGCGCTATGCCCGCCCTTGCGCTCAGCATGGCGACGGCCAACGCCATTGTCATCCGCAGCCAGAACTCCGCCGCGCCGCTCTCCAACTGCGAATACACATGCCGCACCCACTCATCGTCGAGCGGAACGAAGAAAGGGAAATAGTCCGTCCCAAACACCCAGTTGCGCGAGGCGGGCGACTGCAGGAAATCGGCGAACGGCCATTGCACGGCCACAAACACTCCCAGGAAAACGGCGCCAAACGCCGCCGAGCGCAACCAGCGGTTCCAGTTGGCGAACTTGGGCCGGAGCAGGTCCAGCGCGATCGCCGGCACGATGAGCAGCAGGGGAAAGGGCGGCGGTATGAAGTGCGTCACATGATGATACACCGGACCCAGCTTCGGCTCGGCTGGAAACAGCGGCAGCAACCACAGGAACATCAGGTTCAGCGTCGTGAAGATACCGGTCACCGCCGTCGCCGCCCAGCGGAAATCGGACACTTGACTGACTGCCGCGAGAAACAACGGCGTCAGAGTCGAAATCAAGAGATAAAACAACGCGCTGTGCATGGAGTCAGCGAAGGTGTACTCCTGAAACACACCGACCGCGATCCCCAGAAGGTAGGTGAATGTGTAAAGCAGCAGCGCATTCAGTTTCCGCCGCAAGACTCCTTCGGCGCGGTTCATTTCGCCCAGGATCAAAACCAGGGCGCCGAAGCGCACCGCCAGCAGTCCGAGAATCAGCAGCACGTGCGGCGGACTCAGGATTTTCACATCCAGCCCGTAAGCGGAGTGCCACCAGTTGTCGAACGGGGCGGAGGTGACCATGGCCGCTCCGCCCCAGCAGCACATGAAAGCGCCCAGCGGCCCATAAAATCCCCAGATCCGCACGCTGCCGGCCTTACTCTGCGCCGAGCCATTGAAGGTGCCGGCGAAGAGCAGCCAGGCCGCGGCGCCGCCCGCCAGGACGCCGCCGAATTGGATGAACAAGTGCGGCGCTGTCCAGAAAGTGTCCCGGCCGATGCTCTCATGCCAGGAAATGTCCCAGACGCCGCCGAACGACGCGGAAGTCACCGCCAGTGCGCACGCCCAGATATACCAGGGAACAGTGGCCGCCCGTTCGGCGGTTTTCGCGGGCCACGTGACCGTTGCGCTGTGAGCCATAGATTTTCTTCTTAAGTCGCCGATGTTAATCTAGCATAGCCGGCAGGTTATTTCATCCTGACGGATCGCGAGCCCCGTGAAGCGGAGCCGCATCAAGCGCATTCGTGCGAGAGCGGTTCGGAGTAACCAGCAGCCTCCGGCATCGAGACGGGCGCAGTCATTTCCGTTTGGCTCAATTGGTTGCGTGTCTGGGGCACTCGGAGTTATGAATGGCGGGCTCCTGAGCCGAGTTGGCCGCGTATCGTCCATCGAACTGTTCATCCGCCCAGATGTCCAGCGCGACACGCAATTGCCGCCCCAGGTATACACCAACCATCGTCCGCTGAATGGAACACAAAGACAGTCTTGCTCCGGGGCGCCATCCGCCTGTTCTTGATCCGCTCAATGACGTCCATCTCGGCGAGAAGCGCAGGGCAGTACGCTGCCGCTAAAATAGAAACAAGGTGCCGCTCTCCGAGTTCGATCCCCTGGTGCGTGATTGGTTCACCCGCCGCTTCGCCGCCGCCACCGAACCGCAGATCCTCGGCTGGCCGGAGATCCGCGCCGGTCACGACATTCTGATCTCCGCGCCCACCGGCTCCGGCAAGACGCTGGCCGCCTTCCTGCTGTGCCTCGATCGCCTGGTGCGCGCCGCGCGGCTCGGTCCCCTGCCAAACCAGACCGAAGTGGTGTACGTCTCCCCGCTTAAAGCCCTGAGCAACGATATCCGCATCAACCTGGAAATCCCGCTCTCGGAAATCGCGGCGATGGCGGCCGCCGAAGGCATCCCGCTGGCGCCCATACGCTCCGCGGTGCGCACCGGCGACACGCCCGTGTGGGAACGCCAGAGGATGGGCAAAGAGCGGCCGCACGTCCTGGTCACCACCCCGGAATCGCTCTACATTCTGTTGACCGCGGAAAAGCCGCGCGACATGCTGCGCACCACCCGCACGATCATCGTGGACGAGATCCACGCCGTGGCGGACGATAAGCGCGGCTCGCATTTGGCCTTGACTCTCGCGCGCCTGGATGCGCTGGTCATGGCCGGCGGTGGTCCCAAGCCGCAACGCATCGGCCTCTCTGCTACCGTGAAACCGGTCGAAGAGGTGGCCGCTTTCCTGAGCGAGAGCGCGCGCATCGTCAACGTGGGCCACCGCCGCGATATGGAGCTGGCCGTCGAGATTCCCAATGACGAGCTCGGTCCCGTCGCGAGCAACGAGATGTGGGGCGGGATCTACGATCGTGTGGCGGAGTTGATCCGCGGGCACCGCACCACGCTGGTCTTCGTCAACACGCGCCGCCTTTCCGAACGAATCGCGCATCAGCTTGCCGAGCGCCTTGGCGAACACGCCGTGTTGCCGCATCATGGCAGCCTTTCGCGGCGATTGCGCCTGGAAGCCGAAGCGCGTCTCAAGAGCGGCGAACTGCGCGCGGTAGTGGCGACCGCCTCGCTCGAACTCGGCATCGATATTGGCACGGTGGATCTGGTCTGCCAGATCGGTTCGCCGCGCTCGATCGCGGTGGCCTTGCAGCGCATCGGCCGATCGGGCCACTGGGTGGGCGCGCGGCCGAAGGGGCGCATCTTCGCCACCACGCGCGACGAGCTGATCGAATGCGCCGCGGTGGTCCGCGCGATTCGTTCCGGCGCGCTCGACCGCACCGAGATCCCGGCGGCCCCGCTCGATATCCTCGCGCAGCAGATCGTGGCCGCTTGCGCTTCTGAAGATTGGAGCGAGGACGCGCTTTTTACGCTGGCGCGCACGACATATTCTTACCGGGCGCTCGACCGGCGCGATTTCGACGACATCCTCAGGATGCTCAGCGACGGTATCGTCACGTCTCGCGGACGCGCCGGCGCCTATCTGCATCGCGACCAGGTAAATCACCGGGTGCGCGGGCGGCGCGGCGCACGGCTGGCCGCGATCACCTCCGGCGGGGCCATCCCGGATAACGCCAACTACCTGGTGGTCGCGGAGCCCGAGGGCGCGACGGTGGGCACGGTGGACGAGGATTTCGCCGTGGAAAGCATGGCGGGCGATGTGTTCCTGCTGGGCACAACCTCGTGGCGCATCCGCCGCGTCGAATCCGGGCGCGTTCGCGTGGAAGACGCGCGCGGCGCGGCTCCGTCGATTCCGTTCTGGAATGGCGAGGCGCCCGGACGTACGGCGGAGTTGTCGGCTGAAGTTTCCCGGCTGCGCACGGACATTCTCGCCACGCCGCAGCCGGGATGGCTAATCGACGAATGCGGTCTGGACCGTCTTGGCGCGGATCAGGCGATCGCTTACGTCGTCTCCGGAGCCCGCGCGCTCGGTGCGCTTCCGGCTTCCGGGTTCGTGGCCGCCGAGCGCTTCTTCGACGAAGGCGGCGGCATGCAATTCGTGCTGCACGCCCCGTTTGGCGCGCGCGTCAATCGGGCCTGGGGACTGGCGCTGCGCAAGCGCTTCTGCCGGACATTCAACTTCGAGCTGCAAGCCGCCGCCACCGACAACGGAATCGTGCTCTCGCTGGGCGAGCAGCATTCTTTTCCGCTCGAAGCGGTGTTCGAATTCCTGCGCCCCGAGACCGTCGAGGGCGTGCTCACGCAAGCGCTGCTGGATGCGCCCATGTTCACGGCGCGCTGGCGCTGGAATGCGTCGCGCGCGCTGGCCATCCTGCGGTTTTCGCACGGCGCGCGCGTGCCCGCTCCTTTGCAGCGGATGCGCGCCGACGACCTGCTGGCCGCCACTTTTCCCGACCAGGCCGCCTGCGCCGAAAATCTCACCGGACCGCCGCGCATTCCGGACCACCCGCTGGTAAAAGAGACGATCCAGAATTGCCTCCACGAAGCGATGGACCTGAGCGGGCTGATCGAGGTGCTCACGGCGATCCGCAGCGGCGCCATTCGTACCGCCGCCATCGACACGCCGGAGGCTTCGCCCTTCTCGCACGAGATCCTCAACGCCAATCCTTACGCGTACCTGGATGACGCTCCGTTGGAAGAGCGCCGCGCGCGAGCGGTACAATTGCGCCGCACGGTGCGCACCGATTTCGTGGATGGCGCGGGCGCGCTCGATCCGGACGCCATCGCACAAGTGGCGGCCGAGGCTTGGCCCGTCGTGCGCGATCCCGACGAACTCCACGAGGCGCTTTTGACTTTGATCACGGTTCCGCCGGTGGCCGGGTGGGAGCCGTTCCTGGCGCCGCTGGTCGAAGCGGGCCGCGCGGCAACGTTGGCAAGCGGAAGCGCCTGCCCCACCCCGGCAACCACCAACCGCGAGTCACCACCCACGAGTCCCGGCGGGCCGTGCCCGCCTGCCGCGGCCCTTTGGGTCCCCGCCGAGCGCACGGCAATCGCCCGCGCAGTCCACCCCAATGCCACCGTCACGCCACCGATCGACTTCCCAGGCGGCTGCCCCGAAACCGCGGAAGGCTGCTGCGCTGAAATTCTGCGGGGCTGGTTTGAATCCGGCGGTCCCTATCGCGCCAGCGAGCTTGCCGCGCGCCTGGCGATGCCGCCCGCACTGATCGAATCCGCGTTGGCTCAACTGGAAGCGGAGGGACAAATTCTGAGGGGACGCTTTACGCCCGGCGCCGCGACCGATGAGCCGGAGTGGTGTCATCGCCGGCTGCTCGCCCGGATCCACCGCCTGACCATCGGCCGCCTGCGGAAGGAGATCGAGCCGGTGACGACCGCCGAGTTCGTGCGCTTCCTGCATCGGTGGCAGCACGCCGCTCCCGCCACGCAGTTGCACGGCGCGGATGGGGTGCTGCATATCGTGAAGCAGCTTCAGGGATACGAAATCCCGGCCGCGTCCTGGGAAGCTGAAGTACTGCCGCTGCGCGTCGCGCATTACCGCACGGAGTTTCTCGACGAGCTTTGCCTTTCAGGCGAAGTGATGTGGGGCCGTCTTTCGCCGCATCCCGCATTCGAGCGTGACAGCGAAGTCCGTCCGCACCGCGTGCGCCCAACGCGCGTCGCGCCGCTGACCCTGTTCCTGCGCGCGGATGCGGAGTGGCTGCTTTCGGGCCCCCGGCCGGCCGCGGATGCCGCACTCTCGCATCCGGGCCGCGAAGTGCTGGCCGCGCTCGAAACTCGCGGCGCATCGTTCTTCCCCGAGCTGGCGCAGGCCACGGGGCGGCTCGCCAGCGAGGTGGAAGACGCGCTTTGGGAACTGGTAGCCGCGGGGCTGGTCACCGCCGACGGCTTCGAGAATCTGCGCGCCCTGGTCGATCCCAAGCGCCGGCGCGGCGAAGGCCGTGGACGGCAGGCGCGTCCCCGGCATGCGGCCGGACGCTGGGCGCTGCTGCGGCATGCCGCGGGCCCGCGCGGCGAGCTCTCGCCGGGACCGTTCGCCCGCCAGTTGCTGCAGCGTTGGGGCGTGGTCTGCCGCGACCTAGCCGTTCACGAAACGCTGGCGCCGCCCTGGCGCGACGTGCTCGTGGAATTGCGCCGCATGGAAGCGCGCGGCGAAATCCGCGGCGGACGTTTTGCGGCCGCATTCCTCGGTGAACAGTTCGCCTTGCCCGAGGCGCTCGACCTGTTGCGGGCCGTGCGCCGGGCGGGCGAATCCGGCGATCTTCCCGAATCCCCGCCCGCCGACCCGCTGCGCCTGGCGGGCGTGCTGCTGCCCGGTCCGCGCCCCGCAGCGGCGCCGCCCGCGCCAGCCATCGCCTGCCTCACCGGAGCGTGATTTATGGAGATCCACAACATCGAATCCTTTCTTTCCTACTTCCGCGGTGTGCGCGCGCGCACCATGCGCGTAGTCCTGGCGGCGCCCGCCGATCGGCTCGAATGGCGGCACACCGCCGGGGTCTTCTCGCTGGGAGATCTGGCCCGCCACATCGCGGCGACCGAGCGCTTCACTTTCGCGGAGAACATCCTCGGCCGGCCCAGCCGCTACCAGGGTTGCGGGCCGGCGTTGGCGGACGGTCGCGACGCCATCGCCGCTTTCATGGACCGCATGCACCAGGAGACCATCGCCATTCTGGAGGGACTGCGGCCGGCGGATCTGGAGCGCAACGCGACATCGCCGCAGGGCACGCCCATCGCCGTGTGGAAACTTCTGCGCGCCATGATTGAACACGAAGTGCACCATCGAGGCGAGATGTACGTCTATCTCGCGCTGCTCGGCGCGCCGCGGCCGCCGCTATTCGGTCTCACCTCGGAAGAGCTGGTGCGGCACGGTACGAGCGCGGCGGACTGATTTCGGCATATTGAGTCTGATACCATAAAACGAAATGCGCTGGTGGTCGCGGCCGTCACGTCCGGTTCTGGCCGTGCTGGCGCTGGCCTTCGCGGCCTCTTTGTTGCTTTACACCGGTCTGTGGATCTCGGTCCTGCCGGAGACGCCCGAGGTGCAGCTCGGCTTCGACGACGATTACCTGCCGGCCGAACACGCCCACCTCATCAAGTCCGTCTACAGGAACAGCCCCGCCGAAAAGGCGGGATTGCGGTCCGGCGACCGCATTGTGGCGATCAACGGAGAGCGCATCGTCGACTCGACCTTCCAGGTCAGAATCTGGATGCGGCATAAACCCGGCGACCAGGTTCAGCTCACGATTGAGCGGCCCGGCGCCGCGGCTCCCGTCCTTCTCACCGGCGTTTTCCGCCGGCGTCCCGACGCATCCTCGAGCGGTCTGCTCGGGCGGCAATTGAACAACTGGTTTCCGGTGCCCTTCGTAATCGTGGGCCTGGCGATGCTTTTTCTGCGGCTGGAGGACCCGAATGCCTGGCTGCTGGCGCTGATCTTCGCCAGCTTCGCAGCCACCCACAGCGTCCCGCCTCTCAGCCCGCATCCCGTATGGTGGCCTTTTGCCATGGCATACCAGGCTCTGTTCATTGGGATGATCGGCCCGCTCTTCTATTTTTTCTTTGCTGTGTTTCCGATGCGATCGCCCATCGATCGCCGGGTCCCGTGGTTGAAGTGGGTACCGCTGGGCATCGGCATTGCGCTGGGGCTGTGCGGCCTGCGCATCGGAAAGATGCGGCTTCCGCCTCCTTTCCCCAGGCTGCTGGGAGAGAGCGCCGCGGACCGGGCCACCATCTTGATCGCGCTGGTGTTTCTGACGCTTGGCCTGGTCTCGTTTGCCACGAATTTTTTTGGCGGGCGCGATCGGGAAGCGCACCGCAAAATCCGGGTGATGTTCTGGGGCACGGTGGTGAGCCTCGGCCCGACGCTGGCCGACCTGGCGGCCCAGAACCTGACCGGCTTCAATCGCCCGGAATGGCTGGGCACCTTACTTCTCGCGCTGATGTTCCTGTTTCCGCTGTCGTTTGCCTATGCGGTCGTCGTGCATCGCGTGCTGGAGATCCCCGTACTGTTGAAGCGCAGCGCCCGCTATGTGCTGGTGCAGCGCGGATTCACGTTTTTGCTTTCGCTCGTGAGCATCGGCTTGACCTTGTTATTCGCGCTATGGTTCTCCCGTTATGCGCAGCCCGCCATCGAATTGGCGCAACCCACGGGCATCGCGCTGGGCGCCGTGTTCGGGACCGCCCTGCTGTGGAGTGGAACGCAGGTGCACAAGCGCGTCAGCGGCCGCATCGATCGGGCCTTCTTCCGCAGCGCCTACGACGCCCGTGTGATTCTCGAGGATCTGGCCGAAAAGACGCGCACGGCCACCGACCGCGCGGAGCTGGAACACCTGTTGGAGCAGCACCTCACGCAGGCTCTGCAACCGAGTTTTCTGAAGGTGCAGTTGCAGCCCGGCGGGGAACGGACCCAGACGCAGCCCGAGTGCCTCATCGCGATCCAGGGCCGAGATGGCCAGACGTTGGGGCGGTTGATGCTTGGCCCGCGCTTGTCGGAGGAGCCTTATTCACGCGAAGACCAGCGCCTGCTGGCTTCGGTGGCCAGCCAGGCGGCCATCGCTCTGGAGAACATGCGTCTGGGCGAAGAGATCGCCGCCCGCATCGAGACCGAACGCCGCGCCGCGCGCGAAATGGAGATCGCGCGCGACGTGCAAAGCCGCCTCTTACCGCAATCGCCGCCATTGCTCAAGACGCTGGAAATCGCCGCCTGCTGCATCCAGGCGCGCGCCGTCGGCGGCGATTATTACGATTTTCTGAACCTCGGTCCGGACCGCGTCGGCCTGGTGCTGGCCGACGTATCCGGAAAAGGCGTGCACGCCGCGCTGCTGGTGGCCAACCTGGAGGCATATATGCGCAGCCAATGCTCGATCACGCCGTTCGAACCGGTGCGCCTGCTGCAGCAGGTCAACCGGATGTTGTACGCATCCACCGCGCCGCAGCACTACGCCACATTATTCTTCGGCGCCTATGACGATTCGTCGCGCGAACTGCTCTACGTGAATTGTGGTCACAATCCGCCGATCTGGCTGCGCCGCGATGGGACCGTCGCGCGGCTGGAAGCGACCGCCACCGTGATCGGCGCTTTCGAGCGCTGGCAAGGGGCCGCCTGCCGCGTGCATTTCGATCCGGACGATCTGCTAGTGGTGTTCAGCGACGGCGTCACCGAGGCCAACCGCGGCGAAGAAGAGTTCGGGGAGGCGCGCTTGATCGACGAGTTGCAAGCCTGCAACGGCAGTTCCGCGCCGGCCATCGTCTCCGCCGTTCTGAGCAGCGTACAGCAGTTCAGCGCCGGCGGCCAGTACGAC